>Ga0209604_1000154_pt1 | contig 65746 bp, 48 predicted proteins | sample AD_UKC097_MetaG_FD_184405 | JGI IMG/M metagenome (GOLD analysis project Ga0209604, IMG submission 184405) | Active sludge microbial communities of municipal wastewater-treating anaerobic digesters from USA - AD_UKC097_MetaG (SPAdes) (version 2) | ecosystem: Engineered > Bioreactor > Anaerobic >...
CTTTCACTGGGACATGGTAGTCTGCATACTTAAGAAGATGGTTCACGGCAAGACAGCTCGCATTGTAGTACTGTTGGCTGCCGGTCTGATAAGCATCATTCTTGCGTTGGGTCCGTTTTTCCTTAAACCGGAAGTGAGACAGATGGAGAGGGTGCATCAGCACAGGCGACACACCGAAACCATAATTCAGGATCAGGGTCATAGTCAGGATCAACTTCAGAATCAGGAGCAGCTTCTGCCGCAGGTTACAGCAAATCCTGAAGAAAGGTCATCAGATTCCGGCAGGAATCATTTTGATGAACTGGATATTGACGGCACAATGTCACTCAATGAAATATCTGAAAAATTTGGTATAGGTGCGGGAGAACTGGCCTTTGTCATCGGGGTTCCGGCGGATAAGGCGGATGAACGGTTAGGCAGGCTGAAGAAGGTTTATGGGTTCGATATCAATGATCTGAGAGAGTATGTGAAAAGGAATGCAGGCAAGTAACCGCTCACTGCCTCACGCTTTTTTTCAAAGGCTCAGACCATCGGTTCAGACATGTGCCGAATAGTGCTGTGAGTCATACATCTCACGGTATTTCCGGACAATTTTCTTGAAATCTTCCCAGGTGTCACGTTTAAGCGAGGGATCTCGCAATAAGGCAGCAGGGTGATAGACGGGCATTGTCAGCCTGTCCTGGCATGAAATCCATTTACCACGGTCACGGGTGATCTTGTAGTCAGGGCCTGCCATATATTTGAGTGCAGTGGAACCCAGTAGGATCATTAATCCCGGGTTGATCAGTTCTATCTGGTTTATCAGCCAGGGCATGCATATGGAAGCCTCTGCGGGTGATGGGACCCTGTTGTCCGGAGGCCTGCACTTGACAATGTTACTGATAAAGACGTGCTGCTGGCGGGTAAATCCGCATGCTTCAAGTATTTTGTCAAGCAATTGCCCTGATTTTCCGACGAATGGTCTGCCCTGAATATCCTCATCCCTTCCAGGCGCCTCACCAATGATCATGATTGGGGCATTACGGTTTCCCTCACCGAAGATGACTTTGTTACGGGTCTGTGACAGATCACACCGCTTGCAGCTCGTTACCTTCCGTATCAGAAGATCGAAGTCGTTTTCCATTCCCGGATCGAAGAGGGAAGCCATCATCATAATGGTTTGTTTTCATTCTCTGCGTCTCCTTTATCAATTCTGACGATGTCATCGGAATTGCATAGCTTGCAGCTCTCTTCCGGATTGGCTGAGGTGATTGTTTCATGGCATTTGTTGCACCTGTACCAGTATTCCCCGGTTGCGAATGTTCCGCCTCTTATCAGGATGGCTTTGCCCTCCACGAAAGCTTTGGCTACGTTCTTGCGAGCCTTGTCATAAAGTCTCGTAAATGTTGGACGGGAGATGTTCATTTTCTGTGCGGCCTGCTCGTGGGTGAGGTCCTCATAGTCGGCAAGTCTCAGTGCTTCATACTCCTCCATCGACATGACCACTGATTCGAGCTCCCTCATGGGCACGCCGAAGGGCTTATAGCCCTCCATGGCCGGTGGTCTTCCTATCCGGCGTATTCTTCTCCTGTTAGGCATTGAATGATAAACAATAAGTCCTGCAACGATTTGCTGTCATTGTCGGCTCTCTTAACCATCCTGTAAAGTTAACAACTTATTCAGAACTTAATTGAAACGTAAAGACCGGGAGAGCAGGTAACATAACAGATACAATCCTGAGCGGTTAGCAGATCCGGCTTTATGTATCCGACAGCCGGCCTTTCAGGCGAAACAAAACAGATAGTCAGCCGTTCATTCAATGGTAATTTGTAGCTTTACTGTCCGAACCTGTAAAAACAAGATAGGATCAATGAAAAAAAGACTGAAAATAACCGGAATCGTAATCGTGGTACTGCTACTTGCAATAATGGCTGCGGCAATCATCATTCCCGTAGCTTTCAAGGAAAAAATCAAGGAGAAAGTGGAAGCAGGACTCAATGATATGCTTACCGCGAAAGTGTCGTTCAGCGATTACAGGTTAAGCCTGCTCAGGGCTTTCCCAAATGCCTCTTTTTCACTTGACAACTTTAATGTCACGGGAACGGGCGATTTCGAGGGAGACACCCTCGCAGCCGTGAAATCGGTAGGGATAGTGATTAACCTGAAAAGCCTGTTTGGCGACGGCGGGTATGAAGTCAAGTCAGTGATCATTAATGAACCATTTGTCAATGCAATTGTAAACAACGACGGAAAGGCCAACTGGGATATTGCGAAGGAGCCTGAAATCGGACCTGAGGAACCCGTGATTGGCTCCGGTGATCTGGGCGGCACCCACACACAGGCAGCGAAAGGCCCTGAAGGTGAGGTGGCTACTGACCTGAAGCTGATACTTCATAAATTTACGATTAACAACGGTCGATTGAATTACACTGACTACGGGTCAGATATGCAGGCTGCCGTTAGTGATCTCGATTTCCTGCTTTCAGGAAACATGAGCGGATCGCAGACCGGGCTTGAACTTGAGATGAATGCCGGGAAGGTCGATTTTGTCATGGATGAAATTCCATGGCTGACCGGCGCTGCCATGAGTTTCAGGGCCGGAATAGATGCCCTGCTTGACTCAATGAAATTTACCCTCAGAGACAATGTGTTAAAGCTTAATGATATAGCGCTTAATTTCTCCGGTACGGCTGCCATGCCAGGCGATGATATTGACCTTGACATTGTGTTCAGCGCCCCCGGGACCTCGTTCAAGTCACTCCTTTCACTGGTACCTGCCTTTTACATGAAAGGATATGAGGATCTGAACGCCACAGGTACGTTAGCCCTTGACGGCGCAGTGAAGGGTATCTATAGTTCAGCTGACAGCATCCTGCCAGACGTTACAGTGAAACTTCAGGTCAGTGATGGCATGATCAGTTATCCCGCCCTGCCGGAAAAAATTACTGCCATAAATATCACGGGCAAGGTACAGACTGACGGCGCTGATATGGACAAGACCATTGCTGAGGTGAGCCGTTTCCATTTTGTACTTGCCGGCAATCCATTTGATATAAGTCTGACGATGGCCACCCCGTTGAGTGACCCGGCGGTCAATGTCATGGCAAAGGGCAGGATTGACCTGGCAAAGCTTCAGCAGGCTATTCCCCTGGACAGTATTACCATGAACGGCCTGCTCGATGTGTCACTTGACATGGCAGGCCGGATGTCAATGATTGAAAGCAAGGAGTACGAAAAGTTCAGGGCAGCAGGCAACCTGGAGATATCTGACATGGCTGTGGCAATGACCGGGATGCCTGACATGAAAATCAGCAGCGCATCGTTTGCATTCAGCCCGGCATACGCTGAGCTGACTGACATGAAAGCCTCAATGGGAAAGAGAAGCGATTTTTCCCTTTCGGGAAGGCTTGAGAACTACATCCCTTACCTTTTTTCTGACGGAATCCTGCGGGGTAACCTGTCTCTGAAATCGGACCACGTTGACCTGAATGAGATAATGGAATATATACCGTCTGACACCGTTGAGACTGATACTGTCCCGATGGAGGCAATAAGGATCCCGGAAGACATAGACTTTGCCCTTGACGCCCTGGTTGGCACGCTTAACTACGGCTTGCTGGAAGCCAGTGACGTAAAGGGAAACATACTTGTCAGTGATGGCATGGTTTCAGTCAGAGAGACCGGTATGAAGGCACTGGGCGGCTCGCTGCTGGTAAATGCGGTGTATGATACGCGTGATACCCTTAAGCCGCTGATTGATGCTGACATGCTCGTCAGTGCAGTCAACATAAGAAAAGCATTTGACGCCTTCAATACCGTCAGACAGCTTATGCCTGCAGCATCAGGACTGGGGGGCAATGTCTCAGCAAGCATTGACTTCAATAGTATCCTGGGTAAAGGAATGATGCCATTGATCAACACCCTCTCGGGCACCGGCGAGGTGAGATCAGAGTCGGTTCAGATAGTGGAATCAGGATGTTTTGACAAAATTAAGAGCGTGCTTAAGGTAGACCCGGCCTATACCAACATTGTACAGGACCTGAAGGCTACGTTTATTATCAATGACGGCAGACTATATGTCAAACCCTTCGATACAAAACTGGGTAAGATCAAGCTTAATGTCTCAGGTGACCAGGGTCTTGACCGGACAATTAATTACCTGATAAAGGCTGAGATTCCCAGTGCGGAACTTGGTGATGCTGCGAACACTCTTATGAGCACCTTTGCCTCACAGGCGGCCGCATTGGGTTTTGGAGCCGGACCGCCCGAGGTGATCAGGGTAAACCTGAATGTGGGAGGCACAGTACGTAACCCGGCAATAACTCCATCTTTTGCCGGTGGCAGTGTCACATCGACCGTCACTGCACTGGCTGATACAGTGAAGAGCGAGGTAACGGAAAAGGTTAACGAGGCAGCCAGGCAACAGGCAGACAAGATTATGAAGGAGGCTGAGGAAAATGCAAAGGTAATCAGGGAAAAAGCTGCATCTTCAGCTGAAGTGATACGTAGTGAAGCCGACCTGCGCGGCAAGAAACTCATTAAGGATGCAGAAGCGACAGGCCCGATTGCCGTGGTTGCCGCAAAAAAGGCAGCAGAAGCCCTGAACAGGGAAGCCGATAAAAGAGCCACCCAACTTGTTACTGAAGCCAACAACAGAGCTGATGAGGTACTGGCATCAGCAAGATCCAAGGCCGATGAGCTTCTGAAGTAATAAACTGGAGATATTTCCGCTGGGGAGAAAAGAGGTTGTAATAACCTCTTTTTTATTATGTTACATACAACTCTTGCTGTTACAATCATGTAACATAAGTGTCATTTTATCGTAACCGGTTTTTAACACTCCTGTAACATCAGTGGCTGACTTTTGCACTGAATTCAAGTCAACCATCAAGATGAAAAAGGAGTTAACCATCATTCTGCTTATTATCGCAATTCTGTTCCCGGCCAGATCCTTTTCACAGACCTCGGGCGGTACCATTGCCGGTGTTGTCCTTGATCAGTCCACCGGTGAAACGATGCCGGGCGTCAATGTGGTAATTGAAGGAACGCTCAGGGGTGCTTCAACAGGACCTGACGGTGAATTTGCCATCACCGGAGTGGCTCCGGGTACATACAGCCTGAGCTTAACCTTTATATCATACAAACCCCTTAGAGTGGACGGTGTGGAGGTCAGGACAGGTTCAGTATCAGTCATCAGCGCAGCCATGTCTGACCAGTCTGTTGAGCTGGATGATATTGTGGTGGTTGCAACCAAACGTACTGACAGTGAGGTTTCAGTGATGAACAGCATCAGGAGCAGTCCGGTAGTTGTCTCCGGCATCTCCGCACAGCTGATCAGCCGTACGCAGGATAAGGATGCCTCAGAGGTTGTAAGGCGCCTGCCCGGGGTTTCCATTGTTGATGACAGGTTTATTGTGGTCAGAGGGCTTTCGTCAAGATATAACAACGTATGGCTCAATAATGCCACAGCCCCCAGTCTTGAGGCCGATGTGAGGTCGTTCTCCTTTGATCTTATTCCGTCATCAATGATTGAGAATATCTTTATCCTCAAATCGCCCACAGCCGAGCTCCCGGCAGACTACTCCGGAGGTTTCATTAAGATAACCACCACTGGTATCCCCGCAGAGAACGGTTTTTTTATTTCATACGGAACGGCCTTCAGGCAGTACACCACATTCGGGAGTTACCTGCAGGAGAGAGGCAGCAGCACAGACTGGCTCACAATGGGAGCGAAGCACAGACAGCTTCCTGATGCCATGCCTGCTCACCTTGATCTCTTTGAGAGTGCTGCGAACCCTGAGATAAGAAACAGGGTGACACAAATAGGACAGAGCCTTAATAACTCATGGGATGCTATATCTGACAAAGCCCTGCCTGATCAGAAACTGGCTTTAGGCATCACAAGAAGGTATGAAAAGGGGAATTTTATTGCCGGCAACGTGACATCACTGACATACGGCTATTCAAACTCATACAGGGAGGTGATGAATAACAGCTACTCAATTTATAATTATGCCTATGACACTCCGGGTATCCTGGATGAGTTCACAGACAGGCAGTACAAAACAAGCACGAGGGTCGGACTGATGCATAACTGGACTGTTTATCCCTACCAGGGGATGAAGGTTGAGTTAAGGAATTTCTTTACCAGCACGGGAGGGTCAGGAGTCACCATGAGGGATGGTCGCGACTGGTACAACAACGGCAGGTCAGTCCGCTCAGGTGAAATGAAGTACACACACAGGCTGATCTATTCAGGGCAGTTTGGCGCAGAGCAGATTCTGAATGAAGGCGAAACAGTGATCAATTTCACGGCAGGCTACGCCCTGTCAGCCAGGAATGAGCCGGATATCAGGCGTTACAGGTACATCAGCAATGACGGAGATACCTCTCCGTTCATCATCATGTTTGGAAACAATCCTGATCTCTCATCAGTATCCAGGATGTGGCTGGGCCTGGATGAAAGGAACTTTTCCGGCATGCTGAATTTTTCCCACAAATTTGACAGGCAGAGTCTTAAATGGGAGATCAGAACAGGGGTCTTTGCAGAGAACAGGGAAAGAAGTTTCACGGCACGAAATTTCGGGTATGCAATTTCAGCTGATGATTCACCCTTTGCTGCAACCACGCTGCCGGTAGAGGAGATATTCGAAGTCCGAAACATCAACCTTGAAGAGGGAATAAGGCTTAAAGAGATTACAGCTCTTTCAGATTCATATGATGCCACGGCTATGGTATTGGCAGGTTACCTCAATTTCCGGCTCCGTTTCGGCACTCTTACTGACCTGTCGCTTGGAATAAGGATTGAAAAGGAGAGGCAGGAACTTTCAAGCCACAGGCAGGGAACGACCATCCCTGTCAACGTTGTACGTGATACTGTAAATCTCTTCCCCTCTGCCAATCTTGCAGTTAATATCAGCTCCACAAGCCTGGTCAGGCTAACTTACGGAATGTCCGTCAACAGGCCTGAGTTCAGAGAGATGGCTCCTTTCTATTTTGTTGATTTTGATCAGAATGCGGGGATATACGGGAATGAGGATATTAAGTCAGCTTATATTCACAACGTTGATTTGCGTTACGAACTCTACCCTGGCAGCAGTGAGACCTTCAATGCCGGCATCTTTTACAAGTATTTTATAAATCCAATAGAAGTTGCCATCAGGGGTAACAATCCCACACAGTTCTCATTTGCCAATATCAGTTCGGCCTACAGTTTCGGGCTGGAAACCGAGGCGCGCAAGAATCTTGGCTTCCTCAGTGACAGGCTGAAAAAGCTGACTGCCGTGGTCAATCTTTCTCTCATACGGAGTTCCGTTGCTTTTGACCGCCCCCTTCAGGGTCAGTCGCCCTACATAGTTAATATAGGCCTCTTCTGGCAGGACAATGACAGAGGGCTGATGGCAAGCATGGTTTACAACAGGATCGGCAAACGGATAATTGCCGTCGGCAGACCTTCTCCCAATTCATGGGAGAGTATACCTGACATATATGAGATGCCTCGAAATGAGACTGACCTGGCGATAAGCAAAAAGATAGGCAGAAACCTGGAAATAAAGGCCGGGATCAAAGATCTCTTCGGTGAGCAGGTAGTCTTCCAGCAGCATGTCAGGAGCCTGGTTGACATGTCTTATTACGGGGGCGACGGCACAAAGGCATTTGACAGGAACCAGGACACCAGGTCATGGTACCCTGGCAGGCAATATTCACTTGGCCTTTCAATGAAATTTTAAGGAAACAATCAATAAATAAAGTACAGACATTATGAAAACAAATCTTTTTTCACTTGCGGCAAGAACAATGTTAGTAGGCTTAATTCTGGCGGCCGTTGTATCATGCGAGAAGGATATCCCAATCACATCCCTTAGTCTTGACCGGCAGGAAGCCACAGTACAGGTGGGCGATGCAGTATCAATACTACCTGTAATAGACCCGGCAAATGCCACCAACAGGGAGATAACCTGGTCTACGAGCAATACAGCAGTGGCCACGGTGGCTGACGGAGTGGTTACTGGTGTGGCACTCGGTTCAGCCATTATCACTGCTGCTTCGGCAGAGAATCCGCTCTTCACTGCTTCATGCGAGGTCACTGTTGTTCCCTCTGCCGGTCAGTCAATAACCGTCTCGGGCGACATAACCTCAGACACGAAATGGTATGCCCAGGCAAGATACTTTCTTTCGGGATTCGTATATGTAAAGAATAATGCAACACTGACCATTGAGCCAGGGACGATAATAAAAGGCGTCTCCAACACCAAAGCCACTCTCATAATTGAAAGAGGCTCAAAAATCATTGCTGCGGGTACCGAGAGCCACCCAATAATATTTACATCCGACAAACCTGCAGGAGAGAGAGCCACAGGTGACTGGGGCGGCATTGTCATTGCCGGCAGGGCAAAGACCAACAAGCATGATGATGGAGAGGGCGTTGGAATAGCAGAAGGGGGTATAGGCACCAGGTACGGCGGCAATGATGACAATGACAATTCAGGTGTATTACAGTTTGTGAGGATAGAATTTCCAGGTATACCGCTGACCTCCACGGCCAACAGCGAGATAAACGGCCTTACTCTCTACTCGGTTGGAAGGGCTACCACAATTGATCATATCCAGGTATCATACTCTGGAGATGACTCCTATGAATGGTTCGGCGGCACTGTAAATGCCAAATATATTGTTGCTTACGCCGGTCTTGATGACGCTTTCGATACTGATAACGGATTCAGTGGAAAGATACAGTTCGGCTTGATTTTACAGGACCCCCTTAAGTCAGACCAGTCAGGTTCAAACGCTTTCGAGAGCGACAATGATGCTGACGGTTCTCTCCTCACGCCGGTCACTTCACCGGTATTCAGCAACATAACTGCTTTTAGTCCCCTTGCTGTAACCGCAACCCTTCCTGCAGAGACGAAGCATGAGAAGGCACTGCACCTTCGCAGGGGAACAATGACGTCAATATACAATTCAGTTTTTGCGGGCTTCCCGCAGGGTCTCTCCATTGACGGTCAGAAAGGCAATTCACCCACCCGTGCTGACCTGAATGAACTGCAGATAGAAAATACAATACTTGCAGGGATGACCGCCAAATATGTTGAGAAAACAGGTACCGTATCTGTACCCTATACCGTTGCCCAGCACCAGGCATATTTCACAGCCACGGCAAGAAACAATAATGACGGTATGTCCCTGGCCGAAATCATTGGGAACGGTTTTATAAGCCTTACCTCCCCAAACATTCTCCCGCAGGCAGGCTCACCGCTCCTGACAGGAGCCTCTTTCACCAATACAAGGCTTGCAGATACATTCTTTACCCCGACATCCTACAGGGGTGCCTTCGGAACGGAGAACTGGACATCCGGATGGTGCAACTGGAATCCGCAGACTACAGTTTACTAGTCCAGGAATTGATGGTTTGACAACCTTTGTTCAGGATGGGGCGCACCGGAGCGCCCCTTTTTTTGCACGGTGATCAACCAGTAAGACAGGGCACATTGTCATAGGCTGTAAAGCACAAAAAAAGCCGCCATTAGAGGCGGCTCTTTTTTGTTTGTGCAGTAAATACTAGAAGATTTTCTCCTTGATACGTGCCTTTTTGCCGGTGAGGTTCCTCAGGTAGAAGATGCGGGCCCTTCGTACTTTGCCATACTTGTTGACCTCAACCTTGTCAATAAAGGGAGATGCAACCGGAAAAATCCTCTCCACTCCGATGTTTCCTGACATCTTGCGCACGGTAAAGGTAGCAGTCATACCATTTCCTCCTGACCTCTGGATTACAACGCCCCTATACTGCTGTATCCTCTCCTTGTTTCCTTCCTTGATCTTATAGTGTACCGTTACAGTGTCCCCCGCCTTGAATCTGGGGAACTCATTGGTGGTGGCGTACTCCTTTTCAACTACTTTCATTAAGTCCATCGCGCAAAAATGATTTATATGATCTTTACTATTTTCAAATCAGGTCGCAAAGGTACAAATAAATTTTTATTATCTGCAAATAAATCCCGTCAATTGCAGTAAAGATCAATGACCTGCGCCGTCAGGCATTTTGAGTTTGTCTCCTGCGTCAAGCACGATCCTCATGAGCCAATCCTGCGGATATCCCGGCTGCTTCACCGATGGAGGAATATACTTATGATTTTCAGGTAGTTCTCTGCGCGTTTTGATGTTTCCGTCCATATATTTGGTAAAGAGATGCTTGTACAGTTCTCTCCACTCCTTAACAGTATTATTGCCAGCATTGACAGAATAGTTTGTGATAAGCTCATTGGCCTTCTTTGCTGCGCCACTGGCGTTGCTGCCGAAGAGTTCGGCTGCTCTGGCATCTATCTCTGCTGTCTCATTGATATACTTTTGTTCCAGTTCCTTCTGTTTGGCCTGAAGGTCAGGTGTCATTACGTTTGCACGGCTATAGACGAAATTGGTAACCTCATTGAAAACCCAGAAGGCTGCATCGGCACTGTAGGTCATTATGTCACCGTTGCCAACGGCAAATGAATGGGGAACGGCTGTCATGCCGCAATACATCGGGGTATAAACGGTGTAGTATGTGTCATCAACGCCGAACCAGATGATGCCACCGACGGGATCAGGAAGCCATGAACGGCTCTGGGTGACGAAAGAAAACCCGGTCTGCTGGGTTGAAGTGGCTCTCTCATGCAGATACATTTTACCGTCAACTTCCCAGCTCATCGGCCTCCACCTGACGGTATTGGCATACGGACCAGCTCCGAAATCCTTCGTCATGTCCATTGGGGTGCCCTGGTAATAGTCTCTCATCAGCTCCATAACCTCATCAACGCCAAGCTTTCTGTCAGGCTTGATCCATAGGGGCATCCTGTTTTCAAGATCATAACCCATGGCATAATTCAGATACTCACCCATTGAGCTGTTGACCCTGTTGAAAGCTGCCCATACGCGTGCTTCACAGAAGCGAGCTCCGCTGAAGTCAACCGGTGCAAATACATCGCTGAAGGAAAAGTCAGCATCTTTTCCGTCAAACCATCCGAATCCACGTGCAACATCTGCCATATCAGCTGCATATACTGTTTCTACCTCGGGATTGAAGACCTTGTCAATCTCGGCCGAGGTGATTGAGGTGGTTCCGTTGGCGAGAGGGAAGGTCTGGATCCTTGCCTGGTTGGCATGGCCCGAGATATAACCGTCCGGAATTCTGCGGGCAACAAACGCCATTCCCTTTTTGCCAGGCCCCTTGCCTATCATTTCCATTATCCATACCTCATTGGGATCTGAGATGGAAAAAGATTCGCCGGAGCTGCAGTAGCCGTATTTCTCAGTCAGGGTGACAATGGTATGAATGGCCTCCCTCGCATTCTTTGCCCTCTGCAGGGTAAGATATATAAGGCTGCCATAATCAATGATGCCATCTGGATTATGAAGCTCATTCCGGCCTCCGTAGGTGGTTTCGCCAATAGCCAGCTGATGCTGATTAATGTTTCCTACTACCGAGTAGGTTACCGGAGCCTGTTCAATTGTACCCAGGAATTTGCCTGAATCCCATTCGTACACGTCAACCATGGTGCCGGGTTTGTACTTCATTGCCGGCCAGAAATAAAGCTCTCCATAGAGAACATGGGAGTCAGCAGAGTAGGTGATCATTGTTGAGCCGTCTTTGGAGGCTCCTTTGGTAATCAGAAAGTTGGTGCATGCATGACTCTTTTCAGTAACCAATAGCATTACCACAAGAAGGCTCAGCATTAGGGATGTGATTCTCTTCATATTTACTTGTTTGATTAAATTGTTATATCACAATTAGTTATCAGTCCGCAGCATCGCTTTCAGAAACGGACAGGTCTCAAAAATAGCATCTTTAATTAAAAAACAATACCTCTTAAAATCATTATTACCGAACTGATCCGTTCGGCGTCGGCGCTTTTAAGAAGGTATTCCGTCTGGAGGCGGGGATCACCCATGTAGATCCCTTTCCTGCGGAAAGTCATTTGGCTTTCCCTTTGCCTTCGTCCGGAAAGGTGGTACTCATGTGCTCCCGTGCTGGCAGCAAGGAGGGCAATATTATATTCGTCTATTCCTCCTCCGGGCATGATTGTTAATCGTCCGGCTGCATCCTTGATAAGTGCTTTAATCAGCGGAGCTCCCTCGATGGCGTTTTTTGCCTGGCCTGATGTCAGCAATCTCTCTGCTCCGGTGGCTATGACCTCCTCCAGACCCTTCCCCGGATCCCTGCAGAGATCGAATGCACGGTGGAAGGTGAGACTCATGGGAGAGGCGTACTCAGCCAGGAGAGCCGTTCGTTCAACATCCACGGTACCGTCATTGTTGAGAATGCCGGTTACAATACCATCTGCCCCAAGCTCACCGGCAGTGTCAATATCGCGCCTCATAACGCTGAACTCGTTATCACTGTAGAGGAAATCCCCGCCTCTGGGACGGATAAGGACATGTATCCTGATGCCTGTATTTCGGCGAACTGATTCAATCAGTCCCGCGCTAGGTGTGACTCCTCCCTCCGCCAGAGCAGAGCAGAGTTCTAACCTGCCGGCACCGGCAGCCTCGGCAATGATGGCCGACTCAACAGAGTCGACGCATATTTCTACGACAAGAGACAATTCTTTTCAATGAGGCTTTGAAAGTACATAATATTTAGATAATATTGTGTGACCTAAAACATTTAATCAGATGAAACCAACACTTATGGTTCTTGCTGCCGGAATGGGCAGCAGATATGGGGGCAACAAGCAGCTTGACCAGGTAGGACCTTCCGGCGAGACTATTATCGACTATTCCATTTATGATGCAAAGAGAGCCGGGTTCGGCAAGGTTGTCTTTGTTATCAGGCGTGATATTGAGGAGCAGTTCAGGGAGACATTTGTCAAGAGGCTCAGGGATGTCATAGAGATTGACTATGTGTTCCAGGAGCTCGGAAACCTTCCGGCAGGATATGCTTTGCCTGAGGGCCGGCAGAAGCCATGGGGCACCAGCCATGCAATACTGGTGACCGAGCCCAAGATACATGAACCTTTCGGAGTTATTAATGCTGATGACTACTATGGTTACGAAGCCTTTAAAGTGCTTTATAAATTCCTGACAGAAGACAAGGATGATACGAATTTCTGCATTGTCGGCTACCGCCTGGGCAACACCCTTTCTGATCATGGGCATGTCAACCGCGGCATATGCAGGGTTAGTGAGGATGGCTTCCTGCAGCACATTGTGGAAACCCGAGGAATAGAAAAGAGGCCTGACGGAATCTTTGCACCCGATACGGAAGGGAATATCAACCAGTATACCGGAGACGAGATAGTCTCAATGAACCTCTTTGGATTTAAACCCTCGGTATATAAATATCTTAACATGGAGTTCAGCAATTTCCTTGACGAAAGGATGACCGATCCAAAGGCCGAACTTGATATCCCTACTTCACTCGATAAGTTTGTCAAGAGGGGAGAAATAACCATTCAGATACTGAGAAGCAACAGTATGTGGTTTGGAGTCACCTACAGGGAGGACAAACCTTTCGTGGTAGAAAGTATTCGGCAGATGGTAGACCAGGGATTGTATCCGGAAAAACTGTTTTGACATAATGGCAGAACAATCTGCATCCTGCACCTTACAGGGGGGGGCAGACCCCTCGCTGCCTGCATAATGGATTGATCCGCATCCTTGCTGGTTACCACCTGAATTCGGACCTGATTATGGTGCTGTTACCACAGTTGTCAACAACGCGGAGCTCAAGGTTGTGAAGGGTGTTGGCCTTCATGGGTGATTTGCCGGGCCTGCAAATCAGTAGATCATTCTTGGCGTCATACTCCGCCAGAATCCATTCGCCGTCAACAAGCATCTCATAGCTATTTATTCCTGAGAATTCATCCCGGATGGTGGCGGTGAAAAGCGATCTTCCAGTCAGGTTAGCTCCCCTTGAGAAGGAAAAACTGGCTGAGGGAGGAATAGTATCTATGGTTACGGCGTAATCACCCAGCCTGTTAACTTCATCGGTCACAAAACCGTATCTTAATGCACCTCCGGAGTAGGATGACTCTCCCCGGTCATCTATCCTGGCCAGGCACATTTTATCCTGCTTCCCCGGGATGATTGTGTCAGGTCTTATTGAGAGCCTGATCCTCTTATGCAGGGGCACGGTCTGATTATGCACCGAGTGTATGGGTGAAAGCCATCTGTTGCCGGCGTCTCTTCTCTTGTGGTTGAACCACAGAGTATCATAGAGTGTTCCGGCAGGGAAGTGGATTCGTAAGCCATCAGCAGTGAAATCAGCCGCACTGTTCCAGGGCAGTACCTTGCTGCAGGCTATCTCATCCGGGGGCACAGGGGAGACTGCAACGGACCGTACCCTGAAGGTCACCCATGACCTGTTGTTATAACTGTCTGTAACTATTATTTTTATCTCATGCTCCCTGTCATCATTAAACCTTAACACTCCGCGACCCATATGCGGTCCGTACATTGAGAGCCTGTTGCCTGGCTGAATGTGCAGCCTGTGGATATATTCGCCTGAGCTTATACGGGAAGCATAGTCAATATGAGCATTGATGTACCTCGATTCACTGTAGGAGAAACGGTCTGCCCTATAGCTGTAAATAGTTATATCGTCAGCCAGCAGCTCAATAGTGTAAACACCGCACCTGTTGGAGCTGTTGTCGAATGTATCCCAGCATTTGATGCCTATACCTGTCTCGCCGTGGATCACTGGTGAGACCGGTGCTGATACGCCGTATGAGCCATCAGCCGGTATAGTTCTCATTGTGAGTTTATTGTGGCTGTTATTGACGGAAGAGTTGCTGGTCAGAGGGTACAGGATCACTTTATCAATGACCGGCCTCATGCGGTCACTTACTCCCAGTCCGTCATATTTCAGAGGATTCACGGGATCCTCGGTGGCTGAATCGCGTAGCTCAAAATGAAGATGCGGTCCGGTTGATCCGCCAGTGTTCCCTGACCAAGCAATCACTTCACCCTTATTCACCCTGAACTGATCACGCTGGGGGAAAAGAGAGACGCTGAAGCTCTTCCTGGAGTACTGGTTTTGAAGCACATACTCTTCAATATCCGGCCTGAAGCTCCTCAGGTGGGCGTAGACAGAAGAGATGCCCGTGGGATGTCTTACATACAGAGCCTTGCCGAAACCGGTGGGGCTGACTGCTATCCTGTAGACATATCCGTCATTGACGGCAAGAATATCTTTGCCCTGAACTCCCCCGGTACGGTAATCAATCCCGGAGTGGAAATGGTCAGCCCTGAGTTCGGCGAAGCTGGCTGACAATGAAGGAGTATCGCGAAGCGGACTGGCCAGGGTGATTTCTTCCGCCGGCTGTGAACTAAGAATGGTTGTGGCTGTTATAGCCAGTGCCAGTATTATTGTCTTTTTGTGCATAACGGTGTCAGATTTGCAAATCTAATCCTCTGCCCTTAAAGAGCAAACTTAATGCCGGCTTTTTTTGAAATGAGCAAAACAAATATTACTTTTGTAATATAGTTGTCAGCCATGAATGCAAAGGGATATGAGGAGTATCTTTTGCTCAGAAGATCGGTGGAGGCATTGGTTTCAGAGCATGAAAAGCTGGTTGAGCTGGCAACCGGTTTAAAGAATGAACTTTCAGAAGCCAGAAGGCTTTTGGCAGAGAAAAACGAAGAAGTAAAGGAGCTTCAGGCAAGATACGAAAGAGCTAAGTTCTCGGGGGCTGTCCTCGGGAGCGGGGAGGATGCCGTAACGGCGAGGAGGAGAGTGAATGAACTTGTGCGGGAGATAGATAAATGTATTGCTCTTTTAGACAGATAATTATATAGTGATGGATGATAAGCTTTCGATCCGTGTGAATGTGGCCGACAGGTATTATCCGTTGAAGGTTGAAAGTGAAAACGAGGAACGTATCCGAAAGGCAGCCAGGCTGATAAATGAGAAGGTGCTTCAGTACAAGCAACGCTATGTTGACAAGGATACGCAGGATTTTCTGGCGATGGCCGCCCTCCAGTATGTGATCAGGCTGATTGAGATTGAGGAGAGCGAAGAGGATACTGGCCTTGAAGAAGGATTGGTGGAGTTAACAGAAAAAGTCAACCTCTGTCTGTCAAAGAAGTAGATACGCGTTCTTTAAAATAGCAGGATATTGCCCGCATTGTTTCTCTATTCGTTTTGGAGACTCAACAGTTTATACTTTGGAGATGGTCTTGGTTTGCCTAGGACAGGCCTCAGCCCGGTTCGCCGGGATCCCGGTTTGTCGGGACGGTGGAAGTCCGAAGCAGAACGGCCGCTCCTTCCATGTAGATATGGGGTTTTTTAAAAGTTGGAGAAACTCTGCGGGTTTTTTATAATATTAATTTCAACAAAATGATCATAGCAGATATATCACCAGGGGTTTGTTTCGCAATAGCCGGAGCCGCCCTGATTGCAGGATCAGGACTGTCATATTACATGTGGCAGCTGATGCTGCGGAATAGAAAGAAGAAGATAATTACCGAAGCAGAGGCTGAAGCCGAAGTTATCAGAAAGGAGAAGATTCTCCAGGCAAAGGAGAAGTTTTTGCAGCTCAAGGCAGAGCATGAAAAGGTCATAAACGAGCGTAATAACCGGATAGGCCAGGCTGAAAACAGAATCAAGCAGAAGGAGCTTACGCTGTCACAGAAGCTGGAAGAGGCTCAGCGCCGCAAGAATGAGGTAGATGCGATCCGTGATAACCTGACGCAGCAGATGGAGTTGCTCGACAAGAAGTCGGAAGAGGTATCAAAACTGCACAGGCAGAAGGTTGAACAACTGGAGGCTGTTTCAGGACTCTCGGCAGAGGAAGCGCGGAATGAACTGATAGAGTCACTGAAGGAAGAAGCCCGTACGGACGCAATGTCATATATCAATGAGATACTTGACGACGCCAAGATGACCGCCACCAAGGAAGCCAAGCGGGTAGTCCTGATGGCTATACAGCGTGTGGCAGCCGAGACCGCCATAGAGAATGCTGTAACGGTATTTCATATTGACTCTGACGAGATAAAGGGCCGGATCATCGGTCGCGAGGGCCGCAATATCAGGGCTCTGGAAGCAGCAACCGGAGTGGAGATAATAGTGGATGATACTCCTGAAGCAATAGTGTTATCGGGGTTTGACCCGGTGCGTCGTGAGATAGCCCGACTGTCGCTTCACCAGCTGGTCACTGACGGCCGCATCCATCCTGCACGAATAGAGGAGATAGTGGATAAGACCCGCAAGCAGATTGAAGAGGAGATAGTGGAGACAGGCAAGCGCACGGCTATTGACCTCGGCATACACGGCCTCCACCCGGAGCTGATAAGGATGGTGGGAAAGATGAAGTACCGTTCTTCATACGGTCAGAACCTTCTTCAGCATTCAAGGGAGGTGGCAAACCTTGCCTCTATAATGGCGGCTGAGCTGGGACTGAATCCAAAACTTGCAAAGAGGGCAGGATTGCTGCATGACATTGGTAAGGTGCCCGATGATGAACCTGAACTGCCACATGCAGTTCTGGGCATGAAGCTGGCAGAGAAATATAAGGAGAAGCCGGAAGTTATCAATGCCATCGGGGCACACCATGACGAGACGGAGATGACCACTCTAATTGCGCCCATAGTACAGGTATGTGACGCCATTTCAGGCGCCCGTCCCGGAGCAAGACGTGAGGTCATTGAATCATATATAAAAAGGCTGAATGAACTGGAATCGGTTGCTCTCTCTTATCCGGGAGTGACCAAGACATATGCCATACAGGCAGGAAGAGAGCTAAGGGTTATCGTGGGAGCGGACAAGGTGTCGGATAAGGATACGGAAAACCTCTCTTTTGAGATTGCACGCAAGATCCAGAATGAGATGACCTATCCCGGACAGATCAAGATTACTGTAATCAGGGAGACAAGGGCAGTTAACTACGCCAAATAATGAAGAAGCTTAAGATCCTTAACATCGTCGGCGCCAGGCCCCAGATCATCAAGGCCTCAGCTATCAGCCGGGCGATCGCGGGGGAGTTTGCCGATGACATCCGGGAGGTTATTGTGCATACAGGTCAGCATTATGACAGGGAGCTTTCAGATGTTTTCTTCGATGAACTCGAGATAAAGAACCCGGATCACAACCTTCAGGTAGGGTCCGGGAGGCACGGGCGTCAGACAGGTATGATCATGGAGCGTATTGAGGATGTGATACTGAATGAAAAACCTGACTGCGTGGTGATCTACGGGGATACGAATTCCACCCTTGCCGCTGCCCTTGCAGCATCAAAACAGCACTTCCCGGTGGTGCACATTGAAGCCGGAATGAGGTCATTCAACAAGACCATGCCTGAAGAGCTTAACCGCATCATGGCGGATCATGCCTCAACACTGCTGATAGCGCCTACAAATACAGCCTTCAAAAACCTGATGGCAGAGGGATTCCGCCCCGAGAACGTGGCACCATATACAATCAACAACCCCAGGGTCTTCCTGACAGGTGATATCATGTTTGACAACAGCCTCTTCTACGCTGATCTCGCAGAGCGAAAAAAGAGTGACCTTCTGGAAGGAATGGGGCTGGCGGAGAAGGAGTTTGTGCTGGTAACCATTCACCGTGATTCAAACACTGATGACGCGGACAGGCTGAAAGCGATCTTCAGTACCATGAGAGAGCTCTCGGAGGCGAACGAAATGCCCATGATGATGCCGCTGCATCCGAGAACGATGATCGCACTGCGAAACCGTGTGCCCGAGCTGTATGCCCATCTGTCAGACCATCCTCTCATCAGGGTGATGCCCCCGGTATCATTTCTTGAGATGATACTTCTTGAAAAAAAGGCAAGGCTGATAATAACCGATTCAGGCGGGGTGCAGAAGGAGAGCCATTTCTTCTCACGGCCATGCATTGTACTGCGGAAAGAGACCGAATGGGTTGAGCTGGTCAGAAATGGCACAGTGAAGCTTGCAGATGCTGACCCCGTGAAGATAAAGGAGTCATGGGACTATTTCATGGCAAACGGTGAAACACTCCAGTACCCTGCCTTTTATGGTGACGGCAAAGCAGCAATAACTATTCTTAAAGAGATACTTGCAGTCTTCAGGAGCTGAGCCTGTCAAGAACGTGCCCGGCCAGCGCCCTGACAGCCGGCTTATAGTCGTTCAGAAATTCTCCCGTAACCCTGTTGCCTATCACCACGCAGAGTGTCAGGGCACGATGATTAAGCAGCTTCGCCAGTCCATAAATGGCTGAACTTTCCATCTCATAGTTGGTTACCCTTTCACCCCTGAAACGGAAAGAGGTTATGTTGTCATTGATATCACTGTCAAAAGGCTCCAGTCTCAACCGACGGCCCTGGGGTGCATAAAACCCGGGGGTTGAGATGGTGATCCCACGTGTAATTCCTGAGGCTATCCGGTCGAGAAGAGAGGGATCTGCTTCCACAACATACGGATATGGCAGCAGATCAGGCCATTCAAGATGGGTCGCCAGCGCGTCAGCCAGCATATGGTCAAGGCACCATTCATAGCCCTCATAAAAGTGCAATACTCCATCAAATCCGACAGCTTTGGAGGTGGCCACGAAAGAACCCGCAGGCAGATCGGCCTGCAGCCCGCCGGCCGTGCCAATCCTGATAAAGGAGAGCGAACGGGGCTCTTCCACTGCCATCCCTGTGGCAAGGTCTATGTTTGCAACTGCGTCCAGCTCATTGACAACAATATCAATGTTATCAGTTCCGATACCTGATGAAATAATACTAACCTCAACCTCACGGTATGATCCGGTGATGGTACTGAATTCCCTGTTGCTCTTCCGGACACGTACCGAATCCAGCATCTCACCCAGCATCTCAACCCTGCCGGGATCTCCTACAATGATAATATTGTCGGCTATTTCACCGGGCAGAAGGTGCAGGTGGAATACTGAACCATCAGGATTGGTAATTAATTCTGTTTTTTTCATGACCTTTCAACTAAGCCGTAAAAATACAAAAAATGTCTACCCTCCGTCAAGCACCGTTCAAGTGGTACAGGCAGTTAATAATTGTTAATTCGGTAATAGCCTTCTGATGTTACAATTGAGAGGGATATCTTTGCCGCCAAACGCAAAAAAGATTTTGATGCAGATGCCTACAGGGAACAAAACCCCGGCCGGAAGAGTGCTTTTTATATTGCTTCTTCTGCTTATATGCTCTGGTACAGCAACGGTTGGTGCACAACAGAAGAAGAGCATTGAGGCAGTACGGACCCCAGATAAGATGAAGATAGACGGCAGGCTTGATGAACCCTCATGGCCTGATGCCCCTTCTGCGGGAGACTTTATAATATATAATCCTCATAATGGTGTACCATCATCAAAAAGGACCGAGGTCAGAGTACTTTATGATAATGACGCCCTGTACATCGGGGCAATGCTTTATGATGAAGCCCCTGACAGTATCTTTATGGAGTTGGGAGAGAGGGATGAGGGAGATATTAATGCAGACCACTTCTGGATTGAGATCTCACCCTTTAATGACGGACTAAATGGTGAGATGTTCAAGGTTTCTTCAACCAACGTACAGATAGACAACAAACTTACAACAGGTGACAGCTGGGGTCACAATGATACCTGGGACGCCGTCTGGGAGAGCCATACAAGCATAGTCGCCGAGGGATGGATAGCTGAGATCAGGATCCCGTATTCAGCTCTGCGATTTCCGGGAGCGGAAAACCAGTTGTGGGGCATAAATTTCTGGAGGGAGGTAAGGCGGAACAGGGAGACCTCCTCATGGAACTTCGTGACCAAAGAGTTCGGAGCAACCATAGCCCACCTGGGTGAACTGACAGGCATAAGGGACATTGAACCTCCATTGCGTCTGTCACTTGTGCCTTATGTCTCAGGCTATCTTGAGCATGTGTCAGATGAGCCAGGGGTGGGTACCTCCTATAACGGTGGACTCGATCTGAAGGTGGGACTGACAGAGAGCTTTACACTGGATGCGACGCTGATACCCGATTTCGGCCAGGTGCAGTCAGATGATCATGTGTTGAACCTTTCTCCCTATGAAGTCAGGTATAACGAGAAAAGGCCCTTCTTTATGGAGGGTACAGAACTCTTTAACAAGGGTAACATTTTTTATTCAAGGCGCATTGGTGGCACTCCACACCTGGTCAGGGATGTTCACGGCATGATAGAAGATAGTGAGATTGTCACCCGCAACCCTGCAGAAGTGAGCCTGCTTAATGCCACAAAAATATCAGGAAGAACGGACGGAGGGCTGGGTATCGGGCTCTTCAATGCCGTTACCAACAGCACCTGGGCTGAAGTGGAGAATGTTCTTACGGGTGAGACCAGGCACATCAGGACCGAACCCCTGACAAATTACAATATGCTGGTGCTCGACCAGACGATGAAGAATGACTCTTATGTAAGCCTTATGAATACAAATGTGATCAGGGCTGCTGAAAAGGATGAGCACTTCTATACTGCCAATGTGACCGGGTTCGAGGCACTCTTAAAGAGTGCCAACAGGCTCTGGTCAGCCTCCGCCGGCGGCTCGCTGAGCCAGAAGTATTACTCCGCTGCCGAAACGGCCCTGGGTCATTCAATAGGATTCAATGCCGGCAAGACAGGGGGCAGGTTCAGGACTGACTATAATTTTTCACTGTTGAGTGATACATATGATCCCAATGACATGGGTTACCTGCGCAGCAACAACGAAATAAGCCACTCACTGGATTTTGGTTACAACACCTACGAGCCCTTTGGCAATTTCATGTCAACACGTACCGCTGTAGAATTTAACTACAGCCAGCTGTATAATCCCAGGGCATTCACTTCAGCCGATGTGGAGCTTAGCGGGATGGTCATATTCATGAATTATTGGTCCTTTTCGCTTGACCTGGAGTTTAGCCCGTGGGGAGAGAATGATTATTTTGAACCACGTACCAGTGACATGTCAATGTATTATCATCGCCCTGCTGCAGTGGAGGCAGGATTCAGGGGTGACACAGACAAGAGCAAGAGGTTTTACATAGAGGCCAGTGGAGAATATTACAGGGCATGGTCAGATTATGGACAGCATGGCTATATGTGGGCGTTTCAGCCGGAGTTCAAGGTCAGCAGGCATTTTTCATTTGACTATTCAATCTCCGTTGAAAAAATGTTCAATGATATAGGCTACGTGTCTGCCGATCCGGCTGAGGGGATTACCTTCGGTAAGCGGAATGTGTCTACAATCACCAATACCGTTTCAGGAGCCCTTGTCTTCACAGCCAGTTCCTATCTGACACTCCGCGGCAGGCATTACTGGTCCCGGGCTGACTATGACGGAAATTATTATACCCTGCAGACTGATGGCGCGCTTCTTGACCGTATTTATTCTACCACGGTGGATAACAGTGATGTGAATACCAACTTCCTGAATATTGATTTAATATACACCTGGCGCTTTGCACCGGGAAGCGAGCTTTCCCTGGCCTGGAAGAATGCCATCCGCGGTGAGGGTGAACAGATCATTACCAACGGACTGGAAAATTTCAGCGAGCTCTTTTCAATGCCTCAGACAAACAGTATTTCTCTGAAAATTTTATACTACCTTGACTACCAGAATTTCAGAAAACTATTCAGGTCAAAGTAATTTAATTTCAATATGATACAGAGAATACAGACTTTATTCCTGCTAGCTGCTGCAGTATTGTCGGGTCTTATGCTTAAGGGTGAACTGGTCAGGATGGGCACCGATGCCGGCACATTCTTCAGTATTGACTTCATGGGCCTGACCGATAGCAGGGGAGAGGTGATACAACACCTGTGGCCTCTGACTGTCCTTCTTGCATTGGTTCCCCTGCTGGCTCTTATATCAATATTTGCCTTTAAAAGAAGAACTGTGCAGATGAGATTATCGATGCTTGTGCTGTTGCTTTCCCTGGGCACCCTGATTCTCGGAGCCTTTTATGTGCTGATGTTTGACAGGAAAATAGATATAACAGTTGTGTGGACGGTGAAGTCGCTTTTCCCGCTTGTGTCTGCCATCCTGGCATGGCTCGCCTACCGTGCCATAATGAAGGATGAGATGAGAGTCAGATCCTATGAACGCCTCAGATGATCTCCAGCCGCTCCTGATCGGTAATCTTTTCGCAGTACTGGCACTTAAGTGCAACAGGTTTCTTTGAGACAACCCTGAAACGGGTAGTGACCTTCTCAAAGTTGGTGATGCATTTAGGATTCATGCACTTGGCTATAGCAATGATTGTATCCGGCACCTCAACCACGCGCTTCTCGGTCACCTTGTAGTCCTGTATGATATTCAGTTTGGCGTTTGGAGCAACAAGAGCTATCCTGTTGATGTCATCATCCTCGAAAAATTTCCCCGCAATTTTAATGATTGCCTTTTTGCCGTCAGTTTTACTGTCGAGATTGGTTCCGAAAGTGATTTGATTCTTTATCTTGTCAAGTCCCAGGATCTTGATAACCTTGAATAGAGTGGCTGCGGGAATATGATCTATAACCGTACCGCTTTCGATGGCACTGACGAGCAACTGTTTCTTGTCATTAATATTTTTCATGGCTGATTATTTTAGTCCAAGTAGAGTGGAGATGATTGCCTGCCTGGTATAAACTCCGTTCAGAGCCTGTTCAAAGTAATACGCTTTGTTGTTGGAGTCAACATCAGTGCTGATCTCGTTCACCCGGGGCAGAGGATGCAGGATCTTCATCCCCGGCTTTGTTTCCGCCAGCATGTTTTCCTGAAGCACATATGCGTTCTTCACCTTTTCATACTCCATCGGGTCAGAGAAGCGTTCGCGCTGCACACGTGTCATATAAACTATGTCAGTCATGTTGATCACCTCATTCAGGTCAATGGTCTCGTAGTACTCAAGGCCGAGGTTCTTGAGGTACAGCTTATACTCATCGGGCATCATCAGTTCCTCAGGTGCCACAAAATTGAATGAGGTCTTCCATCTTGACATTGCCATCAGCAGCGAATGGACCGTCCGGCCATACTTGAGGTCACCCACCATGCAGATGTTCAGGTTGTCAAGAGTTCCTTGCGTCTTGAGAATAGAATAGAGGTCGAGCATTGTCTGTGTGGGGTGCTGGTTGGCGCCGTCACCCGCGTTTATTACCGGAACTGTTGCAATCTCACTGGCATATCTTGCACTGCCCTCTATGGGGTGCCTCATGACAATCAGGTCAACATAGTTGTTCACTGTCCTGATAGTGTCATTAAGGGTTTCCCCCTTGGTGACACTCGAGTTGGAGGAGTCAGTGAATCCGATGACCTTGCCTCCCAGTTTGTTGACAGCGCTCTCAAAGCTGAGGCGCGTACGCGTTGATGGTTCAAAAAATAGAGTTGCCACAACCTTACCGCGAAGAATATCCTGCACCGGGTTCTTCTCAAATTCCGCGGCAAGGTCGAGTATCTTTATGATCTCCTCTGTAGTCAGATCATCAATTGAAACTAAGCTTCTGGTTTTCATTAAGATGCGTTTTTTTATTGCCTGAACAGTAACAAAGTTATATTAACTGAGCCTGCAACAGTTAAAATGTTAAAAACTATTTAATAAAAAGGCCCGCTAAAGAGTTGCGAGCCATTTCATCTGAAGTCCTGTTATCCTTGTCAGCCTTCCTGTCACCTGTTCCGAAGCCGAGTGCCGGAAGGTGATCTCCATGGCAACATTGTTCCCTGTGAAAAGGTGGTCTGTCTGGCCACATGATTCCTCCTTGAGTACCTTCATGACGTCATTCATCGCGGCATAGGGAAAGGAGATATGCCATCTCTCAACTATATGTCGCTCCACAATATCAGCATTGTCCAGTGCATCGGCTGCCGCGGTGCGGTAAGCGTTGATCAGTCCGCCCACTCCCAGGAGGGTTCCTCCGAAATACCTTATGACCACCACCATCACGTTTGTCAGCTCCCGTGAGTTGATCTGACCCAGGATGGGTTTGCCTGCAGTGCCTGAGGGCTCACCGTCATCATTGACCCTCCACGCCTGCCTGTCAGGCGAGAGTACCCATGCAAAGCAATGGTGCCTTGCATCATGATACTCCTTCTTCAGCTCTGCCAGCCTGGATTTTATCTCTTCCTGAGAGGTTACCGGTATGGCGATACCTATAAATCTGCTGCCCCTGTCCTTGAACAGGCCCCTGGACTCACTATCTATTGTTTTATATGTATCTGAAAAAAGCATAATTATTGGCGAAGGTATTATGACAATTCATCCTGCCAAGGCCTTCGCACCCTTGAAAAGAGTTATTATTCCCATCATTATCAGAACGATATATACTATATTGGTAAAAGTCTTCTGGCTAATCCTGGCTACCAGTCTGTCACCCGTGTAAAGGCCTGCCAGCAGTGCGGGAATTGAGCTAAGTGCCAAAAAAAATATTTCCGTTCTGACCAGTCCGGATATGAGATAAAAGAGAAGTGCATAGGTGACAGCAAAGAGAATGAATATTGATATCAGGGCGTTAAATTTTTCCTTTGGGGTCTTTATTGATGCCAGTATTATTGCAACGGGGGGTCCGGTTATGCCTGTGGCACCCGCGAGCACTCCGCCGAAGATGCCACTCAGTGTCATTGCAGAAGTATCAGTTTTGATGCCAAAGTTCATTCCCCTGGCTAATGCCATTACGATGAAGATGATCAGAACGCCCCAGGTGAGCTGTATATATGCCGGGTTGACGTATTTGAGTATAAGAGTCCCTGCAGCCACGCCTGCCCCGGTCCACACTGCCATTCGTCCCAGGGGCTGACCCCTGACAATCTCACGTGAACGGCGGAAATAGAGTATAGAGAAGATTGCATTGATCATTGCGATAAAGACTGCAGTGTCTGACACCGGGATAAAGAACTGTATCAACGGTACTGCAACCAGTGCCAGTCCGAATCCTGTGAATCCCCTTACTATGGAAGCAATAAAGATGATCAGTGACAGGGAAATAATATTCAGGGCTGTAAGCATTTTAGTCCTCGTATAATGCCATCTGACTGAAATCAGATTTGAATGATTCTGCTGACACTTCCCATCTTGAGATCTCATCACTGAGGCTAAGGCCATTAGTCAGCACCTCCCGCATTCGGTCGTCACCTGAGAGTATGTCAAAAGGCAAAAGCCTGTATTCATATTCATATGGTGGCGGGTTGAATTTAAGGGAATCGGCCGGTGATGTGCGGATGATGGCGTCAAAAAGGTGGAGAGCCGTAGCCACGGGCCGGAAGAGAGGCGGTTCGGTCACATGAATCTGTATCCCCCTGCAGTACTCCCCGGCATATTTGTTGAATGTGGGAATGAAATCGTGCATCCTGAACTCACATCCGGGCAGTTTGCGGCTTCTCATTTCCAGGAGGAGGTTCCTTCCGTCTATCCACGGGGCCCCGATCAGTTCAAAGGGTATGACCGTACCTCTTCCTTCTGAAATGTTCAATGCCTCTGCCAGTACCGTTCCCGGATAGACCACTGCGGTCTGCTGAGTGGGCATATTGGGAGAGGGCAATACCCAGGGCAGACCTGTCTCATTATAGAGGGAGTTGCGTTTCCACCCTTCCGCCCTGATAATATGAAGCTCGCATCCGGGCATATGCTTTTCCCTTATCCACAGTGCCATCTCGCCCATGGTCATCCTGTGGCAGAGGGGAATAGATGCCCCTCCGACGAAGGTAAAATATTCTTCCTGCAGTATGGGCCCGTCAACCTGTATTCTGCCAATAGGATTTGGCCTGTCAAGAATATATACTGGTATCCCTGCCTCAGTGCATGCTTCCATACAGTGCTTGACTGTCCAGATGTAGGTGTATAATCGTGCACCCACATCCTGCAGGTCAGCAACAAATGCTTCCAGGCCGTCAAGCATTTCGGGCGTCGGTTTACGGTGCTGGCCGTATAGGCTCCGGACAGGAATGCCCAGGAAGGGATCCGTTGATCCTTCCCACTCAATCATATTGTCCTGTGTCTGTCCATGCAGGCCGTGCTGAGGCCCGAAGAGGGCTGCCAGTGTACATTCTTCATTATCACCGAATATCTCCGTGGCGTGCCGGTAGTCTGAAGAAATGCTTGATGAATGGCACAGCAGGCCAATTCTTCTTCCCCGCAATCCAGGCGGCAGCCTGCGTGATACCATGTCAAGTCCGGAGAGTACTTTCATATAAACGCAAAAATAGTTAAAAGAGTGGCGGTGGCAAGGGGTCGGTCTCCGCCGGACGGAAATTATCAATATATTTACAACATCCGGTCCGGTCCGGATGTTGAGTAGTTGAAAAACATGACATGAAGAAAAATCTTATCTTACTGATACTTGCAATGACAGCGTTCTCCGGACACGCAATGGCGCAGGAGAGATTATCGAAATATCCTCCCTCTGCCAGCCCTGACAGAATCATTCTGAACATAACCAGGGATCCGGCAACTTCTATGGCAGTCACCTGGAGAACTGACACAACAATACACGAAACCCTGGCACAGGTCACTGTCAATCTCCCTACAGTATTTCTTGCAGATTCCGCCTCAGTGGTGAGCGGAATTTATGAAGATATTGAAGGTGATGGCGTTGTGGGCAGATTCCATTCAGTTCAGTTTACCGGACTGACTCCGGGAACAACATATGCCTACCGCGTAGGGTCAGGTCCCGCCGTCAGCGAATGGTTTACCTTCACCACAGCCGAATCAGGTGAAGCACCTTTTAGCTTTATCTATTTCGGCGACTCCCAGCTTGGCAGCAAATCATTATATGCCAGGGTTATCAGGCAGGCTTACCGGTCAACTCCCGGGGCTGCCATGATGCTCTTCGGGGGAGACCTTGTGGATGGCGGCTCCGGTTCTACCCTGCATGATGATGAATGGGGTGACTGGCATGCGGCTGCCGGATTCATCACCTCTGAGGTGCCGGTGGTGGCAGCACCGGGGAATCATGAATATTATGATCCTGCTGAAAGGAGTAAGAGGGAGTTGAACAGGTATTGGCGTGCAGGATTCACACTGCCCGAGAACGGACCGGCAGGCCTGGAGGAGACAGCCTACTCAGTGGATTACCAGGGAGTGAGATTCATAATTGTCAACTCTGACGAGATGATCAGGAATGAGGCTTTTGCAAAGAGCCAGACCGACTGGGTGGAGACACTTTTAAAGGACAATTTATGCAAATGGACCGTTGCAATATTCCATCACCCTGTTTATTCCACTTCGGCCAGGAGAGACAACACTGTCGTCAGGGAGAATCTGAAACCGCTTTTTGACAGGTATGGAGTGGACCTGGTACTGACCGGTCATGATCACACCTATGCCCGGGGCATGCTTGAGCCAGAGGAGAGTGGAATAAAAAAAGGCCAGGCAGGGACAGTCTACGTTGTCTCGGTCAGCGGATCGAAGCAATACCGGCAGGATGCAGATCAGTGGTGGCAGGCAGGTCTGACCAACACCCAACTGTGGCAGGAGATAAGTGTTGACGGGAACAGGCTTGCCTACAGGGCTTATGATGCCTCAGGCAATCTGGCTGACCAATTTGTCATCACCAGGAAGAAGAACGGAAGCAAACGGATTGACACTCCCTGACCTTTAAAATCAGAAACGGATAAAGAAATATGAAATACAACAAGCTTTCACTGATAATTGCAGTTGCAGGATTAATCGCTTTCTCATGCACCAGGCCCGGAGAGAGGCTTGAAATTTACACTACAACTGATCTGCATGGCATGCTGCTCCCTTTTGATAATACTGAAGGTGAATCCACTGACCGGTCACTCGCCAACCTGGCCAGCCTGGTCAAGGCAGGAGGCAATGCAAACATGATACTGCTTGACAACGGCGACATCCTCCAGGGAGATCCGCTGGCCTATTATTACAATTTCGTTGATACCACGGAAACCCATGTGATAGCAGACATCCTCAATTATCTGGGTTATGATGCTGCCACCGTGGGGAATCATGATATTGAGGCAGGTCATAATGTCTATGACCGCGTAAGAAGAGAGTATAACTTTCCAATGCTTGCCGCAAATGCAGTTGACATTACTCCTGGCAAGCCCTATTTTGAGCCTTACACTGTAATCCGTAAAAAGGGACTGAAGGTTGTGGTTTTCGGACTTATCACCCCTTCTGTTCCGCGCTGGTTGCCCGAATCGCTATATCACGGCATAAGGTTTGAGAACATGATCTCTACCGCCAGGAGGTGGATGCCGGAGATGCTTGCGGAGGAGCCTGATCTGGTGATCGGCCTGTTCCATTCAGGCATGGGTGATGAGAGAGACAGGGGAGATGATGAGAACAGTACCCTGGCTGTTGCCATGAATGTGCCGGGCTTTGATGTCATTTTCTGCGGTCATGATCACCGGCAGGAGATAAAAGAGGTTATCAACGATGCCGGAAAGAAGGTCCTTGTTCTCGATGGCGGCAGTCGTGCCGAGGCGCTTATGAATGTTACTGTTGAGATTGAAAGAGGGGCTGACGGAAGCATTACTCCGGACTTGAGCGGAAGAATAATACCAATGAATACCATCCCCGAGTCAACTGCCTTTCTGAAGAGATACAGTGCTGCATCCGCCAGGGTCAGGGAATACACCTCGGAGGTTATCGGACGGTCGTCAGCTCGTGCCACCACCCGGGATGCCTTTTTTGGCCCTTCAGCCTTCGTTGACCTGATTCATCTCATGCAGCTTGAACTCACGGGAGCCCGGGTATCACTGGCTGCACCGCTTTCCTTTGACCAGTCAATAGACAGGGGGGAGCTGAGGATAAGGGATATGTACCGGCTTTACAGGTTCGAGAACTTCCTCTACACGGTGAACATGACGGGAGGAGAGATTGACCGTCATCTGGAGCATGCTGCAGGACAGTGGTTTGAGACCATGGAGAAGAGCAGTGACTACATGCTGCGGTACAGGTATAATGAAGACGGCAGACCGGTGATGGTAAACGGCACTGCCCGCCTGCGCAATCCATCATACAACTTTGAATCAGCAATGGGAATCCGATACACTGTTGATGTGAGCAAGCCTCAGGGAGCCAGAGTAAACATCACTTCTCTCAGTGATGGCACTCCATTCAGCTATAGCGAAACCTACACTGTGGCAGTGAACTCCTACCGCGCCAATGGCGGCGGCGGGCATTTCCCCGCAGCAGGCATCACCGGCAGAGAACTGGAAAAGAGGCTTGTCTCAGCCACAGAGCGTGATCTCCGTCACTACATGACTGAATGGATCAGAGAACGGGGCACTATAAGCCCGGAACCATTGAGTGAATGGAGCATCATTCCTGCAGAATGGGCAGCCGGGGCAGAGAAACGTGAGAGGCAGCTTCTTTTTGGCAGCAACTGAAAAAATGATTGTTATGAGAATATTTATGAAGATTGGCACTGCCTGTCTCCTTATGCTGACACTGATGTCATCCGGAAGTGCCAGACACAAGCCTGTTAACCTGATCCTGTTCATCGGTGATGGCATGGGCGTGTCTCATGTCTATGCCGCAATGACCGTTTCAGAGAACGATATGACTTTCCCTTCCTTCCCGGTAACCGGATTCAGCAAAACCCATTCCGCCAACAGTTATTCAACTGACTCAGCTGCAGGCGGTACTGCCATCGCCACCGGGGAGAAAACAAACAACAGGATGATATCAATGAGACCTGACAGTACCATTCTTCCAACTCTTATGGAACTCGCAAAGTCAGCTGGTAAATCAACAGGAATAGTATGCACCAGCTCACTCACCGATGCCACCCCTGCTTCATTTGTTGCTCATGAGCCATTGCGTTACAACTACCGGGAAATTGCCGGATGGTATATAGCCGGAGCAGCTGATCTGTTTGTCGGAGGTGGACGGAAGTATTTCGAGGCGGAAACTGATGCCGGCGGAGGTGCTGACAAGCCCCGGGATATTGTGTCAGGGCTTTCTGAAGCAGGCTATGATATAACATATGATCTGGAGTCTTTTGTCAGCTCCGGGTCAGAGAGGATAGCCGGATTGATGTCTGCCGGAGATATGCCCAGGCTGCATGAGGGCAGAGATCCGCAATACCTTGCCAGGGCGACGGCGAAGGCCATTGACCTCCTTTCACGCAATAGACGCGGGTTCATACTGATGGTGGAGGGTTCAGAGATCGATGATGCCGGCCACAGCAATGATACAAAAATGGTAATCAATGAAGTACTGGATATGGACCGGGCCGTTGCCGTTGCCCGTGAATTCGCTGACCGGAACGGGAAAACCCTTATCGTGGTCACAGCTGACCATGAGACGGGAGGCATGAGCATTGCTGACGGTAATCCGGGAAAGAGGGAAGTGACGGGAGCTTTCAGCATCAAGGGACACTCCGGGGTAATGGTTCCGGTCTTTGCTTACGGCCCCGGCTCTATACAGTTCACAGGAATACAGGATAATACGGAGTTGTTTCATGATTTTTGCCGACTGCTTTCACTCAACAATAAGCGAAGATGACAAAAATTCGTCCGGAAAGTGACGGTCACATGCTGCCACTGGTGGAACAGTTCTATTCCATCCAGGGTGAGGGATATAATACAGGAAAGGCTGCCTGGTTCGTCAGGATCGGTGGCTGTGATCTCTGTTGCAGCTGGTGTGACACTAAATATACCTGGGATGCTTCCCTGCACCCCATGGTGTCAGTTGAAGATATTTTTTCCGAGGTTCTTGCTGCCGGTGCTGACTCAGTAGTGGTAACCGGCGGTGAACCCCTGATGTGGGATATGGGTCCGCTCTGCAGCATCCTTAAGGCCAGGGGTATAAAAACATTTCTCGAGACCTCCGGGGCATGGCCTCTTACAGGATCGTGGGACTGGATCACTCTCTCCCCCAAGAAGGATCATCCGCCTCTGTCAGGTATCTGGCCACTGGCAGATGAACTTAAGGTAGTAATACAATATGGCACTGATTTTGAGGATGCTGAAAGATATAGCTTCAAGGTGAGTCCCGGCTGCCGCCTTTTTCTGCAGCCTGAATGGAGCCGTTACAGGGAGATAATAGCAGAGATAACGGAATACGTAAAGAGAAATACCAAATGGAGGGTGTCTCTTCAGGCCCATAAGTTTATGCATATACCCTGAATGAAAGTAAAAACTGCCATTTCCGCCCTTTTAATGATAGCCCTGATGAGCCAGTGCACAGTTACGGGCCAGACCCTGCACACCCGCTCCAACCGGGCTTTAAAATATTATGATCAGGGCAAGCGAGATTATGATTTGCTCTATTATGACAGGGCGGAGAGAAACCTTAAGCTGGCCGTTGGTGAAGACAGCCGATTCTATGAGGCACATATTCTGCTGGGCCAGCTCTATACGGATACAGGTGACTGGGAGAATGCAGTGATTCATTACCGCACTGCGGTGGCAATTGACCCGCTTTTCTTTCCCCCGGCATTGTTCAGCCTGGGCAGGGCAGAGATGAGAACCGGGAGGTACACTGAAGCGCTTAACCATCTGGAATCCTACCTTAAACAGCTGGGCTCCACGGCGAAGTTACGGGCTGAGGCAGAAAAAATGATAGGCAACTGCAGGTTTGCTCTCTCATTCCCCGGGTCACTATTTGATGTGGAGCCTGTCAATGCGGGAGATTCTGTAAATACGGCACTTGATGAATACTGGCCTTCGGTGACCGGTGACGGACAGCAGCTGATATTTACCAGGGAGGTGAAACGTGCAACAGCCTATGGCCAGGACTTTGGCCGCGACAGACAGGAGGACTTCTATGTAAGCAATTGGACAGATAAGGGTTACTGGGGGCTGGCAAGAAGCGCAGGTGCACCCCTCAATACAGCAGGGAATGAAGGAGCACAGTCTATCTCGTCTGACGGCCGTTACATGTATTTTACAGCATGTGACCGCAGTGACGGCCACGGAAGATGTGATATCTACTTTTCATCATATGACGGCAGCCGATGGTCTCCAGGGATAAACCTGGGATCGCCTGTGAATACGGCATACTGGGAATCACAGCCTTCAATAAGTCCCAACGGGAAAATGCTGTTCTTTGTGAGCAACAGACCTGGAGGATTGGGAGGAATGGACATCTGGTATTCCACCCTCTGCAGTGATGGCAGATGGAGCAGGCCGGTGAATCCGGGCAAGGAGATCAACACTTCGGGTGACGAGTTTTCACCGTTTATATATTTTGACAGCAAAACCCTGTACTTTTCATCCAACGGCCGGGAATCTTTTGGAGGGCATGATATATATGTTACAACCATGAACCGTGATTCCACCTGGGCTGAGCCACAGAATCTGGGTCCACCGGTAAATACTCCTGCTGATGAAACAGGCCTGGTGATTGAGTCATCAGGAAAGAGGGCATGGTTCTCTTCCGTACACACCAAGGAGAATGGAAAGGATATTTTCTACCTTGACCTCCCTGCTTCCGCTCAGCCCGAGCCTGTTCTCTATTTCAAGGGCAATGTCATTGACAAGGCTTCAGGCCAACCTATTAAAGCCAGGTATGAGCTTACCGATTTAACAAACAGGGTGGAAGTAATCAGTTCCGTAACTGACAACAGGGGAGGCTTTTTTGTTTGCCTCCCCCAGGGAAGCAGTTACGGACTGAATGTGACCGCCAATGGTTATATGATATTCTCGGAAAATTTTGATTTTGCGGCCGGTTATACCTCCGCGGAACCATACATGAAAACCATTGCCCTCAACCGGGTCAGAGAAGGAGAATTCATGAGGATGTATAACGTTTTTTATGATACTGATTCATGGGAACTTCATGAATCTTCAAAACCTGAGCTTGAACAACTGCTTGAGTTTCTACAGGTCAACCCGACAGTGGTAATTGAGGTGGGAGGCCATACTGATGCAGATGGTACAGATGAGCATAACCAGCTGTTGTCAGAGAGAAGGGCCAATTCGGTGCGGGAATTTTTGGTGAAGAGAGGAATAGCACATGACCGTATTTTCGTACATGGGTACGGTGAGGGCGAACCTGTGGCCGATAACCTTACCGCTGCAGGAAAGAGGCTTAACAGACGGACTGAGATTACAATCCTGTCAGAGGGCACTCATAAAAAATAGGTGCCACCCGCAATTGGACTGATTACCTCGGTTTAATGAAACAGGTAAGGAGGGTTGACCCGTTGGGGTGCCCTCCTTACTCTTTTAACAGACAGATAGAATCTTCAGATAATCAGATAGCTATCCTGTTTTCTGAAGAGGGGCCGGTAAGTATTTTCAAGCCTGGACTTTCCTTTGCAGGCAACGTGATAAATACAGATGTGCCTCCGGCATCGTTGGGCTCAACCCTGATTTTGCCCTCCATTGCCAGAATAAGATTTCTGGCCAGGATTAAATTCATAGCGGAATAGGTATCCTGACTTTCGGAATGTTGGATCTCAGGATTGTCGGAAAGCAGCAGGTCACTGCTTCTTGAGAAATCCTGGCCAGAATCTTTTACATAAAATGTTATTGTCTCATTGCTGTAGGTGCATCCGACTTTAATAAACCCTGAAAAAGTATTGTCGAGTGCATTTCTGAAGAGATTGCTGACAATTCTTGAGGTGCGTGCCGCATCAAGCTTCAGCATAAGCTTTTCAGGGAGATTGTCTTCCTGTATGAGAACTACATTGTCGTGTCCCTTTTTCCTCATGAAAACCCTGAAATCAGAGGTAAGGGTTTCGAAAAGTTTTGTAATGTCAGTCTCACGAAGATTCTCCCTGGCTGTCCCAGTTTCAAGGGCAGCCGTATCAAAGAAATTTTCAAACAATCCTATCAGCTGTTCGCAGGAGGTGATGATCTGTTCAGAGAACTCCCGCTTTTCATTTTCGCTGAATCTTTCATTATTAATCAGGTATGAGAAAGCTACAATTGAGTTCATCTGGGTTCTCACCTCATGTGATACACCTTCAAGTATATTTGGTCTGGTGATCATCTTGTTCAGTTTTTCCTGCCCGTTCGCCGTGGTCATAACCGTCTCCCTGTAGGCATTCCGAAGAATCTCGAACATATGAACAGTATTTTTACAGATATTAATTCAGTTTCCGTGAGAGCCTGGCAGCCTGTTTCCTGTACCTGCTCCCCGAACTGGCAATTGCATTGAACTGGCTCACTGCCTTTTCAATACTGCCTGTCATCATATAGCAAAGACCCAGATACCACTCTGCATCCTCCAGGTAGAGGTTGTCATTGTGCGCTATAACTTTTGAGAATGATCCGCTGGCTACAGGATAGTTTTTGACCTCCATATTGGCCATACCATGCATAAAGACTGATTCCATATCCTCCTGCCGCGTCTGGATTACCTGCTCTAGATACACTATTGCCTTTTCGTACTCTCTTGCACTATATGATGCTATGGCATTCTCCATCAACGTATTGGCCGGATTTATGGCTGACCTGACTGCTCCTGGAGATTCGTACCTTGTATAGTATGCAGAGTAAAGTTCATCATGTGATGGATCTGGTTTCAGTAACAGGTAGAGAACTGAGGAGATAACTGCCATTAAAGCAACTGCAGCAGCATATTTTGCACTCTTTATCATTGCCCTGCGAATGGTGCCGGATGAGCGTTTCCTTTTCTCTATGGCACCCAGTTTGTCTCTGAGCTCCATGACCTGACGGTCTGCCAGTATCTCGTCAGTCTTTCTTCGCAGTGTCACTTCCCTGGCAAGGGCAGGATCCTTTTTCATCTCTTTCATGAGCCATTCCTTACCGGCTTTGTCTGACTGACCGCCGAGAAAGTTTTCAATGGCATTGTTGACATTGATCGTCTTCATTTTCTGTAATATTATTTCACACTTATAATAAACTATTAATCAAATAGTTAAGTACAGTCTGTCATGTGCCTTCCCGGCACTCTGCCCATGCGGGTCTGCGCCGCCGGGTTTCAGAATCCCTCCGCGACTTTGCGGAGAAAGCCTGATTAGGTTATATGTACTGGCCGAAAAATGCCGGCTCTGTTATCCGATTCAGATCTCAATTATCACGGGAGGCCTGGTGGGATTTGATTCCGTTCCTGTTGTTCCGCCATTGCCGCCGCGGACATTTATCATTTCTTCATTTGAAAGAACACAAGCAGAGAAGTTTTCAATTTTCAGGGTTTTCATAACGTTAATTTTTAAATTAATTATTCAGGGTTTAATTGTTGTTTATACCGTACATGTCAGAAAGTGCCCATTTGTGACACGAAAAAATGAACTTTTTTTCAAAAAAAATGCAACATGCTGATTAACAATGCTGTATAATAGGTTAAAAATTGGGGCCATTCTGAAGGAATGTTTATACTTTTACCCACGGAAGAAAGAAGAACCACTTTGATGCGTCTGAAGAGAGGCTTTATTGGTTTATTGTTGCTTGTTTCAGCAGTCTTGTCCGGTCTGCCCTGTGGGGCTTATGATGGCGGTTCTGCAGTTACCGTAGATGATCCGCGCACTATCCGTGAAGGCAGGTTAAGGGAGTTGACAGATTCCCTGTCGGCGCATCTGGAGACCAGGTTTCTTTCTCAAAATCCTGAAAAACTTGCCGGGGAGATGGAAGTGCTCCTGACCAATGACCGGGTCATGGACACCCTTCTATTGTCTGATGCATATTATTTTTTGGGTGTGCATCATTACCAGTCAAACAGGTTCACAAGGGCACAGGATTGTTTCACTATATCCATCCGTCACCGTGAGAGGCTTGCTCTTGCTGACAGGAGGTATGCCAACGGACTCTCCAACCTGGCGGTATCCCTGCTCAGGTCCGGCGACTACAGGCAAGCCAGGGGGTACGGGCTGAAGGCCCTGGAAGCCAAGCGAGCGGTGTCAGGAACTGACTCTTCTATTCTTGTAGTCAATTATGTCAATCTTGCAGGCATCTTTCTCGAACTCAATGACACCGGTCATGCTGTAGAGATGGCCGAGGCGGGGCTGAAGATAGCAGCTGAATATCCTCATTCTGTCGCTCTTAAGTATGTGGGTGACCTGTATCAGGTTATTGGGCTCAGTCTGTACCGTGGACTGGAATACAATAAGTCCCTGGTTTACTGCCGTGAGGCACTCAGGATCTATGAGAAGGTACCTGAGGCAAGTGTTGATTCGCGGATACTTATGCACAACACTGTTGCACAGGTATACCGCAGGCTGGATCAGCCCGGGGAAGCTGAAGAGTATTTCAGGAAGGGACTGGCGATAACTGATGAGCACGGCGCTCATGACAAATCACTGCTGAGCATCAACTTCTCAGGTTTCCTTGCCCGCAGTGGCCGCATAGAAGAAGCTGAGGAGGTTTTAGCAGAGGGGCTTGAAAGGGTCAGGAGCATTTACGGACCCGAAAGCAGGGAATATTACATGATGCTTATTTCTGTTGCCGGCTTTGTAAATGAAAACCTGGGAGATAATGAGCTGTCACTCTCTCTGTATAATGAATGTTTCAGCTATGTGCAGGAGAACCCATGGGACATCTCCATGAAGAAATATCTGGTCAGTATGTATGCAGAAGCCCTTACTGATGCCGGGAAGTATTATGAGGTCCTGAGAATCACTGACGAGATGGTGATTACGGAAGAAAAGGCCCTCTCTGGCAACCAGACTGACGGTTTATTGAATGGCATATCTGAAGATGACTTGAATATATTGGAAGTCAGGTATAATGCTTTCAATGCTCTTGCCCGGGAAGGTAACAATACTGATTTCCTCAGGCAGGCTGCGGCCACAGGCCGTATCATGACTTCCCTGTATGACCACCAGAGACTTGAGATGAGCGAGGAGGAGAGCCGTACCCGTTTCAGCTCCCACTCCAGGGAGATCTATACCGGGATTATTGACAACTATGCAAAGCTATATGAGGCTGACCAGGATGCTGAATCGCTCAGGCGGGTATTTGAATTTACTGAACGGAGCAAAGTGGCCGGCTTCCTTGCCTCCATACGTGAGCTCAATGCAGCCCGCTTCTCTCTTCCTGAAGAGCTCACACAGCTTGATTCCGAGATTCGAGGTGAGATCGGATTCTATAAAGAGCTGATAGCCAATGAGAAGCTGAAGGCAGTGCCTGACTCCCAGAAACTTGCCACATGGGAGAATGTCAGGTTCAGGCTGTTAAGGTCTCGTGACTCACTTGTAAGGATCTTTGAAGAACAGTATCCGTCATATTATAACCTGAAGTTCAGGACCGAGGTAACGCCTCTTGAGGATGTCCGGAGAGTAATCGGCCGCGGGTCAAATCTGCTCAGTTATGTTCTGACGGATGACAGGCTTTACATTTTCGTCTCCAACAGCAGCAGGAGTGAAGTGATCACACAGGAGATAGATACACTCTTTTTTGTCTCCCTTAAGCGATTCCGTGAAATGCTCTCATCTCCGCCGGCGAGGAGCGGATCCCGCGCTCCGTTCAATGAATACATGGATCTGGCATACAATCTTTACCGCGTTCTCCTTAAACCCGCCGAGCCCTATCTGAGAGGAGACAAGATTGTCATATCGCCTGACAACATTCTCTCATACCTGCCCTTCGAGACACTTGTCACTGATGAGTTTCGGAGTCCGGGGCTGTTATACCGTGAAGCCCCCTTTGCACTAAAGAAGTACCGCTTTTCCTACATATACAGTGTCACATTATCCTCCGAGACGATGCACCGCAGCAGAAGCATCAACAACAGGCTTCTGGCTTTTGCTCCCACGTATGAAGGTATGGAGCTTGACGATTCACTGCTCATCTCATGGCCATCTCTCAGGGGTGAGATACGTGAACTGCCATTTGCCATCCTGGAGGCTGAGGATGCCGTTGATCAGTGCGGAGGAACTGCCTTCATAGGTGAGGGTGCAACAGAAGAGGCGTTCAAGCGCGAAGCAAACAAATACAAGATCATTCACCTGGCCATGCATACTCTGGTTGATGACACCCGGCCCGCATTCTCCAGGATGCTGTTCACAGGCGGGGGTGAAAGCAAGGATGATGGAATGCTTAATACCTATGAGGTCTACACTCTTCCGCTGCAGGCCATGATGGTGGTGCTCAGCTCATGCAACACCGGATCAGGAATGCTGGTGAACGGAGAGGGAATACTTAGCCTGGCACGAGGTTTTCTCTATGCCGGAAGCCGCTCGGCAGTGATGTCAATGTGGGCAGTGGATGATGTCTCGGCCTCATCCGTCATTCACTCCTTTTACAAGAACATGAGAGGAGGCCAGACCAAAAGCTCGGCATTGCGCAACGCAAGACTTAAATTCCTTCGCACTGCCTCTCAGGGTCAATCTCATCCCTATTACTGGTCGGCCCTGGTGATTTATGGCGATGATACGCCCCTCTGGTATGACAGGATCAAACTATACACCGGTCTGCTAATCTTCCTGCTTGCTGCAACCATTCTTGTGGCTATCGTCTACAGGGGCCCAAGATCCTGATACTCCGGGTCAGTCTTGATTATTTCCATCAGGGCTTCCTTGCAGAGGTACTTCTTCCGTCTTGCATACCCTTCGTTCTTCAGTCCCATCCTGCGGGCTATCTCTTCGTATGACAAACCTTCGCTGAAGAGTGTAAGTATCACCTGGCAATCTTCTGCAAGAAGTGCGAAGGAACGAGTAACAATCCTCTCCAGCAGCGCATTGTTCACCTCCTCTGCCACCGCTGGTTCAGCCACACCGGCTTCAAGGGAAATCAGACGCGACCGGTATCTGAGCTGCGCATTCCAGACATTTCGTGCCACACCAAAGAAATAACCCTTCAGGTCTGAGGTCAGTGACAACTCGTTATTGGTGACCTGCCTGTAGAGTATCACCACGGTCTCCTGGAGAACCTCATGCACATCATCATCCGTTCCGCTGTTCTTTTTCAGGTAATCACGGATCGTTTCGAAATAGTGATCATAAAGGTAGGTCAGTATCTTGTTATCCTGCCTCCTGATTCCATCAATGATGTCAGAGTCCGAATACTTTTTGAATAATCCCAAACAAGCGGTTTAATTGGCAAATATACAATTTCCGCAATCGATTCCTGAAAAATATCCACGGACACATTTCCCGCCGGACCATCAGGAGCGGGAAAATAAATTGGATATATTTACACCTTCAAATCTCCTTTTCTGCATACCTGATGGCCTATCCTTTCGTAAGACAATATGATGCCATGGATTGCGGGCCGGCATGCCTGAGCATGGTGGCTCTCAGTCATGGCAGGAGGTTATCACTGGAAACTATCCGTAAAAGAGCCTGGATAACCCGTGAGGGTGTTTCATTCCTCGGATTGAAATCGGCCGCGGAAAGCATCGGATTCAAGGCAGCAGGGGTGAAGATTCCCTTCGGCCGTTTGAAGGATGAGGCTCCCATGCCCTGTATAGTGCACTGGAAACAAAATCACTTCATCGTGGTAAACAGGGTGAATGACCGGATGGTCTGGGTCAGTGATCCGGCCATTGGCAGACTGAAGTTGACTCATGAAGAGTTCAGAAGGGGCTGGATCTCGGGAGAGACCGGTGATGAGCCTGCAGGCATGGCCCTGTTGCTTGAACCGGGTCCTGCATTCCTGGACCTGGCAGATGATCCGCCGCCCACGGGTGGTTTCAGGTTCCTTGCACCTTATCTGAAGCCCTACCGCAAACAAATTGTGATGCTGACTGCTGGACTGATCATCTCCAGCGGAATCCAGTTGCTTTTTCCCTTCATGACACAGGCCATCATTGACAGGGGTATTGCCAACAGTGATATCAGGTTCATCTACCTCATTCTGGCGGGTCAGCTGGCTCTCACCGCCGGTCGGCTGTCAGTGGAGTTCTTTCGCGGATGGCTGCTCCTCCACCTTGGATCACGTCTAAATATCCGCATTGTCTCTGACTTCCTGGCCAGGCTGATGGGACTGCCCATAGCATACTTTGACACCAGGTTGAACGGTGATATCCTTCAGCGCATAGATGATAACAGCAGGATAGAAGGCTACCTGACCTCCTCGAGCCTGGCAATTCTCTTCTCCCTCTTCAATTTCGTGGTGTTCGGAGTGGTGCTGGGCATATACAGCATTCCGGTACTGTTGGTTTTCCTGGGAGGAACGGCCCTGTATATAATATACGTAACCCTCTTCATGCCGGCACGGGAGCGTCTTGACAATGTCCGTTTCATGCAGATGGCGGAGGCCGGAGACAGGATGATAAATATTGTCAACGGCATGCAGGAGATCAAGCTTGCAGGCAATGAAGCTTCCAACAGACGGGAGTGGGAAAGGATGCAGCAGGAGATATATGGCACACGAGTCAAAGGTCTGAGGATACTTCAGTTCCAGACTGCCGGCGGGACCCTTATCCATGAGTCAGTCAATATAATCATTACCGTCATCTCGGCAACACTGGTGATCAACAATTCAATGACACTGGGAATGATGCTTGCTGTTCAGTTCATCACGGGTCAGCTCAACGGGCCGGTATCTCAGATTGTTAATTTCATGAGAGCCACACAGGATGCAAGGATCAGCCTGGAGCGACTGGCCGAGGTGCATGCCATGGAGCCAGAGGAGAAGAGTGGTGATGAAGCAGGAGAACTGATGCCTGAACGTGCTGACATTATCATAAAGAACCTCTCTTTCAGGTATGAAGGCCCCGGCTCGCCATGGGTTCTGCATAACCTCAACATGATAATTCCTGCCGGTAAAATAACTGCCGTGGTTGGCGAGAGCGGGTCAGGCAAGACAACCCTGCTGAAGATGATTATGGGATTTTACCCTCCCGCAGAAGGATCAGTGACCATAGGAGGTAAGAGGCTGGAAGATATCAGCATCTCCTCCCTCCGGAAAAACACCGGGGCCGTGATGCAGGAGGGCTATATCTTCCCTGACACCATTCTTGGTAACATTGCACCGGGTGAAGACGATCCGGACATGGAGAGAGTCGCCATGGCTGTAAGTGTAGCCAGTCTGAATCACCTGCTCAGCAAGCTGCCTTCAGGCCTGAGCACAAAAATAGGGCAGGGCGGGCACGGACTGAGCCAGGGACAACGTCAGCGAATACTTATTGCCCGTGTGGTCTACAAGCAGCCTTCACTGCTTCTCCTTGATGAAGCAACCAGCTCGCTTGACGCTTCCAATGAGAGGATGATTGTTGAAAACCTGGCAGGATTTTACGCCGGCAGAACAGTGGTCATAGTGGCTCACAGGCTCAGCACTGTGCGCCATGCGGACATGATAGCAGTGCTCGAAGGAGGAGAGGTGACAGAAACAGGCACCCATGCGGAGCTTACTGCACTGAAAGGAAAGTACTACAGGCTGATCAGGGATCAGCTCGAACTGGGCACTTGATCACTCCCCGCTCTTCTTGCCGGCATAAGGCTCGTAATCATCAGGCTGATCCTTCAGGCTCCCTTTCGGACCAATACCTCCGGCAGATCTGCCCGCGCTACCCGTACTCTTCTGCTTCGCATATCTGCGGTAAAGAGAAAAACCGGCAAGTGCAAATACCGCAATCAGAATTATGATATCCTTCGTTTCCATGCTACATGTTCATTGACTTAGCTGACAAATTTAAGCATTTTGCGGTCAGCGGGAACCGCCGGAGCATTTAAATAAAGTATTGGTTTGAGTTTTACAGATAATCCATTATTTTCGTGGTTTGAAAAAAAGGGGGTAAACTACATGCAATCCCTCCTTGTTTGATGCACTGAAGAAAGGATTCATAATGACTACAAAAGATCCGGAAAACTCTGTTCAGAATGAACAATTCGATGGTAATGAAGAAACCAGAGAATCTACGGAAGAAAATGCAAACAGGGACCAGGCTCCGGGGGAGTCGCTGACCACTGATGTGACCCCTTCGTCTGATGCTGTGACTGAAAATATTCCCGAAAAGAGTGAGCCTGCTGCCGGAGAGCAGAGTGTGGCCTCCGGTAACGGGGATATACACAGTACTGGAGAAACAGCCCCGGAGGGCGATGCCTCCGCTGAGGCAGATGCTGTGAAGGAAGCTGTACCTGATGACTCCATCGAAGAAGAGGGAGAAATTGCCTCGGAGGATTCAACTGTGCAGGATGTTGTACCTGACGATTCCGGGGCAGAAAAGGCTGAAACCGTATCAGAGGCTCCAGCCGGAAAGGATGATGTTGTTGGCGATTCCATCAAAGAAGGGAAGCATAACGTTGAGGAGAGTAAGACTGAAGCCGTTGAAGAAACCGGACCAGACAGCTTATCCGGGGAAAAGAAGGAAAGTATTGATGAGCCGGCAGCAGCGGATGAGGGTGAGGCTGACGATGATACTGCATCTGATGACGGAGAATCGACAGGAGATGAAGATGAGAAGGTCAATTATGACGAGATAGAGCTTCCTCCGGTTGATTACAGCGGGTTTTCAAGGAAGGAGCTGGTTGAGACCCTGGCGCTGATAGTAGAGAACAGGCCTCCTTCAGAGATAGTTGACGATGTTGCCCGCATCAAAGAGTTCTTTTACAGGAAGACCAAGGCAGAATTCAATGAAAAACGACTGAATTATGCCAAGGAGGGAGGCAACATTGAAGACTTCAGACCCGAACCGGATGAGCTTGAGATTCAGATAAAAGGCATACTTGACACCTGGCGCAGCCGCCGAAGCGATTTCAACAGGATCCTGGAGAGCGAAAAACAGGATAACCTGCGCAAGAAGCTTGATCTTATTGAACAGATCAAGGACCTGGTAAATCGTGAGGAAGCCATTAACAAGACATTTCAGGAATTCAGGAACCTGCAGAACGAATGGCATGCCACCGGAATGGTGCCCCAGTCAGCCGTAAAAGATCTATGGGAGAACTATCATCATGCCGTAGAGATATTTTATGATTACATAAAGATCAACCGCGAGCTAAGGGACCTTGATCTCAAGAAAAACCTGGAGTCCAAGATCGCCCTGTGCGAGAAGGCTGAGGAGCTTCTTCTTGAACCCAACCCTGTCAACGCTTTCAAGCTGCTCCAGGAATATCACAATCAGTGGCGCGAGATAGGCCCGGTGCCGCATGAAAACAAAAATGACATCTGGGAGCGCTTCCGCGAAGCCACCACTAAAGTCAACAAGAGGCATCATGAGTTTTTTGAGAAACAGAAGGATGAGCAAAAGCGAAACCTTGACGCCAAGACCGCTCTCTGTGAAAAAGTGGAGGAGATAGCTTCAGGGGAGATACTTACATTTGCTGATTTCAAGGAGAAATCAGATGCCATACTGGAATGCCAGAAGCTCTGGAAGACTATAGGATTTGCTCCGAAGAAGCACAATAACAAGATATATCAGCGGTTCAGGGCAGCCTGTGATACATTCTTCGAAAAAAAGCGTGCGTTTTTTGCAGAGAACAAGGAGACACAGGTCAGGAACCTGCAGCTCAAGACAGAACTCTGCCTGAAGGCTGAGGCCCTCCAGGAGAGCAGTGACTGGAAGGAGACATCCGACATGCTCATAAAACTCCAGAAAGAGTGGAAGGAGATCGGACCCGTACCCAAAAAGTATTCGGAAAAGATATGGAAACGGTTCCGGAAGGCATGTGATACATTCTTTAGCAGGAAGTCTGAATATTTCGCCGGGAGGGATACATCATATGAAGACAATCTCAAGGCGAAGCTTGCCATCATTGAAGAGCTTGACGCGTTTGATACGGGAGAGGATCCCAGGGAGAGCTTTGAAAAACTGAAGGAGATACAGAATCGCTGGACCGAGATAGGCTACGTTCCGTTCAATAAAAAGGAGGAGATCGCCCGCCGCTATAAGGAGGCTCTCAACAGGCAGTTTGACAGGCTCAAGCTGGATGATGAGGACAAGAATATACTCAGGTACAGGAGCAAGGTTGACAGTGCCAGGTCAAACCCCAGGGCAGCCAGGAAGGTCAGGAGTGAACGTGAAAAATTCTACAGCAAGATCAAACAGCTTGAAAGTGATATCGTCCTCTGGGAAAATAATATTGGCTTTTTTGCCAAGTCGGCCAATGCTGACAATATGATCAGGGAGGTAGAGGAGAAGATTGCCGAGGCAAGGAGAAACATTAAGATGCTGGAAGAGAAGGTGAGGCTGATTGACAATACAATGAGCGAAGAATAGATGCTCCCTTTCAGGCAATAATATAACAGGATCAAAAGTGACAGACGTTAAATACATTTTTGTTACCGGCGGAGTGACATCATCGCTGGGCAAAGGTATTGTTTCTGCTTCCCTGGCAAAGCTTCTTCAGGCCCGGGGTTATTCGGTCACCATTCAGAAGCTTGATCCTTACATCAATGTTGATCCCGGCACTCTGAATCCCTACGAGCATGGCGAGTGTTTCGTAACGGTTGACGGTGCAGAGACTGATCTTGATCTGGGTCACTATGAGCGGTTTCTTAATGTTCATACATCGCAGGCCAACAATGTGACCACAGGCAGGATCTACCAGTCAGTCATAAATAAAGAGCGAAGAGGTGATTATCTTGGCAAAACGGTTCAGGTAATCCCTCATATCACTGATGAGATCAAGCGCAGCATAAAGCTTGTAGGTTCAGGAGGTGATTTTGAGATAGTCATTACCGAGATAGGTGGTACGGTCGGTGATATTGAATCACTGCCCTACATTGAAGCCGTGAGACAGTTGCGATGGGAGATGGGTTCGCAGAATTGCGTTGTTATTCACCTGACCCTGGTGCCTTTCCTTCATGCTTCCGGTGAGCTGAAGACAAAACCCACCCAGCATTCAGTTAAGATGCTCCTCGAGGAGGGTATACAACCTGATGTGCTGGTTCTTCGTACCGAACATCCTCTTACCGAGGATCTGAGAAGAAAGGTTGCACTCTTCTGTAACGTGGAAGCAGGCGCCGTGGTTGAGTCTATAGACGTCTCCACCATCTATGAGGTACCCCTCATGATGCAGAAGGAGATGCTTGATCAGACAGTACTCCGCAAGCTGGGTCTGCCTACTGGCTCCGAACCCTCACTGGATGAATGGAAAGAGTTCCTTCATAAGCTGAAGAACCCTGCTCATAATGTGAAAATAGCACTGGTTGGCAAGTATGTGGAGCTGGCTGATGCCTACAAATCGATCACTGAAGCCTTTGTCCATGCCGGCGCAGCCAATGATGCCGCTGTGGAGCTAATAATGATCCACTCTGAGGAGATCACTGAAAACAATTATCGTGAGAGGCTTCAGGGGTTTGACGGCATTGTTGTTGCTCCCGGATTCGGATCAAGGGGTATAGAGGGAAAGGTGCTGACTGCCGGATTTGCCCGTACGGGTGACATACCATTCCTGGGCATCTGCCTGGGTATGCAGTGCGCCGTAATAGAGTTTGCACGTAACGTTCTCGGGCTGGAAGGCGCACACTCAACCGAGATCAATCCGAAGGCAAAACATCCGGTTATTGACCTGATGGAAGAACAGAAAAGCGTAACGGAGAAAGGCGGTACCATGAGGCTGGGAAGCTATAAGTGCGAACTGCTGCACGGATCGGAGTCGTGGAAATGTTACGGCAGAGAGGAAATATCGGAACGTCACCGCCACAGGTATGAATTCAACAATAAATATCTTGCAGATTTCCGGAATGCAGGCATGATTCCCTGCGGCACAAATCCTCTTTCGGGACTGGTTGAAATTATGGAGATACCATCACACAGGTGGTTTGTGGGCGTTCAGTTCCATCCTGAGTACAGCAGTACGGTACTGAAGCCTCATCCTCTCTTTGTGGGATTTGTCAGGGCCTGCATCAAATGAACAATCAAAAGACAAAACTGGAATAACGGACTAATGGATAAGAATACTATAACCGGCATCGTACTGATCTTTCTGATCTTTCTCGGATTCAGCCTTTACAATAATCACCGGACAGGAAAATTCTTCGATGCGGAAACGAAATATGCTGACTCACTCTATACCGCGGGTAATTATGACGGAGCCCGGGAAGCATATATCAGGGCATTGAATTACAGACCCAAGGACCAGCCTACCATTGACAGGGTCATGGAGCTCAACAGCATGCTGGGTGTCAGCCGGGAAACAGAACAAACCGCCGCCGAACCTGCCGCAGTCGATACCCTGTCGGCCACTCCAGCTGAAACGCGTGCGGCAGTGGCAGACAGCATCATCTATGGCGTTTTTAGTTCCAGAGCCAGCGGAGAGGATCAATACTATACCATTGAGAATGACCTCATGGTAATGAAGGTTGCCGCCAGAGGCGGCAAGATATACTCGGTCATGCTGAAGGAATTTGATACCCATGACGGCCGACCTGTAGTGCTGTTCGACGGCGACTCAACAGTTTTCGGATATAAGTTCTTTACTGCAGACAATAAACCCATCAGAACTGATGAGCTCTATTTTGCTCCCGTGGAATACAGCGGTCCTATTTTTGCCAGGGAGAGTCCGCAGAGCCTGACCATGAGGCTGGAGGGCTCCGGCGGTGCGTCCATTGAATATGTGTATACAATTCATCCTGACGATTACATGATCACCTTTGATACAAGGTTCATCTCCATGAGTTCAGTGATACCGGCAAATACCACATCACTGGCCCTCGACTGGAAGATGTACATTCCGCAACAGGAAAAGGGAAGACAGAATGAAGATATGTATACGGGGCTGAAATACAAGGTCTACCAGGAGGGTGTTGAAGATCTGGGAGGCACCAGGATGCAGCGTCAGAAGAAGGATGTGGTGTCTGAAAGCCTGATGAAGACTGACTGGATTGCCTATAAGGATCAGTTCTTCTCATCAGTAATCATTGCCGATGACCTGTTTCTCAATGCTGCCGTATCATCAACCAATGCCGATCCTACATCGCGGTATCTGAGGTTCTTCGAGTCCGAGATAGGAGTACCCTTCAGCCACAGCGACAACAGCTCGGTGAAGATGAAGTTTTATTTCGGGCCCAATAGCTTCACCCTCATGAAGAAGTACGACATGCAGCTCGAGGAGCTCGTTTTCCTCGGAAGGAATATCATTCGCTGGATAAACCAGTTTGTAATCATTCCGATCTTCAACCTGCTTGACAACTTCATCGTAAATTACGGACTGATTATCCTGATTCTGACTCTGATAATCAAGCTTGTACTCTTCCCCCTGACCCACAAGTCGTTCATCAGCCAGGCAAAGATGAGGGTGATGAAACCTATGGTGGATGAGATAGCCAAAAAGTATCCTAAGAAGGAGGATGCCATGAAGAAGCAGCAGGCCACAATGGATCTTTACAAAAAAGCGGGCGTCAGTCCTATGGGCGGATGCCTGCCCATGCTGCTGCAGATGCCCATTCTCTTTGCCATGTTCCGCTTCTTCCCCACCTCCATTGAGTTACGTCAGCAGTCATTCCTTTGGGCGAAGGATCTCTCAACCTATGACAGCATACTTGACCTGCCATTCACCATTCCAATGTACGGTGATCACGTCAGCCTCTTCACGCTGCTCATGACCGCCTCAACCATCTTTTCAACCAAGTTCAGCAATCCGGCCGGAGGACAGGAGCAGATGCCGGGAATGAAGACCATGATGTACATGATGCCGGTAATGTTTATGCTCATTCTCAATAACTTTTCGGCAGGCCTGACATACTATTACTTCCTTGCCAACGTGATCTCAATCATACAGACCCAGGTGTCACGCCGTTCAGTTAATGAAAAGGAGATACTTAAGAAGATGGAGGAAAACAAGAAAAAGCCGGTTAAAAAGTCGAAATGGCAACAGCGCCTGGAGGCTGCAGCAAAACAGAGCGGCAGGCCCCTTCCTAAAAAATAGACATAAAACATGCTTTTCAGCATTTTTTAACTATTTTGTGCTAAATCCCCTGATCTCTAAAAAAAATAGGCTATTTTAGTGCTTTAATTTTAAATGAAATGGGGAAAAAAGTTAAAAACAAGGACATTGCCGCAAGACTAGGTCTTTCAGGCACATTAGTATCATTGGTGCTGAATAACAAAGCTGATCAGCACGGGATCAAAAAAGAGACACAGGAGAGGGTGCTCGCTGTTGCGAAGCAGATGGGTTATTTCAATGCCGTCGCGGAAAAGGGGGAAACCGCACCGACAGAAGAGAAACCGGGCATTATTGGTATGATTGTTCCCTCAATGAATGATCCGTTTATCTATGAGATCACTCCATATCTCCAGAAGGCATTCTCAAGTATCGGACTCGGGTTTTCAATCTTCACAAGGGATCCTGACGATATGCGCTTTAACAGGCTGACTACCACACTGAAGAAGTTCTTCAGCGGCATGATCCTCGTGGGTAACGCCGTTGATGACAGTGTGATAAGAGCCCTGAACCGTGATTCCTATCCGCTTGTTCTGCTTGAAAAGAGCATTAAGAGAATGAGACTTAACACCGTCTGTTCAGACAGGATTGCCGGTGTGTCCATTATGACCCAGCATCTCACTTCTATGGGGCTTAAGAATCTCTTGATAATCTCAGGTGAAGACACTGCATCCTATGACAAGGAGATGCTTGAAGAGCTCAGGAGCTCAACGAAAAAATCTAAAAATTTTGACTCGGTCTATTTCACAGTGGCAAAGCTTCCGGGAGCAGGAGAGAAGTTTGATTTTGCAGCCATTGAGAATTTCCTTAGACCGCCGCACAGGAGTGATGCCATCATCGTTCTGAACTCTCCGCTTGTCTTCCCGCTTTACCTGGCGTTGCAGGAAAAAAATATCCGTATTCCGCAGGATGTGGCACTGGTATCCATGGAGGACGGCATTGGGTTTGATCTGCTGACTACACCTGTAACCAGGTTGCGCAGACCCCTGCCGGCCATGTCACTTAAGGTAGCAAACATTATCTGGTCAGAGGTGAAAAACCAGGGCAAGAGCAAATATAAGAGACAGGTGAATATGGCTCCTGAACTGCTGGTAAGGAGCAGCTGCGGCTCTTATCTAAAATAACTCGGAATGACACGGATCACGGTACTGCCTGCGATTTTGCTCATGGCAGCGCTGCTCTCTTGCAGCAGCAGTCATCTTATTGATGACAACTCTCTGAGAAAATCAATAGTTGAAGACTACCGGGCACGATCCGCTATATTCGGCAAGACGCGCAGTGACCTGTTTGGAATGGCCGACACCATCAGTGACAGGAAACTGCGTGATGCTATAATCTTCATGCTTGCATACATGCCGTTGAGTGACCTTGGAGTCTGTGAGCCTGGTTACCTGGCTGACAATGCCCTGACGTCGCTGCGGGCAAGGCATGAGATGGAATGGGGTGAATCAGTTCCAGTCAGTCTGTTCCTTAATTTTGTTTTGCCAACAAGGGTAAACAATGAAAATCCTGACAACTTCAGGACAGCCTGTTATGAGGAGTTGAAGAACCGCGTTCATGGTTCGGGAGCCATGGAGGCAGCACTGGAGATCAACCGATGGTGTCATGAGAAGGTAGCCTACCAGGCTGCCGATTCTCGCACATCATCACCTCTTGCCACCATGCTTTCTGCCCGGGGACGATGCGGAGAGGAATCTACCTTTACCGTGTCTGCCCTTCGGGCTGTGGGCATTCCTGCCAGACAGGTATACACTCCCCGGTGGGCACATACTGATGACAACCATGCCTGGGTGGAGTTCTGGGTTGACGGATCATGGCACTATCTTGGAGCATGCGAGCCCGAACCGGTGCCTGACAGGGGCTGGTTCACCGAGCCTGCCCGGAGGGCCATGCTGGTACACACCAAAGCCTTTGGAAGGTATGACGGCAATGAAAAGATAATCCGTAATGAAAGACTCTTCACGGAAATAAATACCCTTGACCGGTACGCGGAGACCAGGGAACTCACCGTGAAAGTTACCGACACTGAGGGCGCTCCTGTCCCGGGAGCATGTGCAGGGTACATGCTCTACAACTACGCTGAGTTCTGCCCCCTTGCCCGGCTGACATGCAATGACAAGGGAGAGTGCAGCCTGACAACAGGTTATGGAACGCTTCTTATCTGGGCCGATGATGGAACCAGATACGGATACTGCCTGGCTGCTCCTGAAGATACCACGGTGACTGTTGCCATCACCGGTGAACCCTTGCTGAAAGCAGAGATATACGACCTGCAGGTGCCGCCTGTGCCGGAACCATTCCCGGCCACGGACCCGGAGATGGTTCAGATGAATAATCTTCTCCTCAAAAGAGGTGACAGCATCAGAAACACTTACATAAGCACATGGATGAAGGATGTGAGTGCTGAAGATCTGGCAATGGAAACCGGACTGCCCGCGGAAAAGTTATCCAGGATACTTAAAGCTTCCATGGGAAATTACAGGGCTGTCATTGACTTCATCAGTGGTGCCGGTGAGAAAGCAGGATTGGCACTACGCATTCTTGAGACAGTCTCTGAAAAAGACCTGCGTGATACACCTTCTGAGGTCCTGGCAGATCACCTTATGAATGCTCCCATGGCTACGCCGGAGACTGATTCGTTACTTTATGACCGTTTTGTTCTCTCTCCCAGGGTGGCCAATGAGCTGCTGTCTCCTTACAGAACTGCTTTTGCAACTCTTCCGGCAGATCTTATAGATTCTTTCAGGGCTGATCCGGGTGTTGTCTCCGGGTGGATTGATACCGAAATAACCCTGGCGACAGGTGAAAACCATTATGATGTGCCGCTTATCCCCGGCGCCGTACTGAAGCTCCGGATGGCTGACAGTCACTCAAGAAATATCTTCTTTGTTACACTGTGCAGGAGTGCAGGCATACCCGCCAGGCTGGAGCCCGGAACGGAAAGACCACAGTACCATAAGAATGGTGAATGGTATGATGTGTGGTTTAAGGGAGAGGCAAAACCATCAGGAGCAACAGGGTATGTGCGATTTGTTGACGGAAATGACAACCCCGGGGCAATAGAGCCTGAATATCACGTTAATTTCACCCTGGCGAGGATAGAACAGGGCATGTTCAAGACCCTTGATTATGGTTACGGGATTAAGCTGAGTGATCTTCCTGACCGGATAGCCCTGGATCCGGGAACATATATGCTGACCACCGGAAACCGCGATGATAACGGCAATGTTCTCGCCACAATCTCATTCCATGTGCTTAAGCCCGGGGAGGAATTGCCGGTTCCGGTTATTCTCAGGGATCTTCCTGCCGGCAAGCTTGAAGGTCTTGCCCTCAACCTGGAATCGCAATTACATTCATACAGCGGTGAAAAGGTCAGTCTCAGAGCCCTGTCCGAAAAGGGACTGGTTATAATTTGGATAGAGCCTGGACGGGAACCCACACGGCATCTGCTGAATGATCTGCCAGGTCTGAGAGAATCCTTTGATGATTGGGGAGGATTGTTTGTTTTTCTTACTGACCCCGGGACCACGCCTCCGCAATTCAGCCCTGAAACCATTGCGGGGAAGCCCGCAAGCACCCTGTTTGCAATTGATCCCGGACTGAAGTTATTGAGATCCCTTTCCGGCGGCAACGGGCAGGAGAGACCGCTTCCTGTAGTTTTACTCTGCAACAGTGACGGAGAAGTGGTTTATTCATCAGAGGGATACCGGATCGGCACCGGGCAGCAGATATTGAAAAAGATCCTTGAATAGCAGGTTATGAATAGAAATATCCCCGTTTTTGCGGCAGCCTTGCTGACCGCATTATCATGCACCTCCCCTTCAGGAGATGATCTTACAGCCATTGTTGACCCCTTCATCGGCACAGCCGCCCACGGCCATGTCTTCCCCGGTGCCACCACACCCTTTGGCATGGTGCAGCTCAGTCCTGACAACGGAACGTCGGGGTGGGACTGGTGTTCAGGCTACAACTATGCTGACAGCATGATTGCCGGATTCAGCCATACGCACCTTAGCGGCACAGGAATAGGAGATCTATGTGACATTCTCTTTCTGCCGTCAATGCATGAGTTCACTCTTTCATTGCCTGACAGCAGTGCGTCACTGGCAAAGCTGAACAGGACGCTCTTTTCGCACGGAGCAGAGCAGGCTGCTCCGGGTTACTACGCAGTGGCACTTGCCAGCGGTGTGAACGTTGAACTCACAGCCACTCCGCGGTGCGGGATACAGAGATACACCTCCGTAGCAGACGGGACTATGAACGTGCTGGTAGATCTGGGGTTTGCCATCAACTGGGACAGGCCGGTTGATTGCAGACTCTCATGGGATGGCGCTATGCTGTCAGGCAGACGTATATCATCCGGATGGGCAGAGAAACAGTATGTTTACTTTTCATCAGAATTTTCATTGGAACCATCTTCTGTCAGAATGATTAACAGGGGTGAGATTACAGGTAACACACAGGTTGAAGGAAGCAATATAGCCTGTATTCTGACATTTGACCTCAGGAGAGGTGATGAGCTGATTGTCAGGACCGGCATATCCGCCGTAGATGAGGAAGGAGCGGCAGCCAACCTTGACGCTGAGATGCCGGGATGGGATTTCAGCGCAACCGCGGCAGCAGCTCGCCAGACATGGCAGAAACAGCTGTCTGTCATCAGGGCAGAATCATCAGACAGCACCTTTATCAGGGTGTTCTATACGGCCCTGTACCATACCATGATAGCCCCTAATCTCTATTGCGATACCGATGGCAGATACAGGGGAGTCGACAGGGAGATACATACTGCAGAGGGTTTTCAAAATTACACTGTCTTTTCATTATGGGACACCTATCGTGCTGCTCACCCCCTGTTCACTCTTACAGTGCCCACTATGGTGCCCGATTTCATCAACACCATGCTTGCCATCAGGGATCAACAGGGAAGGCTTCCCGTCTGGTCACTCGCAGGCAATGAGACTGATTGCATGATCGGATATCATTCTGTGCCGGTAATTGCAGATGCCATGCATAAGAAATTTACCGGGTTTGATTATGAAAAGGCCCTTGAGGCAGCTCTTCATTCAGCGTCCCTTGACCTGAGGGGACTGAATTTTTACCGCGTCTATGGATATATTCCTTCAGAGCTTGAGAATGAGTCTGTTGCCAAAACCATGGAATACTGCATTGATGACTGGTGTATTTCTCAGATGGCTGAAGAGATGGGCAGAAAGGAGACTGCAGACGAGTTTTTTGCCCGTTCCCGCAACTATCATAATCTTTTTGATACCACCATTCTTTTTATCAGGGGCCGCATGAGTGACGGCAGCTGGAGGCCCGACTATGATCCGTTGTATTCCCATCACACCCGTTCGGATTTTACCGAGGGCAATGGATGGCAGTACACCTGGCTGGCGCCGCATGATGTCGATGGCCTCATTTCTCTCTTTGGAGGAAGGGAACTCTTTCTTAGCCGCCTCGACTCCCTGTTCAGGATTCAGGAGGAGGTGAAGGGTGACAATGCTTCGCCTGATATTAGTGGACTCATAGGGCAGTATGCACATGGCAACGAACCCTCTCATCATATAGCATACCTGTTCTCAATGGCCGGGGCACCTGAAAGAACCGAATCGATGGTTCGAAGGATAATGGATGAAATGTACACTGATGCTGCTGATGGTATCTGCGGCAATGAAGACTGCGGACAGATGTCTGCATGGTATGTCTTCTCAGCAATGGGTTTCTATCCTGTCAATCCTGCTGACGGCAGGTTCATTCTCGGCAGTCCGGCCCTTGACGGCGCAACGCTCACCCTCTCCTCCGGCAAAACCTTTCAGATCATCGCCGAAGGCAATTCGCCGGAGAAAAGAAACGTGTCAGCGGTCTTCCTCAATGGAGAAAGAGTGATGCGTAACTTCATCACCTATGAGGAGATAATTGCCGGAGGTGAACTTAGGTTTGTGATGAAATGAACAGGCTGGCGTTACTTTGTTGATAATTATCTGTCATAAATACCTCCTCTCTTTATTATCTTTGTTCTGTTCTGGTGCTGCCGGTTTTCCCCGGCAGTGAAAAGGGAACCCTGTCAGAATCAGGGACAGTGCCCGCTGCTGTGAAGCCCGTTCCGTCGCAAGGCGGATCATTACAACCGGAATCTCAGCCACTGTCCGCCAACCGGCGGACGGGAAGGCCCGGTAAGTAGGGATTAGTCAGAAGACCTGCCAGAGTGTATCCTGTAAAGGGAGCTTTCGGGAATTAAAGTAATGATTAAAAGGTCATCTGCTCATATCATCCGTACCCCGCGCATCCGCCAGCCGCTGTCAGCGGTGGCATTCCTGCTCATTTCCTTTCTCTCTCTACCCTCCATGGCACAGGACAGCTTCATTGATGACACGGTGAATATCTCTGCCGTCACTGTCACGGCACGGGCATCGGCACGTCTTGAACCATATACAGTGATCAGGATAGAACCGGGTATCATCTCACGTAACGAGGGCAATGACCTGGCTACCCTTTTGCAGAGATCAAGCCTTCTAAACGTCAAGCGTTACGGAAACCACGGCCTGGCTTCGGTATCAATAAGAGGCATGTCTGGCAGTCATACACTGGTCACATGGAACGGGCTGACCCTTAATACCCCCGGAAACGGTTACAGTGATTTTACACTGATACCTGTCCTCCCGGGTTCTTCTGTCCGGATTATATCCGGAGGTGCTGATATGGCAGACATGACAGGTTTCCTGGGCGGCAAGGTGGAGCTTGAATCCGAGCCCCTGTTCGGATCAGGAAGAGAGGCTTCACTGAGCTTCGGAGCAGGGAGTTACGGTTCCTTCTCTCCGTCTGCTTCAGTATCCATAGGCGGGGATCATGCCTTTGCCAGGCTGAGTGCATGGGCAGACTGGTCGCGTAACGATTTCCGGTTTGTCAATCATGATGCTCCGCAAGGAGAGGTGGCCGGAAGAAGAACAAATGCCTCCTGGAATTCGTCCGGGCTGATGGGTGATATTGCATACAGAAAGGGAACATCAACGGTTACCATGAATCTTTGGGTGAACGACACTGACCGGGAGCTTCCCGGACCGGTAACCACCGTTCAGCAGGATTTTGATGAAAGGCAGACTGACAGGTCATTCAGGGGAGTAATAACCTATTCGGCAGGTTATGAACGGTTTACTACATCTGTTACGGCAGGCGGTTCACATGACATCAACAGGTATTATCATCAGATTCCTGCCAATAACGGTAACAATATTTCATCGGTGGCAATGATCCGCGTAAAAGCGGGGTACAGGCTTTCCTCAAAAACATACCTTGAGGTTCGTGCGGGTGACAGCTATGAACAGGCCAAATCTCTTAGCTATGAGGCAGAAGAGAAGAGAAATCTCTTTTCTCTCTCCCTGTCAGGTAAGTCAACACCTCTTCCCGGCCTGAACATCATGGCACAGGCCCGGCAGGTTGCAGTCACCGGCATCAGGGTGGCACCCGAGTTCACCGCCGGGATATCATGGATGCTTCCGCACAACGGCGAGCACATCATAAAAGCAAGTGTCAGCAGTAATACAAAAATTCCGTGCCTGAATGACCTCTTCTGGATCCCCGGAGGCAATCCGGATCTTATACCTGAAAGATCCAGGGGCGGCGAAGCCTCCTGGTCATTCCTCAGGATAAGCCAGACAGGGCTGCGCAACAGTCTTGATGTTGTGCTGCATGTATCACGGGCAAGCAACCTTATTCAGTGGGTTCCCGGTCAGTCGGGGATATGGAATGCGATGAACGTCAGGGAAGTAAACGTCATCGGAACTGAGTTCAGGGCCGGAACAGAACAGACCCTGCACAAATGGCTTCTTCGCGGAACGGCAAACTATGCGTTCACACGATCGGTAATAGCCCGGTCTGATATTGCCAATGACAGGTCTGCGGGAAGGCAGCTTATATACATACCGGTTAATCACGCGAACCTGACCATCAATGCAGTGCGAAAGTGGTTCAATACCGGATTGACAACATCATGGGAGAGTCGTCGCTATACTGCCTCAGACAACAGTGAATGGCTGCCGCACACATTCATGACAGACGCTTTTGCCGGTATTGACATACGAAGCGGGAAGTTTATCTGGAAAACTGAAGTTGAGGTGAACAATCTGCTGAACAATACGTTGGAAAGTGTTCGTAACTACCCCATGCCTCTTAGAACAATTAAAGTAAAAATAACCCTGACACTGTCAGACAAAAGGAAATCTGAATGAAAACACTGTTTAAAACGCTTGCGCTTATCACACTGGCTGTTGCTAATTCATGTGAAACAATTGATGAACCTTCACTCTTTCCAGAAGGCGAGGGATTCTTCATACTTAATGAAGGAAATTACACCCAGGGGAACGGGTCTGTTTCGTTCTACAGTACCGAAACAGGGGATATTTACAACAACCTGTTCAGCAAAGCAAACCAGCGGGCACTTGGAGATATTCCCTCATGCATGGCAGTTTACGGCAATACGGGCTTCATAGTGGTTAACAATTCAGGCACCATTGAAGCAGTGGACCTCAGAACGATGGAGAGCCTGGGCACACTTACCGGGTTTGACTCGCCAAGGCAGATGATAATCAGCGGCAATACGGGATACGTGAGCAGCCTGCAGTCTGAGAAGGTGACGGTGATTGACCCTGACAAGATTGAAAAGAGAGGCTGGCTCCATATAGGATCAACTACTGAAGCAATGGTCATCTCCGGCGGGAGGCTCTTTTCCGCACACTGGTCAGGCGGAAACAGCATTGCGGTAACCGATCTGGCTTCAGGTGAGCTGATCACTTCAGTGACCGTGGGCCTCGAGCCTGAGAGCATGGTCATTGACAGGAACGGGAAGTTATGGATTCTCTGCACCGGCGGATGGATGGGAGAGGAGATACCCAGGATAGTAAGAATAAATCCCTCCTCACTGGAAGCAGAGGCGGAATTTCTCTTCAGAACGGTTGATGACAATCCCTCATCGCTTACCTCCAACGCAGCCGGCGATACCCTCTATTACCTTGATGAAGGGGTTCGCAGAATTTCAATAACAGCCGCTGCCCTGCCCGATGCAGCTTTTATCCCTGCAGGTGACAGGCTCTTCTACAGGCTGATGGTCACTCCCGGAGGTATGATTGCCGTTACTGATGCCATTGATTATCAGCAGAAGGGTGATCTGCTGGTCTACAACAGCAGGGGTGAACTGGTAGATACTGAAAAGGCCGGCATAATACCGGGTTTTATGCTCTGCAGGCATGGTTTATAACTTTTTGAGTAATTTTATTGCGGTAACCGGACGATATTGAAGGGACAGCTGATCATATCCATACTCTTTTTTCTTTCATCCCTCATCCTGCAAGGGCAGCAGGAGTTCCCTGAAGGAAGGGCACTCTTCCCGTCTGTTGACAACTGGCATGAAATAAGTGTTGATCCCCTCCAGGCGGAAGCCCTGCGTGCCATAGACCAACCCAAAGGTCAGCCCTGGCAGTTTGCCATTCCGGTTAAAGTCTCGCTTAACCCGCGTAATTCAGGATTTATCGTCAGGAATGATAAAGAGACGGTGTGGATACTGCCTGTCTCCTCCAAAGGTGCACTCTCTCTCAATTTAATCCTCTCACCTTTCCGGCTGCCGGAGGGAGCTTATATCTATATTTACGACCCGGACAGAGAGATTGTCAGGGGCGCTTTTACTCGCGCGAGTACTGCCGGCACACGCTCATTGCCGGTGATGCCTGTGCCTGGCGACAGGCTTGTGCTTGAGTGCCATTTTCCCGGTAGCCACATCCCGGAAAACTCAATCGGAGTAAGCCAGGTGGCCCATGACTTTGCCGGATTCTTCGGTCCGGATGGGATTAAGGATTTTTACTACGGCAGATCGGACTATTGTGAGGTTGACTTCAACTGCTCTGCCAACCAGAACTACCTGATGGCTTCACGCTCGGTGGTGCGCCTTCTGGTTGCAGGCGCAGAACTATGTACAGGCGTTCTGGTCAACAACACCGGCAATGAATACAAAGCCTATGTGCTGACAGCGAATCATTGCATTGAGAACGATGAGCATGCTGAGAACACGATTTTTGCCTTCAACTATAAGAGTCCATGGTGTGACGGGCCGGATGTTACCAACATCCATTCCCTTACCGGGGCGGTCGTACGGGCTGAAAATTCTGACATAGATTTTACCCTTGTAGAACTCAACCAGTTCCCGTCAATGGTTTACAGGCCATACTTCTCAGGATGGGACATTACGTCCACACCTCCGACAAATACCTTCTCACTGCATCATCCGGAGGGAGATGTAATGAAGCTCTCCATTGACGACAACGCTCCCATGTCAACCTCTTATCCTGTATCCGGATTCATAACTCTGGGGTTCTGGAGAGTGCTCAGATGGGAGACAGGCACTACCGAGCCGGGTTCTTCCGGCGGGCCTCTCTTTGATCAGAATGGGAGACTCAGAGGAACCCTTACGGGCGGAGGCGCAACTTGCAGTGATCCGACAAACGACTACTTTGCCAAGCTCTCCAGGATGTTCAATGTGACCACAGTTGTTTCCTCTCACCTCCGGCCATGGCTTGATCCTGCAGGTACAGACGCCACCGTGGCTGCAGGCCGTGACCCGTACGGTTACAACCTCTCCAGATCAGATACACTGGGAGTCTTTCCGGCTTCCGCATCCGGAACAACGGATTCATATCCCTCGCCCGGGTGGGGATTCTCAACCGGGAATAATTCAGATGGTCTGATGAGATATGCTGAGTATATCCCCTTCACAGGTACGGGTGAGATTGCCTGGTTGAGATTGCGTGTGGCTGCATCTTCACTGCTTTCAGCAACAGACTCCGTGAGGTTCTATATATGGAGCGGCGGATCCCAGCCCGGACCGGTCATTGCATCAAGAAAACTCAAGCTTGGCGAGATCAGAAGCGGTCAGGTACTGGAGATAGACTTCGGCAGAAACATTAAGGTAACAGCTCCTTTCTACGCGGGATACAGCGTGTACTACAGAACACCCCCGGACCAGCCACAGCCGCAGTTCGCAGTGATGCACTCGTCTCCATGGCCGACATCAACACAGAACACAGCATGGTTCCATGACGGGTCGGAATGGAAACCTTTTAACATCCATCCCTCTTTCCCAATGTCCGTTTCACTTGCTGTCAACGCAGTCATGGTTGAAAATTCAGTGCTGAACATGACGGAAGAGCCGAAGCCCGGAACCGACCGCCTGGAGGTGTTCCCGAACCCGTTCATAAGCAGTGTCTGTTTCAGGCTTGAGGATAGCGTGAGCGAGAGTACTCTGACAATATATGACCACCTTGGCAGAGTTGTACTGTCTGCCGAGTACAAGAATATCTTTCCCGGAATTCTGCCTGTTGAGATGGATGGGCTTGCTTCCGGTGTTTATCATTACGGCCTGCGTGCTGACTCAGTCTATTATTCCGGCACCCTAATAAAAACTGATTCGAAGTGAGCAGAATCATTTTGTCAATTGTCTCAGCAGCCATGATCCTTTGCTCCTGCGGCAATGAACACAATCCTGCTGCCTCCGGAGCCATCACTGACAGCCTCGGCTCATACTCATCACGACTGGTCATTGAAAAGATTACGGGAGCAACCAGGATCACTGTAAGGGATCCGTGGCAGAATGCAGAAGGAACCGCGTTCTGCTGGTATCTCGTACCACGTGATTCGGCTTTGCCAGATGGCATAAGTGAGAAACAGACGATACGTGTACCGGTAAGACGAATGATATGCATGTCAACAACTCATGCTGCGATGATGCGAGCACTGGATGCAACTGATCTCATAGTGGGGGTCTCCGGGCCGTCACTCGTATATGATTCTCTCCTGCTGGAGAGGATAAGCAATGGTATTGTCAGGGATGTGGGTTATGAGAATAACCTGAACAGAGAGCTTGTCATCTCGCTTGAACCAGACCTGCTGATGGCTTACGGAGTTGCCGATCCCTCCTCGGGCAGCACTGGAAGACTGACAGATTCAGGGGTGAAGGTCTTTTACAATGCCGACTATCTCGAACAGCACCCGCTTGCAAGATGTGAATGGCTCAGGCTTTTCGGCCTTCTTACCGGCAGGGAGCGGATGGCTGACAGCATCGTCAGCACTGTTACCGGCAGATACCATGAACTCACCGGGAAGGTCAGGTCCATAACCGGAGACCGTCCCGGAGTTCTTCTCGGTGCACCATGGGAAGATGTCTGGTATGTTTCGCCCGGCAACTCATATATCGGGCAACTGGTTGATGATGCAGGTGGAAATTATATCTTCAGTGACCTGACAGCTCCTCATTCCGTGCCATTTTCTGTGGAATCTGTCTTTCGCAAGGCGGGGAAAGCAGATATCTGGATCAATCCCGGCACTGCTGACAGCCTTTCAGAGATAGCCACTGCCGATCATCGTCTTGAATCACTCCCCCTGCTCAGGCACGGAAAGGTATGGAATAATCGGAGGAGAATAACTCCTGAGGGCGGAAATGATTATTGGGAGAGTGCCGTGGTAAGGCCTGACCTGCTCCTGATGGATTTTGTCTCCATCATTCATCCGGAGCTGCTTCCCGGTTATGATCAAACCTTCTATATCCGGCTGCAATGAGGGAAAGAAGAGTACGTAATGCGCTGCTAATGCCAGGGCTCGTCCTGCTTGCAGTTATCCTGTTCATTGCTGACCTGTTGCTGGGCAGTACAAGGGTTGAACCTTCGGAAATATTCACCGCGCTGTTTGGCAACGGTGACCAGGGTGTTGAGATCATTGTAATGCAGTTCCGTCTGCCCAAGGCTGTCACTGCCCTCCTTGCAGGTGCGGCCATGTCTGTCAGCGGGCTGATGATGCAGACCCTCTTTCGCAATCCTCTTGCGGGTCCGGACATCCTCGGAGTCAGTTCGGGCGCCGGTCTGGGTGTGGCAGTGACCCTGCTGACCCTGACGCCATTGTTTACTCTTTCGTCGGAAAGCCTGCTGGCCGGTTGGGGCCTGATACTGGCAGCATGGACCGGCGCCGGGGCAGTGATGCTTATAATCATGGCTGTATCAGCGCGAATGCGCGACATTATGACCGTACTCATCGTGGGAATCCTCCTCGCCAGCGCCATCTCCGCAGTGGTAAGCCTGCTGCAATACTTCAGCAACGAAGCAATGCTGAAGACATATGTCATCTGGACCATGGGCAATCTGGGCAATATCTCATATAACCAGATAAGAACACTGACGCTGGCTACAGCTGCAGGACTGTTCATCGCTTTCCTGATGGTGAAGCCTCTTAATGCTATGCTCATGGGTGAGACCTTTTCCAGGACGGTAGGAGTGGAGATGCAAAAAACAAGGGTTTTAGTGCTGGCCTCGGCAAGCATACTGGCGGGCAGTGTTACTGCATTCTGCGGACCCCTGGCATTCATCGGGGTGGCCGTCCCCCATATTGCGAGATTGTTGCTGGGTACCACAGACCACCGTATCCTTATGCCAGGCACGGCAGTGTGTGGTTCGGCAATACTACTGCTGAGCGACATCATCTCCAACAGCCCCGGAGGCGGCCATATCATACCGGTTAATTCCGTTACGTCCCTCATCGGGATCCCGGTGGTGCTCTGGATAATTCTTGGGAAAACCGGACTGGGGAGGAGGTTCTGATGACACCTGGAAGAGTCATAGCTGAAACAAAGGACCTGTCAATAGGTTACCATAGCCGAAGAAGGGTCTTTACGGTAATGGAAAATCTCTCACTCAGGGCTCACAGGGGTGAACTTGTGGCGCTGATAGGACGAAACGGCACAGGTAAGAGCACCCTGCTGAGAACTCTGGTCGGATTGCAGCCTCCTTTGGGGGGCACAATTATCCTCGATGGCAGAGCATTGCATGAAACAGGCTCGTCTGAGATGCCCAGGCTGGTCAGTTTTACCTCCACCGAGCCCATGACGGTTCACTATATCAGGGTTCGTGATGTTGTGTCACTGGGCCGCTTTCCTCATACTAACTGGATCGGGACACTGACGGAGGCTGACAGGAGGGCTGTTGACGGTGCTCTGGAGGCGACAGGTATAACCGCACTGGCACAAAGAACCATTGACAACATCTCTGACGGTGAAAGGCAACGGACAATGATAGCCCGTTCACTTGCACAGGATACGGGATTGATGGTTATGGATGAACCAACTGCCTTCCTGGATCTGCCTTCGAGGTACGCGACGGTCAACCTGCTGCGAAGGGTTACACGGGAGAGCGGCAAATGCGTGATATATTCCACACATGACCTTGATACTGCCATCAATGAAGCTGACAGGATATGGCTGATGACAGAAGATGGTGTTAGCGAGGGCGCGCCTGAAGACCTGATGCTTACAGGCAGCATAGCCAGAGCCTTCGAGAGTCCGCAACTCTCATTCAGCAGTGGTGACGGCAGCTTCAGCTTTGTGAGAACCAGACATAGTAGTATTGCGCTGGAAGGAAAAGGAAGGGCTGCAAAACTGACTGCAAGGGCCCTTTCAAGGTGCGGGTATAATATTGAATCACAGGCATCCATGACCGTCAGGGTTTCCAACAGTGCCGGCGGAACGGAATGGATTGTTACAGAAGGGCAGGAGACTGAGAGCTTTGATTCTCTTTATGACCTGGTAACATACCTTTCAGCACGGTCTCAATAAGCCCTGTATTTGCGGTAAGAGTCGATAAATGTTTCCACATCCTCTACCGCCAGCCTTTTCGCGATGATTTTCTTGTTACGGTCAAGAATGTATATCAGTGGAGTTGATTCAACGTTGTAGAAATAGTCGAACCTGCTCATCCGCTGAGGATCCCAGCCATTGATCCAGGTCAGACCGTGGTCAATGATATATTTTTCCCATTTCTCCTTGTCATGATTTGTACATACTGCAAAGATTTCAACACCCGCAGACTTGTTCCTGTCATAGTACTCCTTGAGCATCGGAGTGGCCTCCTTGCAATGGCCGCAGTCAGGTTCCCAGAAATAGACTATTGTGAACTCAGCTTCAATATCATACAGAGATACATGGTATCCTGCAAATGATCCCATGAGAAGCTCGGATGCCTTCATTCCTATCAGGTTATGCCTGAGCCGGCTGACTCTTTTTTCAAGATCGGCCAGGTACTCCTTCGAGGCCCAGGGCGCCCTGCCTGCCAGGTAAACCTTGTCAGCCATGTGCACCACAACGGCATCATGGCCCATGATTTCGCTGGAGGCATACCTGTTCATGATCCAGACAGCAACATACTGAAATACATCGTCATTGACAGAGCTCCTGGCCAACAGCCTGTCGGCCTCACTGATAACTGAGTCAGGCATCTGAATTACCACCTGTTTGAAGAACTGCTCCATTCTGCCCCCAAGAACCGGGCTGCGTATCAGTCCGGGTTCATTGAAGTCGATATTATCAAAAAAGTGGTCTTTGTAACTGATATAAGACAAAAGTCGTCTTACGGAGTCAGCATTGTGGGTTCCCGGAGGTAATTCAGGTTCAGGCGTCTCTACCGGAATAACAGATCTTGCAATGGCTCCGAGAAGGGTGCCTCTGTTTGCCTCAGCAGTCTGGCGGAGGAATTGCTTCATGGCAGTTTCCTGTGCCGTGAGCTCCTTTCTTATTCTAATGGCCTCGGGACTTCCTTCTTCGAGACCGTTCAGTCTCTTGCTGATGCTCATTGCCTCCTCCTGAAGCGCCTTCCACCTTTTCTGGTAAGCCAGAAAGCGGGTGTTCTCTTCTGAACCTGAAAACGAAAGAGTGGACAGTGGATCACTTTTGTCAAACTGAATTTCGAAATGTTGGTCTTCTCCAACCAGGAACTCAAAGAAACGGTTGTCCGGCAGGACGATCATATAAACACCTTCAGGAAGGCTCTCCTCACCGGAGAAACCAGCCTTGCCGCCTTTGTCAGTGACCAGGCTGTCTCTTACATATTGCTGGTTGCCAACATGGTAGGCGAGTCTGATAGTTGTTGCAGGCGCAGTCTTTGCGGAAATGTGTATATTATAACCTGCCTGTCCGTTTATCTTCAGTGGAAGCCAGGCGACGATGAAGATGCAAATGAGTGCAATTTTTATAAACTTCATAAATTATTTTGTTACGAAATTTCGCTGTGCAATTTTCCTGCCAACCGGTCAGAACTGTCTTGCAGAAGTAACTGATTTCCTCTGATCCCTATTGTTAGTCGACGGCAAAAACTATGCATCAAGTCAATGATCCATATCAAATCTAAGTATCTCGGCATAACCGGCAGTAGTAATTACTGCCCTGAGAACGTAATTGAAACGGTTGAGATCGGTACAGAGGAAGAAGTCGGTCGGAGGACTGAAGCCCAGGTTCTCATGTCTGAAGAATCTGCTACCGGATCCGGTTCTAAGTGCTTCTGCCTCATCTGATATATCGGGGTCTTTCCCCTGGAGAAGGTCAGCAATATATTGTGCACACAGCATATCTTCCCGGGCTCTTTCCGTTGCCCTGTAGCCCATTGCCACAAGGGTTACCTTCGGAGGGTTGAGTGTTGAGATATAGGAGGCTACAGCACCAGCATTGACCAGTCCCGCCCCGATCAGTTCTGTGGCGCCTGTGGCATTAAGCAGCCCCCTTGTACCTGCTGTGGTGCAATGGATCATAGTTTTTCCCGCAAGTTTGCCTGTCAGCATTTCTGTGGGGCTGTTGCCATAATCAAATCCTGGAGGTATTTTTTCATCCTGTTCACCGGCAATAATTACGTCTGCCTTAAGTTTATCCCTGAGGGCAAATGCCTCTGCGGGGGTAGCAACGGCCAGAAGGCGGCTGATACCGTTGTCGAAGGCATAGCAGGCGGTACTGAACGCGCGGAAGACGTCTATTATAACTGTCACTCCCTGAGCTTCCTGTGCCCCCTTTATGAACTCCTTGATGGTAATGTCCATGTCTTATGTTTCAAAATGTGAAGATAATAATAGTGTTTGAAGATCATTTCTTAAATTTGTGTTCCTAAAAGAATCAGGAAGTCTGATGAGACCGATGTCAACAATAAGTCAGGCAATTATGAGCCGTGCGGACCGTAGCCGCCGGGTGGTTGCAGAGCGATTGAGGAAATCAACCCCTTTCTGGATTCGCCAGCGGCGCATCATCTATCTTCTATACAAGGGAATAAAGAGGGACAATATTTATATTAAGGCTTCCGCTCTGACCTTTTTTACGATTCTGTCAGTTATACCGATGGTGGCTCTTGCATTTGGCATTGCCAAGGGGTTCGGACTCAATGATGAGCTCAGGGCTCAGATAATAATGCAGTTTCATAA
>Ga0209604_1000157_pt1 | contig 65575 bp, 44 predicted proteins | sample AD_UKC097_MetaG_FD_184405 | JGI IMG/M metagenome (GOLD analysis project Ga0209604, IMG submission 184405) | Active sludge microbial communities of municipal wastewater-treating anaerobic digesters from USA - AD_UKC097_MetaG (SPAdes) (version 2) | ecosystem: Engineered > Bioreactor > Anaerobic >...
ACTTCCCTTCGGTGATCTGCTCCACCATGGCGGTGTCTCCTTCCTGGCTGGTGTCTCCAGCCTCGGTCTTGGTGACCGGAAGGTTACGCCGCCTTCAACTCATTTACACACCGGCTGAGGGTACCTCGCTGATGAGCGCCGAGGCCGACGCCCGCTGCGGTGCACCCTACGGCGAGCGCAGCGCCGCGCGCGTCAACGACCAGCTCGAGCGGCTGCGACGCCTCGTCCGCGGTACCGGTGTCGATCTCTTCTTCGGCCTCTACACCGGCGACAGCGACGTCACCACGTTGCGGCTGCAGGAGGAGCCGGCGGAGACCGAACGGCTCCGGCGTGCGGAGATCCGCGCCCACCCGCCCGACCTCCTGCTGACCAACTACAAGCAGCTCGAGTTCCTCCTCATGCGGCGGGAGGACCGCCATCTCTTCGGTCCGGCGTTGCGGCACATCGTCCTCGACGAGCTGCACAGCTACCGCGGGGCGCTCGCGAGCGAGATCGCCTGCCTCCTTCGCCGGCTGCGGTCAGGGGCGGGATTGGCTTCCGGCGAGCTGCTGGCGACCGGCACCTCGGCCACCGTGGCCTCGGGAGCGGATGGCCGTCAGGCACTCGCTGCCCCCGAGGCTCGACGAGGCTGCGCTCGAGGGGTTCGACCCGGCCGACGATGGAAGCGCGATCGCGCTGGCCGAGCGGCCGATGTGACAGCTCGCGGCGGCGGACGGCTCTCTGCCGTAGCGCCCGCTTCAGCGCAGGTAGCCGAGCGCGCGCAGGGCCTGGATCTGTTCGTCGGAGAACTCGCCCGGGCTGCCGGCGGCGCGGGGGGTGTGGACGATGGCGCGCAGCTCGTTGCGCAGGGCGCGCGTGTCGGTGCTGCGCCGCCGGGAGAGGTCGTGCCGGCCGTGGGGGTCGGCGGCGAGGTCGAACAGCTCCCAGCGCTCCGGCGAGAAGCCGGCGATCTTGAAGGAGAAGCAGCGCGGGTCGTCGCCGAGGCCCAGCTCGTGGGGGGACCGGCAGGAGTCGGCTTCGAGGGCCACCCGATGGGGTCCGGGCCCGCCGAGGTCGAGGCTCAGGCGCTGCCAGCCGCCGCCGAGCCAGAGCGCGGGGGCGTCGCGGCCGTCGATCGTGACGGCGAGCGAGCGCTCCCCGGGGAAGCCCACGGCGTCGAAGGCGAGCTGCTTGCCGCTGGTGTCGAAGACGAGGCGGCGGGTGATCCAGGCGCCGTCCCGGTCCGCTTCCGGGCGGGTGTGGATGAGCTGCAGCAGCTCGTGGCCGCTGGCGCGGTAGCGCACCCGGGAGACGCCCCCCGCCCGCGACACCCCCTCGGCGAACGCCCGGTCGGAGCCGGCCGCGCCGGGAGCGCGCAGGAGCGGCACGAGGCTCCGGCCGGACATCGGCGGCGCCGGCAGGCCGGCGAGATCGAGGAGGGTGGGCGCGATGTCGATGCCCTCCACGAGCGAGCGGATGCGCAGCGGCTCGCGCTGGGCCGGGTGGAGCAGCAGCAGGGGGACGTGCAGCAGCTCGTGGTAGGTCTGCGTGTGCGAGAGCCGTCCGTGCTCGAAGAACTCCTCGCCATGGTCGGAGAAGAGGATCACCGTCGTCTCGGCGAGCAGGCCGGTCCGCTCGAGCTCGGCGAAGAGCGAGGCGAGCACCGAATCGACGTAGTGGATCGAGCCGTCGTAGAGCGCCGAGAGCCAGGTGACGACCTCGGGGTCCGGAACGATCTCCCGCTCGTTGACCCGCGCCAGCTCCGGGCCGGTCGGGGGGAAGGCACCGGCCGGCGGCGGTCCGGGCCAGAACCGCTCCCGGTGCGCGGCGGGCGGCTCGTACGGGTCGTGGACCGCGTAGGTGTGCAGGAAGAGCAGGAACCGCTCGTCCGGCGCGAGCCCGCGCAGGAAGTCGAGCCCCCGGGCGAAGGTCCGCTCCACGTCCGTCTCGGCGGTGGGGTTCTCGTCGCTCCAGACCTCGTAGCCGCGCTGGAAGCCGTGGTACCCCTTCATGTAGCCCCCCTCGGTGAAGCCGGCGGTACGGAAGCCGGCGTCGTGGAAGAGCTCGCTCACGAGGGGGATCTCCGGGGCGAGGACGTAGATCGGGTGCATCACGCCGTGCTCGCGCGGGTAGAGACCGGTGAAGATCGAGAGGTGGGACTGGAGGGTGGCCGGAATCTGCGCGATCGCCCGCTCGAAGAGGGTGCCGCGGGCGGCGAGCGTGTCGAGGAACGGCGTCGTCCCCTTCTCGTACCCCCATGCCCCGATCCGGTCGGCGCGGAGGGTGTCGATCGAGATCAGGAGGTAGCCGCGCGTCGGCGTCGGTTCGAATCCCGCCGCCGGGGGGGCAGACGCCTCGTCCCGTCCGGCTGCGCAGCCGAAGGACCCGAGCAGGAAGAGCGCGAGCCCGGCGAGCCGCCGGAAGGTGCGGGGGCGCGGGATGACCATGACCGGGGAGTCTACGAAAGGCCGGGCGGCCCCCCCAAATGCCGCCGCGCGTGAAGGCATGCCGTATTCCTGGAGCACGGCGAGGGGGATCCGGGCGGATCCCCTCACTCGTGCCGCAGCGCCTCGATCGGGTCGAGGTTGGCGGCGCGGCGGGCCGGGGCGATGCCGAAGAGGAGGCCGGTGGCGACCGCCACCACGGTGGCGATGAGGATCGAGCCGGGCTCCGGCGCGGTCTGGAAGCGGCCGCCGAGCTCGAAGAGGCGGGCGGCGCCAAGGCCGAGCAGGATGCCGAGCAGCGCGCCGCCCACGGTGAGCGCGAGCGCCTCGAGCAGGAACTGGAGCAGGATGTCGCGCCCGCGGGCGCCCACCGCGAGGCGGATGCCGATCTCCCGGGTCCGCTCGGTGACCGAGACGAGCATGATGTTCATGATCCCGATCCCGCCCACGAGCAGCGAGACCGCGGCCACCCCGCCGAGCAGCAGCGTGAGGGTCTCGGTGGTGGCGGTGGCGGCGCTCGTCAGGTCGGCCTGGCTGCGGATCGTGAAGTCGTCCTCCTCGGCCTCGCCGAGGCGGTGGCTCAGGCGGAGGATCTCCCGCGCCTCGGCTTCGGCGTCCTTCATCCGGTCGAACGCGGCGACCGAGAGGTTGAGCTGGATCGGGGCGTTGGGCCGCGTCAGGCGGCCGAGCACGGCGCCGATCGGCGCGATCACGACGTCGTCCTGGTCGGCCCCGAAGCCGCTCACGCCTTTCGTGGCGAGGACCCCGATGACGCGGAACGGCACCGAACCGATCCGCACCCGCTCGCCGATCGGCGAGCTCTCGCCGAACAGCTCCCGGGCGACGGTGGCGCCGAGCAGCGCCACCTTGGCGCCGGCGCGGCCCTCGCGGTCGCTGAACGTCTCGCCTTCGGCGACCTTCCACTCGCGCACGTCGAGGTAGTCGGGCATCACGCCGTAGACCGAGGTCGGCCAGTTCGTGCCGCCGGCCACCGCCTGCGCGCCGGTGCGCACCGACGGGGAGACGTAGGCGAGGAGGGTCGCGTCCTCGCGCAGGCGGTCGGCGTCGGCGAGGGTGAGGGTCGGCATGCTGCCCACCCCGCGGCTGACCCCGCCGAACATCGAGGCACCGGAGAAGACGGTCAGCATGTTGCGGCCGAGGGCCGAGATCTCGCGTTCGATCCGCAGCTGGGCACCACGGCCGAGCGCCACCATCACGATCACCGCCGCGACGCCGATGACGATCCCGAGCGCGGTGAGGAGGCTGCGGAGCCGGTTGCGCCCGATGCTGCCGAGCGCGGCCTTGAGCAGGCGGCGCAGCTTCATGCTGCCCTCCCCCGCAGGGCGGCGGCGCGGGCCGCCGCGTCGAGCGGTTCGGCGACCGGCTCGTCGCCGACGATCCTCCCGTCGGAGAGGGTCACGACGCGGCCGGCGCACTGGGCGATGTCGGCCTCGTGGGTGACGAGGACGATCGTGGTCCCGGCGCGGTTGAGCTCCTGGAGCAGGGCCATGATCTCCATCGAGGTCGCGGTGTCGAGGTTGCCGGTCGGCTCGTCGGCGAGCAGGATCGCCGGCCGGTTGACCAGCGCGCGGGCGATCGCCACCCGCTGCTGCTGGCCGCCGGAGAGCTGGGAGGGCTCGTGCGTCATCCGGTCGGCGAGGCCGACCCGGGCGAGCGCTTCGACCGCCCGCTCGCGCGCCTCGCGGCTGTGGAGGGTGGCGTCGTAGACGAGCGGCAGCTCGACGTTCTCGACGGCCGTGGTCCGGGCGAGGAGGTTGAACCCCTGGAAGACGAAACCGATCTTCCGGTTGCGCACCCGGGCGCGGGCGTCGCGGTCGAGGCGGGCCACGTCCTCGCCGTCGAGCAGGTACCGGCCGGAGGTCGGACGGTCGAGACAGCCGAGGAGGTTCATGAGGGTCGACTTGCCCGAGCCGGAAGCCCCCATCAGGGCGACGAACTCCCCGCGGGTGACCGCGAAGTCGATCCCCCGCAGGGCGTGGACGGGCTCGGCCCCGGGGTAGACCTTCGTGAGGCCGGAGACCGCGATGACCGTATCCACGGCGGCGCTCACAGGACCCGGAACCCCCGCGGCCCGCCCCGCATCCCGCCCTGCCCTCCCGGTCCGCCGTCGGAAGCGACCGCCGTCACCACCTGCGTGCCCGGCTCGATCTCGCCGTTGAGCGGGTGGATCTCCACCCGCCGCCCGTCGGAGAGCCCGACCCGCACGGGCTGGGCGCGCAGCTGCCCCTCGGCGTCGCGGATCCAGATCCGGCGCACGTCGGAGCCCGGCCCGCCGGGCTTCCCGTTGCCAACCGGCCCCCCCATGCCGCCCGGGCCGCTCATTCCCATGCCCATCCCCATCCCGCGGCCCGGGCCGCGCTCGCCGTTCTCCCCGCCCCGCTCGGCCCGGCGCTGGCCCCGCTGCTCTTCGAGCATGGCGAGCATCGCCGGGTTCGGGCGCACCCGGGTGGCGGCGCCGGGGACGGTGAGGACGTCGCGGACGCACTCGACGAGGAAGTCGAGGGTGGCGGTCATCCCGGGCAGGAGGAGTCCCTTCTCGTTGTCGGTCTCGACGACCACCGTGTACTTGACGACGTTCTGCTCGACCTTCGGCTGGAGCCGCACCTGCTGCACCGTGCCGGTGAGCTCCTGATCGGCGTGCGCGGCCACCGTGAAGCGGACCTCCTGCCCCTCGTGGACCTGGCCGATGTCGCCCTCGTCGACCTCGGCGAGGATCCGCATCCGCGTCAGGTCGCGGGCGAGGAGGAAGAGGCGCGGGGTGTTGAAGCTCGCCGCCACCGTCTGTCCGGCCTCGACCGCGCGCTCGACGACCACGCCGTCGATCGGCGCGGTGATCACCGCGTAGTTGCGGTTCTCGTGGGCCCGGTCGAGCTGGGCCTCGGCGGAGACGAGCGCGGCGCGGGCGGTGACCACCGAGGTCTCGTAGGTGCGCAGCTCGCTCTCCGGCAGGAGGCCGTGGGCGTGGAGCTGGACGCGCCGGGCGAGCTCGCTCTCGGCCAGGTCGAGCTGGGCGCGGGCCCGCTCGGCGCCGGCCCTGGCGTCGCGCAGCGCGGCGTCGAGGAGCCGGGTGTCGATCACCGCGAGGATCTGCCCCTTCTTGACCCGGTCGTTGAAGTCGGCCCGCACCTCGGAAAGGGTGCCGGAGACCTGGGTGCCGACCTCGACGGCGTCGATCGCCTCGAGCGAGCCGGTGGAGGAGACGACGATCTCGAGATCGCCGCGGGTGACCTCCCCCCAGGTGAGGCCGTTGAGCGGGCCCGCGGCGCGCGGCCAGAAGTGCCAGGCGGCCCAGGCACCCCCGGCGAGGAGCACGAGGACGGCGGGCCAGACGAAGTGGCGAAGACGCGGCATGGTCGATCCCTTTCGAAAAACGGTCAGCGCCGCGGCGACGGCTCGGGAGCGGCGGCGGGGCGGCGAATCCGCATGCGGCCGATCATCCTCCAGAAAGCCCGCCCGGCGCCAGACGGCAGGCGTCACGGCCGCGCCGGGACCCCCGGAGGGGGGGCCGGCCGATGCCGGGCGCCTGCGCGGTGAAACCCCTCGCGGGGCCGGTTCCTGCGCCCGGTCCGGGGATCGGGGCGGCGGCCCGGGGTTGGACGCCGCGCGCCGGGATGCGGGAAGATGGTGGCTCGAGGAGGTTCCCCATGCCCGAGTTCCAGTACGCCGAGCCGTTCCCCCGCGCCGGGAAGGACGAGACCCGCTATCGGAAGCTCACCGCCGACCACGTCGCGGTCGGGAGCTTCGAGGGACAGGAGATCCTGAAGGTGGCGCCCGCGGCGCTCACGCTCCTTGCCCGCGAAGCGTTCCGGGAGATCTCGTTCTTCTACCGCCCCCGTCACCTCGAGCAGGTGGCCGCGATCCTCGACGATCCGGAGGCCTCGCCGAACGATCGCGAGGTCGCGCTCGCCCTCCTGCGCAACGCGGTGATCTCGGCGGAAGGGAAGCTGCCGATGTGCCAGGACACCGGTACCGCCACGATCGTCGCCTGGAAGGGCCAGCGGGTCTGGACCGGCGGCGGCGACGCCGAGGCGCTCTCGCGCGGCGTCTGGGAGACCTACACGAAGGAGTACCTCCGCTACTCGCAGACGGTGCCGCTGACGATGTACGAGGAGAAGAACTCCGGCACCAACCTGCCGGCGCAGATCGACATCCTCGCCACCGACGGCGACGCCTACGAGCTCCTCTTCGTGGCCAAGGGGGGCGGGTCGGCGAACAAGTCGATGCTCTACCAGGAGACGAAGGCGCTGCTGAACCCGGCGAGCCTCGAGCGGTTCATGGCCGAGAAAATGCGCACCCTCGGCACCGCCGCCTGCCCGCCGTACCACCTCGTCTTCGTCATCGGCGGCACCTCGGCCGAGGCGACGATGAAGACGGTCAAGCTCGCCTCGGCCGGCTATCTCGACGACCTGCCGGCGGCGGGCAACCTGCACGGGCAGGCGTTCCGCGACCGCGAGCTCGAGGCGCGGGCGCTCGAGCTCGCCCGCGAGACCGGGATCGGCGCCCAGTTCGGCGGCAAGCATTTCGCGCTCGACGTGCGGGTGATCCGCCTGCCGCGCCACGGCGCCTCCTGCCCGGTGGGGATGGGCGTCTCCTGCTCGGCCGACCGGAACGTGAAGGCGCGTATCGACCGCGACGGGGTCTGGCTCGAGGAGCTCGAGCACGAGCCGATCCGCTACCTGCCCGAGAAGTACCGCACCGGCGTCAAGAGCCACGGCGTGCCGATCGACCTGAACCGGCCGATGCCGGAGATCCTCGCCGAGCTGACGAAGCACCCGGTCTCGACGCCGCTGCTGCTCACCGGACCGATCGTCGTCGCCCGCGACATCGCCCACGCGAAGCTCAAGGAGCGGCTCGACCGGGGCGAGGGGCTGCCGCAGTACGTCAAGGACCACCCGGTCTACTACGCCGGGCCGGCCAAGACCCCCGAGGGGATGGCCTCCGGCTCGTTCGGCCCGACCACCGCCGGGCGGATGGATTCCTACGTCGACCTCTTCCAGTCGCACGGCGGCTCGCTCGTGATGATCGCCAAGGGGAACCGCAGCCAGCAGGTGACCGACGCCTGCCAGAAGCATGGCGGCTTCTATCTCGGCTCGATCGGCGGTCCGGCGGCGCTCCTCGCCCACGAGTCGATCCGGAAGGTCGAGCTGCTCGAGTACCCCGAGCTCGGCATGGAGGCGATCTACAGGATCGAGGTCGTCGACTTCCCGGCGTTCATCCTCGTCGACGACAAGGGGAACGATTTCTTCCTGAAGGTGGCGCTGCCGGTCATCTCGTGACCGGGCCGGCACGCCCGCACTCTCGCCCGTCGCCTCCCCGGGCGCGCCCGCCGGTGCGCCCGGGGAGGGAGACACCGCGAACCGCTTCCCGTCCATCCTCCTCCCCAGAAGGAGCTGCCATGCGCCGATCCGGTTTCCTCCTCCTCGCCGGTTTCCTCCTCCTCGCCCTGCCGGGGCTCGCGGCCGCCGCGGGGCCCGTCGGCTACTACCGCCAGCCGGCGCTCCACGGCGACACCCTCGTCTTCGTCGCCGAGGGGGATCTCTGGCGGGTGCCGGCCGGCGGCGGCGTCGCGTCCCGGCTGACGAGCGCCCCGGGGCCGGAGGAGTACCCGGTGATCTCCCCCGACGGGCAGACCGTCGCCTTCCGGGCGAGCTACGAGGGGCCGACCGAGATCTACACGATGCCGCTCGCCGGCGGGCGGCCCGAGCGGCGGACGTGGAGCGGCGATCCGAGCCAGCAGCCGGTCGGCTGGACGGCCGGCGGCCGCCTGCTGATCGCCACCAGCGTCCGCTCGACGCTGCCCGACACGCAGCTCGCGACGCTCGACGTCTCGCGTCCGGCGGCGCCGGTGGACCTCACGCTGGTGCCGCTCGCGCAGGCCGCCGCCGGCGTCTTCGCCCCCGACGGCACCCTCTTCTTCACCCGCCTGCCCTTCCAGGGGAGCCACACGAAGCGGTACCAGGGGGGCACCGTGCAGACCCTCTGGCGGTGGACGGGGGAAGGCCGGGAGGCGACGCCGCTCTCCGCCGACTGGCCGGGCACGAGCCGCTCGCCGATGTGGTGGGAGGGGCGCGTCTACTTCGTCACCGATCGCGACGGCACCCAGAACCTCTGGTCGATGGATCCGGAGGGCGGCGATCTGCGCCAGCACACCCGCCACGCCGGCTGGGACGTCGCCGGGGTATCGCTCGACGGGGGGCGGATCGCCTACCAGCTCGGCGCCGACCTCCACCTCCTCGACCTTGCCACCGGGCGCGACGAGACGGTCGCGATCACCCTGGCGAGCGATCTCGACCAGACGCGCGAGCAGTGGGTCACCGAGCCGCTCGACTACCTCACCGCGGCCCACCTCGCCCCCGACGGCGAGCGCCTCGTGCTCACCGCGCGCGGCGAGGCGTTCGTCGCGCCGCGCCGGCAGGGGCGGCTGGTGCGGCTCCCCCGCGCCCCCGGCGTGCGCTACCGCGACGCCCGCTTCCTCCCCGACGGCAAGGGGCTGGTCGTGCTCTCCGACGAGTCGGGGGAGGTCGAGCTCTGGCGGCTCCCGGCCAACGGGGTCGGCCGGGCCGAGCAGCTCACCGCCGACGGCGAGATCCTCCGCTGGGAGGCGATCCCCTCCCCCGACGGCCGCTACCTCGCGCACACCGACAAGCTGCAGCGCCTCTTCCTCTACGACACGAAGACGCGGGAGAACCGGCGGATCGACGCTGCCGAGACCGATCGCTTCCGCGACCTCGCCTGGTCGCCCGACAGCCGCTGGCTCGCCTACGTCGCCACCGCGGAGAACATGCTCTCGGTGATCCGCCTGTACGGCGTCGAGAGCGGCCGCGCGACGACGATCACGAGCGACCGCTTCGACAGCGCGAGCCCGGCGTGGAGCGCCGACGGCAAGTGGCTCTTCTTCCTCTCCGACCGGAACCTGAAGTCGGTCGTGCCGTCGCCCTGGGGCAGCTACGCCCCCGAGCCGTTCCTCGACCGCCGCACCGGGATCTACCAGCTCGCGCTCGTGGCGGGCGAGCGGTCGCCGTTCGCGCCGGCCGACGAGCTCCACCCGGCCAAGCCCGCGGCGGCCGAAGGGAAAGAGGGTGCGGCGGCCGCCGGGAAGGGGGAGAAGGGGAAGGGCAAGGAGGAAGAGAAGACGCCGGCGCCGCCGGCCGTGCGCATCGACCTCGACGGGCTCGCCGCCCGGCTCGAACAGGTGCCGGTGCCGCCCGGCAACTACGCGGCGCTCGCCGCCGGCAAGGACGCGCTCTACTGGCTCTCCCGGACGGCCGGCGAGCGGAGCGCGGCGCTCCAGGCGCTGGCGCTCAAAAACGACCCGATCGAGGTCGAGACGGTCGCCGAGGGGCTGCGCGGCTACGAGCTGTCGGCCGATCGTCAGCGCCTCCTGCTCCGGCAGGAGAAGCGGTTCCTGATCGTGGACGCGAAGGCGGGCAAGGCGGCGCTCGAGAAGGCCGCGGTCGACCTCTCCGGCTGGAAGCTCGCGATCGTCCCCCGCGAGGAGTGGCGGCAGATGTTCCGCGAGGCGTGGCGGCTCGAGCGTGACTACTTCTACGACCGCGAGATGCACGGCGTCGACTGGCCGGCGATCTACGCGAAGTACGAGCCGCTCGTCGCGCGCGTGACCTCCCGCGAGGAGCTGGCCGATCTGACCGCGCAGATGGTCGCCGAGCTCTCGGCGCTCCACACCTTCGTGCGCGGCGGCGACCTGCGCACCGGGCCCGACGACATCGCCCTCGGCTACCTCGGTGGGGTGCTCGCGCGCGACGAGGCCGCCGGCGGCTGGCGGATCACCCGCATCTGGCGCGCCGATCCCGAGCACCCCGAGCGGGCGAGCCCGCTCGCGCGGCCCGGGGTCGGAGCGCGGGAGGGGGACGTCCTCACCCATCTCGACGGCGTGGCGACGCTCTCGGTGCCCGATCCCGGCGTGCTCCTGCGCGACCGCGCCGGCCGGCAGGTGCTGGCCACCCTGGTGCCGGCGGGAAGCGGCGCGCCCCGCGAGGTGATCGTCGAGCCGCAGAGCGGGATGGAGGAGTTCGACCTCCGCTACACCGACTGGGAGCTGAGCCGGCGCGAGCGCGTGGAGCAGGCGAGCGGCGGGAGGATCGGCTACCTCCACCTGCGGGCGATGGGCGGCGGCGACTACACCGCCTTCGCCGAGGGGTACTACCCGGCCTTCACCCGCGAGGGGCTGATCCTCGACGTGCGCCACAACCGGGGCGGGAACATCGACAGCTGGATCCTCTCCCGGCTCCTGCGCCGGGCCTGGTTCTACTGGACCCAGCCGGTGGGCCGTGCGCCGAGCTGGAACATGCAGATGGCGTTCCGGGGGCACCTCGTGGTGCTCGTCGACGAGCGCACCTCCTCCGACGGCGAGGCGTTCGCCGAGGGGTTCCGCCGCCTCGGCCTCGGCAAGGTCATCGGCACCCGCACCTGGGGCGGAGAGATCTGGCTCTCGTCGAGCAACCTGCTCGTCGACGGCGGCATCGCCTCGGCCGCCGAGATGGGGGTCTACAGCCCGGAAGGGGAGTGGCTGATCGAGGGGCACGGCGTCGAGCCGGACATCGTCGTCGACAACCTCCCGCACGCCACCTTCCGCGGCGAGGACGCCCAGCTCGAAGCCGCCATCGCCCACCTCCAGCAGCTCCTCGCCGAGCAGCCGGTGCCGCCTCCCGCCCAGCCGCCGTTCCCGGTCAAGGCGTTCCCGCCCCGCGGCGAGTAGCGGCGGAGGCCGCAACGGCAGCGGCTCACCCTCCCGGCGTCGCCGGGAGGGTGGGCCGCGAGGCGAAAGGGAGGCTCAGGGCAGGTCGCGGGCTTCGCAGGCGGAGTCGAAGCCGATCCGGCCGTGGCTGCCGTCGCAGAACGGCTTGTTGGCCGAAGCGCCGCAGCGGCAGAGGGAGAGGGTCCGGCGCTCGCCGAGCCCGTAGGCGCGGCCCTGGCCGTCGAGGAGGGTGAGGCCGCCGCTTTCGCCGGCTTCGATCCGCAGGGGTCCGTGGTCGCGCACCGTGATCTTCATCGCTCTCTCTCCCGGAATCCGGCTCACTCGCCGATGATCTTGACCAGCACCCGCTTCCGGCGCCGGCCGTCGAACTCGCCGTAGAAGATCTGCTCCCAGGGGCCGAAGTCGAGCCGGCCGCCGGTGACCGCGACCACCACCTCCCGCCCCATCACCTGCCGCTTCAGGTGGGCGTCGGCGTTGTCCTCGCCGGTCCGGTTGTGGCGGTAGCCGCCGCGGGCCGGGTCGCTGCCTTCGGAGAACGGCGCCAGCCGCTCGAGCCACCGCTCGTAATCGTCGTGCAGGCCGCGCTCGTCGTCGTTGATGAAGACCGAGGCGGTGATGTGCATCGCATTGACGAGGCAGAGGCCCTCGCGGATCCCACTCGCCGCGAGCTCGGCCTCGACCGCGCGCGTGATGTTGACGAACCCGCGCCGGGCGGGGATCTCGAACCAGAGCTCCGCGCGATGACTCTTCATGGCGCCCGGAGTCTATCCGGTGCGGCTACGGCGTCGCGAGCCAGAAGATGGTGCCGCCCCCCTCGAAGCCGTCGGAGAAGAGCGGCCCGCGGGTCAGCAGCGCGGCCACCGCGTACCAGCCGCGCGCCACCTGCATGGCGCCGAGGTTGTTGAGATGGCCGCCGTCGCCGGTGTAGCCGTCGTAGAGCCGCTGGTAGACCCGGCCTCCCGAGGAGAAGGTGTGCTCGTTGCCGGCGGGGTCGTGCGCCTCGATGTCGGCGATGTCGTAGAGGATCGCCCCGCCGCTCGCGCAGGCGGCGCGCACCAGCTCGTTGTACGCGTTGCGCCGGATGTTGGCGCTGTCGCTGCCGGTCGTCAGGGGGATGGTGGCGTAGATGACGTAGGTGCGGGGGTAGCTCGTCCGGAGCGCGAGCATCATCCCGAGGTAGTCCTCCGGGTCGGCGTCGTCGTCGATGTAGCAGAGCTTGTCGAGCACGGCGTCGATCTGCGGGTCGTGCCAGCCGCCGGCGCGCACCGAGTTGTCGAAGATCGCGAACTTCTGCTCCCAGCCGGGGTTGCCCCGGTAGCACTGGTAGACCGTACCGGGCACGGGGGAGGCCGGCGGGTCTTCGGCTCGCTGATTGGCCGTGTCGAAGTCGACCCAGGAGCGCTGGAGCTGGTAGCGATCCGGATCGAGGTCGTTGAGGAGGTAGAGGCCGCTTGCCATGTTCTGCCCGACCGAAGCGTGGGTGAAGAGCCAGCGCTGGGTGCCGATCGCGTCCATCACCTCCTGGGGCAGGGTGGCGACGCCGGCCACGGCGCGGTGATCCACGATCTCGCCGCGCGCCGCCACCGGCAGGGCGAGGGCGAGGGCCGCGAGGAGGACGAAGAGCCGGAACGGCGGGCGGTGGCGCGGGGGAGCGGGGTGGCGCATGAGGGGACCTCCCGGAGATGGCGTTGCGAAAGAAGCCTACGCCGCCCGCGCGCGGGGCGCTGTGGTATCTCTCACATGCCGGCCGCCACCGGGGCCATGCGAAGCGCGATAGCATCCGCGCCGCGCCCGGCCGCTCCGGCGCGACCTAGCGATGACCTTCTCCTCCGCCGCGATCCTCCTCTTCCTGGTCATGGACCCGCTCGGCAACGTGCCGCTGTTCGTCGCGGCGCTCACCACCGTGCCGCCGGAGCGGCGCCGGCACGTGCTCGTGCGCGAGCTGCTCGTCGCGCTCGGGGTCCTCCTCGCCTTCCTCTTCGGGGGCAACGGCGCGCTGAACCTCCTCGGGATCCGCAGCGAGTCGATCTCGGTGGCGGGCGGGATCGTCCTCTTCATCATCTCGATCCGGATGCTCTTCCCCGCGGCGGCGGCCCACGAGGAGGGGATCGGCGGCGAGCCGTTCATCGTGCCGCTGGCGATCCCGCTGATGGCCGGCCCCTCGACCTTCGCGACCCTGATCCTGCTCTCCGGCCAGCCCGGTGCCGGGCCGCTGTGGCTCAGCGCCGCCCTGCTCCTCGCCTGGGCGGCCTCCTCGGCGATCCTGCTCGCCTCCCCCTGGTTCCACCGGATCCTCGGCCCGCGCGGCCTGCTCGCCGTCGAGCGGCTGATGGGGCTGCTGCTCGTCGCCATCTCGGTCCAGATGTTCCTCGACGGCGTCATCAAGACCGTGCGCTGAGGGACGACGCGAGCCCGGAGCGGCGGTCGCCCCGGGCTCGCGAAAGGTAGTCCGAACCTCAGTACGGCAGGTCGGTCTCGGCCTTCTCCGGCTGGACGAGGCGGTGGCGCTCCTCCTGCCGCCGGACGACCTCCCGCAGCCAGCTCTCGGGGTAGCCGCGCTCGGGGTTCTGCCCCTCCTCGGCCACGTAGCCGTCGTTGTGGCGGGTGAAGAGGGTCTCGGCGAGCTCGCGCCAGCGGCGCACCACCTCCTCGCCGCGGGAGACCGAGTAGTCGGTGAGGAAGCGGCGGGCGAGCGCGGGATCGGTCGTCCAGAGCTCGGCGGCGACCTTCTCCACCGCCGGCTGGAGCGCCATGAACTTCCCTTCGAGCTCCTGCTGCACGGCGCGGATCTCCGGCGCCATCACCGAGAACTTGAGGTTCGCGAAGTTGGCGACCAGGTTGAAGACCCACCAGGCCGAATCCCAGGAGAAGCGGTCGAGGGCGCCGAGGGTCCAGGCGCGCGGCAGGCGGTCGATGCCGGCGTAGAACGGGACGTAGCAGTTCGTCCAGGTGTCGTCGACGGCGTACCAGTAGACGCCACCGATCGCGTCGGGGAGCCAGGAGCGCGACTGGGAGACGAAGCTGAAGCCGGTCTGCGGGGTCGAGATCGGCCGCTCCCAGGAGTACTTCTGCCCGTCCACCTCCCAGGCGATCGGCCGCCACCGGTTCGGGGTGCCGTACGGGCCGGCGTCGAGGCCGGTCGTCATGTCGTACTCGGTCCCTTCGTAATGGTCGCGCATGAGCGCCATGACGTCGGCGACCGAGAGCTTCTCGTCCGGACGGATCCAGAGCGGATACGGCCTGCCGCCGGCCTCGCCGCGGTGGTAGGCGGGATCGAAGCTGTCGGCCTGCGACGGCGCGGCCCGCCGGAAGATCGACCATTCGCGGGTGGCGGTGTAGCGGCGCGACTGCACGGTGGGGGCGTCGTACGCCTCGGTGAAGTCGAACGGCTTGCCGGAGGCGGGGTCGTAATACCCCTTCTCGATCGCGAAGGAGACGACGTCCGGGGCGTAGCGGACCCGGTCCGGATCGGCGGGCGGCAGCTCGCGGATCCGCATCCCGTTGGCGTAGGCCGAGATCGTCCCCTCGGGCAGCCGCATCGCCACCCAGATCGTCCCCTTCCGGCCCGGCCCCTTGCCGATCATCTCCATGAGCCAGACCTCGTTCGGATCGGCGATCGAGAAGCTCTCGGCGGTCGACATGTAGCCGTGCTCGGCGGCGAGCGAGACCATCACGTCGATCGCCTCGCGCGCCGTCTTCGCCCGCTCCAGCGCGAACTCCATCAGGTTGAAGTAGTGGAGGAGGCCGTCGGGGTTCACGAGCTCCTCGCGGCCGGTGGTCGTCGTCTCGCTGATCGCGAGCTGGTGCTCGTTCATGAGCCCGACGACGGCGTAGGTGTGCGCCACCTGCGGGATCTCGCCACGTACCTTCCCGCCCCAGGAGTATAGCGGGATCATCGTGCCCGGCGGGTGGTCGGCGGCGTCGCGGCGCTGCAGACGGCCGAGGAAACGCCCGTCGCAGGCGTAGGTGATGATCGCCGAGCCGTCCTTCGACGCGCCCTTGCTGACGAGGATGTTGGTGCAGGCGCGGGCGGCGGTTCCCGTGAGCCCGGAAAGCGCCACGAGCGCGGCGGCGGCGAGGCAGAAGACTCTCTTCATCGCTGGATCCTCCGGCGCGCAAGCGTAGCAGCGGCCTCCCGGACGGGCTCCCGCCCGGGCGATGCCACCCTGTCAGGTAGGGGCCGCCCGGTACGGCGGGTGGGGGGAGAAACGGCGGGGCTACTTACAATTGCCCGCGATGGGTATGGTCGTTTTCGGCCATGCCCGTTCCGTGGAAGAGGCCCCCAAGGACATCACTTCGAGGTGCAAGCATGAGCGCTAACCTCCAGGAAGCGATCGGGCCGGTGTGCGAAAGCTTCGGCCACGACCGCACGCGCCTGCTGGACATCCTGCTCGCGGTCCAGCAACGGCTCGGCGGGATCGACGATCGCGCGATCGACGCCGTCGCCGCCGAGCTGGCCATCCCCCGCGTGGACGTGGCCGGGGTGGTCTCGTTCTACACCTTCCTCGCTCCCAAGACCCGCGGGCAGCTGGTGATCCGGCTCTGCAACGACCTGCCCGACCTGATGATGGGAGCCGAGGAGGTCGCCGCGGGGCTGGAAGCGGAGCTGGGTATCCGCTTCGGCGAGACCACGCCGGACGGGCGCTTCACTCTCGAGTGGGCCTCCTGCATCGGCATGTCCGATCAGGCGCCGGCGGCGCTCTTCGGCGACGTGGTGGTGCCGCGGCTCACTCCGGGCACCGCGCGGCGGCTCGTCGCCGAGCTGCGGCAGCAGCCGCCGGGCGCCGACCTCCACCGCCTCCTGGTGCGGGCCTACGGCGACGGCGCCAACGCCCACGACCTCGTGCGCGCGGCGGTGGAGAACAACCTGCGCCAGGCCGGCGAGGTGATCTTCGCCCAGGCGGAGCCGGACGCCGGGCTGAGCAAGGCGCTCGCGATGAGCCCGGCCGAGGTGATCCGCGAGGTGAAGACGGCCCGCCTGCGCGGCCGCGGCGGCGCGGGCTTCCCGACCGGCATGAAGTGGGAGTTCGTGCGCGCCGCCGACGGGCCGCAGCGCTATCTGATCTGCAACGCCGACGAGGGGGAGCCGGGCACCTTCAAGGACCGGGTGATCCTCACCGAGCGGCCCGATCTCCTCTTCGAGGGGATGACGATCGCCGGCTACGCGATCGGCGCCGAGCACGGGATCCTCTACCTGCGCGGCGAGTACGCCTACCTGCGTGCCTACCTCGAGCACGTCCTCGCGCGGCGCCGCGAGAAGGGCCTGCTCGGCAAGTCGGTCCTCGGCAAGCCGGGGTTCAACTTCGACATCCGGATCCAGATGGGCGCCGGGGCGTACATCTGCGGCGAGGAGACCGCGCTCATCTCCTCGTGCGAGGGGCTGCGCGGCGATCCGAAGAACCGCCCGCCGTTCCCCGCCCAGCGCGGCTACCTCGGGCACCCGACCTCGGTGAACAACGTGGAGACGCTCTGCTGCGTGCCGCGGATCATCCAGCGGGGTTCGGGCTGGTTCGCCTCGATCGGCTCGCGCCGCAGCACCGGCACGAAGTGCCTGAGCATCTCGGGCGACTGCACCCGCCGCGGCGTCTACGAGCTGCCGCTCGGCACCACGCTCCGCGACGTCCTCGCCCGCTGCGGCGGCGAGGACGCGGTGGCGGTGCAGGTGGGCGGCCCGAGCGGCCGGCTGGTCGGCCCCGAGGCCTTCGACCGCGAGATCTGCTTCGACGACCTCGCCACCGGCGGCTCGCTGGTGGTCTTCGGCCCGGGCCGCGACCCGCTCTGGGTGGCCTCGCAGTACATGGCCTTCTTCATCCACGAGAGCTGCGGCTACTGCACCCCGTGCCGGGTCGGCAACGTGCTGCTCAAGGAGCGCGTCGACCGGATCCTCGCCGGGCGCGGCGAGCCGGAGGATCTCGACTACCTCCGGGCGCTCGCCACGACGGTGAAGACCGCGAGCCGGTGCGGTCTCGGGCAGACCTCGCCGAACCCGGTGCTCAGCGTGCTCGACAACTTCCGCCCGGCCTGCGAGGCGCGCCTCAAGGAGCCCTTCGAAGGCCGTCAGACTGGTTTTGACATCGCCGCCAAGCTGGCCGAGGCCCAGCGCCTCACCGGTCGCAAGTCGGTCCACTTCGACGCCTAGCGAGGACCCTGATGAACACCGAGGCCATCACCTTTACCATCGACGGCAAGAAGATCGAGGCGCGGCGGGGCGATACCATCCTCGAGGCGGCCGACCGCGCCGGGGTCTACATCCCGCGGCTCTGCTGGATGAAGGAGCTGCTGCCGGCCGGCGTCTGCCGGGTCTGCACGGTGCGCGTCAACGGCCGCCCCCAGGCCGCCTGCACCCAGCCGGCGGCCGCCGGCATGGTGGTCGAGAACGACACCGAGGAGCTGCGGCAGCTGCGGCGCGACCTCATCGACATGCTCTTCGTCGAGGGGAACCACTTCTGCATGTTCTGCGAGCGCAGCGGCAACTGCGAGCTGCAGGCGCTCGCCTACCGCTTCGGGATCACGGCGCCGAAGTATCCGTTCCTCTTCCCGCGCCGCAGCGTGGACGCCTCGCACCCGGACGTGCTGGCCGACGGCAACCGCTGCATCCGCTGCGGCCGCTGCGTGCGCGCCTCGCGGGCACTCGACGGCAAGAGCGTCTTCGGCTTCACCGGCCGCGGCCCCCAGAAGCGCCTGGCCTTCAACGGCCCGAACCTCGCCGCCACCGACGTCGCCGCCCCCGACCACGCGATCGCCGCCTGCCCGACCGGCACCCTGATCGTCAAGCGGGTCGGCTACAAGGTGCCGATCGGCCGCCGCCTCTACGACCACTCGCCCATCGGCTCGGAGATCGAGCCGCCGGCCCCGGAGAAGTGAGGAATCCGTCATGGCCAAGCCCAAGGTAGCGACCACCTCGCTCTGTGGCTGCTTCGGCTGCCACATGTCGCTGCTCGACATCGACGACCGGATCCTGAAGCTCGTGGAGCTGGTCGACTTCGACCGCTCGCCGATCAACGACATCAAGAAGATCGAGGGGCAGGTCGACATCGGCCTCATCGAGGGCGGCTGCTGCAACGAGGAGAACCTCGCGGTCCTCCACGAGTTCCGGAAGCACTGCAAGATCCTGATCTCGGTGGGCGACTGCGCGACCAACGGCGGCATCCCGGCGATGCGCAACATGGTGCCCCTCGGCGAGTGCTACGAGGAGGCGTTCCTCAACGGTCCGACGGTCGTCAACCCGACGGGCCGGATCCCCGACGATCCCGAGATCCCGCTGCTGCTCGACAAGGTCTATCCCTGTCACGAGGCGGTCAAGATCGACTACCACCTGCCGGGCTGCCCGCCGTCGGCAGACACGCTGTGGGCGGCGCTCGTGGCGCTGCTCGAGGGCCGCGAGCCCGAGCTGCCCTACGAGCTGCTGAAGTACGACTGAGGCGGAGAGGAGAGACGACCATGGTCAGCGCCAACACCCGGCGGATCGTCATCGAGCCGGTCACGCGCGTCGAGGGACACGGCAAGGTCACGATCCTCCTCGACGAACAGAACCGCGTCGAGCAGGCGCGGCTCCACATCGTGGAGTTCCGCGGCTTCGAGCGTTTCATCCAGGGGCGCCCGTTCTGGGAGCTGCCGGTGCTCGTGCAGCGCCTCTGCGGCATCTGCCCGGTGAGCCATCACCTCTGCGCCGCCAAGGCGGTCGACGGGATCATCGGCGTCGACCGGCTCACCCCCACGGGCGAGAAGATGCGCCGCCTGATGCACTACGGGCAGATGTTCCAGTCGCACGCCCTCCACTTCTTCCACCTCTCCTCCCCCGACCTGCTCTTCGGCTTCGACGCCCCGGTCGCCCAGCGGAACGTGATCGGCGTCATCGCCGAGCATCCGGACCTCGCGGTGCAGGGCGTGATGATGCGCAAGTTCGGGCAGGAGGTGATCAAGGCCACCGCCGGCAAGAAGGTGCACGGCACCGGCGCGATTCCCGGCGGGATCAACAAGAACCTCTCGCTCGAGGAGCGCGACACGCTCCTCGCCGAGATCGAGCAGATGCTCGAGTGGAGCCGCAAGGCGGTCGCGGTGGCGCGCGACTACACGCTGCGCAACCTCGAGACGGTCTCCGGCTTCGCCGCCTTCGATTCGAACCACGTCTCGCTGGTGCGCGCCGACGGCGCGATGGACCTCTACCACGGCGGCCTGCGGGCGATCGACGCGCAGGGCAACCGGATCGTCGACCACGTCTCCCCGCTCGACTACCTCTCGGTGATCGGCGAAGAGGTCCGCCCCTGGTCGTACATGAAGTTCCCGTTCCTGCGCCAGCTCGGTCCGGAGACCGGCTGGTACCGGGTCGGCCCGCTCGCCCGGGTCAACGCCTGCGACTTCATCGACACCCCGGAAGCCGAGGCGTCGCGCCGGGAGTTCATGGGCGTCACCGACGGCCGCCCGAACAACCTCACGATGGCGTACCACTGGGCGCGGATGATCGAGCTGCAGCACGCCTGCGAGAAGATGCAGGAGCTGCTCCACGATCCCGACCTCCAGGGCGACGACCTGATCGCCCCGAAGGGTGAGCGCCGCGGCGAGTACGTGGCGATGATCGAGGCGCCGCGCGGCCTGCTGACCCATCATTACCAGGTCGACGAGAACGACCAGGTGACGATGGCGAACCTCATCGTCTCGACGACCTGCAACAACGAGCCGATGAACCGGGCGGTGCAGGCGATCGCCGAGCAGCACCTCTCCGGCAAGCCGGAGATCACCGAGGGGATGCTCAACCACATCGAGGTCGGCATCCGCGCCTACGACCCCTGCCTCTCGTGCGCCACCCACGCCCTCGGCCAGATGCCGCTCACGGTGAAGCTCGTGGCGGCCGACGGCTCGGTGCTCGACGAGCGCACGAAGTGATGGCGTGACGATGGGCGGTGGCGGGACGCTGGTGCTCGGCTGGGGCAACCCCGCCCGTCGTGACGACGGGCTCGGCCCGGCCTTCGCCGAAGGGGTCGCCGGGTTCGCGCTGCCGGCGGTGGCGGCCGAGTCCCCCTACCAGCTCGAGGTCGAGTACGCCGCCGAGGTGGCCCGCTACGAACGGGTCCTCTTCGCCGACGCCGACCGCAGCGGTCCCGCGCCGTTCTGGGTGCGGCGGCTCGAACCGGCGAGCGTCGCCCCCTCGTTCAGCAGCCACAGCGTCGCACCGGGCGCCGTCCTCGCGCTCGCGCGCGACCTGTTCGGAGCGACGCCGGAGGCCTGGCTCCTCGGCATCCGCGGCTACGAGTTCGAAGATTTCCGCGAGGGGCTTTCCCCCGCCGCCCGCACCAACCTCGACGCGGCGCTCGCCTACGCCGCGCGAACGCTCGGTTCCGGCGTCCTCGAGGAGTACCCCGAAGGGCTCCGCGACGACGCCGCTCACAACCCCGCCGCAGCCTGCGAGAGGTAACCCATGTCCGAGAAGAAGCCGCTGATTCTCTGCATCGACGACGATCCCGACATCCTGTCGTTCCTGCAGCTCGTGCTCGAGGGAGCGGGCTACCGCTACGCGGGCGCCGAGAGCGCGGAGGAGGGGTTGCGGGTCTACAAGGAGGTCGCCCCCGACGCCCTGATCGTCGACCTGATGATGGAAGAGGTCGATTCGGGAACGGGCTTCGTCCGGGAGCTGCGCCTGCTCGGCAACAAGGCCCCGGTCTTCATGCTGAGCTCGGTGGGCGACGACCTGAGCGCCACGACGGACATCGCGCCGCTCGGCCTCGCGGGGATCTTCCAGAAGCCGCTCGCGCGCCAGCACCTGCTGACCGTCCTCGCGGCGGCGCTCGCCGAAGCCGCGAGCGCCTCGTAGCGCCGTCCGTTCTCCTGCCTCGCCGCCCGGAGCGGCCCCTCAGGAAGAGGGTGCTCCGGGCGGTGCCGTCTCCGGAGGGCGTCGTGCCCGCCGCACCGGGATCTCCACGATCACCGTCGTGCCCTGCCCCTCGGCGCTCCGGAGCGAGAGGCGGCCGCGGTGGCGCTCGACCGTCTGCTTGACGAGGGCGAGGCCGAGGCCGGTCCCGGCCGGGCAGTGCCGCTTGGCGTTGGGCGCCCGGTAGAACTCCTGGAAGAGCTTCCCCTGCTCCTCCTCCGGGATCCCGATGCCGGTGTCCCGGACCGTGAACCGTACCTCCCCCGGCGCGCCCGGCTCGACGCGCAGCTCGACCTCGCCCCCCTCCGGCGTGTACCGGATCGCGTTCGAGACGAGGTTTTCGAGCAGCTCGGCGAGCAGCTCCACGCCGCTGTCGACCGCCGGCAGCCCCGGCGTGACGATGACCGCGAAGGCGAGGCCGCGCAGGCGCGCCTCGTCCTGGAAGGTGCGCCGGAGCCGCTGCGCGAGCTCTTCGAGGTCGACGACGACGTCGGGGATCTCCCGGCTCAGGTCCCGGGTGCGGGCGATCGCGAGGAGCTGGCCGATCGCCTGGTCGAGGGTGCGGAGGCGCTCGTCCACCCGCTTCAGATGCCGGGCCTGGGCGGGGGTCACCTCGCCCAGATCGCCGCCGCGGATCAGCTCGAGCATGCTCAGGGCGGCACCGAGCGGTGCCCGCAAGTTGTGCGCTACCTTGAGCATGAACTGCGTGCGCTCGGCCATCAGGCCCTCGATCGCCTCGTTGGCGCGGGCGTCCTCGATCGCTAGCGCCACGATCTCGGCGGCGAGGCGCAGGAACTCCGCATCGTGCTTGCCGAACCCTTCTTCGGAGGCGGAACAGACCGAGAGGAGGCCGATCGCGCCGCCTTCGACGAGGAGAGGCAGGAGCGCCGAGGTGCGGATGCCGCGCTCGGCGAGCGCAGCGTGGAGCGGGCCGCCGGCGATCGCGTCGAGGCTGCCCTGAACGAACGGCTCCCCGCCGAGCGCCCGGCTCTCGAGCGGGTTCGGTGACGATCCCTCCGCGAGCTTCGCCTCGAGCGCGGGCGGCAGGCCGTGCGCGGCGACGTAGCGCAGCCTCCCGCTCTCCGCGTCGAGGAGCCGTACCGCCACCGCCGGCACCTGCATCGTCCCGGCGAGCTCCCGGGTCACGGTGGCGAGCACCGGGGCGAGCCGCCGCTCCGCGCCGATCGCGCAGACCATCGTGTAGAGGCTCTCGAGGCGGGTGGCGAGCCGCAGGAGGATGGCGGTCGGGCGGCCGAGCTCGTCGACGATCCGCGACACCATCAGGGCGGTGATGAAGAGGGTGGCGGTGAAGAATCCGAGCAGCACGACGATCGGGGCCGGGCGGTCGAGCAGGTGGATCGCCTGCCCCTGGAAGACGAGACCGTGGCTCGGCAGCCAGCCCGCGACATGGGCGCCCCAGAGCGCCCAGAGCCCGCCCGCGGCGAGGGTGGCGAACAGACAGGCGGTGGCCGAGGCGAACTCCACCGCGCCGATGATCACGTGGAAGATGAGAAAGAAGACGAGCGGGCTCGCGACGCCGCCGGTGAGGTGGATGAGCAGCAGCATCGCGAGGTAGTCGAGCGCGACCTCGGCGGTCATCACCGCCCGGTCGAGGGCGGGCTCGGCGTCGAGGCGCTCGCCGAAGCGGCGGAGGATCCAGGCGAACCCGGCGTTGTAGAGGGGGATCGCGAGCGCGACGAGGAGGATCGGAACGGCCGGCAGCTCGAAGCCGAGCGCGCGTGCGAGGGCGAGACCGGCGAGCATGAGCGGCGCCACCGCCCAGCGCAGGCGGATCTGCAGCCAGCCGCGCCGGCCCCAGGGGCGCGGCAGGTCGAACCGGGCCGCGAGCGCGCGGCGTGGCGCCGGCGCACCGGCTGCCTGGGATCTCGACTCGGCCATCGACGCCCCCCGGCGACAGTGAGGTGGCCTCTCGCGCCGCCTTCGGAGCGCGAACCTGTCTCTCGCCCGCACGCCGCCGCGGCACGATGGTGGACCGTGACTGCAGGGAGATGATAGCAGCCGGCCAATGAGCGCCGGGCCGGAAGCCCGCCCCGGCGGGTAGGCTTCGAAGGCTTCGGAGGCGACTAGAATCAAGCGTCCGTGTCGTTCCCCGGACATTCCACCGCTGGCATTTCTTCCCAGGAGGTTCCCTTGCAACAGCCAAGAAGGAAGCTCGCACTCGTCGTTCTCCTGACCGCGCTCGTCGCCGTCCTCCCCGCCGCCGCCGACGAGGGGATGTGGATGCCGCAGCAGATCCCCGATCTCGCCCCGCGCCTCGCCGAGCTCGGCTTCACCGGCGACCCGGCGATCTGGGCCGACCTCACCGGCTTCCCGATGGGAGCGGTGATCTCGCTCGGCGGCTGCAGCGCCTCGTTCGTCTCTCCCGAGGGGCTGATCGCCACCAACCACCACTGCGTGCAGGGGGCGCTGCAGTACAACGCCACGCCCGAGCGGAACCTGATCGTGGACGGCTACCTCGCCCGCACCCGGAGCGAGGAGCTCTGGGCCGGCCCCGGCTCGCGCGCGTACGTGACGGTGCGGGTGACCGAGGTCACCGACGCGATCACCGGCGATCTCGACCCCGGCCTCTCCGACCGGGCGCGCTTCGACCTGATCGAGCGCCGCACCAAGGAGCGCACGGCGGCGTGCGAGCAGGACGGGCTGCGCTGCCGGGTGGCCTCGTTCTTCGAGGGGCTGCGCTGGTACGAGATCGCCCAGCTCGAGATCCAGGACGTGCGGCTCGTCCACGCGCCGCCGCAGGGGCTCGGCAACTTCGGCGGCGAGACCGACAACTGGCAGTGGCCGCGCCACACCGGCGACTTCTCCTTCTACCGCGCCTACGTCGGCCCGGACGGCAAACCGGCGCCGCACGCGGCGGAGAACGTCCCGTACAGGCCGCAGCACTGGCTGAAGATCTCTCCCGCCGGCGCGAGCCCCGGTGAGTTGATCTTCGTCGCCGGCTACCCCGGCCGCACCCAGCGCCACGAGACCTACTCCGAGGTCGAGGAGCGCGCCACCTGGCTCCTGCCGCGTTCGATCCGCCGGGCGGTCGAGCAGCTCGCGCTCCTCGACGAGGTGACCGCCGGCGATCCCGCGCTCGCGATCAAGGGGGAGGGGCGCCGCCGCGGCCTCCACAACGGCCTGACCAAGAACCGCGGCGTGCTCGAGGGGCTCGAGCGGGGCGGCCTGCTCGCCAGGAAGCGCGCGCAGCAGGAGGCGCTCGAGGCGTGGATCGCCGCCGACCCGGCCCGCCAGCGGGAGTTCGGCGCCGTCCTCCCGGCCCTCGCCGCGCTCGCCGACGAACAGCGCGCGACGCGCGAGCGCGACAGCACCCTCTTCGGCCTCTCGATGGGCTCCTCGCTCTACGGCGCCGCGCAGCAGCTCTACCGCCTCGCCGTCGAGCGGGAGAAGGAGGACATCGACCGCGACCCGAGCTATCAGGAGCGGAACTGGATCCGGATCCGCGAGGGGCTCGAGCGGCTGCAGCGCACCTACGATCCGCGCCTCGACCGCGCCTTCTTCCGCTACACGCTGCGCGAGGTGGCGGCGCTCGGCGCCGGCGAGCGGATCGTGCCGCTCGACGCCGCGATCGGGCTCGTGGCCGGTGAGACGGCCGCCGCGAGCGACGCCAAGATCGAGGCGTACCTCGACGGGTTCTACGCGGGCACCCGCCTCGGCGATCCCACCTTCCGCCTCGGGCTCTTCGAGGTGCCGGCCGCCGAGCTCGCGGCGAGCGAGGATCCGGCGCTCCGCCTCGCGGTCGCGCTCTACCCCCTCGTCGAGGAGCTGCAGGCCAAGGAGAAGGAGCGTTCCGGAGCCGCGGCGCGCCTGCGCCCGGTCTACATGCGGGCACTGCTCGCCTGGCAGGGCGGCCGGGTGGCTCCCGACGCGAACTCGACGCTGCGCGTGACCTTCGGCCGCGTGCAGGGGGTCGAGGCGCGCGACGGTCTCTTCTTCCTGCCGCAGACGCGGCTGCAGGGGATCGTCGAGAAGCACACCGGGGAGGAGGAGTTCAACGCCCCGCCGCGGCTGCTCGCGGCGATCGCGGCGCTCCATGCCGGCAAGCGGAGCCCCTATTTCGACGCGAAGCTCGGCGACGTGCCGGTCGACTTCCTCGCCGACGTCGACACCACCGGCGGCAACTCCGGCTCGGCGGCGCTCAACTCGAAGGGCGAGCTGGTCGGCCTCCTCTTCGACGGCACCTACGGCACCGTCGCCTCGGATTTCCTCTACGACACCGAGCGCACCCGCTCGATCCTCGTCGACAGCCGCTGCCTGCTCTGGACCTGGGCGGAGGTGGAAGGCGCGGATCACCTCCTCGCCGAGGTCGGCCTGCGCTGAGCCCGGGCGCGTTCCCGGCCCCATCCGGCGCCCCGCTCGCCCCCGTGGCGGCGGGGCGCCGTCGTCTTCGCGTTAGGATCGTCCGGTTCCGAAAGCCCTCGTCTCTCTTCGAGAGGATGCCGCCCATGACTGCAGATTCGTTGGCTCCTTCCGCCCGGCCGCTGCCGCCGCCCTTCTACCGCTGGATCGTGCTGCTCTTCGTGAGCCTTGCGATGTTCGGCAACTACTACGTCTACGACTCGATGGCGCCGGTCTTCGATCTGCTCAAGGAGCGGCTCGCCTTCTCCGACCAGCAGCTCGGTCTCCTCTACACCGTCTACAGCGTGGCCGCGATCCTGGTGCTGCTCGCCGGCGGGTACGTCATCGACCGTTTCGGCACGAAACGCTCGATCGCCCTCTTCGCCGTCGTCTGCGTGGTGGCCGCGGTGGTGACCGCCGCGACCGGCCGGCTGCCGGTGATGCTCAGCGGCCGTTTCCTGCTTGGCCTCGGCTCCGAACCGCTGATCGTGGCCGTCACCACCGCGCTCGCCCGCTGGTTCAAGGGCAAGGAGCTGAGCCTCGCCTTCGGCCTCAACCTGACGATCGCCCGCCTCGGCTCGGTGGCCGCCGACCTCTCGCCGAGCTGGGCCCGGCCGTTCTACCGCGACTGGCAGAGCCCGCTCTGGCTCGCCACCGCGATCGCCGGCATCACCCTCTCCGCCGCCCTCCTCTACTGGCTGCTCGAGCACCGGGCCGAGGGCCGCTACCAGCTCGGTTCGGCCGGCGCGGTCGACCGGCTGGAGCGCGGCGGCCTCTACAGCTTCAGCGCCTCCTACTGGTACATCGTGGCGCTCTGCGTCGTCTTCTACTCGGTGGTCTTCCCGTTCCGCGCCTTCGCGATCAAGTACTTCATCGAGGCGCACGGCGCCTCGCGCGAGCTCGGCGGGCTGCTCAACAGCATGCTGCCGTTCGCGGCGATGGTCGCTACCCCGCTCTTCGGCTACCTCGTCGACCGGGTGGGCCGCCGCTCGCTCTTCATGACCCTCGGCTCGCTGCTCCTGCTGCCGCTCTTCCTCGGCGCCACCTATCTGCCGCCGGGGCGCGAGGTCTCGCTCTGGCTCCCGTTCCTCGGGCAGTTCACGGCGCCGCTCACCCTCCTCGTGATCATGGCGCTGCTCGGCATCGCCTTCTCCCTGATCCCGGCGGTGATGTGGCCCTCGGTCGCCTACATCGTCGAGGAGCGCCGCCTCGGCTCGGCGTACGCGCTCATGACGCTCTGCCAGCAGGTCGGCATGGCGTTCGTCCCCTGGTTCATCGGGGTGCTCAACGACCGCTTCGCCGCCGGCCCCGCCAACCCCGCCGGCTACGCTCCCGGGATGTGGCTCTTCACCCTCCTCGCCTCGCTCGGCCTCCTCTTCTCCTTCCTCCTCTGGCGCGCCGAACACGGCCCCCGCGCCCACGGGCTGGAGACGATCACGATCCGGAAGGAAGAGGAGAAGCAGGGAGATGACTGACCCGCGAGAAGTCGTCCTTCCCGAAGGAGTCCCGGGTCGCCTGCTCCTGCACGCCATGCCCGGACTCCGGGAGAGCTGGGCGGAGTTCCTCGCCAAGGCGCGCCGCGAGCGGGTCACGGATCTCGTCTGCCTCGCGCCGCGGGAAGAGGTCGCGGAGCAGTCGCCGCAGTACGCCGAAGCGCTCAGGGCGGCGGCGGCGCTCCCGTTCGCCCGTCACGAGCTGCCGCTGATCGATCGCGGGGTGCCGGGTGATCCGGAGCGCTTCCGCGCCGGGGTCGCGGCGCTCGCCGCGCGGCTCCGCGCGGGAGCGGTCGTGCTCGTCCACTGCCAGGCGGGCATCGGCCGCACCGGCACGACGGCGGCGTGTCTCCTCCGCGAGCTCGGGCTCGATACCGAAGCCGCGCTCGGGCGCGTTCGCGCAGCCGGCTCGGGCCCCGAGAACGAGCTTCAGGAAAGGTTCGTGGCGGCGTACCCCGCCGCGGAGTAGGGAGCTACTCCCCGCCCGCCTTCTCTTCTTCCTGCGGCGTTTCCGCGTCCGGCTTGCTCTCCGGTGCCTTCCCGGGCGCCGCGTCGAGCGTCTGCACCTCGATGATCTCGAAGCGTCCGAAGGCGACGCCGATGTCGATGCCGGTGCCGGTGCCCGCGATGGCGAGCGAGACCTCCCCCTTCGTCACCACCGTCGCCGTCGTGGTCTTGCCGGCGCCGGCGTGGGCCTCGCCCTGGACGTAGGTCCCGTACAGCTCGCGGATGTCGGCGACCGGGGTGAACTTCCCCGTGGCGCCGCGCAGCTGGCGGCGGCCGAAGGTGACGCCTCCCCCGCGCGCCTCGAGCCGGACCCGGGCGCTCTGGCCGTTGGCGCAGGTGATCGTCCCCTCCCCGGAGGCGGTCCGGTAGAAGGCCGACCAGCCCTTCATGTCGAAGCGCATCTCGCAGTCGGTGACGGCTGCCGGGGCGGCAAGCGCCGGGGTGACGAAGGTGAGAGCGGCGGCGAGGGTGATCAGGATCGGCAGTCGAGACAAGAGGTTTCTCCCTTTTCGGTTGGCGGGACTCTAGCAGGCGAGTGCTCCGAGACGGGAGACCCGGACGTTCCGGGGGGGCCGAATCGCCGGGAGGGCGCTTCCGGCCGGTTTCTGGTAGGGTAGCGGCCCGTTGGGACTCACTGTCGGAGGTCACGATGCTCGAGCGCTTTGCTACCCGCCGCTTCTTCTATCTGGCCGCCATCTGCGCCTTCGCCGCCCTCGTCGCTTCCGCCGCCTTCGCCCAGTATTCGGCCCGCTGGCGGGTCCAGCTCGGCGACGAGGCGAAGTCGGATGGCACGTTGATCTTCAACGTCGAACGCGAAGGGGGCTCGGTGCTCCAGGTCTACGTGAGCGTCACCAGGGCGACTCCCCTGAACGAGATCGCGGCGGCGATCGGCGACGGTTTCACCGAGCAGCTGCCGGCCGACGAATTCGACGTCACCGTCGACGAGCGCGGATCCGTGCAGCTGCGCAAGAAGGGGAACGCCTCCGATTTCGATCTCGCGCTGCTGCGTTCGACCGTCACCGGTCTGAAGGTCCGCCTCAACCACCGCTAGCCCCCGGCGACCTGGTGGCCCTCCGGGCGGAGGGCGACGCGGCGGGCGGCCGCGCTCCGGAATCGCCCGCCTGCCCGCCGCTCAGTGTGCGTGCGACCAGCGGGAGAGGTCGCCGGTCTCGAAGTAGTCCTGAAAGAGCCCGGCGTCTAGGATCGTGAAGTCCGCGTTCGAGATGTCGAAGAAGACGTTGGTGCTGCAGGCGACCTTGACCCGCGCTTTCGTGGTGTTGGGGGTCTCCACGACGATCGAGGCGCTGCCGTCGTTCGGAGCGGCCGCGAGGAGCGTCAGCGGATAGGAGTAGCCGCCGTCGGTGGAGAGCAGGATGTCCACCGCGGCGCAGGAGACCGGCGCCGCGTCGGTGCCGGCCACGTCCCAGGTGACGGCATGCGGGCCGGGCCCGTTCCAGACCAGCGCGGTGTTCGGGTCGGTGACCCGGAACGGCCCGGAGCTGGCGATCGTCAGCGACATGAAGGCGCTCGCGAACGCGCCGGCCGGCGCGCTGTTGTCCCGCACCGTCAGGCGCATGTCCACCGGCGGCCGGCCGGAGAACGGCAGCACCTCGCCGATCGTCGCGGTGTTGGCGAGCAGATCGGCGAGCTTCGGGAAGGTGCGGGTCGGGCTCGGCGTGGGCGGGAACGAGCGGAAGATCGGCGCGTCCCCGCTCGGGCTGTTGGGGTGGCCGGCGGGGCCGCGGTCCCACTCCTCCCAGGCGTAGGTGAGGGTGTCGCCGTCGGCGTCGCTCGCGCTGCCGGTGAGCGCGAACGGCGTCGAGTGCGGGATCGTGTAGTTCGCGCCCGCGCTCACCACCGGCAGCTCGTTCGGGTGGGGCACCACGGTGGCGCAGGTGTTGCCCCAGTCGTCGCGGCTGTAGTCGACGATCTCGTCGAGGCTCACCGCGTGGAAGTACGGGTCGCTGTGCGGCTGCAGGTTCTGCGGCGAGCAGATGCCGGCGTACGCCATGATCGTCGAGCCGCTCCCCGGCTCATAGGCGGTGCCGGGGTTGCGGTTGCCGCCCGAACAGCTGCCGGTCGAGCCGTTGAAGGTGTGGTTCGCCCCCCACTGGTGGCCCATCTCGTGCGCCACGTAGTCGATGTAGAACGGGTCGCCGACCGGGTTCGGCAGGCCGGTCACGCCGCCCGCCTTCCAGCCGGACTCGCAGACCACGCCGAGGTAGGCGACGCCGCCGCCGCCGGTCGAGAAGACGTGCCCGAGGTCGTAGTTCGCGCTGCCGATCACGCTGTCGATCGTGCTCTGGTTCTGGCCGAGCATCGCGCTGCCGTTGTTGTTCGTGTACGGATCCTTCGCGCCGTCGAGATAGATGATCGCGTCGTTGTTGGCGACGAGGATCATCCGGATCGCCACGTCCTGCTCGTAGACGAAGTTGATCCGGTTCATCGCGACGACCTGTTCGGCGAGCACGCACGGCTTGGTCGGGTTGGCGCCGCAGACCGCCACCGAGTACTCGCCGGTGGTGGCGAGCGCGAGCCGGTAGGTGCGCAGCGGCGGCCCCGCGGCGAGCGCCGCCTCGACGCCCGCCACCGGCGCCGCGGGGGCATGCCCGGTGACCCCGCAGCTCCACTCCGGATCGGGGCCCCGCTCGACGTCGGCACGGTAGTAGGCCTGGTGGTAGTAGGTCTCGCCGGGGGCGAGCGGATCGACGAGGACGAGCCCGTCGGGGGTGCGCAGCATCGCGTGGAAGCCGCGCGGGGTCCAGCTCCCGCGGCCGGTGTAGCCGGGCTCCTCGGCGCCGATCAGCCGGAAGGTGTGGAGCTCCGGATAGCGCGCCGCGAGCTCGGGCGCGATCACCGGCGAGTCGACGATCCGCATCGGCAGCAGCCGGCCGTCGGGCAGCGGGATCTCGATCCGGGCGGTGTCGAGGCCGCGCGGTGCCTCGGTCTCGGACGGGGCAGCGGCGAGCCGCATCGCGAGCTCGTCCCGGTCGAGCGCGACGAGCCGGGCGCGGGTGGGCGTGACCACCCGGGCGGCGAGCACGCCGGCCGCCTCCCGCTCCCCCACGTCGTACCAGAGCGGCACGCTCTCCGCGCCGAGGGCGGCCGTGCCGCCGAGGGTCATCACCAACAGTCCGAGCCCGAGCCATCGCATCGCGCTGCGCATCCCGTCACTCCTTTCACTCGCCGGCAGATCCATCTGGATCGAAGGGGCAAGAGTATCGCAGGTGCCGGCGAGGAGACCGGAAGCGCCTCAACGCAGGTAGCCGAGCGCCCGCAGGTGGGCGAGGACCTCGTCCTGGGGGTGCTGGGCGGCGGCGTCACGACGGTTGCGCCAGAGCGCGCGCCCCGGCACCTGCAACGCCGGCGGCGCATCCCGGCCGGTCGCCCATCCCGGACCCGCCGGCCGGACCCGGCCGGCCAACGCCGCGAGGACGAGCGGCTCGCCCTGCGGCCAGGAAAGGGCGAGCGTCGCGTCGCGCCGTTCCACGCGGGTGGTCGAGGTCGCGAGCAACTGCACGATCTCCGGCTCGCCGGTCACCTCCACCGCGAGCGCCTCGCCGGGGGCGAGGCCGGTGGCGAGCAGCTGGATTCCCGGCGCGAGCCTCCCGGCGTCAGCGGCGAACGCCGCGGCGACGTCCGCGAGCAGTTCCCCGGTGAGCGCCTCGGCGCCGAGCCCCACCGCCGTCCCCCGGTGGTCGAAGACCCGCCACCCCGCCGGGAGCGGGTGCCGCTCGTGGAGAGCCACCTGACTCTCCGGTGCGAGGCCGGGTTGGGGAGAGAAGTGGGCGATCACCGTCCGGTCCCCCCGCTGCCAGACCCAGCGCAGCGGCCCGACGCTGAAGGTCGCGGCGAGGCGCACCCGCGTCGGCGGCGGCGGGGCGGTGAGGAGGTCGAACCCTTCGGCGCCGGGCAGGCTGAGGCCCGCCCGGGCGAGGAGCGTCGGCGCGAGGTCGAGCAGCGCCGCGGGTGCCGGATCGTCGCCGGCAGGGATCCCGGGGCCGGCGAGCAGGAGCGGCACCCGGATCACCGGATCGAAGACCGTCGTTCCGTGGCCCCAGGCGGTCTCCTCGCCGAGCATCTCGCCGTGGTCGGCGGTGAGCGCCACGGTCGCTCCCGGCTCGAGCGCGGCGAGGAACGGCCCGAGGTGGCGGTCGAGGTAGCGAACCTCGCCGGCGTAGAGGGCGCGGAACGTCTCGGCCTCCTCCGGGGTCGGGGCCCGGTCCCGGCCGGCGACGATCCGCGCCGCGACCGCGACCCGGCCGCGCCCCTCGTGATCGCGCAGCGGCTCGTGCGGCTCCATGAGGTGGATCCAGACGAAACGGTCCTCGTCGCGGTGGGCGGCGAGCCAGCGCTCGGCAGCGGCAAGGAGCTCCGCGGCATCGGTCGGCGGCGCCTCCACGGCGCCGGTGCCGGCGAAGCGAGCGAAGCCGCGACCGAAGCCGTTCGCCTCCCGCAGGGTACCGTTGGCGCTGAAAGCGGCGGTGGCGAAACCCGCTTCGCGAAATACCGCGGCCAGCGCCGGTACGTCGGCAGCCAGGCCGATGAGGGTGCCGTCCGGGGCGGTGAGCGCGAGCGGCGAGCGGGAGCTCATCAGGCTGGCGAGCGAAGGGAGGGTCCAGGAGGCGTTGGCCCGGGTGTCGAGGAAGCGGCGGGCGCCGCCGAGCGCCGCGAGCGTCTGCGGCATGAGCGCCGGCGTGAGGTGGTCGTCGCGCAGCGTGTCGACCAGCACGAGGAGCACGAGACGGCCGGGTCCCTTGGTGACGAGCCGTGCCTCTTCGAGGTGCCCCGAGCCCTCGAGCCGCCACTGCCCCGGGGCGAGCGCGAGGTCGATTCCGCCGTCCGCGCCGGGCCGGAGGGGGAGTCGCTCGCGCCCCCGCACGAGCGCGAGCTCCCCCGCGGTCGCCACCGGCAGCCCCCGCAGGCGCACGCCGCGTGCCGTCACGGAAAGCTCGGCGCCGGCGGGCAGGACGTCGACGAACGTTCCCGGAGCGGCCTCGAGGCGGACGGTCGGCAGCGGCCCGGGGGGCACGCCCGGCGCGCAGCCGGCGGCGGCGAGCAGCAGCCCGAGGGCGGCGCGGCGGCACCAGCCGGTGCTGCGGGCGGTTCGGAGCGTGCGCATGGTGTTGCGAATATGCCGGCTCCTCGCTCCGAGGGCAACCTCCACGGATCAGGGAGCGGCCGCCTCGGGGGCCTCGACGGCGGCGAAGGCCGGCGTGCCCGACGCCCGGGCAGCGCGCGTCTGCCAGAGCGCCGCGGGCGAATCGGGACCCACGGGCACCGCGAACCGCGAGGGGTCGGCGGCGATCTTCCGGGCGAGCCACGCCCCGAAGGCGCGCAGCGCCCGCCGGTCGGCGCCGGTCGGCGGCCGGTGGCGCGCCAGGGCGAGCGTCACGTGCGGACGGAAGCTCCCGTCCCAGCGGTCGGGCGCTTTCAGCTCGCGCCGGACGAGGTCGGCCTGCGCGGCCACCACGGCCTCTTTCCAGGCCGGCGGCGCGCCGAGGAGCTCGATCACGACCGCCTCCGCCCGGACACCGAACGTCGCGACCTCCGGGGTGAGCGTGACCGCCTCGCCGGGCAGGAGCCGCGTCAGCTCGCGGAGCGGCGCGAGGTCGTCCGGCCGCCACGCGCCGACGTAGACGAGCGTGAGGTGGAGGTCTTCGACCTCCGTGAGCGCGAGGGTGGGGAAACGCCGGGCGGCCTCGTCGCGCAGCGCCTCCCAGGAGCGCCCGAGCGGCGTCTCCGCGCAGGGGATCGCCGCGAAGAGCAGGCCGCTCCCGCTCGCCGCCGTCGTGCCGCCGGGCAGGGCGAGGAGGAGGACGAGCGCGAGCGTGGCGGCGCGGCTCCGCATGCGGCCATTCTCCACCGGCCGCCGCGGCCGGTCGAGGGGGAGGCGCGCGGTTCCGCCGCCTCCCGGCTGCTACCATCCGCACGGCCGCCGCGCGGGGTGCGCGGGGCGAACCCCGAGGAGGAGCGCGATGGCGAAGCGGGTGAGGAAGCCGGGGAAGAGCCTCTTCTTCCGTCTGCTCGACCGCGTCGAGGCGATCGGCAACGCCCTGCCGCATCCGGCGACCCTCTTCGCGCTCCTCGCGCTCGGGGTGATCCTCCTCTCGGCGGTCGCGACGGCGGCGGGGGTCGGGGCGACCCACCCCGGCACCGGCGAGCGGATCGAGGTGCGCAGCCTGCTCTCAGGCGACGGGATCCGCTGGCTCTTCGAGAACGTCGTCGAGAACTTCGTCCGCTTCCCGCCGCTTGGGCTCGTGCTCGTGGCGATGGTCGGGATCGGCGTGGCCGAGGGCTCGGGCCTCCTCGCGGTGCTCATCCGGGCGCTCGTGATCAAGGCGCCGCGACGCCTGATCACCGCCGCGGTGGTGCTCGCCGGGATCGTCTCCCACGTCGCCTCCGAGGCGGGGTACGTGATCCTGATCCCGCTCGGGGCGGCGATCTTCCTCGCGCTCGGCCGCCATCCGCTCGCCGGGCTCGCCGCCGCCTTCGCCGGGGTGAGCGCGGGCTTCGGCGCCAACTTCCTGATCGCGAGCATCGATCCGGTCCTCGCGGGCCTCTCGGAGAGCGCGGCGCGCCTCCTCGACCCGGCGATCACGATCTCCCCGGCGGTGAACCTCTACTTCATGGTCGCCTCGGGCTGTCTCCTCGTGGTCGCCGGGACCTGGGTGACCGAGCGGATCGTCGAGCCGCGGCTCGGGCGCTACACGGGGACGGAGGTGGCGCCGCCGATGGCCGAGCTGACCGCGGTGGAGCGTCGCGGGCTCGTCGCCGCCGGGATCACGCTCGCCGCGACCACCCTCCTCTTCCTGCTCGCGGTGGTGCCGTCATGGGGGATCCTGCGCACGCCGGGCGAGAGCGTCCTCCACTCGGCGTTCTTCCGCGGCCTGATCACCGCGATCCTCTTCTTCTTCCTCGCCCCCGGGCTCGCCTACGGGATCGCGACCGGGTCGATCCGGAGCGACAAGGACGTGGTGCGGCAGATGACCGCGGCGATGGGCAGCCTCGCGAGCTACATCGTGCTCGTCTTCTTCGCCGCCCAGTTCGTCTACTCGTTCGGCTACTCGAACCTGGGGCTGGTGCTCGCGGTGCGCGGCGCGGAGCTGCTCGAGGGGATCGGCCTGACCGGCGTGCCGCTGATGATCGGCTTCGTCCTGATGAGCGCCTTCATCAACCTCTTCATGGGCTCGGCCTCGGCCAAGTGGGCGATCATGGCGCCGGTCTTCGTGCCGATGTTCATGCTCCTCGGCTACCACCCGGGGCTCACCCAGGCGGTCTTCCGCATCGGCGACTCGGTGACCAACGTGGTGACGCCGATGATGTCGTACTTCGCCCTCATCGTCGCCTTCGCCCAGAAGTACGACCCGCGCTCCGGCCTGGGCACCCTGATCTCGACGATGCTCCCCTACACCCTCCTCTTCGGGCTCCTCTGGACCCTGCTGCTCGTCGGCTGGATGCTCCTCGGCCTGCCGGTCGGCCCCGACGGCCCGCTGCAGTACGTCGCAGGGTCGTAGCGCCGGGGCGAGTCTCGAAGGGGGGACCGCGGAGACCCTCCAGATGTCCCCCCAAGGCCGTGGCACCGACCGGTTCTGCCAAAGGGACATCAGAATGGACATACAAAGGTATATATTCAAGGAAGACATTGGTATTCTACTGATATCAAATATTTTTAATCATCGGTGACGAACAATCATGCGGACATACAAGCGGACACATCCCTGGCTTCGCTTCGCGGTCGACCTGCGGCGAGCACCGCCAGCGCTCTGGCTGTTGCTGGGCGAGGTGAAGTCCAAGTGCGAACACATTGCCGGCGTACCGCTGCAACCCGACACCGCCCTCCGCCTGCACCGGGTCTATCTGGCCAAGGGGGCCCTGGCGACGACGGCGATCGAGGGCAACACCCTCACGGAGGGCGAAGCGCTCCAGCTCGTCGAAGGAGGCCTCGAGCTTCCGAAATCGCGCGAGTATCTCGGGCGAGAGGTCCGGAACATCGTCGCCGCCTGCAACCGGATCGCGGCCGAGATCGAACAGGCCTCCGGGGAGCTGTCGGTCGCGCAGATCCTCGCCTTCAACCGCTCGGTGCTCGACGGCCTCCCGCTCGAACCCCATGTCGTGCCCGGGGAGATCCGCACCTACCCGGTCGTCGTCGGTAGCTACTCCGGGGTGCCGCATGAAGACTGCCCCCACCTTCTCGACCGGCTCTGCCGGTGGCTCAACGAGCCGGAGTTCCGGGGTGCGGGCAGCGCGACACTCGCCACCGCCGTGCTGCGCGCGGTGCTCGCCCACCTCTATCTCGCCTGGATCCACCCCTTCGGCAATGGCAATGGGCGCACCGCCCGCCTTCTCGAGCTCTACATCCTGCTCGCGGCGGGCGTGCCCTCACCCGCCGCCCATCTGCTGAGCAACCACTACAACCAGACCCGCGCCGAGTACTACCGACAGCTCCGGGCGGCGAGCGAATCGGGCGGCGATCTCCTCCCCTTCGTCATGTACGCCGTTCAGGGGCTGGTCGACGGCCTGCGCCAGCAGCTCGCAGAGATCCGCCAGCAGCAGTGGGAGATCGCCTGGCGCAACTTCGTCGACGAGGCGTTCCGGGAGGAGAAGACGCCGGCCGCGGTACGGCAACGCAATCTCGCGCTCGCTCTCTCTGAGACGCCGGAGTGGGTCGCCGTATCGGAGGTTCCGATGCTGACCCCGCTTCTGGCCCGCGCCTATGCGAGCAAGAGCGCGAAGACGGTGAGCCGCGATCTCAACGCGCTCGCGGCGCGGGGCCTGATCGACCGGACGCGGGCCCGCGTGCGGGCGAGGCGGGAGATCATCCTCGCCTTCCTGCCGCTGCGCAGGGCCGTCGAGATCCGAGAGCCCGCTCTCGGAGGCGGGTAGACGCCCCCGCTACGGCCCCGCGAAGACGAACGCCGGCTCGTCGAAATTACCCCGGGCGGTGGCCTTCTCGCCGCGGTAGAGGACCCAGGCGGGCAGGCCGGGGGTGTAGGCGCGGGTCATCTCGTGGAGCTCGAGCGCCGAGTTGGCGGCGAAGAGGTAGACGAGGCGATCCGGCGCGAACGGGCTCGGCAGCGCGAGGAAGAGCCCCTCGTCGCCGCGCCCGTGGGTCGCGCCGCGGAAGCGGAAGTGGCCGTCGCCGAACGCCGCCGGCACCTGCTCGCCGAGCGCGGCGAGGACCCGCGCGGTGAGCGCGTTGTCGGCCGGGCCGCCGAGCAGGATCAGGTCGCGGGTGGCGAGCTGCTCGGCGCTCACCTCGACGTCCTTGACCACCGGGATCAGCTCCTCGCTGAAGTTGTCGGCGAGCACGGTCTGGAAGTTCCGGGCGAGGGTGTGCTGCGCCTCGTCGGCCCGGGTCGTGCCGTGGACGACGAGCGACTCGGGCCAGCGCTCGGTCACGTGCGCCCAGGCGGCCCACCGGCTGCGCGCGAGCGCGAGGTCGTAGCCCGGGTCGAAGCGCACCGCGACCGGCTTCTCCGCCACGCGGAAGGTGGCGCTCGTGCTCGGACCGGAGAGGAGCAGCGGGTGGCGCACCCGCGCCGCGGCGGTCTCGATCTCGACGCTCGTGGCGAGCGGGTAGGCGTCGGCGGCCGGCTGCGTCACGGTGACCGTCACCCGCCACCCCTTGCCGTCCTTCGCGTAGCTCACCCGCGGCGCGGGCGCGGGGAAGCCGGTGCGCTCGAGCCAGGGGGTGAGGATCGGCGCGACGTCGCGGCCGGTCACCTCGCGCGCCACGGCGAGGAAATCGGCGGTGGCGATCTCCTGGCCCGCGTACCGCTCGTGCACGGTGCGCATCAGCTTCAGGAACGGTTCGGTGCCGAGCTGGAGCCGGAGCTGATGGAGCGCGAACGTCCCCTTCACCCGGGCGACCCGGTAGGGGGCGTAGCGGGTGTAGGAGAGCTCGGCGCGCGCGGCGGGCAGATCCTCCTCGCGCGCGAGGGTGGCGAGCAGGAGCGAGTTCTGCCGTGCGAGCGCCTCGCCGAGCGCCGCCGCCCGCTCCGCCTCGTCCGCCGGCAGGCCGCGCAGCACCTGCCAGTAGCCGGCGGTGCCGGAGGCGAGCCAGTGGTCGGCCACCCCGGCCGGGAAGAGCGTCCCCTGCCAGAGCTGCTTGTCGGAGAGCGCGAAGCGCTCCTTGACCGCGGTGAGGTCGAGCTTCGGCTCCTGGGTGGTCGCCGGGGGAGCGAACCGCCCCGCCGCCTTCGCCGCGGCGAGCTGCTCGGCGAGCCAGACCGGGGTCACCGCGGTGTAGCCGAGGGTCAGGTGCGGCCGCGCCCCGGGCAGGTCGGGCATCCGCCGGTTGCCGGGCGCGGGGAACTTCTCGCGCAGCGTGACCTTCCCCTGGTGCGCCCAGAAGACGAGCCGCTCGGCCATCTCGGAGGTCGTGATCTTTCCGTCGCAGGCGTGCGAGAGGTTGATCGGCGAGGTGGCGAAGGCGCGGGCGAGCGACGGGGCGTCGATCTTCCCCTTCTCGCGCCGGTAGTACTCGTTGAAGGCGAGGTCGCGGTTCCAGGGGGCGAAGACGGGGTCGAACGGCGCGCCCTGCGGCTGGTGGGCGTACTCGCGGCGCACCCGCGGATCGCGCGGGTTGTTGTTCGCCCAGAGGAAGGCGCCGGTGCCGAACGGGTTCTCGCCCGAGCGCCAGAGCCGCTTCTCGGCGGTGCCGAGCAGCAGGATCGCGGTCTCGTCGGTCTTCACGTCGGCCATCGGCCAGTCGTTGGCGTACATGCCGTTGTTGCGCTCGGCGAGGATCGCGGTGACCTCGTCGATCGAGGTGCCGTACTGCACGGCGCGGCGGATCCGGTCGCTCATCGGCGCCCCGTCCCGGTTCCAGGGGGTCTGCATGACGGTCGTCTCGCCGATCACGATCCCCGCGTCGTTCATGTAGAAGTCGGTGCCGGAGTGGATGCCGCCGGGGAAGGTCTGGTAGACGAGCCGCCGCCCGGTGGCGGGCACGATGTCGAGCAGCACGTTGAAGTGGACGCCGGTGTAGCCGGACCACATGAAGATCTGCCCGAAGACGACCCGGCCGTCGGCGGTGGCGTCGCCGGTGGCGGCGAGCGCCGAGCACTTGTGGGTGCCCTCCGGGATCGCGAGCTCCTCTTCGGCGGTGAGGAAGCTGCGGCCGGTGAGCGCGTTCGGGAGCACCGCGAGCCCGGAGCGGAGGTAGTCGGTGTCGATCGTCGAGTTCATCGTCACCACGTCGAGGAAGTCGACCGCGCGCCCGAGGAGCTTCGCGCCGCCCTTCGCCGCGCCGTCGGCGATGCCGCGCATCTCGGTGAGCAGCTCCTCGGAGTAGCCGCGGAGCATCGTCGCGTCGGCGAGCGTCCGCGCCGCCGCCCAGCCCGCGGCCGGATCCTTGGCGTTGGCGACGATCGTCAGCTTCTCGAGGTAGGCGGCGAGCTCCTCGGCGAGGAGGTAGCCGTGCTGGTAGCCGCGCTGGTACGGCTCCCCCTCGATGTGGACGAGGAGCCAGCCCCCCTGCTCGGCGCGCCACGCCGGGCCGGCCCAGCGCACCGTCTCGAGCGGGATCCAGTCGGCGACGTCGGTCACCTCTTCGAGCGTGAGGTCGTCGAACCAGACCGTTCCGCGCGCCCCGCCGTTGCGCCCGAGGTGCAGCGTCACGCGGTCGGCGACGCGGGTGGCGACGAAGCGCATCTCGAGCTCGTGCCAGTCGCGCGTCGCCCCGGCCGCCGGCGAATGGTTGGTGAACGGGAAGGAGGCCATCGCGAGGCAGGCCGGCACCGCCGTGGGGTAGCGCGCGAGCGGATCGGAGACGACCTCCGCGGTCCGTACCCGGGCGCGGAGCCGGTAGACCTTCCCTACCGTGAGCGCCACCGGCTCGGAGGCGACCGTGATCTCGGCGAGCACCTCACTCGCGAGCCGCAGGCTCGCCCCGCCCGCGAACGCCACCTCCGGATCGCGCGCCACGCTCGCCCCCGCCGGCAGCTCCCCCACCACCTGCCACCCGGCGGGGATCCCGGTCTCTCCCGCCGGCCCCGCCTCCTCGAACCCGGCATGCGGAATCGGAATCGGCGGCGGCGCCTCCGCCGCCCCCGCGGCGGCAGCGCACCCGAGCGAAACGAGCAGCACGAACGAAGCGAACCGACGGCCTGGGCGCATGGCGACCTCCTCGCAAGAACCCCCCGATCGTACGCGCCTCGCCCGCTCGCCCCTGCCGCCCGGACGGGCGGGGCTCCCGAAGCCGGCCGGAGCGAGCCCGCTCGGGGAAGAGGCTCGAGGGGCTCGAAAAGAAAGAGGGGAGAGCCGATCGGCTCTCCCCTCTTTGGGTTCGGCGGGTGACGAGGGTCAGGGAGCGGTGGCGCTCCACTGGGCGAGGTCACCGCTCTCGAAGCCGTCGGCGAAGAGGCCGGCGAGGCAGGACTGGACCATGACGTCGTCCACGTCCCAGCCGGCGCGGCCCACCGAGCTGTCCGAACCGATCCGCCAGCGGAACTGCACCGTCTGGCCGGCCCAGGTCGTGACGTCCGCGATGGTGTTCAGGTACGGCTGCGACGTCGGACCGCACCACGCCTGCAGACCGGCGAGTGGGTTGCTGAAACTGGAGGAGACGGTGCCGGTGTACGGCCCCACCAGGAGCGCGGAGTTCGGCACCTGGGTCCAGGTCGCGCCGGCGTTGGTGGTCACCTCGAGGATGCCGCCGTCGTAGCAGGCGCTGGAGCCGCTGTTTTCCAGGTTCGGCAGATGCCAGAACTTGAGCACCACCGGGTTCTCGCCCGCGGGCAGCGCGATCGGCGGTGAGACGAGCCGCTGGTCGGAGATCGCCGAGGGGTCGGTGCCGCGCACGTGCCGGCTGCCGCCGTGCGGGTTCACGGTCGAGAGCGCCCAGGTGTTCGTGCCGGTGCCCGGCGGGGTCGTCCAGGAGCCGAGGCCGCTCTCGTACCCCTCGGAGAAGACGACCCGTGGCGTCGAGCCCGGGGCGCAGTCGCCGGGGGCGGCGACGGTCGTGAAGCTCCAGACGGCCGAATAGGCCCCGGTGCCGCAGGCGTTTTCCGCCCGCACCCGCCAATAATGCTTCGTGCTGGTGTTCAGCGTCACGTCGGCGGTCCAGGTCGGGCTGGTGAGCCCGCTCGCCGACGCCACGAGGTTCGTGAAGCCGGCGTCGGTCGCCACCTCGATCGCGTAGGTCGCGGCCTGCACGGTGCCGTTCCAGGTGAAGGTCGGCACGGCCGGTACGTTGAGCGCGCCGTCGGCCGGGCTCGCGAGGGGGCTCGCGGCCGGCGTGGCGTCGTAGAGGGAGAGGTCGACGGCGAACGACTTCGCGGTGCCGCCGGTGGCGGTGCCGCCGATCGCGACCGTGTAGCTGCCCGGCGCGGCGGCGCCGGTGTTGCCGATGGTGAGCGTGCTGCTTCCCGGCGGGGTGACGGGGTTGGTGCTGAACGTGGCGGTGCTGCCGGCCGGTTGGCCGGTGGCCGTGAGCGTCACCGGGTTGGCGAAGCCGAGGATCGAGCCGACCTCGACATCGAAGAGCGCATCGGCCGGGGCACAGAGGGCGAGCTTCTTCGGGAGCGCCCGCAGCGTGAAATCGGGCTCCTGGGCGCAGTTGGTGCAGACGAGCGCGAAATCCTGGTCCAAGGATGTGCCGTTGCCGGGCACGCCGTCGCCGCCGATCGCGGTCGCGTGGACCCGGATCGTCAGGCTGCTGCCGGCGGGGCTCTGGATGAAGACGTTCTCGAGGTTGTTCCGGTTGTCGGCGGTGCCGCCGGTCGTCGACCAGCCGCCGGCGAAGACGTTGCCGCGGTAGGTGTCGGTGCCGTTCTCGACGACGAGATCGAGGTTGTTGACGAGCGCCGGGTTGGCGCCGGCGGCGCCGGGGGCGTCCGTCCAGGCGAGGGTGACCTTCACCGGCTTCGCCGGATCGTCGACCCCGAGCACGGTCTCGTAGCTCTCTCCGACCGTGAGCAGATGGCTCTGGTCGACGTAGAAGGTGGTCACGCCCGGCTGGATGATGTTCGCGACGTTGATCCGGCCCCACCCCTGGGCGTTGTTCCAGCGTGACCCGCCGGCGCCGGTCATCTCGACCGCGTTGTTGACCAGCAGCGCCTTGGCCATCGCCGGGCTGGGGTCGGCGCCCGCGTGGAGATCGCGCCACCACTCGGTGAGCAGCGCGACGGCGCCGGCGGCGTGCGGGGAGGCCATGCTGGTGCCCGAGCAGAGCGAGTAGAGAGGCGGGCTGCCGGTGCCGCCGATGTCGTAGCCGCCGCCGGTACAGCTGCCGCCGGTGTCGTTGCGGGCGGAGGCGATCTCCTCGCCGGGGGCGGCGATCGTGGGCACCTGCCGGCCGTCGACTGCCGGGCCGCGCGAGGAGAAGGAGGAGATCGATTCGATGCTGCCCGCCCGGTAGTTCCGGGAGGAGGCGGTGACGATGAGGTTCTTCGCCTCCTTGGGCGCGGTCAGCGTGTTCGAGCCCGGTCCGGAGTTGCCGGCCGAGAAGACCTCGATGAACGGCTGGAGCCCCGGCGCGTCGAAATCGCCGTCCCGCACCATGAAGTCGTGGGTGCGCTCCGAAGCCTGATAGCCGTGGTTCGTCCCCTCGCCGGTGGTCCAGGAGTTGTTGCCGCCGATGGCGCCGCCGAGCACCGCCCGCTTGGAGTGCTCCTGCCAGCCGCCGGCCGGCGGCCAGGCCGAAGCCGACATCGAGTTCATCGCGAAGAGACCGACGCCCGGCGCGATGCCGAGACCGTAGAGGAAGCCGTTGGCGTCGGCATGGCCGGCGGTGGCGTCGCCGCCGATGATGCCGGCGACGTGGGTGCCGTGGCCGCCGCCGGGGCAGTCGGAACCGGGCTGGCCGGCCGGGTTGCACGCCCCGGGGAAGGTGTAGCCGCCGACGATGTGGCTGCCGAGGTCGGGGTGATCGTAGTCGATGCCGGTGTCGATGACCGCCCAGGTGACGCCGGTGCCGTCGAAGCCGAGGGTGTCGTTCAGGAAGGAGAGGTAGCCGGTCTGCGGAATACCTCCGGGATGGTTGCCGGCCACGATCTGCGACGACATCTCGTCGTCGAGGATCGGGCGCGGCCCGATGACGCCGAGCCAGAGGACGTTCGGGATCGCGGCCACCTCGGCGACCGCCGTGGCCGGCAGCGCGACCACCGCGTCGAAGAACTTCCGGTCGGGCTGCGCCGGGTAGTGCTGCAGCACCTCGCCGCCGAGCTTCGTGATCGCGGCGAGCGTCGCCTCGACTCGGTCCTCGCCGTAGAAGAGCACGTCGACGTTGCGGACGATGCCGGTCCGTCCGTCGAGCTCGAGCGCCGGCTTGTAGGCCGGGTGCACCCGGCCCTGCCAGCGGACGAACGGCAGCGTGGCGGCGGCCTCCGTCGCGGCGGGAGCGCCCCAGACGAGATAGGCGTGGTGCGGGTAGTACTGGAGCGGCTCGAGACCGGCCGCGGCGAGCTCGCCGAGCCAGGCGGCGGTCACCGGGCCGCGGAACTGGACGAGATGGAAGCCCGGGCCGTCGTCGTTCGCCTTCTCACCCGGACCGAGCGCCGGCTCGCCGTCGACGAGAGGGTCGAAGCGGTAGCGGACGATCTGCACGCTGCCGGCCTCCGCGTCCTCGGTGAACGGCAGCCCCGAGGCGAGCAGGCGCCGGTAGTCGTCCTCGTCGAGCTCCAGCCAGCGGAAGCCGCCGTAGGCGGCCGCGAAGCGCGGGGCGAGATCGAGTCCGGGCAGCGCTTCGCTCGCCGCGGTCGGCAGGCGGACGAAGCGGCTGGCCGCGGCCGCCGCCGGGACCGACGAGGCCGCGCCAAGCAGGAGACAACAGGCGAGGACGAGGGCGATTCGAACACGCATCGGGTCTGCTCCTCTGTTCCGGTGGTTGCTGCGTGGAGAGCGCAGTCTAGACCGGGCGCCGAAGGCCGGGCAACCCCGGCCGGCGCCGCTGCGACGGCAAAGAAAAGCCCCGCCCGGTTGCCCGGGCGGGGCCTGGTTCGCGGCGCGTCGAGATGGCCTAGAAGGTCACCTTGAAGCTGAGCCGCAGCTCACGCGGCGCCTGGAAGACGTCCGCCTTGTTGTAGAGCGGATCGGGCTGCACCGAGCGAACGAGCGTCTCGTAGTCCCAGCCGCCGGCGAAGAACTCCTCTTCGCTGAGCGGCAGGTCCTGCAACGTCCGCGAGCCCCAGCGCCGCAGCACGGTCTTCTCGTCGAACAGGTTGAGGACGCTGAGCCCGACCTGGAGGTCGAACGCGCCGACCTTGAAGTCCTGGTAGAGCGCGAGGTCGGTCTGGGTGACGGTGGGGGTCCGGCCGAGGTTGCCGCGGCCGTACGGATAGAACGGCGTGTTGATCGGTGCCCAGCCGATCTCGGTCACCGGCACGCCGCTGCCGACGTACTGGCCGAGGCCGACCGTCAGGTTGAAGGGGAAGCGGTAGGTGCCGAACACCTTGAGCTGATGCGGCTTGTCGGTGGCGAGGCGCCCGAGCACCTCCTTGCCGTTCCGGTCGTAGGTGTTCTGGATGACGTCGAACAGACGCGAGGCGTTGGGCGACAGCCGGCCGCCGCCGCCGACGGTGTTCTGCTCGTCGGAGTTGGCGAGACCCGAGTAGTTGCCCCACAGGCGGCTGTAGGTGTAGCTGGCGCGCAGCGACCAGTTGTTGGCGAGGCGGCGGTCGAAGGTCAGCTCGATCGCGTCGTACTCACGCTGCGCCTTGGGGAAGGGGCGCTCCGCGATGCTCCGGGTCACGCCGTAGCCGGGGTTGGCGATGTAGTAGACCTCGCCGATGCCGGGCACGAGCACGCCGACGTCCTCGATCGCCCGCACGAGCTGCTTGTGGACGTACCGGGCGCCGACCGTGATGAGGCTGGTGAGCTGGTGGTCGACACCGAGCTGCGCCTCCCAGCTCTCCATCGGCTTGATGTCCGGGTCGATGGTGTTGTCGTTCGGATCCGCCGAGTTGTGCCGGCGATCGACGACCTCGATCAGGGTGCCGGCCGGGCAGTTCGGCCGCTCGTTGGTGGTGTTGGAGCCGACGGAGCAGTTGTTGTTGATCCAGTCGTAGTTGTCGAACGTGTAGTAGAAGTCGACCCACTTGTCGCCACCGAAGGCGCCGCGCGGCATCTCGTACTTCGTCACGTCGTAGTAGGTGCCGTAGCTGCCGTAGACCTTCCAGCTCTGATCGCCCTTCAGATCCCAGGCGAAGCCGGCACGCGGCGCGATCTTGTCGCCGTACTTGAACTCGATCGCCTTGCTCGGGCCGACGGCGCCGTAGTTGGGAACGGCCTCGTGCTCGGCGCGGACCCCGAGGTTCAGGGTGAACTTGGGGGTGACCATCCAGGTGTCCTGGAGGAAGAGCGCGTCGTTCGTGGTCTTGACGTGCCCCATCGTCGAGATGTTGAGGAGCCGGAAGTAGCCGTAGGTGCCCCGGACGCTCTGACCCGTGGTGGTCGTGTAGGCGCGGTCCCAGTAGTACATGATGCGGTCGGCGTTGTAGCCGTTCCGCACGTCGTTCTCGATCTCTTCGCGCTGGAAGCCGACCTTCACCTGGTGCTCGCCGCCGCCGCTGAAGAAGAAGGAGGCGTCGCCGCCGTAGTAGGTCCGCTCGTACTTGTCCCACGCCACCGCGTTGGCCAGCACCAGCGCCTGGGTGCCGTCACCCATGTAGCCGATCGGCTTCCGGTACTGGGCCGGGATGTTCGGGAAGGCCTTGGACGGATCCGTCCCCGTCATCTGATGGATGCGCGGATACGACGGGATCCCGGTGTCTCTCAGGTCGGTCATGAAGTAGCCGACGCGGGCGCTCAGGACGACCGACTTGCTGGCGATGTAGTCGGTGGTCAGAGAGTAGGTCTCCCGCTCCCCTTCGCCGCCGTAGTCGTAGGACTTCGGATCCGAGCTGCCGGTGCCGCGGAGGCCCGGAAGCGCCCGCTCCCTTTCCCACGGCGACTGGTTGGTGCCGAGCTTGAAGAGCACCGGGCCGAGGTTGCCGGTGATGTTGGCGGCGTAGTAGTCGACCTGCTGCTTCTGGTTGAACGTCCGCTTGACCGTCGGGGTGGCGCCCGAATAGAACTGCACGGTCCGGTCGGTGTCCGTGAGGCCCGGCTGATAGGAGCCGAAGAACCAGACGCGATCGCGCACGATCGGGCCGCCCAGGAAGATGCCCGGATCCCAGCGGACCGAATCGTCGGTGCCGTACTTGAAGTACTGGGCGACGAGGCCGGTGGCGCGGTCGGTGGAGAGACTCTTGCGCTCCGCGCCGTTGAGCGACCGGCTCTGGTAGTCGACGGCGATGCCGCCGGAGAACTCGTTGCGGCCGGAGCGGGTGATGGCGTTGATCACGCCGCCGGTCGAGCCGCCGAACTCGGCGGCGTAGCCGGCCGACTTGATCTGGACCTCTTCGAAGAAGTCGGCGCGCATCGGCACGGCGGACTCACCCGTCTGCGGGCTCGTGGTGTCGATGCCGTCGATGATGAAGCGGTTCTCGAGACCGGAGGCGCCGTCGATCGACAGACCGCCGGCCTGCGCCGACTCCTGCACGCCGGCCGCCTGCGACACGACCGAGGTGAAGTCGCGGCCACGCGGCAGCGTGTCGATGTCCTCGCGGCTGATCGACGCGGCAGTGGCCGAGCTCGTGAAGTCGATGGCGACCGAATCCGCCGTGACCGTGATCGTCTCCTCGATCTGCCCGGTCTTCATCGTGAAGTTGACCCGGGTGCTCTTGCCGAGGACGACCAGGATGCCGCTCGCCTCGGAGGCGACGAAGCCTTCGAGCGACGCCTTGATCGAGTAGGTGCCCGCCGGCAGCTTGGGCAGCCGGTAGAACCCCTTCTCGTCGGTCACCGCGGCGACGGTGCCGAGCGGGCCGGTGGCTTCGATCGTGACGCCGGGCAACGCCTGGCCGCCCTCGTCGACGACGTTGCCGTCGATGCCGCCGGCAACCTCCTGTGCGACTACCGGTGCGGCGATGAGCAGCGCCAGCAGCGCCGCGAACGCCGTCACCCAACCGAGGTGGTTCCACTTCCGCATGCTCTTCCTCCCTCTGAGAGCGGCCGGCCCGATCACCCTTCCCGCGGGAACCGGTGACGGCCATGGTTTTTCAGCCCTCTACGGACACCACAAAACGCCAGACCGCCGCCGCAGCGGTGACGAACCGGCTGGGCAACGGTAGGGGCGGCCAAACGGAGCTCGGGTCTCGAGGTCGCACGTTGGTCTGTTGCAGAATCAGTCTACAGCAATCCGAATGCCACTGGGAACCGTCCGGCAACAGTCATCCAAACTCAGTGTTCGCAATGATTTGCGTGGCTCTTCGGAAGGCGGTGCCGGGTCCGGACGGGAACGAACCCAATCGGCCAGAGCGCCCAATGCACCATTTTGGATGAAGCTCCTCGTCCCCGGAAGCGAGCGGGTACTCCCGGGGCCCGGTGGGGGCTGGTCGTGACGGGAAGAGGAGAAGGCGTCGGAGAGTCGTAATATCGGGGAAACCAGGCGGCCAGGCGGCACGGGCCGGGGAGGCGAAGATGTCGAGCCAGAAGAAGATCACCGTTTGGTACATCGCGGCGTTCGTGCTGGGAGCGGCGGTCGCGTTCGCGGTCTCCCAGGCGCGCGTCCACGGCATCGTGAAGGACGAGCAGGGCCGGCCGCTCGCCGGGGTGAAGCTCACCGTGACGCAGCCCGGCAACGCTTCGTACCGGAACGAGACGGTCACCGACGCGAAGGGGAGCTACGCCGTCACCCTGCTCGACGCCACCCGGACCCACACCTACCGGTTCGAGAAGGACGGCTTCCAGAGCCTGGAGCAGTCGTTCAAGGTGCCGCTCGAGAGCAACGAACGGAAGGATTTCGAGCTGATCTCGCTCGAGGCGGCGAAGCTGGGCGTCGGCCAGGCGGGCCGGGCGGTCACCGCGCAGGACAAGGCGGTCCTGAGCTTCAACGAAGGGGCGGAAGCGGCTCAGAAGGGCGATCTCCCGGCCGCGCGGGCCCGTTTCACCGAAGCGCTCGCGCTCGACCCGGCGCTCGCCGCGGCGTGGACGGCGCTCGCCACCATCGCGTTCACCGAAAAGGATTACGCCGCGGCGGTGACCGACGCCGAGAAGGCCGTGGCGCTCCAGGCCGACGACATCCGGGCGTTGCGGATCCTGGCCGAGGGGTACGCGCAGCTGGGCGAGACGGCGAAGGCCGAGCAGTACTCCGCGCGGCTCCTGGAGGTCGACCCGCGAGCCGGGGCGGCCGACCTCTTCAACCAGGGGGTCCAGGAGTACAACGCCGGCAACACCGGGCAGGCGCTCGCGCTCTTCACGCAGGCGCTCGCGAGCGACGCCACCTTCGCGAAGGCGCACTACATGCTCGCCATGTGCCACGTCGGCCGCGGCGAGAACGCCGCGGCCAAGGAGCAGTTCGAGAAGTTCCTCGCGATGGCGCCCGACGATCCGGACGCGGCCACCGCGCGGGAGATGCTCAGCTACCTCAAGTAGCCGGACCGGCTCACCGTCCCCCCACGGCGGTTCGCTGGATGGTCAGCCCGGTCCCGCCGGTGGCGAGGTCGCGGTAGACGGCGACCAGCGCGTCGGCCGAGCCGGCGACCGGCACCACGAACAGCCGGGCGTCGGCGTAGAGGTCGGCGTCCTCGTACTCGTCGGCGGCGTTCGGATCGAGACTCGCCAGGCCGCCGGCGGCGCGCTGCATCGCGCCGGCCATCGCCTCCGGCGAGCCGCCGTCGGCGCCGGCGCCTTCGAGTGCCGCCATCATCTGCTCGGCCATCTCGAAGGCGCGCGCCATCGCTTCGGCCGAGGGCAGCTCGCCATCCTCGATCTCCGGGATCTCGCTCGCGGCCTCGGCGTGGGCGCGGAACTCGGCCGGTGTCAGCGGTCCCTTCTTCGCCTTGCCGCGGAGCGCCGCGGCGACCTCGGCCGGCGATTTCGCCGTCCACCAGGCGTAGCGGCCGTTGGCGGGCTCGCTCGCGAAGAAGAGGTAGATCGCGTCGGCGGGCAGCGGCACGCCCATCGCGGCGGCGGCCGGCGGCTTCTCCGGCCTCTCGTCCGCCTCCTCCGGGAGCGAGGTGTGCCGGATCCGGCGCGCGAGCCGCTGCGCCCGCGGGTCGCCGCTGCTCGCGAGCGCCCGGCGCGCCGCGTCGCGGACCGCGGGGACCGGATCGTCGGCGAGCTCGGCGAGGAGCGGCGTGTCCTCGTTCGCGGCGAACGGCACCGCGAGCGCCTCGGCGGCGGCGGCGCGCAGCCGGCTGTCGGCGGCGTCCGCGGCGAGGCGGCCCATCGCGGCCGCCTGGTCGTCGCGCCGGTCGATGAGCACCTTGAGCGCGGCGAGCGCTCGCGTCGTGAGGTAGCTGCGGGAGTGCGCGCAGGCCGGGGAGCCGGGCGTGGCGCAGGCGGCCTGGACCGCCTGGCCGAGGTCGGCCCAGGGATCGACGGGGATGAAACGCACGTCGGCGATCGCGGCGCCCGCGGTGAGGGCGAGAGCGAACAGGGCGAGGGCGGCGGCGAGGCCGCGGCGAGTGCGGATGGCTGGTCTCATCTTCCGTTCCCCTTCGGCTTGCGCTTGAGCGGGCTCTTCGATACCGGCTTCTTGTCGATGCCGAGCAGCAGCCGGATGTCGGTTTCGAACAGGCGCGAGGCCCGGTCGAACTGCGGTTGCGTCGTTTCGCAGGACTCCTTCATGCAGGGCGCGGCCGCGGCGAGCCGAAGCTGCGCGAGCACCTTCAGCTCGGCTTCGTAGCCGGCGACTTCGTCGCGGGCGTTCTGGGCCGGGGTGAGCGGACCGCCGCCCCGCTTGCGGCGCGCGAGGCAGTCGTCGATGTGCTTCTGCTCGTGCGCGAGGGTGGCGCGGCCGATCCCCTCGCAGGGGGTGATCGTCGGCAGGACCTCGGCGGCGCGCGGATGGGTGAGCGCGCAGGTCTCCGGATCGACCTTGAGCGTGAGATCCCACTCCTCGATTCCGCCCTGCTCCCGGACCGAGAAGCCGGTGCCGGTGAAACGTGCCCGCCAGGCGGTCGGGTCGCGCGGATCGGGCGTGTCCCACTTGCAGGAGGGGTTGACGCCGAGGTAGAGGCGGGACATCACGCTGGAGAGCTGCTTGGCGTCGAGCTCGCGCCGCTCGTACTCCTCCTGCGTGAGCCCCGGGATCGCGGCGAGGCGCTGGTAGAAGCCCTTCATGTACTTCGCCTCCCAGATCTGCGCCTCGATGCAGGGCAGCTTGCAGCACTCCGCGCACGAGCCGCCCTGGGCACGTCCGGGGGCGGCGGCGAACAGGGTGGCGGCGAGCACCACTCCGAGCACCGGGCCGGCCGGGACTCTCCTTCTTCGCATCTTCAGGGTCTCCTCTCTTCCACCGCGAGCGTGAGGCGGCGGATCTGGATCGCTTCGAGGGCGCAGCGCGCCCGGTTCTCTTCGGGCGCGAGCGTGAGCACGCGCCGGAAGGCTTCTTCGGCGGGGTCGAGACGGTCGGCGAGCAGGTGGGTGACGCCGAGGTTCTGCCACGGGCGGGCGCTTGCCGGGTTCTTGGCGGCGGCGTCGGCCCAGAGCGCGGCGGGCTCGCACCAGAGCCCGGCGCGCGTCTGCGTCAGGTGCGCGAGCGCCCCGAGCGGCAGCGCGGCCGCGAGCGCGATGCTCAGGACGGCCGCCGGGCGCGGGCGCCCGAGCGGCAGGGGCAGCCGGGCGACCGCGAGCGCGAGGAGCAGGAGCGGCCCGATCGCGGCGAGGTAGAGCGCGCGGGGCGCGACCGGATCGAGGCGCCAGACGAACGAGTTCGTGGGCGCCAGGGCGAGCAGCGTCCAGCCGGCGGCGAAGGCGGCGGTGGGCGCCTGCCGGCGCGCGGCGCCGACGAACGCGGCGGCCGCCACGAGCAGCGTGACGCGGACGAGCGTCGCGGGCGCGCTCCACGGCAGGTCGTCGGCCGGCGCGGGGTCGATCGACAGCTGCGCGGGGAGGAGCCAGAGGCGCGCGAGGGCGAAGAGGGCGTGGACGTTGCCGCGCAGCGCGGCGAGCGGGGTGCGCTCGGCGAAGCTGAAGGCGAGCAGCTCCCGGTGGCGGGCGGTGAGCGCGATCGCGACCGCGGCGAGACCGCTGCCCACCGCGAGCGGCAGCAGGCGGTGGCGCCACGCCGCGCGCGGCTCGCGGGCGCCGAGCGTCAGCTGCCAGAGGAGACCGAGCGCGGGCGTCACGAGCGCGGTCTCGCGAGCGAGCGGGGCGAGGAAGGCGAGCGCGCCGGCGGCGAGCATCGCCCGCCAGCCGGGTGGCCGAGCGCCGGTGACGAGCAGCAGCGCACCGAGCAGGAGCCCGCTCGAGAGGAGGACGGAACGGCCGATGACCGGCGCCACCGTCTCCGCCGCCACCGGGTGGAGCGCCCAGAGGGCGGCGGCGAGCCAGGCCGCCAGATCGCGCGTGACGCCGGCTCGGGCAGCGGCGCGGACCGGGAGCGAGCGCCGCACGAGCGCGAAGACAGCGGCGGTGGCGAGCAGGTGGAGCGCGAGGTTGCCGGTGTGGAACGGAAGCGGATCGTCGCCGCTCACGCGGCGCTGGAGGGCGTAGGTCGCCTTCAGCAGCGGCCGGTTGGTGGTGCCGAGCGCCGCGGCGAACCCGGCGGGCGTGGCGGCGGGGTTGTCGAGGACGTCGGCGCGGTCGTCCCAGACGAAGCCGGCATCGAGCGCCGGGAGGAGCGCGAGCGTGACGAGACCGGCGAGCGCGGCGACGGCGAGGCCGCGCCGGATACGGTCCGAGAGATCGGGATCGTGCCGCCCGGGAGCGATCAGTGGCAACCTTCCTTCCTGAAAAAGCGAACTGGGGCGGGAGCATAGGCGATCCCGGGGGAGCCGCGCAAAGGGCTCCCGGCGCGTTCCTTGTCGCCGCCGGACATCTCGACTAGGCTCTCCCCGGCGACGGGCTCGTCCCGCAAGGAGAAGGCATGGACCGACCGAACCTCGTCTTGACCATCCCCCACGGCTCGATGGTGGCCACCAGCCTCGGTATCGGCGGCCTCGCGCACCACCTCTCGCCCGGTTCGGGCAAGCATTTCCAGGGGCGGGCGATCTTCGCCGACCTCCGCCTGAACGATGGCGAGCCGGCCTTCTCCCTCCTGCCGGAGGGCGGCTGGCGCGATGCGCAGGGGGACATGGTCGCCGCGCTCGCGGCGGTGCGGGCGGGCAAGCGGACGAAGACCGCGCTCTCGAACAACGCCTTCAGCGCCACGCCGATCGCGGCCTACGAGACGGTCTACATCGTGAAGACCGGCGGCCAGGCGCTGCGCATGGAGCCGATGGCCGAGCTCCAGCGCTTCGAAGCCAGCGAGTGCCCGGATGGCACGAGCCCGGAAGATATCGGCCGCCTCCTCGGCGCCCCGCCGCCGGCGCGGCGCGACCCGCGTCTCTACGCGATCCTCTCGCCGATCGAGCTGCTCGTGCTCTCGAACCTGACGCCGGTCGAGTACGCCTGGTACGCGACCCGCCGCCCCGGCAAGATCTTCCGGCAGGTCTGCTTCTTCGAGCTCGGTGCCGAACAGTCCCACCTCGCCGCCAGCAGCCGGTACGCGGGCGCCCGCGAGGAGCTCGCCGCCAACCCGCGCAAGAAGACCAAGACGATCGCGGTGCAGGGGCTGCTCGACGCCGTGCCGTTCGCCTCCTGGGTCGGCTACGACCGCCAGCGCGAGGGCGGCCTCTACCTCGCCGACCGGGAGCGGATCCTCCTCGCCCGCTTCCCCGCCGAGATCCCCTTCGGCTGGGAAAAGGCGGCGTAGGAGCGCCACCCCCGGCCCGCACCACCCCGCCGCCCGGCCGCTCCCCGACCCGCTCGCGGAGCGCCGGGCGGCAGCGCTATTCCGCGCCCGAATCGAGCCCGAGCCCGCGGCGTCGCCGCCGTCGCGGCCACCGGTCCGCCGATCGATATGACGGTTCGCTCGGCCCCTCCGGAGGCCCCGGGAGGTTCAGGCCGGGCGGCGCTGGATTTCGGAACGCCGGGGATCTCCAGATCGACACCGGATGCCGGCAAGCGGGGGATCGAGTAAAGTAAGGAAAAAAGTAAGGAGGCCCGGACGTGACCATCATGGCGACACTCACATCGAAAGGGCAGGTCACGATCCCGAAAAGGATCCGGGAGGCGCTCTGAGTCGAAGCGGGCGATCGGGTCGACTTCACCCTCGAGGCGGTCGCGCGCTACCGCGCCGGAGGCGGCGATTTCTCCGACCACCTGATCGGTCTGCGCAACCAGCGCGCCGGCTGTGACCGCACCCTCACCTTCGATCGCCGTCTCCACCGCGCACCCGCTTTCGCGTCCCTCTGAGCAACGGGCAGAGCCGGGGAAACAGACGGACAAGGGAAAGGCTGACAGCCCTTGGGGGGGGGTAGACTCTTTCTGGATTTCCAGGAGAACGAGCTCATGCGGACCCTCTCTGCCAGAGGGCTTGCCGTGGCAGCGGGCCTCCTCCTTCCACTCCTCCTCGTCGCGAGCGTGGCGTTCGGCGCCGAGGCACCGCTCTCCCTTCGCATCCTCTGGGATCGTCCGCTGCCGGCGGCGTGCGCGGGGGCGTTCGATCTGCGGTGGGCCTCCGACGAGAGCGTCTACCTCGCCCTCGGCCCGAAGGGCGTGGTCGAGATGTCGCTCCAGCCGTTCGGAGAGCGGATCGAGACGATCGTGCCCGGCACCGGGACGCCGGGCGGCTTCTTCTTCTCGCAACACCTCGCGACCCACGGGGAGGAGATCCTCGCCGGGGCCTTCCTCGCCGCCCTCACCTGGCGGACCCGGAAGGACCCGGTGCGCAGAGAGGCTGCACCCTTCGACTTCATCGAGGATCTCGACCTTCACGGCGGGAAGGTGATCGTCCTCGGCGCCCGGCGGGACGACGAGGGCGAGTACGCCCCCGAAGGGGAGATCGCCTGGTTCGGCACGCTGACCGCCGGTCTCGAGGACCTGCGTCCGGTGGTGTTCGATTCGCGTGGCCCCAGGGCTCCGAACCTGAACGCCTGCCCGTTGTTCGGCCTCGGATCGACGCGCTTTCTCGCCGACGGCTCGTTCGTCGTGGTCCCCGGCGTGCAGGCGGGGGCTCATCACTTCGATGCGGCGGGCAAGCTGCTGCGCACCTGGGACACGGTTGCGCTCGGCCTCACCGACGACTGTGCACGCCTGACCCGAGAGGAGGCGGCCCGCATCCTCTCTCCGCCGGAGCGCTGGGAGTGGCTCGACGCACGGCGGACCCTCGACGAGATCGTGCCGCTGCCCGAGGGGGTCGGCCTCCTGGTTCGGAGTGTCCCGGGCGGCCGGCAGCAGTGGGAGCTGATCGTCCTCGCTCTTGACGGTGGGGTGCTGGGCCGCGTGCCGCTCCCGATCTCTCCGATCAACGAGATCACCCACCTGAAGGCCGACCTCCGGGGGCGCCGCCTGGCGCTCCTCGTCATGGCCAGCTCACCCGACCTCGTCTCGCCGCTGCTGCCGGGCCGACTCGTGATGGTCGCGCTCGGGCGCTCGGCAGGAGGCGATTCGCAATGATCGCGGCGCTCATCCTCCTCGCTCTTCTCCTCTCCCCCGCGCTCGCCGCCGGCGAGACGCCACCCGACTGGCGGCTGCTCTACGAAGACGGGAGCGTCCTCGCCGCTCCGCCGGCCGGAGAGGCGAGCGGTGAAGCCGCCGTGCCGCTTGCGGTCTGGGCCTGGTCGGAGCGGCACGCGCCGCGGGCGATGGAACGCTTCGGCGCGGAGCTGGGGCCGGAAGACCCCGGCCGGCTCGAGGTGCGGGTGACGCGCCCGCGGCCGGCGCGGGAGGACGAACCGCCGCCGCCGCTCCGCCTCGTGGCGGCGCCGGCCCCGATGTGGGATCTCTTCCCGGAGCGCCTCCTCCCCTCCTGGCCGGTGCCGGAAGGGGGGAGGCTCGCGCTCCCGCACCGTCCGGACGAGCCGTGGCGGCTGCGGCTCGTCGGGGCGGCGGAGGAGTCGTGGTGGGTCGATCTGCCGGCGGGCCGCACGCGTGCGGAGCTTGCCGCGACGCGGACGGGCGGGGTCGAGATCCTGCTGACCGATCCCGAAGGGAGCCCGGTCGATGGGGTGGCGGTCCATCTGCTCCGCCCCGAGGCGATGCTCCAAATGCTCCACCGCCTGGGATCCGGCGCGACCGCGCCGCGACTCTGGTCGCGAGAGCGGAGCGAGCGGGGGCGCGTGCGGTGGGCCGGGCTGCCCGACCGCGAGACGCTCTCCGTCTTAGTGCAGCCGGGTGGTGAGCTCATGGAGACCACCCTCCGCGGGCTCCCTTCCGAGCTGCCCGCGACGGTGCACCTCGCACCCGGTGCCCGCGCCTTCGGCCGGGTGGTGGACGAAGAGAGGCGGCCCCTGGCGGGAGTGCGGATCGGTCTCGAGAGCTGGTTGGCCGACGGGTTCATCTCCCGCGCCGGGGGGGAGAGCAGGGCCGACGGGCGGTGGGAGCTCGCCGGGCGTCCGCCCGGCCCCGCCGTGCTCGTGCTGCGCGCCGGCGGCCGGGCCCTCACCACACGGCAGGTGAAGCTGCGGGCGGGCGCCAACGACCTCGGCACCGACACCCTCGCCCCCGGCGTCGCTCTCACGGTGCGGCTGGTGGGCGACGATGCTCTGCCGGTGGCCGGCGGGACGGTCCGGTACGGCCGCCTCGTCGAAGCCCGGAGCGGCGCCGACGGCCTGGCGCGCCTGGAGGGGTTGCCGTTGGCACCACTCGATCTACGGGGAACGGCGGATCGTCATCTCGAGGGGCGAGCGCGCGGCAACCCGCCCTTCCCGCCGGTTGTCGAGCTCACCCTGCCGCGGGCGTTCACGATCGAAGGGCGGATCGTCGGCGGCGACCGGCAGCCGCTCGCCGGCGCCTGGCTGAAGATCGTCGAGGGATCACACTCCCTCCATCCCACCGTCGAGGAGAGCGGGCGGTTCCTCCTCGATCTGTCCCCCGGCGCGAAGGTGCACCTCGAGGCCGGGGCGCCGGGGGCGGTGAGCGAGCGTTGGCCGGTCGTGCCCGGTGCGGCGGGGGAGTGGCGGGACCTGGGCGATCTCGTCCTCGGCCGCGGTCTCGAGGTGACGGGCCGGGTGGTCGCCGCCGACACCGGCGAGCCGCTCGCCGGGGCGCGGATCTGGGCGCCGCGGCCGGGGCCGTACGGGCCGGGGATCGCCTGGATATTCGGCGATCTGGTCGAGGCGGTGAGCGGCAGCGACGGCCACTTCCGGCTCTCGGGCCTGCGGGCGGGGCCGCTGCTCCTGCGCGTGGACGCCCCCGCCCGGGCCCGCGCCCACCGCGACCTGCTCCTCGACGACGAGGAGCCGGTGGCCGACGCCGGCAAGATCGCGCTCGCGCAAGGCACGACGGTGCACGTCGTCGCCGCCGGGCTCGCCCTCGCCGATGCCGAGCGCCACACCGCCGAGGCCACCGTGGACCTCCGCGGCGAGTGGCAGGCGCTCGACCTGCTCCGGGCACCGCTGCGCGAGGGGCGGGCGACGGTGCGGCACGTGCCGCCCGGGCCGGTGCTGGTGAGCGTCCGGACGGATCTGCGCGTGCTCTGCGAACAGGCGGTGAACGTGCCCGCCGGCGAGCCCGAGATCGAAGTCGAGTGCGAGGCGGACGGGCCCGAGGTGAGCGGTACGGTCTGGTCCGGTTCCTACCGGGCGACGGGGGGCAGCCTGACCTGGAGCCGGGAGCAGGCGTCACGCGGCCGTCGGCCGCCGGTGCTGGTGGAGGTTGCGCCCGACGGCTCGTTCGGGACCACCGAGCTCGTCGCGGGTCGCTGGACGGTGACCTGGAACGCCCCTGACGGCGGGCTTTCGCCGCCGCTCGAGGTCACGATCCCGGCCGTGGAGCGCTTCGAGGTCGCCCTGCGCTTCCCGGGCGAGGGGCTCGCCGGGCGGGTCGTCGACGACGAGGGGGAGCCGGTCGCCCGGGCCCGGGTCAGCGAGCTCCTGGGTGGCGCGTTCGCTCTGTCCGGCGCCGACGGGGCGTTCGTGCTTTCGGGCATCCCGCCGGGTCCGTACGCGGTGCAGGCGCGGGAAGGCGACCTCGCGAGCGAGATCGTCGAAGGGGTGCTCGAGGCCGACCGGCCCGAGCCGGAGATCGTGCTGGTGCTGGGCGAGGGGCGCCGGCCCCAGCTCGCGGTGCGGGTCGCGACCGCCGCCGGGGCGCCGGCCTCGGGGGCGTTCGTCTTCCTCGATCTCGCCGGGCAGGGGGTGCGGATCCTCACCACCGACGCGACCGGCCAGGCCACGGCGGAGCTCTCCCCGCCGCTGCCCGAGCGGGTGCGGGTGGCGGCGACGACCGGCGGGGGGTGGTCGTTCGGGAGCTGGGTCCCCTGGCGGGAGGCGCGCGGCGGGCTGCGGGCGACCCTCGGCGACGCCCGGCTCCTCGTCCGTCTCGAGGAAGAGGGGAGCGGCGGCGTGCCCCGTCTCCTTGCCCCTGGCGGCTGGGATCTGGGTCTCCTCGTGCAACTGCTCGGTACGCCGCTGCGTCTCGCGCCGGACGCCCCGCTCCTGCTCGCGGGGCTCCCCGCCGGGAGCTACCGGATCGAGCTCGGTGCCGCCGCGGCGACGGTCGACCTCGCCGCCGAGGAGATCGTCGAGATCACCCTCGACGACTGACCCGGCCGCAGCCGGCGTTCAGGGTGGGCTGCCGCCCTCCAGGGGGGCGGCGTAGAGGTCGATGACGCGCTCGATCGCGCGGCGGCAGACGGGGCAGAAGGGGACGCGGTCGCGGGTGAACATGATGCAGTCGGCCGCGGGGCGGTAGTAGCCGGTCGCCTCGTAGTTGGCCCCTTCGAAGGCCCCGACCGCGCCGGCGTGGCGCTCGGCGCCGAGGCGGGCCTCCTCCTCGTCGCGCTGGCGGAGGAAGAGGGCGTCCATCTCCGCTTCGGGGCGCCGGGCCTCGCGCAGGCGCTGCCGCTCGGCCTGGATCTCGCGGGCGCGGGTGTCGAACGCCTCCTTCTCCCAGGGGGTGGGGACCGGCGTGCCCGGGGTGAGGAGGTCGGCCCACTTGAGCGCCGCCGGGTCGAGCAGGGCGGTGACGTTCGGCTCCCACGGCTCGCGCCGCTCGGTGGCCGGCTCGTAGACCGCCGGCGAGGTGTAGTACTCGTCGGCGAGGGCGGCGAAGTGATGGCCGAGCTCGTGGACGACGATGTACGGCGCCCAGAGGCTGTCGGCCGCCACCGTCGCGTACTCCCCGAAGATCCCGCCGCCGCCGTAGGTGCGGCCGTTGACGACGATCACCACGATGTCGTACGGCGCCTGCGCGGCGAGGTCGCGCCAGGCGCGGTTGTCGAAGCTGAGCACGTACCGCTCGGCGCCGAAGGCGTCGTAGGTGGTGCCGGCGGGGGAGCGGCGGTGGATGCCGAGCGAGGGGCGGGAGATGCCGCTCTCCCGCGCCTCCGGGCAGAGCGCGCGCACGTTGAAGTCGACGCGGCGGGAGCGGTACGGCTCGACCTCGAAGAGCGCGTCGGTGAGCCGGCGGGCGTCGGCCTCGCACTTGCCCCGTTCGGCCGCGGGGTAGCCGTCGCCGAGCAGGAGGAGGTCGACCTTCACCGGCGGCGGCCCCGACTCGAAGAGGACGATCGGCTCGCCGGCCGGCGGCGGGGCGGCGCGGTCGATGAGCGGATCGGCGGGGTCGACGGTGGTCGCCCAGAGCTCGCGGAATGCGTTTGCCGCATCCCGCTTCTCGATCGCCACCCGCACCTCGCCCGCCGGGAGCGGGAAGCGCAGCGACTCGCCGAACGCCCGCGTCTTCGCCGCCGCCTCGGCGGTCGTCTCCCACTCGCCGTAGACGGGGGAGGAGCCGCGGGAGTAGAGGACCTGCCCGGTCGCGGGGTCGGTGACCACGAAGCGGTACTTGCCGAGGTTCGTGTCGTCCACGCGGCGCTCCGGGTGGCCGGGCCAGGGGAGCGGCTCGACGAGGACCCGCTCCACGGCGAACCCTTCGGTGCCGCGGCCGCCGTAATGGACGAGGTCGACGCGGAGCGTGGGCGGCGGCGTGGCGAGGGCGGTGGCGGGCGAGAGGAGGACGAGGAGGGCCAGGGTGGAGAGGTTTCGGGCCATGTCGGAGAGTGTAGCCCCGCCCTCAACGCGGGTGGGAAGGCGCCGGTCGTGCGAACATCGGGAGCGGGCGACCGGTGAAAGCGGGGCCGCCCGGGGAGGCGGCGATGACGAGCACGAGAAGCCGGCGGCCGGGATGAGCGGGGGGGAGCCCCGGGGCTCCCGGGAGTGGGTGCGGCTGCTGCGCTGGCCGGTGGCGCTGGTCGCCATCGCGGCGCTCCTCGTGGTCGCGCTCGCCCTCGTCCTCGCCCGGCTCGAGCGGCTCGGGGCGGCCGCCGGGCGCCTTCCCGCCGCGCTCGCCGAGCGGGCGGAGCGGGTCGCCCGCGGGCTGCTCACCGGCAACGTCACCGAGCGGTTCCTCGCCGACCTGCCCACCGTCACCGCGGCTGAAGGGGGGCGGCTCGAGGTGGCGATCGCCGAGAGCGTCGAGACGCTCGGCCGCACCGACGAGCGGTGGGTGCTCTGGGATCTGCTCCCGCTCGGGACGACGACGGTCGAGATCCGGGTACCGGTCACCTACCGGTACCACGTCCGGCTCGACGAGCCGTGGACGGTGCGGGTGGAGGATGGCCTCTGCCGGGTGGAGGCGCCGGCGCTCCGCCCCTCGCTCCCGCCGGCGATCCACACCGACCGGATCGAGCGCCGGGCCGAGGCCGGCTGGCTCCGCTTCGACGCCGCCGAACAGCTCGCGGCGCTCGAGCGCTCGCTCACCCCCCGCCTCGCCGGCCTCGCCCGCGATCCCCGGCATCTCGCCTTCGCCCGCGAGCCCGCCCGCCTCGCGGTGGCTCGCTTCGTGCGCGCCTGGCTCCTCGGCCGGGAGGCGTGGGGGGCGGGCGGGGTGCGGGCGATCGCCGTCACCTTCGCCGACGAGGGGCTGGCCGGGGAGACCGCGCTGCCGCCGACGCTGCTGCTCGGCGACTGAGGGCCGGCGGGCGGTACGATGCGGCGGCCAGGAGCGCGTCGTCGTACCTTCGGGAGGTCGCGATGAGATCGAACCGTACACCAGAGGCCCGGCCCCGGGGCGGGGGCGCCCTGTTCCTTCTCGTCCTGCTCCTTGCCCTGCTCGCCTGGCGCGAGGCGCCGCCGGCGCCCCGGGCGGCGACGGCGCCGCCCACCGAGTTCTCCGGGCAGCGGGCCGGGGCGACGCTCGAACGGCTGCTCGGTGACGGGACGCCGCATCCGCTCGGCTCGCCGGCCAACGCGGCGGTGCGCGAGCGGCTGCTCGCCGAGCTCGCGGCGCTCGGCCTCGCGGGAGAGGTCGAGCGCGACTGGGCCTGCAGCGACGAGTACGGGGTCTGCGGCGAGGTGGCGAACGTGCTCGCGCGGCTGCCGGCGGCGGGGAGCGGGCCCGCGGTGCTCCTCCTCGCCCACTACGACTCGGTACCCGCCGGCCCCGGGGGCTCCGACGACGGCTCCGGGGTGGTGGTGCTGCTCGAGACGGCCCGCGCGCTCCTCGCCGGGCCGCCGCTCGCCCGCCCGGTCTGGCTCCTCTTCACCGATGGGGAGGAGATGGGCCTGCTCGGCGCCGAGGCGTTCGTGCGCGGGCCGCACCTCGCCGAGGTCGGGGTGGTGCTCAACGCCGAAGCGCTCGGCGCTTCCGGTCTCGCCTGGATGTTCGAGACGGGGGAGGCGAACCGGGAGCTCGCCGCTCTGCTCGGCCGCCACGCCCGGCGCCCCGTCGCCAGCTCGCTCGCCGTCGAGGTCTACCGGCGGATGCCGAACAACACCGACTTCTCGGTCTTCCGGCGCGCCGGTCTGACCGGCCTGAACTTCGCCTTCGTCGGCGAACCGCTCGTCTACCACACGCCGCTCGACACCGCGGCGCGCTGCGCCCGCGGCTCGCTCCAGCACGAGGGCGACCAGCTGCTCGCGCTCACCCGCGCCCTCGCCGCCGCCCCCGCGCTGCCGGTCGCGCCCGGGCGGGCGGTCTTCTTCGATCTCGCCGGCTTCCTCCTGATCCGCTGGCCGGAGAGCTGGAGCCTGCCGCTCGCGCTCGCCGCGCTCCTGCTCCTCGGCGGCCAGGCGGTGGTGCGGCGGCGGGGTGCGCGCGGTCTTCTCGGCGGCCTCCTCGGCCCGCCGGTAGCGCTCGTGGCGGGAGGTCTGCTGGGCTGGCTCCTGCACCGGGCGCTCACCGCGCTCGGCGCCTTCCCGGCGCCCTGGACGGCCACGCTGGGGCTCGCCCGCTGGGCGTTCGTGGTCCTCGGCCTGGCGGCGGCGGCGCTCCTCGGAAGCCTCCTTGTGCGCTGGTCCGGCTGGGGCCTCTGGCTCGGCACCTGGCTCCTCTGGGCGCTCGGCGGGCTGGCCCTCGCCCATTTCGTGCCGGGCGCTTCGTATCTCGGCATCGCCCCGGCGCTGGTGGCGGCGCTCGCCGGCTGGGCGGGGCGCGGCGAGACGCCGCCGCGCGCCGTCTGGCTCCTGCCCCTCGCGGCGGCCGCGCTCGTCTGGCTCCCCGGCGCGCTCCGGCTGCCGGACACGATGGGGTACGCGACGCTCCCGGCGCTCGCGGCGGTCGCCGCCTGGGTGGGCGCCGCGGCACTCGGGCCGTTCGGAGCCGGCCGCGGCGGGCTGCGGGCGGGCCTGCTCGCCCTCGTGGCGGTGGGGCTCTCCGTCGCGCTGCTCGTGCGCCCCGCCTTCACCCCGCACCATCCGCGCGGGCTCGCGCTGGAGTACGTCGAAACGGCCGCGGCGGCACACTGGTCGGCCGCCGTCGCCCTGCCGCCCGCGGTGCGGGCGGCGGGAGAGTTCGCACCGAGCCGGCCGTGGCCCTGGGTGTCATCCGGTGGTTTCTCCGCTCCCGCGCCTCGCCTCGACCTGCCGGCGCCGGCGGTGGCGATCGAGACGATCGAGCCGATGGCCGGCGGCCGCCGGATCCGGCTGACGCTCCGTTCGGAGCGGGACGCCCCGCTGGCGCGGCTCTGGCTGCCGGCCGGGGTCGAGCTGCGGGGCGCGACGGTGGCCGGCGTCGCGCTGTCGCCGCCACCCGCGCGGCGGGGCGTCCGCGGGACACAGCTCGCGATCGCGACGCTGCCGACCGCCGGCGTGGAGATCGAGCTCGAGCTCGGCGGCACGGAGCCGGTCACGGCGTGGGTGGCCGACGCGAGCCGGGGTCTGCCGGCCGCGGGCCGCCCGCTCCAGGAGGCGCGCGGGCCGGCGGCGGTGCCGGTGAACCAGGGCGATCAGACGGTGGTGGCGCGGGAGCTCACGCTCTAGGGGGCCGCGGCCTCAGACGCGCTCCCACTTCCGGGCGACGCGCAGCGCGACGGCGAAGAAGAGCGCCGACCAGGCGAGGAGCACCGCCGCCTCGGGGAGCGCGGCGGTGAGCGGCTGGCCGCGCCAGAAGACGTCGAGGAACCCTTCGAGCGCCCAGGAGTTGAAGGCGAGCAGGCTCGCCTTCTGCAGCCCCTCGGGCATGAGGAAGCGCGGGAACATGCTGCCGCCGAGCGCCGAGATCGAGAGGATCACGAGGTTCGAGACCGCCACGAGCTGCTTGCGGGTGCGACAGAGGGCGGCGAGGACGAGGCCGAAGGCCGAGGTGACGAGCGCGGTGCAGCCCGCCATGAGCAGGAAGCCGGGCAGGTGGCCGAAGAGGTCGACGCCGTAGACGAGCTGCCCCCAGAGGAACATCAGCGAGATCTGGACGAACCCCATCGAGAAGAGGAAGAGGAGCTTGCCGGTAAGCAGCTGCCGCATCGTGAGGCGGGTGGAGAGGAGCCGGTCGAGGGTGCCGCTCTCCCGCTCCTCGATCAGCGCGCCGCCGGCACCGGCGGCGCTGAAGAGGAGGAACATCACCCCGAGCCCGCTCGCGTAGAAGGTCACGAGGGGGCGCTCCTTCTCCTCGCCGGTCAGATCGCGGATCGTGACCGGGATCAGCATCTCGCCGCCGCCCGGGCCGCTGCTTCCCTTGGTCGCGTTGCCGCCCTCCTCTCGGGTGGCGAGGTACTCCGTGAGCTCCGCGAGCCGCTCCCGCTGGGCGGGAGTGAAGTCGACCCCCCAGAGGTCGAGGGCCTCGACGCCGGCCCCGAGGTAGAGGTCGCCGAGCACGGTGAAGCTCACCTTCTGCACCATCCCCTTGACCACCTGCGGCGCGATCGGGTTGGCGCTGTCGGCGAGCAGGAGGAGCGGCGTCGTCTCCTGGCCGGCGCCGACGAAGTCCGGCCGCTGCGCCCCGAACCCCTCCGGCACGATGAGCGCGATCGGCACCTTGCCGGCGCGCACCGCGGCCTCGGCGCTCACGCGGTCGAACGGCGCGGCCGGCGGCTCCCCCTCGCGGCTGCCCGGCGCGGTGTGGAGCCGCAGCGACGGCTCGGCGGCGAGTGCGGCGAGCAGCCGCCGGGCAACCGGGCTGCCATCCTCGTCGACCGCGATGACGTTGACGCGCGGCATCCGGGCGCGCTGGTCGCCGCCGAAGACGAGGGCGAAGATCGAGTAGAAGACGATCGGCAGCACGAAGGAGAGGGCGAGCGCGGTGCGATCGCGGGCGAGCGCGACCCAGGAGGCGCGCACGAGGGCCCGGATCATTCCCGCAGCTCCCGGCCGGTGAGGTGGAGGAAGACGCGCTGCAGCGTCGGGCTCTCGAGGCGCAGGTTCGTCACGCTCGCGCCGTGCCGGGCGCAGAGGTCGAGCACCCGCGCCGTCGCCGCCGCCGGCTCGGCGGTGGCGAGCTGGAGCCGCTGCCCCGCGAGCCGGGCGCCGAGCGCGGTGAGGGCGGTCTCGAGCGCGGACGGAAACGGCGCGGCCACGTCGACGACCAGCTCCTGATCGCTGCCGATCGTGGCACGGACGAGCTCGTCGCGGCTGCCGACGGCGATCACCCGGCCGTGGTCGATCACCGCCACGCGGTCGCAGAGCCGCTCGGCCTCCTCCATGTAGTGGGTGGTGTAGAGGACCGCGGCGCCGCCGGCGGCGAGCTCGCCGATCATCGCGTAGATCCGCTCCCGCGACTGGGGATCGACGCCCACCGTCGGCTCGTCGAGGAGGACGATCCGCGGCCGGTGGAGGATCCCCGCGGCGAGGTTCAGCCGCCGCTTCATCCCGCCCGAGAACGGCTCGATCGGCTCGTTCGCGCGATCGGTGAGGCTCGAGAAGGCGATCCCGCGGGCGACCGCCTCCCGGAGCGCGGCCCCTTCCAGCCCCTGGAAGCGGCCGAAGAGGGCGAGGTTCTCGCGCGCCGTCAGCAGCGGGTAGAGGGCGATCTCCTGCGGGACGTAGCCGAGCGCCCGCCGGGCGCCGGGCGCGTCGGCGTCTTCACCGAGGAGCCGGATCGTGCCGGCGTCCGGTCGCACCCGGCCGGTGAGCGTGCGGACCAGCGTGCTCTTGCCGGCGCCGTTCGGGCCGAGGAGGCCGAGCACCTCGCCGGCGTGGAGATCGAGGTCGATGCCGTCGAGGGCGCGGAGCGCGCCGAACGACCGGGCGAGGGAGCGGATCTCGACGGCGGGCACGGCGGCGATCCTACCAGAGGCACGCCGGGCCGCCGGCGCCCGCTACTGCCCGGCGGGCAGCCCGCGGCCGGTCACGAGGTAGGTCGCGAAGCTCCCGAGCCAGTGGCTCCCCTCGTAATGCTCGCCGGTGACCCGGGGCAGCGCCTCCTCCCGGTGCCGGCGGGCCGCGGCGAGGAGCGCGGCGCGGCGCGCGTCGGCCGCCGGCAGCCCGGCGGCGATCCCTTCGAGCATCCAGGCGCGCGAGAGGTTGAGGCCGTCGAGATGGGCGAGCTTCGGGTCGGAGGGGTCGGTGACGACCCCCGGGAGGAGCCAGTCGGCGCTCTCCGTCCGCGGCAGCTCGGGCAGGAAGGCGGTGAGCCAGGCCGCGAACTCCGCGGGCGGGAGGACGCGCCGGACGGCGTCGGCCTCGGCGAGACAGGGGGAGAGGAAGTCGTGCCCCGAGGGCTCCCAGGCGAGTGGACAGCCGCGATCGCCGGCGTAGAAGCGCCGGATCGTCGCCGCGAAGAGCGCTTCGGCGTCGCGGTCGCCCGCGCCGCGCGCCCAGTCGAGGGCGAGGCCGAGGGCGAAGGCGGTCTGATCGTGCTCCCCGATCCGGATCGGCGCGGTGAGCTTCGGCAGCCAGTCGGTGAGCCGCGCCACCGCGGTCCGCTCCAGCGGCGCGAGCGCCGCGGCCCAGGCGCGGGCGTCCGGATCGTCCCACTCCCGCAGCTCGGCGGCGAGCTGGAGGAGCCAGGCGAGGCCGTACGGCCGTTCGAACGCGGCGCGCCCCGCGCCGGCGAGGTAGGCGGCCTCCGCGGCGAGGTTTTCGGGGGTGAGGCTCCGGGCGAGCGCGGCCCGCGCCGCGGCGGCGTACGGCGCGTCGGGCGCGAGCCGGGCGAGGCGGGCGAGGAGCCAGTGGCCGTGGACCGCCGAGTGCCAGTCGAAGCAGCCGTGGAACGCCGGGGTGAGGCGCCGCGGCGGCGCGACGTCGGCGTCGCTCTGCAGCACGTGGGCGATCTTGTTCGGGTACTCCTGATGGACGCAGGCGAGCGCGAGGGCGGCGAACCGGCCGGCGGCGTCGGCGTCGAGAGCGGGGGACGGCGGGGCGGCCGGCGGCGTGGCCAGCGCGGCGAGGAGGAGGAGGGTCGGAGTCGGCATGGGGGAAGCGTATCGCCCCGCGTTCCGGCGGGCACGGCCGGGAGGCTTCTTCCTGATCTGGTGAGAGGCCGGAATCGGCGGTATAGTCGCTTGGCTCACCTCATGAAGACATCTTCCGATCCCGCATTCCGATCCCCCGCGTGCCGTTCGCAGCTCCCGGCCGCTCGACCCGATCGAAGGAGGGTTTTCCGTATGCGACGTCCCGATCACCTCACCGTCCCGCTGGCCTGCCTCGCTCTGGCAGCGCTCCTGCTCGGGCTCGGAGCCGTCACCGCCCCGGCCCGGGCGCAGGACGGCCCGGCTCCCGTCTACTCGGAGGCCGACGCCGCGGGCCGCTTCGTCTACCTCGTCGAGTTCGCCGAGCCCGGTCTGCTCGGGCGGGTCTCCCGGGCGCCGAACGCGCGGCTCGACATCGAGAGCGGCGAGGGCCGCGCCGCCCTCGCGCAGATCGTCGCCGAGCAGGCCGAGCACGTGCGGGCGATCCATGGCGCGATCGCCCGGCTGGCCGAGGTGACCCATCACTACACCGCCACCCACAGCGGGATCGCGCTCCGCCTCACGCCCGACGAGGCGGCGAAGGTGGCGGCACTGCCCGGCGTCGCCGCGATCGAGCGCGAGGTGGTCTACGAGCTCGACACCTACCGCGGCCCG
>Ga0209604_1000161_pt1 | contig 64903 bp, 65 predicted proteins | sample AD_UKC097_MetaG_FD_184405 | JGI IMG/M metagenome (GOLD analysis project Ga0209604, IMG submission 184405) | Active sludge microbial communities of municipal wastewater-treating anaerobic digesters from USA - AD_UKC097_MetaG (SPAdes) (version 2) | ecosystem: Engineered > Bioreactor > Anaerobic >...
AACTCCTCGACTCCCCCGTACTTCAGCGACTCCGGTACATCCGCCAGCTCGGTTTCTCATTTCTGGTATATCCCGGGGCACACCACACAAGGTTTGAGCACTCGCTTGGTACTCTTTACCTCGCCAATGTTATGGCGCGCCAGCTGGGCCTCCATGAGGAGGAGCAGAACCTGGTCGCCGCTGCAGCACTTATTCATGATATCGGACATGGTCCGTTCTCGCATGCCATCGAACCGGTCATGGTGGAGTTTTGCGGGAGATCTCATCATGAGGTATCCGCGCTTCTTGACGACCCAGATCTATCCGATTGCCTTGAACGCCATGGGATACTTCAAAAAGAGGTTATTGCTCTTCTTTCGGGAAACCACCCCCTTTCGGGAATTATTCACGGGGAACTGGATGTGGACAGGATGGATTACCTCCTGCGCGATGCGCATTACACGGGTGCTCCATATGGGACCGTCGATGCTCACCGGCTTATCAGGAACACCTGTCTGTCTGAGGGAGCCATAACCCTTGAAGAAGGAGGAATTAATGCTGCCGAATCCCTTCTTATCGCACGGACCCTCATGAGGCCGGCAGTCTATTATCATCATGTCAGCAGGATTGCAGAGATGATGCTTTCAGCCGCTGTTCGCAGGCATCTCGAGAAGGACATCAGGGTGAGCCCTCCGGAATTCATGCGCCTCGATGATGCCGGGTGCATGCAGACGCTCCTGAAGTCCCCCAGTGCCGTGGCCCGTGCCCTTTCTCTTCAGATATACCAGCGGAGGCTTTACAAAAGGGCGGTCTATGTTGGACGGGAGCAGGTAGCACCATCGATGACTGCACAGAAGATGCATCAGCAAAAGAGACAGAACATATCAACGGCAATTGCAGAGGATGCGGGAGTGGAACCTCACGACGTCCTGGTTGACATTCCTGAATTTCCTCGTTCCATGTCGGTCCATGTCAGGATCAAGAACAGACACCGGGTGATAGGGCTTGAGGAGATCTCTCCTCTTGTGACAACCCTGAATGAAACACGGCGCGGTCAGTGGAGACTGGGGATCTACACTCCTGCCGGGCATGTTCCAGCTGTTGCTGCAGCTGCACGGGAGGTTCTTCAGATTCGTCCGCTTACAACTCAGGAACGGTTGCCGTTCTGAACGGGTCGATCCACCGGGATCAAAAAAAAAAGTTTATCACCATCGAGCTGGAATCTTCCAGCGAGGGGGAAACACATGATCGAATACTGGATAGTCGTCACGATTGGCGTAATTGTGGTGGTAAGTGCACTTTGTATCACCTATCTTTACGCTGAAAACCGGGAGCTCCGCCTGGTTCGGAGCAGGTACAGGCTGAAGGTCTACGAAGAATTGCTACACGCTGTGACCGATCTGAACGTTGCAGGTGCCGATGTATACAAACTCGATATGGCAAAGCGGCGCCTTGCACAAACCCTGAACCGGCTCAACCTGGTCGCATCAGGGGATGTCTTGAAGGGTGTGAATGACCTTCTCGACTTTCTCAACGAAACCCCTTCGGGGAACTATGATGTCCTCCGCCAGACCAACATCCTCAATGCTATCGTAAGAGCCGCCAGGAACGACCTTGATCCTGATTCAGCCAAGGATCTCGAAGATACGGCATTTCGCTTCCGATTCTATGCTCCCCCTAAGGGATGAAGGACAGAGATATCGGAATAATCCTCTTTTCCAGAGTATCTCCCCGGATTTTTAATAAGCCAGCATCGCTAAGCTGAAGGTAAAGAAGCCGGAGGTATTGATATGGAAGAGAGGGCTGGAATGAGGGGCTTTATCGACCAGATGAGGGAGTGCGGGGGCGTCATTGATTATGAAGATCCGGTAGCTGCGGATTATGACGCGTGCAGGCTGGCACATGGGACTGACCGGCTGCTGCTCTTTCATGATCTTGAAGGAAAGCGTGGAGTGATGAACGTAACAGCAACCAGGAACGCGCTCTCCCAAGCCCTCAATATACCTGAGACTGATTTGGTGCGAAGGCTTTCTTTGGCGGAGTTCCAGGGTAATGTGGTCTGCGAAGGAAATCTCCCAATGTCTGCACCGGACCTTCAGAAGATCCCCGTTATGAAACATTTTCCCCGGGATGCGGGGAAATATATCACTGCGGGGATTGTGTTTTCCCGATATGGTGATACCGAAAATGCCTCTATTCACCGGATGCAGGTCCTGGACGAGAAGCGGGTTGCAGCACGGCTTGTCGAAGGGCGTCATACCTATACTCTCCATAAGGCGGCTGTGGAGAGGGGTGACCGGTTGCCCGTTGCTGTTGCCATTGGGGTCCATCCGACCGTCACTATTGCCAGTTGTACCCGTGTGCCGAAGGGAAAAGAGCTCTCCTATGCTGCAGAACTGCTCGGGGGAGAAATGCCGGTTTACCGGTGCCCGAACGGGGTGCTGGTCCCTGATGCAGAGATCGTGTTTGAAGGCTATATTGGAAACGAAACGACAATGGAAGGTCCTTTTGTCGATATTACGGGGACCTATGACCTCGTGCGTGAACAACCCGTGATTGAATTTACCGGGATGCATCTGAAAAAGGACTTTATCTATCATGGAATTCTCCCTGGCGGTAACGAACACAAGATGCTCATGGGTGCACCCTACGAACCCTCCATCTACCGCGCTGTGGGAGGAGTGACAGAGGTGAAGAACGTGGTTCTCACCACGGGGGGTTGTGGCTACTTTCATGCGGTCATCCAGATCCGGAAACAGACACAAGGAGATGGAAAAAATGCAATCCTTGCAGCCCTTGCATCCCATACCTCCCTCAAGCATGTCGTGGTGGTAGACACGGATATCAATCCCTCTGATATCCAGGATGTAGAGTTTGCCATTGCGACTCGGGTCAGGGGAGATAAAAGCCTGCTTGTGATCCCAGGTGCCAGGGGATCATCACTTGATCCCTGCAAGGCAGAGGATGGCACAAATGTCAAGGTAGGCATCGATGCCACGATGCCGTTGGGCAGGGAAGATGAATTCAGAAGAGCTGGGTGGGACTGAGGTACAACAATGCACTTGCTTGCAGAGGAAGAAGCAATCCTTGCCGGCGAATCAGGTGAGACCCGTCAGCAGATGATGGAGATCCTTGTTGCTCTCGGCAAGGTATTTTCCGCAGACAGGCTGGTTCCCATCAGGAGTGCCCAGGTGAGCGGGGCTTCCTACAAGACGATCGGCGAGGCCGGCCTTGAATGGCTCTCCACCCTCGATGCCCGCGTATCAGTACCAGCGATTCTCAACCCGGTAGGGATGGATCGGGTCCGCTGGCGGGAGATGGAAATCGGTCAGGCTTTTGCCAGAAAACAGGAAGATGTGATCAATGCGTATGCACGGCTTGGCATCAAGTTGGAATGCACCTGCACGCCATATTATATCTACCAGACCCGGTTCGGGGATCATCTCGCATGGTCGGAGTCCTCTGCAGTTGCCTATGCAAATTCGGTCATCGGGGCACGGACCAACCGTGAAGGAGGGCCTTCGGCGCTTGCAGCAGCAATCATAGGAAAAACTCCTGAATACGGACTCCATCGCGTTGAAGAGCGGAAACCACAGATTGTTATCAGGATTGACCGTGCAACCAATTGGGAGGAGAGTGCTCTTTATGGCGCACTCGGCTATTTTGCCGGAAGTGAAGTGGGGGATAAAATCCCCTATGTTCAAGGAATCCGGCCGAAGAGGGACCACCTCAAGGCTCTGGGTGCTGCATTGGCTGCATCCGGTGCAGTTGCGCTTTTCCACGTAGAGGGAATTACTCCTGAAGCCCGTATCTTTGAATACGATGTGGGGAGCCTTGAGGTGTTATCGGTTGAGCCAGAGGAGATACTTTCCCTGATGAACCGGATCCCGGTCGATGCGGTGGCGCTCGGCTGCCCTCACTGCTCACCGGAGGAACTTACTGAGATAGCCGGGCTCCTCGAAGGCAGACGGGTGACCCGGCCCCTGTATATATTTGCCTCCCGCAAGATAATCGAGAAATCAACTGAGGCTGTTGCCTGCATCGAGCGGTATGGGGGGAGGGTTTTTGCTGACACCTGTATGGTTGTATCCCCCGCTCTTGAGCAATATGGGGCAATCATGGTAAATTCCGGAAAAGCATTGGCCTATGTCCCCAATATGTGCGGGGCTGCCGTCCGGATCGGCACAACAGAGGAGTGTATCAATAGTGCGACAGAAGGATCCTAACGCGACCGGATCCCTATGATCCGGGACCGGGGGAACTGATCCTGATTCCAGGAACTCCTTCTGGCTCGCCATTATCCCTGGAATGAGCACCTTTAAATTTCAATTTATACAACAATCTTCCTGATATGGCCTTTTCGGATATCAGAATGGAAAGCTTCAGAAATTACCGGATGCCCGTCATCTTGCTCCTTGTTGTGATTTCCATCCTTCTCGAGATAGTGCTGCACTGGTATCTGGGAATATCTGTTGCATTTTCCCATTTTTTTTATATCCCGGTTGTCCTTGCCGCAGTTTGGTACGGCAAGCGGGCGGTTCTTGTCGCGATTATTCTAGGAATTGCCCATCTTGCCGGGACCTATTTTTCGATTGGATTCATTGACACGGTGGCTCTCCTCAGGGCGATGATGTTTATCATCATAGCGTTGGTACTGGGTGCGATAACCGATCTTATGAAAAAAGAGCAGGAGCAGATTATCAATAAAGTGACCGATGCCGCATTCAGTGCCGGGCTCAATGAAGGCAGCACCAGAGGTATGCAGGGCCGGAAAAGCCGGATCCCCTCTTTTGCCAGCGTGAAAACAATGAGTGAACGCCGTGATATCCCTGGTCTTATCCGTGCGCTCAAAAACCGGGATCAGGCAGTCCAGTATCAGGCTGCGGAAGCCTTAGGGAATATTGGTGATGCTTCGGCAACCGAAGCGCTGATGGATGCACTGACCGGAGATCAATATAGCGGGATTCGGTGGAAAGCGGCCGAGGCACTTGGGAAGATTGGTGCACCCGCAGTCCCACATCTGATACAGGCCCTGAAAAATCCTGATGAGGATGTCAGGTGGAAAGCGGCTGTAACCCTCGGGGAAATTGGAGATCTGCAAGCTGCTGATCCACTCGTGGATCTGCTTGGTGACGAGGATAGGTTTGTCAGGAGCCGGGCTGCTTATGCGCTTGGACTGCTCGGTTCTGGCGCAGTGGCACCTCTCACCAAGGCGCTCCTGAATGGCTCTATTGAGATACGCCGGGGGGCTGCTGCAGCCCTGGGAACCATCCGGGATCCAAACGCTGTTGAGGCACTGATCCAGGCGCTCGGCGATCCTGTGGATGAGGTATGGCAGGATGTTATAGGAGCTCTCTCGCGGTTGGGGGAGCTGTCGTATCATCCGCTGGTCAATGCCCTGCGTTCTCATGAAAGGAGGAGTCTTGAGGGAGCTGCCCTGGCTCTTGCCGGATCAGGTGCACCCGAGGCTGTCAGCACACTAACTTCTGCCATTGACACCGCAGATCCTGAAATACGGCCGGTTCTCCAGTCGATTGTCAATGAGGTGATGGCCCGGCAGAACCGGCAGTCTTCGAGGAATGGGGAAGAGCTACCAGGATTTTCAACAAAAGAACCATCAGGTTCCTCTTGACTGATTTTTGTTCACGCTCATCAGGAATTGCCGGTGTGGAGGATATGCGTATGAAAATGGAAATTTCCAGGGATATTAAAGCACTTGCCGATCCGGATCGAAACATTCGCATCAAAGCAGTCAGACGCCTTTCAGATACCGGGCAGCCTGCTGTTGAACCGTTGATCAGGGCAATGGAGCATGAGGAGAGTAAGGATTTCCGGTGGTATGCTGCTGTTGCCCTTGCCCGGATCGGTCAGCCGGCAATTGAGCCGCTGATCACCGCGCTGAAAGGAAACCAGGACAGGGAATTTCGTCGCTATGTTTCTGCAGCCCTCGGCCATATGGGGGGGGAAGCTGTCGATCCCCTTCTTTTGGCGATGAAGAGCGCCGATCCCTCAATGAGGGGTTTTCTTTCGGCAGCCCTCTGCCGAATAGGCCCTGCTGCCATTGAACGGCTGAAGGAAGCATATGCCAGCCACGATCCGGATCTCCGAGAATGCGCTTCGCTTACGCTCTGGGGGATGGGCGAATCCGGGGTAATCGGGATGATGCAGGCGATTGAAAGAGAGAACGAGGGACCGTGAACCGGATCGATCCACTTTTTGCGTTCCGGATACGAAACAGAAACGCAGGAGTTTGAAATGGCGGTGCAGCGATCCGGGGTGATGGAATCGTATGAAAAGAGCCTTCAGGACGGATTGGGAGCAGCCCTGGAGGTAGCCACCCGAGCCCGGGCAGTGGGGATCGATCCCCGGACGAGAGTTGAGATTCCTATCGCCAGTGACCTTGCAGACCGGGTGGAGGCACTCCTTGGAATCCGCGGGATTGCAGCCCGCATCAGGGAGCTGGAATCCGGAATGAGCCGGGAGGAGGCTGCACTCAGGATCGGTGACGATTTTGTTGAGCGCCGGTTTGGTGAACAATCCCGCGAAGAGATCCTTGACCATGCCATCCGGACGGCCATGGCTGTGCTCACCGAGGGGGTGGTGGCAGCCCCGACCGAGGGGATTGCAAAGATTGGAATTGGAAAGAATGATGACGGGACGGAATACCTCCGAATTTATTATGCTGGTCCGATACGGAGTGCAGGGGGCACAGCCCAGGCACTCTCTGTTCTTGTTGGAGATTATGTCAGGCGGGCACTCGGCATCAGCCGGTATATTCCCCGTGCGGAAGAGGTCGAACGGTATATCGAGGAGATCCGGCAGTATAACACGATAATGAACCTCCAGTACCTCCCGGGAGAGAGGGAGATCCGCCTCATCGTTGGTAATTGCCCTGTATGCATTGATGGGGAAGGAACCGAGCAGGAAGAGGTTGGAGGGTACCGCAATCTGGAACGGATCGAGACGAACGCGGTCCGGGGGGGGATGGCACTTGTGCTGGCCGAGGGTCTTGCGCTCAAAGCTCCGAAAGTCCAGAAGTATGTCCGCGCAATGAAGATGGACGGGTGGGAATGGCTCGATGAGCTGACATCGGGTGCTGCGAAGAGCTCGGATCCCGATTCCGATACGATCCAACCAAAGGACAAGTATCTCCGTGATCTTATTGGAGGGCGCCCTGTTTTCTCTTACCCGATGAGGAAAGGCGGGTTCCGCCTCCGTTACGGGAGATCCAGGAATACCGGGTTTGCCGCAGCAGGAATCAATCCTGCAACAATGCATATCCTTGGTGATTTCCTTGCTGTCGGCACCCAGATGAAGATAGAACGGCCGGGAAAGGCCGCAGGGATTGTACCTGTCGATACCATAGACGGTCCGATGGTCAGGTTGAAAAATGGTGATGTGCTCCGTGTCGACGATGCAGAGACAGCCCGTGCCCTTGCCCCTGACATTGATAGGATTCTCGATGTGGGAGAGATCCTGATCAGCTACGGGGAGTTTATGGAGAATAACCACCTGCTTGTACCGTCAGCCTATTGTGAGGAATGGTGGCAGCTTGAGGGAGGATTTGAGCGGCCTTCGAACGAGCTTGAGGCTATAGCCCTCTGTTGTGAAGGAGCGTTCCTGCACCCGGACTATACCTGGTTCTGGGATGATATCAGTCCCGGGCAGGTCGCCGAGCTTGCAGGATTCATTGAAGAGCACGGGGAGATCCGGCATGGTGTGCTCCTTCTTCCGGATGAGCCGGCCATCAAAGAGATCCTTGAGGAGCTGCTCATCGCCCACATGGTCAGGGAAAAGATGATCTGCATCAGCACCAACAAGGTGCTCCTAGCCTGTCTTGGCCTTGACCTCACTCTCAGGCGACGAAAGGAATGGGAAAATGCCCCCATGGAACGTTCACTTGACCTCGTGATGCATCTCTCGGGGTTCAAAATACGTTCGAAAGCTGGAACACGGATTGGTGGCAGGATGGGTCGTCCGGGGAAATCGAAACCCCGCAAAATGAATCCCCCACCCCATTCTCTCTTCCCGCTTGGTGAAGCAGGAGGATCCCGGAGGTCATTTCAGGAAGCATCTAACCATGCGCCTGAAGCAAACAAGGATGGGGGGATTATCCGGATTGAGGCAGGGAGAAGGCGTTGCAGTGTATGCGGGACCGAGACGTATCACAACCGGTGCCATTGTGGCGCCCATACCGAAGCGGTATACACCTGCCAACGATGCAAGAGAGAGAGCTTGGAACCAGAATGCCCGGTCTGCAAAGTTCCCTCATCCTGTTCACATCATCTCGCCCTCAATGTCAAACAGGAGTACCTTCTCGCGATGGAGCGGCTGGGGAGGCGGGAGAATCCCGTCGGGCTTGTGAAAGGAGTTAAGGGGCTTATCTCCCGGGAACGGGCAGTTGAAGAGATCGAGAAAGGCATACTCAGGGCAGAGAATGAACTCTTTGTCTTTAAGGATGGAACTATCCGGTTTGATATGATCGATCTCCCGCTGACTCATTTCCGTCCTGATGAAGTAGGGGTGACCCCTGAAAGGCTCTGTGAGCTTGGGTACGCAAGTGATATCAAAGGAGCCCCCCTTACCCGAACCGACCAGGTGCTGGAGCTGAAGCCCCAGGACATCCTTATCTCCGAATCCTGTGCTGATTACATGGTCAGGGTCGCCCGATTCATCGACGAACTTCTCACCCGGTGTTACCATCTTCCGGCCTACTACTCGGTCAATTCGAGAACAGAGCTGATTGGCCACCTGGTGATCGGCCTGGCTCCCCATACCAGTGCAGGGGTTCTTTCCCGTATCATTGGCATCTCGAGGGCAAATGTCGGGTACGCCCATCCTTTTTTCCACGCAGCGAAACGGCGGAATTGCTTTTACGGTGATACAGAACTGGAGTTCTTCGATGGAAAGGTATGGAAAAAACAGCAGTTGCGGCAGTTTGTGATCGAAAATTTTGATCTCTCGAGGCCTGGCATAGACCGGCTTGGGACGTACTATTCTGACCCGAGGCAGGGATACCTGACACGGACCATTGATCGCGAAGGAAAGCCGCACCTCAGGAAAGTAACGTCGGTATCAATTCATAAAAGTCCACCTCACCTTATCAGTTTTGAGACAACCCAGGGACGTATTATTGCGGTAACTCCAGACCATGCGATGCTGGTATGGGATCTCTGTTATCTGCGGAAGATCAGGGCAGATGAGCTGAAGGAGGGCGATCCTGTCCCTGTCATGGTAGGGATGAACGTGATCACTGACCATATCAAGCGACGCGATCTCGTCCCCGCTGCCGAAGACCGGGTTTATTGCTTGACAGTTGAAGAGGAGCATACGGTATGTGCGAATGGGATATTCACTGGGCAATGTGATGGGGACGAGGACTGTATCATGCTCCTTCTCGACGGTCTGATCAATTTCTCCCGTGCCTTCCTCCCTGAGTCGAGGGGAGGGACCATGGATGCACCTCTGGTGCTCACTACTTCGATCGATCCAGCTGAGGTTGACAAGGAGAGCCATAACCTGGATGTCATGGCTTCCTATCCCCTTGAACTCTACCTGGCAGGCCTTCGATATGCCCATCCGAGAGAGATCGTCTCTCTGATCGACCGTGTCGAACACCGGCTGGGAACTCCAGCCGCAATGGAAGGATTTCTCTATACCCATGAAACATCGGATATTTCAGCCGGGCCCCTTGAATCCACGTATACCCAGTTGAAGACCATGATTGAGAAGCTGGAAGCCGAGCTGACACTCGCAGAAAAGATTCGCGCGGTCGACCAGGATGATGTGGCGGAGCGTGTCCTGACTACTCACTTCATTAGGGACCTGATGGGAAATCTCTCTGCCTTTTCCAAACAGAAGCTGCGGTGTGTCAAGTGCAACCACAGTTACCGGCGAATGCCTCTTGCTGGCAAGTGCATCCGGTGCGGGGGAAATGTTATACCGACAGTTCATGAAGGATCGGTAAAGAAATATCTCGAGGTATCACGTGCTATCTGCGAGAAATACAAGGTATCTGAGTACACAAAACAGCGGGTAATGGTCCTCGATCGGGCAATTGAGTCCACTTTTGGCCATGAAAAGGACCAGCAGCTCGGTCTTGCAGATTTTATGTGAAGGTTCGGAGCGGTCTTTGTATGGGCCCCGGCATTCAATTTTCGGGAAATCGGATCAATTCTCTGGAGTCTGATGCATTGATCATCCCGGAGAAGCGAAGTATCCGGAAATCGCAGGAATAACTCACGCTTTTATTACCAATTTTGGACTATATATGTAGTGAGCGAGGGTAGCCAAGCTGGCAACGGTGGCAGACTCAAGACCACATAAGAATTATTGCGGTCGATCACCCTCTCTATAATGGTATTTTGGAGCGAGTGTAACCAAGCGGTCAACGGTGACCGACTCAAGATCGGTTCTCGTAGGAGTTCGCAGGTTCGAATCCTGCCACTCGCATCGTTTTTGCTGGAACGTGAAATCCTAATCATCTTCAGTCACCATTGCCGGTAAAATTCGAGACGTATCCTTTTCATAACCATCAGTGAACGATTGCTTATTGTTTTGATCATGGCTGCCATGCATGCAGAATCCCGAAGAGCCCGAGAGGTCCATGAACAGGGACCCGATCGAGAGAAAAAGCATATTTTTCTGAAATATACTGGAGAAGTTCCGTGTTGATCGGCCCTCCGATAGGAGGTTGGTGCAGCTCCATCTCGATTCTCCTGATTCCTTCGAGATCGACCGGGCGTATCTGCCATTCTGCACCCTCACAGTCACACTTCAGAAAGTCACATCCTCCTGCCCTCTGGATCAGCTCAGATAATCTGTACGTGGAAACCCTGGAAGAGATCCCATCCCATTCGATGTAAGTAGGGAAACCATCTCCAAGCGCCCCGCAAAATACCTTGATATCAACCCCGTTCAGGGTGATATTTGTGTTGAGAATGTCGGTGGTGAATGGTTCAACTGCAGAGACATGAGAGCTTTTCTTTGCAGCACGGATACAGAATGCACCGATGTTGGCGCCGATATCGAGAATATGATCATCTTCACGGATATCCTCCATCCAATATTCCGGGATTTCTGTAATCTGGCGAAATGGTGTGGAGATGATACTAAACCTGATACCATCACGGGTAGTAATAAAAGACGCGTTGTGTCGGAGATGGGGGGAGGATGATGCAGTCGACCGGCTCATTCTCTCCCTCATCTCAGGATAGTTCCATTTTCCCTATCAGAAATCCCGACATCCACAACTTTCATCATATCCCATTATCCACAATCTCTGGAATGAACCAGAAAGAGTTAGGCCTGCTTTTTGTGGTGGTAGCACTGCTTATTGGAGGTATAATTATTTCGGCACTATATTTCTTGCCACCTCCCGGATCCAGCCCGGAAGCTGAGTATTCAATTGAAGTATCACCGACTTCACCATCCGCTCCAACCGTAGCATCACCAACGATGTCCGAATTTGAAACAACATTCACTCCCGGATCGGTCAGTGGATCTGGAACATACCCTGTCACTTCGAAACCTACGGATGTTTTGTCTGACCGCTCATCAGGATCAGACGACGCTGGAACCCCTTTTCTTACCCCAACACCCACCCCAATCCAGACAACCGCTATTACGACATCCCCATCTGCCAGCGGACCCCCGTCATTCACTTTGATTGTCACCCCTGTAGAGGCACGGGCGAAGCCCGGGGATACCATCCTCTATGTGATGGCTATCGAACCGAAGGGCGGGTATGATGAGCCGGTATCTCTCCGTCTTGAGGTAAATGCACTGCTCCTGTACCGGGAGTCTTTTGATCTGGGGGATATCGATCCACCTTTTCCAAAGACGATCGAGTACCGGTTCGTGGTACCTTCAGAAGTACCGGGAGGGATAACAGTGAAAGGGCACCTCACCGCTGAGGGTAGTGGGCATAAAGAGGAGCAGGATCTTATCCTCCAGATAGGGGGGTGATAGAGCTCCTCCCCTTAATCCTCTTTTTGGGATGCATTATGTATGAGACTATACCCGATTCGCTTTTCCTGAACACAGGATCTCACTTCACGCTCGCTCCAGGAGAGGGAAGACTTTTTTCCAGCCTTTATCTCCACAAACACGATCTCGCGCAAGATACCCTCCGAAAGCCCATCAAAGATGACGAGATCGATAGGGCTGCCGAGAAACCGTGCGTCTTTTGGATTGTAGGGAAAATCGGGGAAAAATGGAAGAAGGTGCTCAGTGACCTTTCCACGTATTACCGATTGGCTTCTCTTGACGGCATCATTGCGAATTACTACCTCTTCATGGACTCTCCATGAACCAAACAGAACTCTGGCTTTCTCATCAGACAGGCGTTCGAGTTCTCCTCTCTTCCACTCTTCGAGATCAACCCGCTCTGCCATCCGCCAGTTCTCAAAAATTTCCCGGGCACGGGATTCAATCTTTTTTTCCTGGAGGATATATAGGAGCAGGACAATTCCGAGGAAAAATGAGAGAAGAAGTATTATGATCCATTCGATCATGCAATCACTGCCCTCTTCCGTATATTATCCCACATTCATCTTTACTGTGTCAGATCCCAAGCGGGATCAGGGAAGGCTATGGCTCTTGAATATAACTGTGAAAGAGAGATTCCGTCCCATACTAGCTCAGGGTATTGCCCCCTGCAATGGGAAAAAAATGCAATGAGAAAAAAGATCGGATTGATCTGAATGGTCTGGCTAGGAACGGTTGCGTTCATGAAGCAGTTCAAGGGAGGTTCGGGCTGTCTTTCTGACCCGCGAATCCGGATCTTCCACCGCATTTTTGAGGAGATCTTCCGCCTCTGTACATTTCATGACTCCCAGTGCCCGTGCACAGGCATTTCGTATACTGGCATCCCCTGAAACGAGCCCGTGCTTGAGCGAGACGGCGAGTTCCGGGTTGTCGATTGAGCGGATCCCTGCGGCTACCATCTCCCTTATATACCACTTCTCTTTCGGGAGATGACCTATAAGGTCAGTAAGGAGGCCAGGGTTCTTGATATGACCTATCCCACTCACTGCCTCCTGGCGTTTCATCCAGTCATCGGATTTCAAGCCCCTTAGGATATGGACGACCTCATCACGATCAGTATTGTTTTTCCTCATTTGGCGAATCCCACTGTAGTGTGTATCGGGGTAATTATTTATATTATTGGATGGAAGTTTCTTTCTATTTAATCTAGACACTCTTATACCTTGCTTTTCATTATTCCAGTGTCCTCTCCGGTTGGATCAGGATAATTCTATAAACTCGCAGATCAAACGTTTTTTTTAGTAAAAGTAAAGTCATAAAATGGAGTTGATGTACTGACTGAGAAGAAACCGGGTCAGGCAGGTCCCCCTGAGGAGATAGTGAGGGTTCGCATTCCAAACAAGCGGAATCGCGAAATTTTTGCGTGCGCTGAACTGATGATGGGCGCAAATCATATACGGGTGAGGTGCTTTGATGGTGTCACCAGGATGGGCCGTATCAAAGGTAAAATAAAAAAGAAGGTCTGGATCCGGGAAGGAGATATCCTCATTGTTGTGCCCTGGAGTTTCCAGGACGATAAGTGTGATATTATTTACCGGTATACGGGTCCCCAGGTCGAGTGGCTGAGGCGCAACGGGTATCTATAATATATTCTTCAGTAAAAGGGCATCAATCAGAGTGACTTTATAGTACGCAGAGCAAGTTATTTTGATGAAAGTATCTCCGTGCATTTTACTATTCTTCATTATTACAGGCGTTTTTTTAAGCGGATGTATTACAGGTGATACTAACGATCAGAATCAGAGTGAACGAGTAGCTGATGCAGAAGGCATGGCACGTAAATCGCTGGAAAATGTGAATGCGACACTCCAAAAGGACCAATCAAATACAACTGCCTGGGTGACCAAAGGGAATATACACCAACGTTTAAAGGAGTACGATGAAGCGAACTATGCCTATGATCGAGCGCTGGATTTGGAACCAAACCTAACTCGGGTGTGGCTTTACAAAGGAAATATTCAACATATTCAGGGTAATTTATCAGAAGCACTCCGGATGTACGAAACTGGAATTGCACTTGATCCCAACCAGTCCCTCCTTTGGGCGTATCGGGGCAGAGCCCTTGCCTCCCTCGCCCGCTATGATGAAGCTCTCTCCTCATACAACCATGCTTTGGTTCTCGATCCTTCAAATGCCATAGCTGGAGTCGATAAAGGCGACCTGTTAAAAGCACAGGGTCATTTTGATGCTGCTCTCAGTGCATATTCTGTCGCTATTACCGCGAATCCTGGGAATATCGAAGCCGCCAAGGCAAAAGCCGATCTCGAGAAGAGTTTGATGCGATTCCACGAAGCACTTCAAACCTACGACTATATCCTCAATGTGACTCCGGATGACAGTTCAGCCTTGTCTGGGCGAGCAGACACCTTGGCAGGGCTTGGGAGATTTGAGGAAGCAGTTACTGTCTATGACACTATCCTCACCACATCACCTAATAATTCACAGGCTTTCGCTTACCGGGCGTATTCATTGAATTCTTTAGGTAAGTATGAGGAGGGATTGCAATCTGCAGAGAGAGCTCTTGATATTGAACCTGGAAACACGGTTGCCTTGAATAACAAGGGCACCGCACTCCATGCACTGGGACGTTCCAGTGAAGCACTTGATTCTTTCAACGAGAGTGTAAGACTCAATCCTACGAATGCCGTTGCCTGGACGAATAAGGGATATGTCCTTGCATCAATGGGCAGATATGAGGAAGCCCTGGAGGCATACAACATCTCCCTTGAATTGAATCCACGGCAGGCCAACATTTGGGGATACCAGGCATCTGCCCTGGTGGCAGTATCCCGGTTCGATGAGGCAGTTCTCGCAGCTGAAAAAGAGCTTGAGCTGAATCCTCGAAATTTCCGAGCTCTCACTGCAAAGGGTGAGGCCCTTATCAACCTGAAAAAGTATGATGAAGCTGCAGCAATCTTCAGGGAAGCATCAAACCTCAATCCTTCTTCGGTGACAACGTGGCTTAATCTGGGTTATGTTCTGTATGCCACGAAAGACTACGAAGATGCCAACGACGCTTTTCAACACGCACTTGATATTAAACCTGATGATTCCCAGGCCTGGAGGTATAAGGTGTCCTCGTTGATAGCACTTGGACGAGGGGGTGAAGCGGTTCGTTACTATGATGGTGAGCTGTCAGAAGATCCCAACAACACCGTTGCTTTGATGAATAAAGGCTATGCACTGCACCAGATGAAGCAATATCAGGATGCCATCACGATATTCGACAAGGTAATCGGACTTGAACCAAACAATACTGCAGCTCTTTTGAATAAGGGCTATGATCAGATTGCAGTCGGGAATTATCTTGGGTCTATCGATACCTATGACCGGGTTCTCGCACTGGAACCTGATAACAGCGAAGCCCTCCTCTACAAGGCCGTCGCACTCTATCGTATAAACCGTTATGAGGAAGCACTCGCGGTCATTGAGAAATCACAGGGTCTCAATCCCAACAGTTCGGCAATTTGGGCGAACAAGGGGTATATTCTCACAAAAATCGGTAGAATTGACCAGGCAATACAGGCATTTGACAAGGCCCTTGCGCTTGATCCGAACAATTATGACGCTGAGATAGGCAGAATCGAAGCGATCAGGATCGAATGGCCGTCATACCGGGGAACCTGAAATTAGGTTTGAACGGAAGTCTGGCTTCAAAACCTCTCCCCAGGTAATGAACCAAATGATCTATGCTTGATTAGCATGAGCATAGACTGTCTGATAAATGGAATAATGAAGGCTTCCTCGTTTGCACCGTATAAGAGTATTCTATCGTGAACATTGTTAAAGGATCAACCCAGATAGTATAATTCGAACCCAGGGTGTCCTATAACATCCCTTTTACAATACCCCTATTCCCCGTTTATCGTTACTATGAATGTCACCATCAAACAAGCGAGTCATCGATACTGATGTTTAAAAGAGAAAAGGGGGGAGTCTTCCTCAGGGTGAGGAGTACTCTGTGTTCATTGAGATCTGGATGAGTCCGTTCACCCGGACGTCCTGTTCATAGGTCATACTGGTTGTCTGGTTGACCTCGGCACCGGAGCCTTCCATGATAATTGCCTCAGTGAATACTTCAGCACTGCCCTCGGCCTTGTCGTTTCCGGTCTGTCCGCTACCATCTACAGAGACATCGTAGGTGATCTCGATACCGCTGTCGATATCGTTTGAAACCGTCCTTGCCGTACCGTCTGAGGTCACCGATCCTTCCTTGAGATTGACTTCACTGCCCGCCTCTACACGGACTGATGATGCCGGAAGGATCTCCCCATTATCATCGCCCCACATGCAGCAACCCTCTTCACCGTCAGTTCCGGTCGCATCCTGTTCAATCAGGATAGACTCAGAAGAGTGCATCATCCCAACACTGTCTCCATCGCCTTCGTTGGAGTAGTCAATCTGTCGGTCGGTCTCCAGGTTTGACCCGGATGCCCCCTGACTAGCGGTATCAACTTCGATGCTCTGGGTATAGTTGATCGTTCCGCTGGTTGCTACGGTGTTCTCAACATATGCAATGGTAGCCTGGCCCTCCCCGTTCGCATCAAGCGGAGGATTATTGAGGAGGTTGCCATTTCCCTGAGTAAAAACGATATCAGTATCGGACTTCAGACTACCTTCGGCATTGGCCGTGATATACACGGAAATACCCGAGGTTTCATTGCTTGCGGGAATGGGATTTGCCGCACTCACCACCGAGCAGCCTATTGCCATGATTAAGGCAAAGGCTACTAAAATAACCATTGAATTCGTCTTCATTTCGCCACATTGATTATTACACATGGGTTTTAAAGATTTATAGTATATATAGATTTTCTGGCTGTATCTTGGTTTATGGAAATGAGGTATTGAACGGATATGAGGGGGAGATTCCCGTCTGAATCATGTTGATTTTTTAACCGCAAGAGGAGCATTAGAAAGGTACCTTTTATGTTTTTATCAGGGAAAAATTCCTCCTCATTTCAGAAATAAATTGTTTACGAAGGAAGGATACCCAAAAGTGGGAGGGATTAGGGAGTATCCCCTCTTCTGTTCTGGTGGCGCGTCTTCAACAGGTCAGGACTGACACGAGGTCATTTCATCAGGTAGTTATTCCCGCTGTGTGTTGACGAGAAGACGCATCAGATACCAATTAATTTACCTATCTCGGATGCGCTGGCCTTCTTTTCTACCTGAACGTATGGGCTTTGTATTCATCGTAATGATGAATAAATAGGGTGACGTTCATATTATATATAAAATTATGTTATATTTTACGCAAAAGATGAAATTAATGGGGTCACTAATCGTCCAAAACGCCAATATACTCATGAATATCGCTCTGGCTTTTTAGATACCACTTATAAACTTAATGACCTATCTCTTATTAAAGAATTTCTGGCTCGATAATTCGTATCTGTTCTCCTCTCCTTGCAGAGGCATTTAATGTTAATTCGTGTAATGAATTTTCTTCTGATTATCTATATCAAGATACATTGAAAATTTCAGGTGAATACGAGGGGGCAATCATCTATGAGGTGGCAAACTTACTTGGTATTAGTCGGTGTTCTTGCTGTTTTTATTACTATACCTGCGTCAGCGGGACTTCAGGTGACCGCTTTTCCGGAATGGATCGTTGCTAATGGAGTGAGTACGAGTACAATAACCGTGAATTTAACGAATGGTACCGGAGGGGCGATAGAAGGAGCCCTTATTGGATTTAATGTTAATTTAACAGTTGGTTCGATATCTCCAAGCTTAACAACCACAGGTGTGGATGGTATCGCAACGGCAGTATTTAGAAGCAAAACGGTCTCCGGGACGACCGAGATAATTGTTTCTGTCAATGGAACCCCAACTGGTTATTGTAATGTCAGCATAGATCATGACACGCCCTACTCCTTGCAGATGTTGGATTATCCCAATTCTGAAACGGTGGGGACTATCCAGACTATTTCAGTTGTATTGCAAGATATCCATGGCAATATTGTGGATGCACGAAAAGATCCCGAGTTTGTCATATTCACAATCCTTACCCGTGATGGATCGCGCCTCCAGAACAGTTCAGACCTGAATTTTACCAATATTTCCACCACAAATAGTAATAACCTGGACGGTATGGTGGTTACCAATATATCCCTTGATACAGAGCCTGGGGATACCCTCATCCAGGTAAAGCCATTGGGTCTTGCAGATCGGACAATTAAAATCGAGCGAATAGCTGACGGTGAACCCTTTTACATTTATGCGGTCAGGAGAGATCCTTCTGTCCCTTACGTTCCGGCGAATGGTGAGGATTATTTCGTTATCACGTACCAGCTCTTTGACCAGTATATGAATGTTCTGAATAATAAGAAAATTGAACTGGAAGCTGAAATTCCAGGGGAGCCGTGGTATCCCAATATAACGACAACTTACGATGGTATTGCAGCAGAACAGTACGGTCCATTTCCTAACGAAACACCGGGGAGAGGGAAGGAGTTTAAAACGAACCTTATTGCAACCGCTCAAGATAATAAGTCAGTTATAAGCATTCTTCCTGTAGAATTCTATGATCCCAGTCCTGCGAACCTCATACTTTCTGTAAATCCGAGGAATATCCCAAGCCTCGATGTGAACAATACCTCGCATGCCGTTATTACAGGAATGGTTGTGGATAATCATGGAAAAGGTGTGGGAGGCCAGACTGTTAATTTCTACTCCGCCTTCCCTACCTATTCAGTTCTTAGTCCCAAAGTCACTGCATTGCCATATCTGACCAGTAGTATGAATGTGACAGATGAATACGGCTTTGCATATGGTACGTTTATCCCCGGTGAGTTTAATGCCAGTGAATATCGTTCGGTGACAGGCCAATGCAATGTTTCCGGAATATGGAACCTAATCAGCCGAAATGTCACCCCGATATGGAAAAATTATGGTTACCTGAAAGTTACCAGCTGGGTAGATAACAGCAGCATCATAGAGAATCAGACTGTCAAAGTGGGTGTAGAAGTCTACGCAGACGGACCCTCGTTCAATTCACTGCCTATTGACATGATCTTCTGCACGGACAGGGGCGCCTCAATGCTCTGGGATACCTACGATGGATATGGAGGATCAAGTGACAAAATGCAATATCTCTACAATAACAGCGAGGTAATTTTTAATGAACTGAACGAATGCCCGGAGGAGGCAGAATGTGACCGGGCCGGGGTTGTTTCGTTTGGACCGGGAAACCGTTCGATTAACTGGCCTGATAAGTGGCCAGGTGACGATGTTACTGCCACTGATGATTCATCCTACATCGCATCGTATTATCCGCCGAATTCAGAGACAGGTACCACCTATATCGGATATGAGGATTTTGCTACCGTTGATTCGGGCCTGGAGTATGATTTCAAACCTCTTGTGAATGATACCATCAACCGCCTTCGACCATTCGGCGATCCATGGAAGGGAGACAAAGCGAATGTCCCCCTCAGATATGGGCTTTATAAATCGATCAATGAAATGATCGGCCTCGGAACTACCGAAAAGACCCGTCCGGAGGCGATCAGGGCAATCATCATCCTTACCGATCCGGAATGGAATGACTGGGGTGATCCAACAGCAGGATGGGACGGCATCTCTGTGAAGACAGTCTATGCCGAGACCAAGAAGGCGCCATGGAAATTACCAGAGAGCGGGTTGAATGCATGGGTGCCGTTTTCGACCTTTGGCAGGAATGTCAACGGCCAGGTAACCGAGGAGAACAATGTTCCTGTTGGGGATATCCGACAGAACATGGCGAATTATGCCAGTGAACATGAGATTATCATCTACAGCATTGCCTATCCAAAAAAGGATAATAATGTCGATGAAGCAAGAGAAGAGGTGCTCCGCCATCTTTCCGAATCCACCGGAGGGATGTATTTTGAAGCTAGAAACGGGACCAATCTCAAGACGATCTTTGAGGTCATCGGTAGGGATCTCCGGCAGAGAGCGAGCATCAACACCACAGCGGAGTTCAACTTCACCAGCGTAAAACTGTACACGAATGAAACCATCGAGGACTGGGGCGGAAACGATACGTTCAATTACAGTTATGTGCCATTCGAGTCAACAAAAATCCAGAAGTGGAACCGATCAGGCAATCTGACTCAATTGATCTATCGTGATGATACGACAAATTGGACGGTAGACCAGAAACTGAAATTCGATCTAGGTACCATGTTTATCGGTGACAGGTGGATGGCTAATTTCACCCTGATCTCCAAAAAAGTTGGGACCGTCGAACTATTTGAGAACTCCTACATCTATACTGACGACGATCAGATCATCGTTCCCAAGCCCATCATCCAGACGGGAGCTACGAGGAGGGGTGATGAACCTACTGCCGATCTTGAAATTAAAAATTTTATTGTAACCAACTCGCTGAACTTAGATTATCTTATACAATACACTGGGAACGAGACTCTGCATACCCGTTTGTTTTACCGAAAGGGTGGGAGAATTACGGGCGACTGGAAACAGTTTGCAGCGAGGAATTACGAATGCACCGATGGTGCATGTCTGGAAACTTCTGATGATGCTGTGATCAGCAAATGGCTTCTTGGTTCTGGGGACTACGAATTCAAGATCGAAGCCTGGGCAAAAGATGCTCCAATGGATTATAAAACCAATTCAACAAGTCTAAAAAGGAAATTCTATATCCTGCTAAGGTAATCGGACTTTCTTTTTAAGATTAAAGGGATAGTATTGTTACATTATATGTTTTTATGACCAATTTGGCAGATGGATCAAGATCGCAGGTGATGGTTCTGCCGCTTGGTGTCTGAGGGGTCATCCCCAAATCAGATGTACCGAAGTAATTTTCCCATGCTTTCATGTAATCTTCTGCGTGATTTGCATGATAGGTTATTGTTGTTGGATTATTGTACTGAATGGTTGATGGAGGCTCGCTCAACATCATTCGTACTGTCCCGATACCGGTCTGTGAAAAATCATCCTTGGCATTCAGCTTAATAAGATGGATTACATAGGTATTTCTTTGAGTATCGTAGAACCAGGCCGGCTGGGCGAGCATTACTGATCCATTCGGATCGCTCTGGTATCTGGTAAGAACTGCACCATTTTCCAATGCAATAGTGGTGCTACCGTCCTGTGAAACGAATTTCAATTCCCCTGGTGTATGGGTAATCGTTGAATTTGCATTATTTACCTGAATCTCAAATCGGGGGGTATTTGGGTCGGGATCCTTTTTTACCATGAGCGTACCTCCGCTTACTTGGATTGCCGTCTCCTGGTAGGGTACCCCTTTTGCAGTGAGGCTTCTAAGATCGCTCTGTATAACGAACATGTTCTTCTGCATATTTTTAACGTTGGTATTCTGCTGCTCCTGGATCAGTGCAGGATACCCATAAAGCGTGACCATGGCAATCCCTGTTATGACAATTCCAAGGATAACGACAAATCCGATTGTTTCTGAAACACCAGAATCACACGAAAATCCATCACTTTTTATCATATTCTCTCCCCTATTCCCATCCCGTCGAATTATACTGGATCACATTTAATCCATGACCCGTGGTATTTCCCCTTACTCCAAGGGTTTCACCGATCCCTGCCAGCGGAACTACTCTTCTGATATTACCATATGATACACTGACAACATCTCCACGCTCTTCTGATTCGATAATAACCTCATATTCCCTTCCAACGACATCATCAGGGATATCAAATTTGGAGGTGATGTTCCCAACTTCCTCGGGTGCAATCACGTACAGATCTACGATACGGGTGCTGACCCCGTTGCCGATGTCGATAAAAGCGTATTCCGAGAGCTGATCAACGGGATGATAAATTGCGACTGGAGTGATGGCGAGGATAGTAATTATGATGAGGATCATCATCATTCCGGAAATGATGAAATACTCGATCAGGTCACTGACTCCGCTCTCCGATGATTCCTGCATTAATCAGTTCCCTCCCAACGTGTGCTCATTGTATTCGGTAAATCCGTCATTGAAATGGAGATAGATACCTCCTTGAGTCTCGTTAAAAAATATAACCGAACCTTTTCTTTTCAGTGAAATGTCTTGAACCGCCTGAAGAAACGTTGTTTCATAAAGGGGAAGGTCACCTGTCCAGTAATATTCCATGATCTCTGCTCGGAGGTCCTGGATCTCAGATTTCGGAAATTCCAAGACACTTTCAGAGGTGGTCTTCCCAACGAGCGCCGATTGATTCACGATAAGGGCAAGAAAAACCAGGATAATGCTAATGATAAAGCCGAGCATGACAATCCACTGCGCATCATCATTCATTCTCGCCATAACTGCACCTCGAGAAGGACAGTTCGATGGTCGGAATCTTTAAGCGAAACCCAGCGACTGACTTTTACCGCATTTTCGCGATAATATTCTTGTGATTCGTAAAATACATATGAATTAATTTCGGTACTATTCTGGTAATAAATCGTTGCATTATATTCATAATTCCCCGTTACCATCCCACTACCAGATTCCGCATTCAGATAAGCAAGAAATTGGTTATGAAATTCATTTGTTTTGTTTCCTTTTATTAAACTGGAAAGGTTACTCTCATAGTTAACCTCATCCCAGTAATCGGGAGTATCCATCATGGCAAGAGCATCATTCCCAAGCTGCTGCAGTTGCAGATCGATAATATGGACATCTTGCTGGGTTAGAACAGTCGTTGTACTCACGACGAGATATGCAGTTACAACGATCATGAGCGCAGCAGCGATCCCTTCTATGGTATACAGTTGCCCATCGTCGGTTACCATACCCAGACCTCCAGCACAGCGGATTGAAGTTCAGGTAACGACGCTGCAGAATCTGAATCGTAACTATAAACCTCCTGGTTTGTGACGTTTTGATCAAATGTCATTATGAGGTCGATTGTTCCAAACCGGTCATATCCAATCCTAGTGAAGAATCCCTTTTCGAGATTGATGGACACATTATCTGTTACCATATTCGTGGATGGATCTCCTGAGTCGTACTCCTTGTTCCCATCGATAGTCACAATCATCCTTGGTGAATCCTCATAGGCATCAGCACCAATGCAGCCCCCACCTGTTAAGGCAATAGGATAGGTACAGATCTGGATGTCGGTAATATTGGGCCATGCACCCGTTCCATTCTGGCTGAAGTCCCTAATCAGGATGGAAACATTCTGATTGAGCGGATCAATCCGGTACGGCGGTGGTATATCATAGAGTTCTGCAATATCGAAACGGAATGAGGCAGTTTTTAAACTTGATGCACTGTCCGGTGTGACATTATATAGGTGAATAGAATCAGGTTTCTGGATTTTCACGATACGTTTTATATACCCATACCTCGTTTGATCAGGAATAGGATCGCCAACGGTTAATGTTGGTGAGGGTGCATCCAGATTCTTCAGAGATATGTTAAAGTAATAAGGGTAATCCCCAAAAATGAGTTTCTCCCGGTAATCTTCCGGATTGCAGAATTTTCCTTCAGCAAGACATCCCGCTGAAGAGGTATCATTAAAAAATTTTTCAACTTTATCCTGCAGCAGTATTCCCGGGTAATTTTTCTGTATTGCAAGCCCGAGTCTCTTTACATTGGCTCGCTCTGCAGGATAGGATAGGTTTGCCAGCTGCCAGTTCGCAGGCTCCCCTGGATCCTCCACCAGCACGACTGATGTCCGGTAGGCAACTGCATCGTAATCGATCGTCCTGCTCTGGAGATGAACAAGCAGACCGGAGATCATGACTCCGACAAAAATAAGTGCAATCAGAAAAATCGTGAAACCGATAAGGAAGTCGAGAGAAAGGAGCCCCTCTTCCCTGTCAAATTTTCGGGGAACCCGCATCGTAACAGCTGTTATAGAAAACGAAGCTTATAACCAATTGGTCAATTCATATTAACCTGATCGATGAAGAAAGGGAAGACCCATGACAACCATCATACGTGAGCTTTCAGCTGCCGAATTCCCGCTCGCTGAGAAGGTATGGGAGCAGTACCGGGGTCAGAAAGCCAATCCTGCCGCTGAAAGGATTTTCGGGGTATTTGAGGACGGGAAGCTCGCGGCGACTGCAAGGTTTACCCGGCACTCAGATGGGAACGAGATGGACTGTGTCTTCTCGCTCGACGAATACCGTGGGAAGGGATTTGCCCGGAAAGTAGTGCAGGCTCTGGTCGATGCCTGTGGTTCGGAGCGGATCTATATTCATTCGACACTCGTTCTGATCTCCTTTTACAAGACGTTCGGGTGGACTCCCATCCCTGAAGATCAGCTGCCAAAGTCCATCAGGGAGCGGTTCATCTTCTGTTTCGGGGAGATGGAAGGGTGCAATGTCTGCCCGATGGTCCGGGAAGCACAGGCAAGGTGAATGGTGGGTTTCTCCCTGTAACCCATCCCTTGATTTGAGCCACCAGACACGTTCCGGGTAACCGGGAGGTTTACCCACCACTAATCCCCACTTGGCTGGAAGGATAAGAAAAAGGCTCGCTATCGCGTTCTGGCAGGGGTTATGAGAGGGATCCGGGTTTAGGAAACCCCCTGAAAACCGCCCCTAGGAAACGTAATGTGACCGATAATTTTTAAGCCATTTATTCAGTCAATTCAGCAAAATAACCAATTTAAAAAGACTTCTCCATGAACGAAAGGGCTTTTTCCAGTTGAGGGTGGCAGGGATGAGGAAACAGAGCCAAAAATGGGCTCGGATCGATCCATAAAGAGCAAGGTGCGTACTGTAATCCTCACTTTCAAGAGGCATCCTAAAATGGGGGAGGGGTTATGGTAGAAGTATACGTGTTGTATCAGAACAGGGAGAGGAAGAGCTGACCAGGAATGCGAAATCTGCGCAGGAGACTCGACATAGGGGGTGCATCGAAATATCATCTCTTCCCTCACCGTAATATTTCGAGGGGGACCCCTGCATCAGCGCCGAATGCATTCCGCCGCTCGAGCATCTTCATTGCCCGTTTCAAGCGTGCCTTGAGCTGGGAATTCTCATTCTCAAGGCGGCGAACTCGCCGATAAAGTGGTTCGGTCCCCCCTGCACCGCAGAGGCTTGCGATATAGTGTTTCAGAAACCGGTCGGCATTATTCTGCTTCCGAGGGATCCACTGGATATCGAGCCTGATGTTCTTTGCCACGATCAGGTCTTTAATGGCTACCTTCTTCCGGAAGAACGTAGGGTGGCGGGACTTCTGGTATTCCGACAGATGCCAGACGACAACCTGGCTGTCGGTCCGAATCCTCGCATGCGAATGTTCAGGCAGGTGTTCGAGGGCAAGGATGACTGCATTGAACTCGGCCTCGTTATTGGACGCTCCCCGTTCATAGGAGAAAAAAACCTCCTCCCCCGGGAACAGAGCAACCGAATGGCCGTCCCCGCTCCCGTCCACCACAATTTCGATCCGTTCCTGCATCCGTTCATCACCATGCCCCGGAAAAATCAAAGCAGCCGTGATCCCGGGGATTTCTTCTTCATGGAAAAAAGAGGACAGGGCGCGAGGGGGGACCACCGGATCATCCGCGATCTCCCCCTCGTTCCTGTACTGGTGCAACCGGTACTCTCCCTCCGGCGCCTATAGAAGAAACTCCGGGCTTGTAATATTTAATATTTTTGCTTTGATCGATAAAATAACGGTTTCGTGTGCCTTATAAAGGGAATAAACTGCTACGCGATGCTGGAAGGGAATCAACACCCGCAAAGAGTAAAAAAAGATTATCTGATGATCTTTGCAATCGGGATCTCAAGGATATCCTGTGCTCCTGCGGCCTTGAGACTCGGAATGAGGGTATTGACCTGGCCTTTCTGGACGACGGTCTGGATGCTGTAATAATCCACTCCATGCAGCCGGCTGACCGTAGGCCTTTTAAGGGCGGGGAGTGTGGCGACGACCCGCTCCATAGCCTCCACCGGAACATTCATGGAGAGGAGCACCTGGTGACGGGCATCGATAACTCCAAGAAGGAGGGTGACAATCTCTTCGATGGCACGACGTTTTGCCACATCCTCGAAACTCTCGCGGTTGGCAATGATGACGGTATACGACTCCATGATCTGGCCGATAATCTTGAGGCCGTTCCGTCTCAGCGTGGTTCCGGTTTCCGTGAGGTCAACCACGACGTCCATCAGGTCCGGGACCTTAGCCTCCGATGCACCGAACGAATGGAAGAGCTGGACCGGTATTCCGATCCTTCCGAAGTATTCCTTTGTAATCTCGGGATACTCGGTGGTTACCCTGCTGTGTGGGCGAATCCTGGCGACCTCGTCAATTGGTTCATCCCTGTGGACCGCCACCACGATCTTAACCGTTCCTTCTCCTGTCTTTGAATAGGAGAGCGGGGCTACTTCCCGCACCCGTGCCCCTGTTTCCTTCACCCAGTCGAGCCCCGAGATACCCATATCAAAATACCCCATCTCGACATATTTTGGGATCTCCTGTGGGCGGAGGATCTTCACCTTGCCTATGCGGCTGTCATGAATGATCGGGTTGTAATCCCGGTCACCCCGCTTCACTTCAAGGTCTGCTTCCTTGAAGAGCTGGAGGGTCTGGGACTCCAGGCTACCTTTGGGAAGTGCGATATTAATCATGGCATACAATGTTTGACAGCTGAGAGAAAAAACATCCCTGATAATTTACAGCATCATTTCTTACGCCTCTGGATCTCCAGGTCTCCTTTGTTTGCTTTCATGACTATGTGAACAGGGATCAGGAGAGGGTATGAATAACAAGCCCTGAGAGGAGTTTGGGTTCGAACCATGTTGATTTCGGCGGCATAATGCCGTTAGCATCCGCGATTGAAAGCACCGTACTTACCTGAACCGGCTGCATCGAGAATGCTACTGCATAGTCTCCCCTGTCCACCATCGCCTCAAGGTCAGCGACCGGCCGGGCGCCACCGAGATACTGGAGGCGCGCATCGCCACGGGGATCTGTAATCCCGAGAATATGCTCGAGAACCTGGTGCTGGAGGAGCGACACATCAAGTGAGCCGATCAGATCGGATCCAGCTGTTTCCCTGAGAATGCATTCGTACCATGATCCCGCCAGGTACATATGAAAGACATGCGGACGATCGCTGTGCGGGTGAATCTGAAAAGAACCATTATTGACCTTTCCATAAGGGAGCACCAAACAATACTGAGCGATCTCCTTCATGAACTCGCCAGGAGTACGTCCCCCGAGGTCATGCACAAGCCGGCTGTAGCCATGGATCCTGACCCCTGAATCGGAGAAGAGCACCCCCATGAATCGTTCTGCTTCACCGATATCAACGCCCGAATCTCTCCGCATTCCTGCCACGTTCACAGCGGATTTCGCACGGTGATGTCCATCTGCAATGTATAACCTGCCCACGTGTGAAAAATGCTCTTCGAGGAGGGCAACCACTGCTGAATCGGAGATCCGATAGATCTGGTGAACAGATCCATCGTTCCAGCGCACTTCTGCATCAGGGCTTCCTGAGGCAAGGGTATCAATATAACGGGCGAGTCCTGCTCTATCGCGGTAAATGAGTACAACCGGGCCGGTATGGGCATTCACCGCATCGATATGCCGCGTCCGATCCTCCTCCTTGTCATACCGGGTCTGTTCATGTCTCCTGATGATCCCTGATTCATAATCGTCGACGTGGAGACCGCAGCAGAGCCCGGTATATGTGTCATTTGATGTGATGACCCGGTAGACGTACATCCCAGGACCCGGATCACGTGCCAACACACCTGATGATATCAGTGCAGTGAAGCGATCCCTTGCAGAGGAATATACCCCAGGATCTGTCGGAGCACAGTCCGGAAGCTCGGCATCCGGACGACTGACACGTAAAAAACTCATCGGATTGTCCCGAATGATCCTCCGTGCTTCATCAGCAGTTACCACATCGTAAGGCACCGCAGCCACCTGGGGGGCAGCATCCCGGACCGGCCGGAATGCCGCGAAAGGAAAGATTCTCACCATGAAGATTCCCGGCTCTCTTTATTCATTTCCTCTGACAGTATATTATTCCAGTGACACCCATAGTAAGTGGCAATGGGCGACATGATCACAATACGGCGGGCAAAACCTGAAGATATACCTGCTGTTTCTGAGATCGAGAGGGTCTCTTTTCCGGATCCCTGGAGTGAGGGGATCCTTGCCGAGACACTCGGGTACTTCTCAAAGACCTTTTTTGTCGCCATCTTCAGGAGATCGATTATTGGGTTCATCGCTGGGGGACTTGAAGACACCGGGGAAGAGGTATATGGGCACATCTGCAACCTTGCAGTCGCACCGCAATTCCGGAGCAGGGGAGTGGGAAGGATGCTTGTCAGGAGAGAGGAGCACCAGTTTGCCATCGAGCTCGCAACGGGTGTTCAGCTGGAGGTCCGACTCTCCAACTACGCAGCCCAGCAGTTTTACCGGAAGATCGGATACCGAGAGGTCTTCCACATCGACCGTTATTATGCAAACGGTGAGGACGCCGTTGTTATGATGAAATGGTTCCGGTTTTAGCGGCCAAGGGCCTTGTGCGCCCGGGCAAGATGCTGGGCGCTGAGCGCTCCAAGCAGCGAGAGTTCACCGGCAAGGACTGCAGATGCGATGATCTCTGCGAATTTCCGCGCATGGGAACCTGGCGGATCTCCCCCTCCGGCAACCCCAAGCAGCCGGAGGCACTCCTGCTGTGTCGCAATTCCGGTACCTCCTCCGACTGTACCGGCCGGTAACGAGGGGAGCGTAACAGATACATACACTCCCCCGGGAGCCGGATCCACGGTTGTCACTGCCAGGCTCCCCTCCACCACATGGGCTGGGTCCTGGCCGCAGGCGATGAAGAGCGCAGCGATGATGTTGGCAGCATGAGCATTGTACCCGAGCGAGCCCGCTCTTGCCGATCCCACAAGATTTTTGCGGAGGTTCACTTCTGCAAGAGTGGCAGCGTCCGTCTTTAAGACATGGCGGATGAGTTCATCAGTGAGCAGCACTCCTGCAGCTGCCGTCCGCCCCCGGCCCATCACCATATTGATGGCAGCTGGTTTCTTGTCCGTACAGACATTGCTGGACAGTGCGATCAGATGTGCGCCGGTCTCGGATGCGATCAGTTGTGCCGCCTTTTCGCTTGCAATGGTCACCATGTTCATGCCCATTGCGTCCTTGGTGTCAAACTCGAGCCGTACAAAGACGCTTGTTCCCGCAACCGAACAGGTGATCCCCGTCAGTTTTCCATGAGAGGTGGTACTCTCCGCGGCGGCAGCTATCTCATCCTGGTGCGAATGTACATAGTCAACAACGGCGCGTGCGTGGACCACGCCAGTCGCAGCAAATAACGGTGCACGGGTCATACCGTCCCTGAAAATGCGGACTTCTGCCCCGCCGGCCTGGGTAATGGCGCTGCATCCCCTGTTGACCGAAGCGACCAGCGCCCCTTCCGTGGTAGCGAGGGGGAGGAAGAACGAACCTTCCGCATACTCTCCGTGAATGGCTATGGGTCCGGCGATCCCTACCGGGATCTGGATGGCGCCGATCAGATTCTCACAGTTCTTCTTTGCCACCCGGTCAACCGGGATGGTATACGCACCTACCGCAGAAAGCGCGATGCCGGTCTCGCGTTCGATATATGCCCGCCGGACCCGGGCAGCTTCATCTGCCGGGAGTTCCTCCTCGAGCGCATAGAGCTTCAGCGACCCTCTTTTAAGCCTCTCGAGATAATCTTCCATAGATATAGGTGTGCGTTCCCGGTATACATGAGGGTGACTGAGGAGAGATGGAGCAGGAGCAGTGGACGGTAAGAGTTCCCCTGGGCAGGGGGGAAGAGATGCGGCAGGAGCTGATCCGCGCCGGTATCCTGGACCGTGAGAAGAGGCCCAGAACTGACGGAGAGTCCCTCCTGTTGCCGGTGACTACCTGGATTGAGGGTGCCGAGCGGGCATTGTTCGAGTCGCGGAATCCGCTCCCTGAACTTCCCCGTCATGAACTGATCGGAGGGATTGCAATCATGCTGAACCATGATCCCGCAGCGGCGGAACAGCTTCTTACGCTCCGGTCCTCGCTCCATACCGTGCTCTTTCCGTTGAGTGATGTTGAAGGGAAGTACCGCACCAGAAGGTTCGAGGTGCTGGCAGGCCGGCAGGGCACTCATACCCGCTGCCTGGAGTATGGGTACCGCTTCGAGATCGATCTTTCAGAAGCCTACTTCTCACCACGTCTTGCCACCGAGCGGCAGCGAATTGTCGGGCTTCAGAATGAGGGGGAGCATGTTATCGACATGTTCGCTGGTATAGGTCCGTTTGCCATTGTACTTGCGAGAAAAGCGGGGTATGTTCTTGGTGTTGACATCAATCCTGCTGCTATCCGCCTCATGGTCCGAAATCTCCACCTGAACCATGCCGACAATGTCATCCCGATGCTTGCCGATGCATATCATCTCCCTGATCTCGTCTCGTGGACCTTTGACCGGGTGATTATGAACCATCCGACGGCCTCAATAGCCTTCCTGCCCCAGGGCTTCCGCCTATGTAAGCCGGGGGGATCTATTCACCTCTATTTGATCCAGTCTTACGAATCAGAAGCATTAGCAGCACTTCAGGACTACCCGGTGGCCGAGATCACTGAACGGGTCGTCCGCTCCTATTCACCTGGGCGATGGCATGCGGTATATGATATACGAAAAAAATCCTGAATAATAGCAGCAACGGAAAAAAATTGACAGGAATGGCAGATTTATCGGAGCCAAATCAGGGGAGCATCGCGCACACTAAAGAGAGTGTTTGAAAGAGGATTACTCTGCGGGAGCGTACTTGGTCCCGTAGTAAATGACTCCACTCTCGCCGTCTGCGGCTATCCTCCGGAACACTGGTTTTACCCGCATCCCGATCCGGGCATCATCCGGTGAGCAGACGATCTGCGCTGAGATCCGTGGGCCTTCATCAAGTTCAATGATTGCAAAAACGTATGGCGTGAGCTGTTCGAACTGCTCGCTGGCCGTGCGGATCACGGTAAAGGTCACAATTTTTCCATTTCCCGCAAACTGGTGGTCAACGATCTTTCCTGCCCTGCGACACTCCGGGCAGAAGGAGCGCGGCGGGAAGAAGTACCGCCCGCAGGTTGTGCAGCGAGTCCCGATCAGGTTGTACCGCTGGGGTATCTTTCTCCAGAAACGAGCGACCGACATTCTTCACACCCCCAGAATATGCACAGCGACCGTTGCTCCGGTGCCACCGACATTATGCGTCATCCCAATCTGGGCACCCGTGATCTGTCGGCGTCCAGCCTCTCCCCTGAGCTGCTGGGTGATCTCGTATACCTGCTTGATCCCGGTCGCGCCAACAGGATGCCCGCATGCTTTCAGCCCCCCGCTCGTATTGACAGGCAGGTCTCCGTTCAGCGCAGTAACCCCTTCCTCGGTGATCCGGCCTGCCTCCCCTTTCCGGCAGAATCCAAGATCCTCAATGGCACAGATCTCGGCGATGGTAAAGCAGTCATGCACCTCTACCATATCGATATCTGAAGGAGAGAGTCCAGCCATCCTGAACGCCCGCTGCCCTGCGGCTACCGTTGCATCAAGAGTACTGATATCCCGTCGGTCATGGAGGGTGATGGTATCGCTTGCCTGGGCACTTGCGAGCACCCTGATGGGGGTATCGGTAAATTCCCGGGCACGGTCGAGCGGGGCTACCACCACCGCGGCTGCACCATCAGTAATCGGAGAACAATCGAAAAGCCGGAGGGGGTCCGCGACAAGCGATGACTTGAGAACCGTCTCAAGGCTGATCTCCTGCTGGAACTGGGCTATGGGATTCCTCGCACCGTTGTAGTGATTCTTTACGGCAACAAGAGCGAGCTGCTCACGGGTGAGGGGGTATCGGTGCATGTAATCCCTTGCAATCATAGCATAGAGACCTGGGAACGTCGCACCGGCAAATCCTTCCCATTCGCGATCAGCGGCACCGGCCAGGGCATCCACGCTTGCACCTGTGCCGACGTCAGTCATTTTTTCAACCCCCGCTGCCACCACAATATCTTCAAGTCCTGACGCTACGGCAATCACTGCCTGGCGGAAAGAGAGCCCTCCCGAAGCACACGCTGCTTCCACTCGTGTCGCTGGTACATGGTGGGATGCAAGGCCCGCATAGTCTGCGATCAGTGCACCGATGTGCTCCTGTTCAATGAAACGCCCTGCACTCATATTACCGACATACAGGGCATCTATCTGTTCACCGGCAAGCCCTGCATCTTCAAGCGCCAGCGCACCTGCCTCCACAAAGAGGTTCCGGAACGAAGTATCCCATTTCTCTCCGAATGTGGTGCACCCTGCCCCGATTACTGCTACGTCCCTCATTTCTGCATCACGATCTTTCCCTTGTGTCTGGCATACTGTGCATACCCGATGTAGATTGGATCTTTCAGCAACTGCTCAACCCCCGGCGCTGCAGCCCGCCGGAACGAATCGCCCTCGATCTGATCGGTCACTTCGATGTCAAATGCATCGCTTCCAGCACCGGAGCCGAAGGAGGCAACGAAGATACGGTCACCTGCTGTCGCGATATCCAGTGTCGCGGCAAGGCCGATCATGGAAGAGCCGGAGTACGTATTGCCAAGTCGGGGCACTACAAGTCCTGGCCTGATCTGATCAGGGGAGAAGCCGAGTATCTTTGCCACGCGCTGGGGGAACTTTGCATTCGGCTGGTGAAAAACCGCATAATCATAATCCTTCGGGCCCTTTCCCGACTGGTCAAAGATCATGCGGACTGCTCCTTCGATGTGTTTGAAATAACCCGGCTCCCCGGTAAAACGGCCCCCATGGCGGGGGTAGTCCTGACCCTCCCGTCTCCAGAAATCAGGAGTGTCCGTGGTAAATGAGCAGGTCCGGTGAATGAGTGCGATGGGGTCATCCCTTCCTATCAGGAATGCTGCACCCCCTGCTGCGGCCGTATACTCCAGTGCATCACTTGGCGCACCCTGTGCAACGTCTGATCCAATGGCGAAGCCATACCGTATCATCCCGCTCTTTGCAAGCCCCATGCAGGTCTGGATTGCAGCTGTACCTGCCTTGCAGGCAAATTCGTAATCGGCAGCGGTCATGCAGGGAGTAGCTCCGATCGCTTCACCAACTGTACATGCAGTCGGCTTGACAGCGTACGGGTGGGATTCCGAGCCCACATAAACGGCTCCAATGTCGCAGGGATCAATTTCCCTGCGCTTCAGCGCGTTTCGTGCAGCTTCAACAGCAATTGTGGCAGTGTCCTCGTCAAGGTCCGGGACTGACTTGGAATACACTCCTAGTCCTCCCGTCACATCCTCGGCATTTGCACCCCAGACCTTGGTGATCTCTTCCACTTTTATCCGATACCGGGGAATGTACACCCCGTATGTGATGATTCCTACCATCGTTCTTCCCTCAAAATATCCACTATCTCATCGATGCCCATCATTGTGCATAGTACGGTGATATGGTCCCTCTCAGCCATCCGAGGTACCAGAGGGTGGACGAGCTCAGGCTCGATTCCCTGCAGTACGACACAGCGTGGCTTGAAGGGAGTGACCCGGATTGCAACCATCGGGGATTTTCCAGAAGTTACATCAGTAAAGATAAGAGCCCGCTCAGTACTCCAACCGTAGATACGGTTGAACTCGTTTGCAGAGAGCTGGGTAATTGCGTTGAGACTATTGACGATCGTATAACCAAATATTGACTGGTTCAGCGACCCGCAGAGGGGCTTGCAGGAGAGCACTTCTGAAAGCCTGGTGAGCGGTACCGGACTCGCGTAATCAAAAATGTCGTAAATGACATTATCATCGATATCGGTATACAGGATCTTCGCAAATTTTTTGATAAACTTTCCACCGTTTGCTTCATCGATGGTAAGTATCGTGTCAACAATCTTTCCAACAACAGCAGTACCGGGACTTTTTCTTCTCCCGCTCTCGTAATCACTGATCACGGAAGGGGAGACTTGAAGGTGTTCACAGAGCACGCCCTGGGGAATGTTGAAACTCATCCTCCATTTCTTCAGGGCTTTCCCCGGAGATTCTGAAAGCGTTATCTCCCCTGCCATCTTCTCGGCAAGCTGATACCGCACATCAGATTTCATGCCTCACTATGAGGGCAGGGGGGTTGATAAAAGTAACGAACAGGGCTTCGACATTCCACGAAAATACCTCATATAGATACTCATAAATAATAAGCATCTCAACTTTGATAAGGATATGATCTTGCCCGAGGATCTCCAGTGCCTGAAAGAGATTGCCCTGAAGGGCGGCCTGAAAGGACCGGTCTGGGTCTCTTCCCAATCGCTTGGGGGCGCGCTTGGAACCAGCCCGCAGACTGCATCACGGCGACTCCAGTCCCTTGAGCGACAACAATATCTCTCCCGTTCAGTCAATCCCGATGGTCAGTATGTCACGGTTACGAGGAGTGGAGAGGAGAGATTGAGGCATGAGTATGCAGATTACTGCCGGGTATTCGGAAGCGGGCGGGAAGAGTTCGTCCTCCAGGGGACCGTCATCTCTGGTCTTGGAGAGGGCCGGTATTACATGAGTCTCGAGCCCTATGTGCAACAGTTCTCCCAGAAGATCGGATTTGCCCCCTATCCCGGGACCCTGAATATCAGGCTTGAACCATCGAGCATGCAGGTCCGGAAGAGGCTTGATCAACTGGAATGGGTACGGATCCATGGTTTTTCAGCTGAAGGCCGTACATTCGGGGATGCCCGCTGTCTTCCCTGTAGTATTGCCGGTATCCCCTGCGGCATTGTAATCCCGGGAAGAACCCATTACCCCGACGATGTCCTTGAACTGATTGCGCCGGTTGCGCTCAGGGACGCATTGAGAATAAATGATATGGATGAAGTAAAAGTTGAGGTGGCACCATGATGGAAGAAGCACTGACAGCCCTGCGCCAGGGGAAGTTTATCCTGCTCTATGATTTTGATGACCGGGAAGGTGAAACGGATTTTGCCATCCGTTCGGATATGGTGCGCCCTGCCGATATTGCCCTCATGAGGAAAGATGGAGGGGGGCTGATCTGCACGGCTATCCATCCAAAGGCAGCAGCGTGCCTCGGTCTCCCTTTCGCGAGCGATATGCTCAGTACCTGTACCAATTTTGCAGAGGCTGTGGGGGATATCCCGTACGATCGAAAGAACCACTCATCGTTCTCGCTCTGGGTGAACCATCGCAACACGTTTACCGGAATAACCGACAACGACCGTGCACTCACTATCACAGCGATCGCTGATGAAGTGAAACGGAGTCTGAATGGGGGAGGATGCGACTTTCATGGCCGGTTCCGATCCCCAGGACACGTTGCCATACTCAGGGCTGCAGAGGGGTTGCTTTCCCTGAGAAGAGGCCAGACGGAGCTATCGGTTGCAATGGCAATTATGGCAGGCGTCACTCCTGCTATTACTGTCTGTGAGATGCTGGACGATCAGTCAGGCCTTGCCCTATCCAAGGAGGATGCCCGGGATTACGCGAGGAAACATCAACTGGTCTTTGTCGAAGGAATTGATGTGATCGAGGCCTGGGAACGTTTCTCTTCAGGGTAACATTTTACCATTTTTATCTGTTCTCTCGCCTGTCATGATAGGTCTTGGGAAATCCTGAAAAGAGAGATGCAGACTGATCAGAATTTTTTATTCATGAGCCTTTGAGGAGAAATTCCTGGCTTTTGAATGACTCGCAATGTCAGGCATAACGTGCTCACCTGAAGAACAGCCCTGAATGGGTGAAGATAATTTTTTACCAGGGAACAGGATGTGAGCTATGGCAGAGCGGCATTTCCCTCCTTCGTTGAATGTGGAAACGATGCCATCCTCTGATGTGGGGTAGAAGTGTATCGGGCAGGATGAAAACTGAGGCTCTCCTTATTCCCGAAGAGTGGATCACGAACCCTGTCGTAGCGCTCCGCCCAATACACATGAGGAGGCCTGGCAGTCAGAATCTCATTTTTTGGCGAGGGAGAGGAGTGCTTCGTCTGGTAATAATTTTGCGATTGAAGATTTCGTCGGGCATCGTCCCGGTTTGATCCCCCTGGCTTTGGCCTCTTCTTTCAGCACCTTCAGATCCAGGTTTTTGATCAGCTCGGCTCTTTGTTTCTCATCCATTGTTGATCGGACGAAGATATCTGCCCGGAAAAATAAAGGTTATTGCTGTTTACAGACTGAGTTGCGAGAGTGCTTCAAACACCATCTTCCGGAACACTGCCGGATCGGAATGGTACTCCTGTCGAGCTCTTTCACCGTATTTCGTTGTTCCCATGTTGTCAATACGGTCAAGCGTGGAAAGGGCACAGTCAAGCACCCAGCGATCTCTCGTATCCTTCTCAACCGGGGTAACGGACTCGCACCTTACGGATATGAGGGTAGCTCCGTCAGGGGTCTCGTATACATTTGGTTTCCCGGCTACAGCGACAAATGCAGGGGGTTCAATCCGGGCGATCTGTTGCATAGCTTCCGGCTGGTAACTCCCAGCCATGATAAAGAAGGTCCCGGTAGGGTCAACTACTCTTGCCCGGTAGAACATGTTCTGCTCACCCTGTTTTTTCTTCTCAGTGAGCGTACCGATGAGAAACACCCTGTTGCACCGCTCCCCTGTGGGAAGGAGCACATAGGTAGGGCTCTTCTCATCATCCCCCTCCCTGAAGTGAATCCTGGTCTCACGGAGCTCACCGGCAAAGACCCGCCTGGCGGGTTCACGTTCGAATGTTCCCTCCCTTCGGGCGAACGAAGGTCTCTCAGGGGCTGCCATCAGAATGCCCCCCCTGCCCGGTTCAGGAGTGTTGGGATCTCACCGGCTTCGAAATGCTGGAATGCACAGGCAGAGACCAGGATCCTCTGGTCGATCTCTCTTCCCCTGCAGGTGAAGTATCGCCCGAGAATACGCTCCCGCATCCTCAGGAATACCTCATCCATCCCAAGGGGATTGTTCTCGGCAAGTTCTTTCGCGTCATTGATTGAGATCCCTGTCAGTTGCTCGGTAACTTCGCGTTGGACCAGAATCTCGCGAGTCTCCTTGCCATTGTCGAGCCACCCCTTAATGCGGAGATCGTAGAGGAATCCTGGCTGGATCTCATGTACCGGGCAATAGTTCTGTCGTGAGAGGACACGGTTGCAACCCTCAACCGGACAACGCTTTATGAGCCCGGATCCAGGTGCGATATGGACAAGTGCTCCTGCAAACTCACCTTCACCTCCACTCACCGGGATATCTCCTTCTTCAGGAACTATTGTTGCAGTGGTGATGTTGAGTGAGATACGCCCCTGGTACTCATCGACCAGGGCGTAGTAGACGCTATAGACGGTTCCCGGGTTGAGCCGTTCCTTTCCCTCTTCCTTCCATATCACGAATTTTACCGTACCGGATTCATCGCCAAGAAGTCCGGACTGGAGCATCCGATCATGGCTCACTTCCCATTCCTGGATAAATTTTCCTCTCACACTACCGATGCCAGGGGTAAGTTCAGCAAGGGGGGTCATCTCAGGGATAAGGGGCGTTTCACGGGAGATCTCTTTTATGGTGGTTCCCGAATGGATCTTCAGGTTGGGTGTTCCTTTATACTCATCCACCACGACCGATTCGAAGCGGTACCATGAGCCGGCAGACAATCGTGGGGCATTTGCTTTAGCCCATACCACAAACCGCATCGCTCCAGTGGGATCCGCGAGGATTCCCGTCTGGGATATCGCGGCGGAAGGAGAACTGGAGAGAGAGACCACTTTTGCCTCGATGGTTGCCCAGTCCCCTGAAGTGAGCTGACGAAGTTGCCGCTCCTCCCCGGCAGTCCCTGCCGTTCCTGGCAGGAGGTCCGGGATGGAGAGATCACGGGCAAGCTCGTTTAAAACTGTTCGTTCTGCTTCCTGGGGTGGTACTCCGAACTCCTCCATGAGGCGGCGGAGTTTTGCCTCGATTTTTGTCCTGTCGGCCTGGTGGCCTTTTGCACTGACTTTCAGGGAGATTCTTTCACTTATACTGGAATAATCCATGTTCATACATCTCCAGATTAAGGTAGGTTGACCCCACCTACATAAAGGGTACGAGCGGGTAGTGAAAATGATGCACCAGCTGCAGGTTTAAGTATCTGCACCCTCAAATATAAGAGACATGGAATTGACGGCTGACAGCACGATCTACGACCTTCTGAAAGCGAAGCCTGAATCGGCCGAGGTACTCTTCAAGTTCGGGATGGGCTGCGTAGGATGTGCAATTGCCCGCGGTGAGACAATCCGCGAAGCAGCCATGGTCCACGGTATTCCGCTCGAAGAACTCACGGCTGCACTGGGCATCAAGGAAGCTTGAAAAGAAGGTCGGAAAACAGAGGTCTGGTGTACTGTTTCAGGCCTCATTCTGTTTCTTTCTGCGTCTCATCTTCAGCTCACGAAGTGACGCTTCAGGATTCTGCATCAGGTAATCTGCAATTCCTGGCTGGTGAAGCAGGGTGCACCCGGCACAGTTCCAGACCGGCCCGTTTCTTGAAGAGCTCTTCACCCATTCCCCGAGCGATTCATCCCCGCACGGATAAAAGGGACAGTAGCAGAACTCACAACTCTGCCCCTTGAAATGGCAGGGATAATACGGACAGACCTTTGGAAGCCACTCAACCCAGTGGTCCCCGCCAAATCTTGAGAAAATAAAATAGGAGGGGGCATCCCGGACCACCAGCCCCTCATGCCGTCTCAGGGCTTCGGGAACCCCGAACAGGACCGCTGCATGGATCCGATGTCCAACCTCGGTAAGAATCCCTGCGGAGGGATGGACAACCACTCCTTCAGAGGCAATGATAACCGCATCCGAGGGAGTGCCATAGAAGGGATGGCCGAGTCCTATGAGGGCCTCCGACTTTGCTTCGGTTGCCGTGATGATTGCCCCCGCGAGTGCTGCATCGGACATCCCCTGGCTGCTGCAGACGATGATATTAATCGTTCCGGAAGATCCCTTATGAATCCCTGCAGAAATAAAAACTGTCACCCAATCATACTGGAGGATGCAAAGATGCTGCATCCTGACAGTGGTGAGAAGGCCGAAGAATTCGCCAGGCAATCCTTCTCCTGTAGTTACCACCGAAAGCTCGCGGAGAGGTTCCTGTCCGTCCCAGTCAGGTCGGACGGTATGGTTGAGCAGCGTACTGACCGTACTGATGCCACCGCCGACTCCTGTGCTGAGCGACCGGTAGCTGCCCCGGATAAAGAGGGTATTTTCCCGGAGATAATACCTCATGCTACACCCTTAATTCACGCTTATATCAATTTCAATCCTTCTCTTTTCTTTTTTGTTGCATTTACGGCTCGGGCGCGGTGAGAGGATGAATCCGAATCCAAATATCGTAAGGAAATTATCGCAGGAATTAACATTGAAATGTAACGAATCCAATAGTGATACGGCGTGATCAAGTGACTTGGTTTTAGAGCGCGCACTCTTCAAGTTCATGATGGCATTTCACAACAGTTATCAGAAGAAAATTGAAATTTCAAATTCATGGGGAAAAATAGTAAGACTGATTTTATCGGTGTTATTGGGATTATTTCTCTTGCTTTCTTCTTCTTTGTTTTTTCTGGCTGTATGGAAAGCCCGGCAAAGGAATCAATAGATATGACCATGCCTGAATCAATCGACACTCAATATGTTGGTAGCAGCCCGGCCACTCAATCGCATAATCCTGAAATCATACCGGAGAACTTCAATATCTCGACAAAAAACGGTTCCATCGGCCTCACGATCCATTCCATCACGAAAACAATGAAAATCAAGGATAGAGAGCCGAATTCAGGGTACACATTTGTTGTCATCAATCTGACGATTGAAAATCTGGATACTACTACCCCCTTTATTGTCAACGAGACTACGATAGATATTACCGGGGGAGGACCCATTACCCAGAAGCTCTATAGCAAGTTATCAAATCCCTTTTACTGGGGATCCATCCCTCCAAGGAGCAATAAGACCGGTGAGATCGTTTTCGGTGTAAAAACAACGACAGAACAATTCACCCTTACCCTTCTCAATGGGGAGGGAAACACGATATTGACGGAGCCCCTCGGTTCTATTTCCTACCCCTCCACAAAAAAACTGGATATCACCATACATTCAGCACAAAAAACAACAAAGATCCCTGGTAACAATCCCCTGCCCGGTAATATTTTTCTTGTCGTTAATATGACGATCGAGAACCTTGATGAAACGAATGCATTGGTTGTCGATGAGTATTCCATTGATATCACGGATGGTGGACCAATTACCGAGAAAATGTACGATAAACTTGTCAATCCCCTCTTCTGGGGTTCAATTCCTCCAGGGAGTAATAAGACAGGGGAGGTTGTATTCGGTGTGAAAGGGAGTACAGAACAGTTTATGCTCATGCTTCTCGATGGAAAAGGACAGGTGCTACTAACAGAACCTGTTGGACCAGTTTCAACCGGCCCCTACCTATCATCTGTGGGGGATGATCTTCCCAATAGTACAAATTTCTCTTAGCGAATGTGCTTCACGAGCCTGTACTCATTTTTTAAGGTGAACAATGCTGTTGAAAATAGAACCATAATCGTCTTTCCTGCCTTATTGCGAACTCTCATAGCTTCTGAAATGGTGGATCTATGAACAAGAAAAAAACATTTTTTTTATCGCTACCCAATCGGAGAGCGTGGGTATTCCATACAAGAGGTTTTGAACTATCGCTTTGCGAAATACCTCATACAACGGTGTAGCGCTTCCGGTCCTTAAGCTCCTGCTGCTTCCCGGCATTCCACCCGGAAACTTCCTGGAGATAGCCGGTCACCCGGCTTATCTGGACAACATCATGGGAACCACAGTCGGGGCATACCGGCTCCCCGCAGAGGGGACAGTACTCGATTCCCGATATGATCTCATGGGAGCAGTGGCAGTGGTCAAGGGGGCACATGATGACGAGGTGCTCATCGCCGCACTGTGGGCAGGGCTTTTCATCGACGATAAGATGACAGGTGTGGCACTTGTAACGCCGCTCGATAACGGGGATGTCTCCAAGCTTCTTGTACTTTTCAGCCAGTTTCTGCTGTTCCTCGCTCCATTGCATACAGTAAAATGAACGATTCAGTATTTTAAAGTTTAGAACAGGTCCTTTCGCCTCAGGTGACTCATAGGGCTCATCACGCGATCAGCATCGTCTTCTCATCACTGGCGGAAAGGACCATATTCTGCGGCAGCAGATCGCGGGTCTGGGGAGAGGTAAATCTGCCGACCGACGATGATGCCGTCAACAAGGCCGGCAACTATGGCAGCATCCCCTCCCTGCGCGCCTACCCCAGGCGAATAGATCTTTTTTCCTCGCACGATTCCCCTCAGGAGGCGGACACGGTCCGGGCGGGTGGCAGGGGCGATGATACCGTCTGCTCCCAGCGTGACGGCAAGTTCCGCTATGTGCTCGGCAACACCCCCATGGAAAAATTCCTCAGCTCCCGGATGGCTCATCTCGGCAACGAGGTAACATTCGCCGTCATGGTCATGGGCGGATTCGATGCACGCCTCTGCGGAGTCGCTGCCGGGAAACCCGTGACAGATGATGGCAGAGAACCCCGATGAAAATACCTGTTCAGCGATGAGGCGGTTTGTATTCGGGATGTCCGCGACCTTGAAATCAGCGATAAGGGGCAGCCCTGTTGCCGCGAGGTCACGGGCAATGGTGAGGCCAGCAGAGAGGACAAGCGGGTATCCAACCTTGATAGCATCGATATGGGGGGCACACTGGCGTCCGATGCGGAGGGCTTCTGTCCTCCCGCTGACATCAAGGGCAAGGATCAGCTGGGTCATCGTTCCATCCGCTCCAGCACCGCCGCAACCAGCACAGGCAGCGTGATAGTCGCATCTCCATAGACGGTTACTGCCAGTGCATCCCCGGTAATTTTTCCCCATGATCGTGCCTCATCGAGGGTTGCGCCCGAAAGCCCCCCGAGGTCCGGCCGGTCTCCCGTGAGCTGGACAGCATAGGTAAAGCCCTGCGGAGTCATCAGCATACTCTGGAGGATGAAATTCTTGGGGACTCCACCCCCGACAAGGAGTGTACCGGCTTTTTCGGCCGTAAAACAACGATCGATCAGGCCTTTCATGTCAGAGAACGCATCGACAGAGATTTTTCCCGACTGGGAGTATAGCCAGCACTGGAGGCCGATCATCGAATCTGCCACTGCAGGACAGTATACGGGTATCCCCCCTGCCGCAGCCGTGGCGAGGATCCCATGATCGAGTCGTTTCCCAAGGAGAGCAAGGAGCTCGGAAATAGGATAACTGTGTCCGGGATCGAGTGTTGAGAGGGACTCCTGGATAAACGTTTCAAAGGTCGCAAAGGCCTCATTCGGGAGAAAGACATCGTAAATGCGGTTGATCTCCTCCTCCCGAAGCTCAATGTCCGAACAGAATGCAGAGCCGTGGTAATGCCGGCATCCAAGTGCTTCGATGATGTCATGAGTGAGATTTGCCCCGGTGCTGACCAGGAGATCGATGTAGCCGCGCGTGAGGAGATCACTGACAATCCCCCCCATGCCTGCAGGAACCATCGCCCCTGCAAGGCCGAAGAACTTCACGGTTTTTTTATCGGTCAGCATCCGTTCGTAAATGTCAGCAGCCCGGGCAAGCGCTCCACCATTGTATGCCCCAGCCCGTGCGAGCTCGCACACCAGCTCGTTGACGCTCATCCCGGGTCTGATGGCTACCTGCTCGACAGGATCCCCGCATTCCATGATGAGAGCTTGGATGTCTGATCGGTTATAATTGCGTCCGCTCCGTCACCTGCATACTGTGTGTCCATTTGAAGGGAGAAAGGAATCTTTTCGGTGCTCTGGATCAGATAGTATCCTGCTATCCCTCGCACTATGCCAGTCCCACCTGCAATCACCAGAATCATCGAGGAGTATCGTGTCTCCGGCCCCGCATATTGTGAAGGAAAGATCAGCAGACAGGCGCTCTGCAGGGATTTTATCGATCCGTTCCTTGAGAGCCTTGGCTGGGAAAGACAAGCCGGGGACAGCCTTGGGCAAAGCAGCGGGCTTCTGCTCGATGTTCCGGTGCGAATCGGTGGCGAGGCCGGCTCTATCGATTATATCCTCTGCTCGCAGAAGGGAGGCGCCCTGGCAATTATGGTCACTGATTGCCCGCCAGCTGAGGAGAGTGCCTTTCTTCTCATCAGATATGCCTGGAATGCCGGGCTTGATCTTGCCATACTTACGAATTTCCGCGAATCGGCGCTGTATAACACCACCACCCCGGTGCAGTGCAGGGATGATGTGGCAGAAGCCCTGATTACAAGACTCGGTATTGGCCAGTATGAAGAGCATTGGGACCACATCGCTGCCCTCCTGTCTCGTGAAGGTATAACACGGGATTCGATCGGGCTTTTCCTCAAGGGACAAGGGATCAGGGAAACATCTCGGATCGGGCTGGTGCTGCGGAAGGATCTGGAAGTATGGCGGGCGCAGCTAGCAAAAAAAATCGCCCTCCGCAACCACGGGGTCACTGAAGCCTCCCTCAGTGACCTGGTGCATGCGCTGATTATACGGATCCTGTTCCTCCGTATCATAGAAGATAAGGGGCTTGGGCAGGAGGGGGTGCTCATGCGGATCACCGGTGGCGGTTCAGCGTATGGAAGGCTGTGCGGGCTATTCCGCTATGCGTGTGAAGAATATGGGGGCGGTCTTTTCTGTTGTTCGGATCGTGGGGAGAAACTGGAATCTCCCCAATCAATGATCTTTTCCCTCTCTGTTGATGATGATACCATCAAGAATATTATTGCCAGATTGTCACCGGAAGAAGGCCCTTACGAGTTTTCGGTCATCCCTGCCCGGGTCCTTGCCTCTGTCTTCTCCCCCTATCTTGGGAGCGTGATCCGGATAAGGAACGGGCACCAGGCTGTCATTGAGGAATGTTCTGAATTCCGAAAATACGGTATCCCATCTCCTGTTCAGTGTGAGATGGCGGAGTATGTCGTGCGAAGAACCGTATCCAACCTGGTAAAGGAGAAGACGGTTCAGGAGCTTCAACACCTCCATCTCCTCGATCCTGCCTGTGGTTCAGGCCTGTTTCTGGTCATGGCGTTCGAGTCCCTCCTCGAATGGCATCGTGCCTGGTATTTCAGGAACCTTCTGCCCCTCCTCAAACAGGGGAATTTTTCGCATGATGATATCCAGCCTTTCCTTCCTGAAGGGGCAGAGCGGAAGGGGGAGGATGTGATCCTCCCGTTCATCATCATTCACGAAACGGAGGGGATTCACCCAGTCAGACAACTGACCATACGACTGACCCCCGCGGAGAGAAAGCGGATCCTGCTGTCAATCCTGTCGGGGGTTGATATTGACAGGAGAGCGGTGGAAATAACCATGGTCATCCTCCTTGTTGCATTGATGGAAGGGGGTGATAGACAGGGACTCCCGCTCCCGGACCTCTCTTCCTGTATCCGTTGCGGAAATTCTCTCGTTGGCCCGGATTTTCTGGATGATCCTGATACCGCCCTGATCGATCCTGGTACAAGGGAACGGATCAGTGTCTTTGACTGGGACAATGCGTTTCCTCATATCATCGGGTCGGGGGGATTTGACGGGATTATCGGCAGTTTTCCTGCTCACCGCTGTGAATCACTCAAGGGAGAGAAGGGGTATCTTGAGAAGCATTACCGGTGCTATCCTCAAAGTGGAGAATTATATCCCTGCTTTCTTGAGAAAGGAATATTTCTTTTAAAGCAGGGGGGTCTCCTTTCTGCTGCCTTCCCTGACGTATGGCTGCGTTCAAAACAGGGATCCAAGCTTCGTCACTTCCTGAGTGGATCAGGAATACAGGAGATCATCGCGCCTGGTATCCGGGAAAGGGAGAATCCCCTCATCCCACGCACCTGCATTGTCACCGTCTCAAAGGAAGAGCCCGGGGAATCAATATCGGTGGTGCAGGGCGTTATCCCTGCTACCGGGAACTTTGTGGAGTATCTGAACAAAAACAGATATTGCATTCCTCGTTGGCGGATCGGGCAGGGAAGCTGGATTCTTGCGGATACTTGCACACAAGACCTGGTCAGCAAGATACAGGGTGAAGGTACCCCGCTTGCAGAGTATGTGATGGGTGCGCTTTCGCGGGGAATCAAACGAGCAGACTATTCCCCACAACTTATTGATTCCGTCTCAAAAAAAAGGGTGATAGCAGAAGATGTGGAAACAGGCACGATTATCCGGCCGTTTATCACGCCTGAAAGACTGAGACGCTATTACTTCCTTCCGCCAAAATGGTATCTCCTCCTCACCTCTTCAGGAATTACCGTAAAGGATCATCCGGCTCTGGTCCACCACCCCAGGAACCAGACAAAGGAAATGGTGAGGATGGAAAGGCGAGTGGGCGAATGGACCGATGAAAAAACGATGCCGGATGCATATTCCTCGTTTCCGCTTCCGGTTGAAGAGCGGCAATCCGACCTTATCGCCAGCCCAAAGATTCTCTTCCCCTGCATTGCGAGAGAGAGCAGGTTCTCACTGGACAGTACCGGTCATTATTGCCCTGATACCTGCGGCATAATCCATTCCAGCTCATTGTACCTGCTCGGGCTTCTCAACTCTCGACTGATCTGGTTCTTGATCAAAGAGACCCTGCCACCACTCCCGGGTGGTTACCGGAACCTCTGTAGCCCGTTCTTTGAAAATATCCCCATCTATGTCCCGGACTTCGAGAACCGGGAGGAGGTAACCAGACACGACACGATCGAGACCATGGTCAGGCAGATGATCGCTCTTTATGGGAAGATTTCTGAAATGGAAGATCCGGCAATAAAAGCACCATACAGGAAGCAAATCAGGGAGATCGACCACGCAATCGATCATCTGGTGTATGATCTCTACCATTTGACTCCGGGTGAGATCAGGATCATTGAGAAGGCCGCATCAGGACCAGATCATCCCTCTTGATCTTCAATCCCGTATCTCTGAAGGTCAGGATGCCCCCTGCAGAGCGGTTTGGCCAGGTGTCGCCGGGCAGAAGGCGCGACCTCATACCACCCCGGTTTCAGCTCCCTTGCGAGGTATACCCTTTCCGGATCCTGTTCCCGTGCACCGCAGATCCTGCACTTGTATCCTTTCCCTTTCCCAGCACTGGTCATTCGCTTCCTGCAGGAGGAACAGAATGGCGCCTTCTGTTCTCTCTTGGGAACAATGGATATCACCCCGATCTTTTCAAGGTTGATGCTGCCCCCCTTGTAACTCCCTGCAACCACTACCTCGTCCCCTGCAATGAGCATCCGTATGATATCCCGGAATCCCTTCGTGGGTTCATATGCCATGCACCGGACGGAAAAGCCGCCTTCTGAAAGGTAGAACGATACATGCCCGCCACTCCGGGTCATCGGGGCCGTGGAGACCGTTCCCCGGACAAGGTAGGATCTCCCGTGTTCCAGTGCAGCAGGAGATCCCGCGATCAGGTGAGCATCGGTGCCCTGGTTGGTGGTAAAGATCTGCTCCCTCTCAGGAGCTTCAGCTACCACCATCCTTCGTGCACGGAGCACCCATTCACCCGAAGTACCTCTTATTCCATAAAGTACCGGATCAGGGGTATGGGGGACACAGACAACAATGTTATTCTCTCTGTCAACAGTATCCCAGGTGTGAGGAGAGGTCTCACCATCAGCAAGAAAGAGGCTCTTGCGGTCGACCATCCGTGGAGATCCCCGGCAATCGGGCCTGCGGTAAACCAGAATCTCAGATGTCCTGTCTTCCAGGACGCTTGCGACTGCCGCTGCTGCGCCAATAAGACCCCGCCCGTTCTTGTATCCCCTGAAGAGTGCTTCCGATTCCTCAAGCAATGCGACTGCTTCGCTGATCTCGCAGAAATCAGTGACCGCTTTTTTGTAGAATTCAGCAGGAAGCGCCCTATCTGAAACGACAACACCCGGATTTGTCTCGTCGCATGAGAAATCTGCCAGTTCTTCAACAATATCGCAGGCCATGGAAAAAGCCGTGCTGATATCACCGTTGACATCGATGCAGATGGCTGCATTCCCTCTTGTCTTGTGGATCACATTGGGATTCAGTCGGATGAGGTAGGTTTCTCTCACGGTCATTCCCGAATCGGAGAGCCTGCCGGCAAGCAGAGCCCCGAGGTAGGTAGTACACATCCCGGCTGGCGAATCTGTGTCGTCGATTCCGATTCGCATGTATGCACTACTATTAATATCCTGCCCTGCTATATCCATTCGTAACGGAAATGTCCCAGGATCGCCTTCTCCAGATGGTAGTGTCGGTACTGCTCATGGCCGGGTTCCGGGTAACGGAACGGTTCTCCATGCGGCCGCGGAGTTTCGACCTTATTACGGGAAAGAAGGAGATCCTGCTCGTCATCAAGGTGGTCTCCCATATCGACAGCGTGAGCGAGGAGACGGCACGGGATCTCGATCACATCGCACGTTCACTCCGGGGATCTCCCCTTATTATCGGAGAGCGGGCCCGTGATGCAGAGCTCGAGCGGGGAGCTGTGTATGTCCGGTACGGCATCTATGCAGTCAGTGTTGCCACCCTTTACGATGCTTTTGTTGAAGACAATCCTCCCCTGGTGTATGCCTCTCCTGGAGGCCTCTACGTAAACATCAATGGCGGGATACTTCGTGAGCAGCGGGAGAAAAGGAACCTGTCCCTTGGCGATCTTGGCAACCTGCTTGGTGTTTCCCGGAGGGCGATCAGCAAGTATGAGGGAGGTATGGGGACCACGCTCGATATCGCACTCCGGATTGAAGAGATCTTTGATGCCGCCCTGGTCAGATCAATCGATCTGCTGAAGTACGAGTCCCACTTCAGGGATGAACCTGATCAGGGGATCCAGGAGATGCCGATGAGTTTCCTTGAGCGGTTAGGTATCACGCTCCATGCAATGCACCGGGCACCCTTCCAGGCGATGATCGAATTTTCCGATCATACGATTCTTACCGGCTACGGCACCACTGATAAGGTGGTCAAGCGGGCAGCCCTCATCGGGAACATCTCCCAGGTCGCAGGTACCCATGCCATGTGCGTGCTGACGGATTACTACAAGCAGAAAAAGATCGGCAGCACACTGGTGATTGGGGAGGAGCGGCTCCACTCATTGGCAGACGGTGAAGAGCTGATCGAGCTGATCGATAAGTCATAAATTTTATATAGAACCACAAACCAATTTTATCGCTACAAGTGGTGAATATCTATGGCACAGCAGCTTGGAGGACAACCGATCCTTATTCTGAAAGAAGGAAGTTCACGTACCCGTGGACGCGATGCACAGGGTATGAATATTACCGCCGCAAAGGCCGTTGCAAGCGCAGTACGGACCACGCTCGGCCCCAAGGGCATGGACAAGATGCTTGTCGACACGATCGGCGATGTCGTGATTACCAATGACGGGGTCACCATCCTGAAAGAGATGGACATTGAGCACCCGGCAGCAAAGATGATGGTGGAGATAGCAAAGACCCAGGACGATGAAGTCGGGGACGGCACCACCACGGCCGTGGTCATCGGCGGAGAACTGCTGAAGCGGGCAGAAGATCTGCTCGAACAGGACGTTCACCCGACAGTAATCGCCCAGGGATACCGCCAGGCTTCTGAAAAAGCCCAGGAGATCCTGCAGAACATCGCCATCACCATCAAGCCAACTGATGCAGCGATGCTGAAGAAGATCGCAGAGACCGCAATGACCGGTAAGGGTGCCGAGGCATCAAAGGAGAAGCTCTGTGACCTTGTGGTAAAGGCTGTCATGATGGTAGCCGATGACGACGGGACGGTCGACAAAGATAACATCAAGGTGGAGAAGAAAGTCGGTGGATCCGTTGACGACTCTGAGATCGTTGAGGGAGTTCTCATCGACAAGGAACGGGTCCACCCGGCAATGCCGAAAAAGGTGAAGAACGCAAAGATTCTCCTCCTGAATGCCGCAGTCGAGTTCAAGAAAACCGAGGTCGACGCCGAGATCAACATCACAAGCCCTGATCAGCTCCAGGCCTTCCTTGATGAAGAAGAGCGGATGATCAAGAATATTGTGGATAAGATTGTCGCATCCGGGGCAAACGTCCTCTTCTGCCAGAAAGGGATTGATGATATCGCCCAGCATTACCTCGCAAAGGCCGGCATCTTTGCAACCCGGCGTGTCAAGAAGAGTGACATGGAGAAACTTGCCCGTGCAACGGGTGGCAACCTTGTCTCAAGCATCGATGCCATCTCCAAGGACGAGCTTGGATATGCCGGGCTTGTCGAGGAGAAGAAGGTCTCCGGCGAGGAGATGATCTTTGTTGTCGAATGCAAGAACCCAAAGGCCGTCTCCCTCATTGTACGTGGCGGGACTGAGCATGTCGTAGACGAGATTGAGCGTGCGGTCGAAGATGCACTCCGCGTGGTCGGAGTCGTCTTTGAGGACAAGAAGCTCGTCGCTGGTGGCGGATCCCCGGAGATCGAACTCTCGCTCCGTCTCCGTGAATATGCAGCAACGGTCGGAGGTCGTGCACAGCTTGCCATCGAGGCATTTGCAAACGCCCTTGAGATCATCCCACGGACCCTTGCTGAGAATGCAGGTCTTGATCCGATTGATATGCTCGTGGAGCTTCGCGCAGCTCATGAGAAGGGCAAGAAGACCGTTGGCTTGAACGTGTTCGACGGAAAAGCCGAGGATATGCTCAAGTCAGGTGTCGTTGAACCGCTCCGTGTCAAGACACAGGCCATCTCAAGTGCCGCAGAAGCGGCAGTGATGATCCTCCGCATTGACGATGTCATCGCCGCATCCAAGACAGCAGCCCCCCAGGGACCCCCGGGAGGCATGGAAGGCATGGGCGGCATGGGTGGCATGGGCGGCATGGGTGGCATGGGAGACTATTAATCCCATCAGACTCACCTATTCCCCTGAAAAATCCCTATTTTCTCGAACGTTAATGTGTGAATTTCCGACACCCGGCACTCCTAACAGTCGCAATTTTACTGGGGACTACTTTCTTATAGCCTCCATGGAAATGATCATGCATGACGGACCGGTTCATTTTCACCAGGTACCGGACGACCTGCTACCATTGCCACAAGGAGGCAGACCAGATTATAAAGGCGGTCCCTTACCAGTCCCAGGTGATCTGTGAAAACTGTGGTGCCACCCGGATCTTTATCCCGCGGCGGGAGGAGGTTACAAAGGAGGGAAGTTTTACCAGGATTGGGTGCTATGATGTCTGGAACATCGTGTCCGATGCATCCTGCCGGAATTGCCGGACCACCGGTCCCCACGACCTGGCCATCGGCTGCAATCACTTCACCGCCCGTTGCAGGAACTGCGGATTCACCCATTTCTACAAGTTCGACCTGGAGTATGTGGCCAAATGTCCCATTGAAGGGAAAGACTGATCGTCTTCCTGTCGTTCAGTTCACATCATGAACACCTGTTGACTATGATAATTCCAGTGAAGATCAAGTGCCCTCCTGATCACATCTCCCAAGCTTTGAACTGGATCACGTAACACCACTCTCTATCGAGGAACGTTCATGATTCGTTCCCGGATAGTTCCAGGTCTCGAGAAATCGGGTGGGTCAGATGGCCAATATCTACTCCAAGACTATAGAAAACAGCTCAATCAGCGCGGGCACACAGAATGTCTGATAAAAAAGAGAGATAGAAAGTTACAGCCGCGTTTATTTCTCTTCCCGTTCCATTGATATTGCTTTCTTGGGGCATTCGTGTGCACAGATACCGCATCCCTTGCAGAAATCGAGATCAACCACAAGGTCCTCGCTGATTGCCGCATCGGGGCAGAACATGGCACAGATGCCGCATGCATTGCATCGCTCCTTGTCAACAACGGGTTTGAATACCCGCCAGGATCCGGTCTTTCCTGAAGCCCCCTTGACCGGTCTGCTGATTGCAGGACGGGTACTCATATCACCAGCTCCTGGAAGGCTGCTTCTGCTGCCCTGACATTGCGTTCATCGGAAAACATCTCCCTTATGGCGCTTTTAGCCGAATCAACAGATATTATCCCCATCTTTGCAAGTGCCCCGAGAACCGGGGTGTTCAGTATCGGGCTTCCGGCAATGACCAGCTTCTCCCGGAGTGCTATCCCGGTAAGATCGACCGCAAAGGCCGGGGCGCCGTGTATCTTCTCGGTGGTAGTACCGTTCATCAGCACCTTACCATGCCTTTTCAGCCCATGAAGGACATCCACGACTTCCATCACGCTCGGATCCAGCACAATGACCAGATCCGGATTCCTTATCTGGCTGTAGACCCGTATCGGCCGGTCATCGATCCTGACATAGGAGACGACCGGAGCACCGCGCCGTTCTGCCCCGTAGAATGGGCACGCCGTTGCATATTTCCCATCCCGGAAGGCCGCAAGAGCAAGGAGCCGGGCAGCCGTCACACCACCCTGCCCGCCGCGGGAGTGGATACGAATCTCATACATTGCCGTTCACCCCGAACCAGAGCTCGGTGCCGGGTCTCCTCTCCCGCACAAACCCTGCAATGTCATCATAGGTGACCTCCTGGCCCCCGAGACCAGCAATCACGCTATACAGGTCGACCCGTTGCCTGGCCATCAGCGACTGGGCAATAATTCCTCCGAATCCAAAGGAGTAGTCACGGTCAATGACCACGACTTCCCGCCCCGACAGGTCGAGATCTGGGAAGGGGCGCAGCCACCTGATACGGAGGGATCCTGCGTTCACCCCTTCATTCCTGAGGAGATCAACCGCCACTTCTGCCTCTTTGCCGAGGGTTCCCATCGCAATGACCACAACATCTGCATCCTCATAACGGTACTCCTCGGCAACCCCATAGCTCCTTCCGAACCGTTCGGCAAAGTCCCTCTCTGTCTCCGCAATGACCTTCCGGGATCTTCTCATTGCCTTCTCGATCTCCCACCGGAACCTGAAGTGCTCATCTGGTCCGGTGAGCGTCCCGTAACCGGCAGGATTCAGTACATCGATGGCATGCGGCAGATGGAGGGGCGGAACGAAGTCCCCCGCATTCAGGGTGTCGAGCGACTGCATGGAATGCGACAGGAGGAATCCGTCCAGGTTGACCATCACGGGAAGGATCACGTCGGCGTGTTCCGCGATCCTGAACGCCATGAGGGTGGTATCGTATGCTTCCTGGACAGTGCTGACGTAGACCTGGAGCCAGCCGGTATCCCGTTCCTGGAAGGCATCGGTATGCTCAGCCCAGACGTTCCAGCCCGGCCCGATTGCCCGGTTCACGTTGGCCATCACGATGGGGAGCCGTGCCCCTGCTGCCCAGTTGACCATCTCGTGCATGTAGAGGAGCCCATGCGAACTTGTTGCAGTGAAGGTCCGGGCACCCGTGATGCTTGCGCCGATGCAGGCTGCCATTGCTGAATGTTCGCTCTCGACCGGGATGTAGCGACTGTCCAGTTCACCCGAGGTCACATACTCCGCGATCTGTTCGACAATCTCGGTCTGCGGGGTGATCGGGTATGCGGCGATGACATCGGGCTTCACCTCCTTCACCGCAGCCGCGACCGCCTTGTTCCCGGTGGCAATCGTCAGCATATCCCTTCGGCCTCCTTCTGAAGGTGCTTTGCCCGCTGGTCTGCCTGAGACTTCAAAGCATCGATAGCCTTCCTGTCGATCCCCTTGAACCTGCCCTGGACTGAAAGGTAGTCCTCAATGGGGATCGGTTTGATCATCGCAGCCTTGGATGGCCCGTTGATGGTCACTTTCCCAAACTCACTCTCATAGAGGATCCACAGGCCGGATCTCACCGCGAGTTTCCCCATCTCAACAGTCATCTCCGAGGAGAAGCGCCATCCGGGCGGGCATGGTGCAAGGACATGGATGAACTTTGAGCCCCTCAGTGTGAGTGCTTTTTGCACTTTTTTAAAGAGGTCCTGGGGGTAGGCAGCACAGGCTGTTGCGAGGTAGGAAGGATTGTGGGCGGCAACAATGGCATCGAGATCCTTCTTTGCATGAACCTTCCCCCCTGGCGTGGTGGTGGTGCGGGCACCTATCGGGGTGGAACCCGAACGCTGCATACCAGTATTGCCATAGGCTTCGTTATCGTAGCAGATATACAGGAAATCGGTCTCCCGCTCGAATGCACCGGAGAGAGCCTGGATCCCGATGTCAACCGTTCCACCATCGCCGGCATAGACTATCACGTTGGTCTTCTTACCTGCTTTCTGAAACGCCTCGCTCATTCCGGATGCACAGGCAGCAGCTGCGGCAAACGCGACATTATACACGGGAACATTCACTGCAGTATTGGGATAGATACCCTGGATAACACTGGTGCAGCAGGCAGGGACCACCAGCACGGTATCAGCTCCTGCTGCCTTGAGTACATACCGGAGAATAAGGGTAGAAGGGCACCCTGCACAAGCCGATGTGCACTTCAGTATAAACTCTTCTTTGGGGATCTCGGTCATGGAAAATCGTGAAAAAGGTTAGCTTTCCATCAGTAATAAGCGTAGTATTCTGGTAATTCTTGGGGATGAATGCCTTTAATCAAGAGATTCGGCCCGGTATCCATGGTTCCGGAGTATCCCTTTGAGGGAGGTATCATCCGCGCCTGAAGGGATCTTCTGCCATACGGCTTCAAGGCCGGCGTCGCCTGATACCAGGGTCCTCCTTCCCTTGACATACCCCGCCTCCCGGCCGCTCTGGTCATAGATTATCATCGTCCTGCACCGGAATTCCCTGCAGATGCGGGGACGTGTCTGGTAAATTGTGCAGGTGAAGAGGCCAGCAGCGTCTTTCCTGAGGAACGGGCACCAGGCTGGATCCTGGTCACCTGATGCGAAGAGTTCCCGAAGTTCCGGCTGGACGGATACCGGTAGCAGTTCACCACTAACGGCAACGCGGCAGTAATACTGCACGGTGGAGAGGCTCCCCTCGATCCGGATATGTCTCCCAAGGCTTATGCAACATTTTCCGCATCTCGTACAGGCAAACGGTGCCATCCCTGTAAGATAAACCCCATTGGGTGATGAAGATGGAGGGTCATCCAGAGTTCGTCGGCCGGGTGGTCTCTGTGAAGAATCCAGGGATGAAGGTCATCGTCTCTGCGCGTTTGCATGCAGGGAAGAGGCACCGCTTCGTGCATGAATAAGCCGTGAGCTGGCAGATTTCCTTGTACGCTGTATTCTGTTCTTTGAGCCTTGAGAGGATAGCATCGCGAGAAGTGCATTGACAATTGCAGGGGGTGTGCATGAACGGATCACAGGGATGTGAAAGTGTACACATCCTTCAGGAAGGATTGTTCCAATGCCTCTGTTCCCTCTGAATGATCCCTGCAACATCACTGGCGATGATGGATGGGGTAATTATGAGAGGAGAGCTGCAGAGGGTGCATGCAGGACTGATCCCTTACTGTCTTTCCCCTCTTAGGCCGGCATGCGGAGTTACATCGATGTCGTGAATGAAGGATCTCTCTCATCCCAATTTTCACTTTCACCGGCTCCGTTACGAACAGGCTTCATCGGTTGCCTTCGTTCAGGTCGCGGACCACCCGTTCGAGTGCAGTATGATGCTCCCGGAGCCGTGCGAGAAATCCCTGCCGTTTCCCCTCGACAGGGATGGGATTGAAGGTGATTCCGCAGTTCACCTCCCAGAGGATGAGGCCGTCGGGCGGTAAAGGCGAAAGTGGAAAGTTTCGTTCACCATCAAGCCGCTGCACAATCCTCTCCTCACCCTCCAACCCTTGCCCGATACGCAGGAGCGATGCGGCCATGAGTCGCACCATGTTCCAGAGAAAGCTGTCACCCGTCACTTCAAATACACAGGTACGCTCTTCGCACCAGACCCTTGCGGAGGTGATCATCCGCTCGGGATTTCGCTCACTGGTCCTTGAAAAAACTGAGAAGTCGTGTGTACCTACGAAACGATGGGCAGCGGAGTCCATCGCTTTCTCATCAAGGTGGGTCGTCCCGAAATAGTACCGGTAGGTTCGTACCTTTGCGTCATATCTCGGATGGAATCCTGCATCGACCTTTGCATATCCGCTGATCCAGCAGTCCAGGGGAAGCTGCCAGTTCAGAGCAGAGAGTGCCCGCGAGGGATATATAGTGGAAAATGAAAAGACCTGCCCCCGTGCATGGACCCCTCGGTCCGTCCTCCCCGCGGCAAGGAATCCTGCCTTCCGGTAGTCAGAAAAGAGGCCGAGCCGGGTACATGCGGCCACGAACTCCCCCTCCACGGTCCGCTCTGCTGCCTGCATCTGGGATCCGAAGAACCGGTCACCGAGATAGGCGACCCTGCACGCAAGCCTTACCGGTGGGAGATCCGGCGCCTGAACTTCTTCCATGTATTCCTGATAGTCTGGCGGGTGTAACTCGGGAGGGGGGTCATCTTACCGGCGGCACTGGTCTTGCCTTCCCGTATCGCGGCAAGGATGGATCCACAGTCCTTCTTTGCATCGATGGTGGTCCTGCCGAATCCGACGTACCGTGCATGATGGGCATCGGATCCTCCCACGCAGGGCTTGCAGATGCGCCGCGCCATCCGTGCTGCCTTGAGGTTTGCCGAGCCGACGATGTACCGGCTGTTGAAAACCTCGATGGCATCGACCGTGTATAAGGCTGAGCGGAGTTTCCTTCCGACACCATGTCGCCAGACATGGTACGGATGGGGGAGAATGAGGACTGCGCCTCTCTCTTTTGCCAGGTGAATAGTCTCGATCACATCCAGCCCGGCGGGTATCTTCTCGGTAACGCCAAGCGCAATCAGATGCCCCTGCCGCGTCGAGATCTCAATTCCCGGGATGATCACAAGGCTCGTCGGGATACTGAGTGCGGCTATGGCTCCCTCCACGGTATCGTGGTCTGTTATCGCGATCGCATCGAGACCGACAGCCTCAGCCCTCCGTATGATCTCCAGGGGGGTACTCTCCCCGTCCCGTGAAAAAATGGTATGGACATGAAGGTCGCAGGAAAGCATGCTATCATATGACTTTTTATCTCACTGGTATTAAGGAAACTTATGCGCATCCTCCTCCCAACCGGATCTGCAACCGCCGGTATGGTCAGAAAGGCAGCGGAGGGGATGGACGCTGTTGTTGCCGTAACAGGCGAGATTGCTTCCTTTCTCACCCCGGCCCAGCTGGAAGGGCTCATAGGGGAAGGGAAATACGACCTTGTCCTTGTCTCCGGCATGTGCACGGCATCCTTCGATGGGGTTGAACAGCGGACAGGGGTGCCCGTATACCGGGGACCTCGCCATGCCGCTGATCTTGCCTTCATCCTGCCCCTCCTTGGCTCGATTCCCCTCTCCCGTATCATCCCTGCCGATGATCTCCTGGCAAGCGAGCGACGGGATGAGGCTGTACGGACCATTGCCCTGAAGGAGCGGGAGGCGGAATCTGAGTATCTCATCAGGGGGGTGAAGATTGGTGGAAATTCCCGGATGAAGGTCCTTGCCGAGATCATGGATGCCCACAAGGAACCGGATATCCGGGCAAGGGCGCTCTCCTCTTTTTCATCGGGGGCTGATATCGTGGACCTGGGATTCGGGTTCGATGCTACCCCTGCTGAGGTGAAGCGGGTCTTTTCCGAGGTTTCGGATCTTCCAGGCCCCCTTGCCATCGACACCCAGGATCCCGTGCTGATCGTTGCAGGGCTTCCGCGGGCGGACCTTGTCCTCTCGCTCTCTGACAGGAACCTCCCGATTGTGGGAAGGAGGGTGGCAGAGTGTGGTACAGGTGCGGTGGTCGTTCCTGGAGAGCGATCCCTTGAGGAGAATATCAGGCTTGCAGAGGAGGCCGGGATCTCCTGCATCATAGCCGACCCGTTACTCACCCCGGCCGGTTCCGGGCTGATCGCTTCACTCTCTCATTTTACCGACCCGGGCTATCCGCTCTTTTTTGGGGCAGGGAACGTGGCAGAACTGATCGATGCCGATTCGCCCGGGGTGAACGCCCTCCTTGCCGGGATGGCCATGGAGGTGAAAGCATCGGTGATATTCACGAGCGAGCACTCGGACAAGACCCGGGGGTCCATCAGGGAGATGCGGAGGGCGACTGAGATGATGGTGCTCGCCGCGGAACGGCCCTACCCGAAGGATCTCGGGATCGACCTGCTCATACTCAAGGAGAAGCGGAGGAGGCGGGAACCTCCCCTGGAGTATTGCGAGGAGGTCCGGGCAGAAACGATGCCAAAGGAGATTACCTATGATCCCTGCGGGAATTTCCGGATCGGGATCGAGGGCGAGGAGATTGTCGCGGTTATCGGCGGAAAGGCATACCGGGGACGTTCATGGGCAGGGGTCTTCCATGCGATCCAGGAATCCGGGGAGGTTTCGCTCCTCGATCACGCAGCCTATCTCGGTGCAGAGCTCTATAAGGCGGAACTTGCCATCAGGTTCGGGAGAAGTTTTGAGCAGGACGGGCCGTTCTGAACCAGGGGGGTGCACCCCCTGGTTTAATCTCTCCTCCGTCCTAAAACTAGGACAGGATATGCGTATCAGGGGAATACGAAAAGATCTGCTCTCCCTCCTGCTCCAGCTTGGGCGGGAGCAGCACCCGAACGAGTATGCCGGGCTTCTCCGTGAAGAGGAGGGTATCATCGAGGAGATCAATCTCCTGCCGGGGACAACGAGCACCGATCGTTCCGCAAGCCTCTTCCTTGATATGATGCCGCTTGACACCCATCTCGCCGGGAGCGTCCACTCCCACCCGAACGGGGTCATCCATCCATCCGATGCCGATCTGGCCTTCTTCCCCAGGACCGGGAGATATCACATCATCGTGGGATTCCCCTATGAGGTGGATGACTGGCGCTGTTTTTCCGCTGATGGTATGCCTGTTGATATCGGGGTGATCGATTGAAGACGGTCGTTGCCACAGGAACCTTTGACCTGCTCCATCCGGGGCATCTCTATTACCTGGAGGAGTCGCGCAGGCTCGGTGACGAATTGTACGTGATCATCGCGAGGGACGCCAATGTCCGGCACAAACCAAGACCGGTTATCCCGGAAGACCAGCGGATGAAGATGGTCGGAGCGTTAAAACCGGTCGACCACGCGGTGCTCGGTGACCTGCATGACATGTTCCGGCCAATCCGCGAGATTCAGCCCGCGATCATCACGATCGGATTCAATCAGCATTTCGATGAGGCAAAGCTGGTCGCTGATCTCCGGTCACGAGGAATAAGCTCCGATGTTGTACGGATTGACCAGTATCCCGGGGACTCGTGCTCGAGCACGAGCCGGATTATCAGGAAAGTTCTGGAGCAGTACAGGGAAGAATAAGGAGGAGAAAGGTGCACGGGATTTCCCTCTCCCATATCCCTGTATTGATATCGCACCCCTTTTTTCCGAGCATCGATCAATGGTCGACGGAAAATTGGAAGAAAAAAGCTGAAGGAACGCTGTCAACGACTTCATCTCACAATTTCCTAGCTCTATCAATCCTGATCAGATCAGATTCCGCTGTAAAACGGGCATCGATCCTTCAGGCATTCTCTGTTCTGGTCAGAGAAACGGCAGGATATATCCCTCGGTTCAGGGAGGTGAATCCCCATCTCTGTTGAGATGAACCGGATCGCTTCCTGCAGTGCGAGGAACGTGTTCCTTTTACAGCACCGGGGACCACCATGAAGGGCGATCTTCTCGAGCGCTCTCGCCGTCATCAGGTTGGCCATGCGCCATTCCTCACGGGAGAGCGGGGTTGATCCGGTAACGATGCTGACAAAGATCCCGGTCCCGACCGCTGCACCGCAGTCACCGAGCAGCCCGCAGGACCCTCCTTTCACCAGCCCAGCCCTGTGCCGTGCATTCTTGATCCCCAGTTCTTTCTTCCCCGGTTGCCGGGTATGATTGTAGAATGCAGCAACCAGGACTGCGGGGACCAGGAAATGGTGCTCGGGCCCGTGCGTCATCACCCTAGGGCTTGAGAAGATTCGATCCATGAGGATGAACGGGTTGTCTTCGGTGCTCTGGAGGCAGATCACCTCGATCAGGTCCTCAGTATCCAGCCGGTGGCACCGGTCGCAGATATAGTGGCCGTTCACGCACCGGGTCGTGGATTTACAGACCCGCTTGCAGTACTGGCATTCCATCTCCTCCGGCTGGTCAAGGTATTCGAGATCAGCACCGCAGATCAGACAGCCGGATGGGGGAGGGGTCATGTGGAAGTGTTACACATTGATTATAATAATATCTACAGCTGTTCATTTGTTTTTTACGAGAAAAAATGGAGTATTAATCGCTACGAATTTGGATGAAAAGAAGCCATATTCCCTCATTTTTTATATTTATCCAAATCAGATTCACCATTTCGCAAATTATTCCGGTAAAGCGGGCTTTTGGTTCCCTTTTATCTCTTCCTAGTTAAGCACATGAGGTGCTCATTAGGGCTGGAGTGAAGGTCCAGAAGATGGGTAAAAGTAATCAGTTACTTCTTTCTCTTACTGCAAGTTGATATGGTCCTGAAAAATTATCAGTCCGGAGTTCTCAGTACTATCCTATGGAACAGGAAAAATATATTGACCATTTTCTGGCTATTTCAAGTGAAATTATTACTAAGTTGGACCGGAGGCAAATCATCACAGTGTCGCGTCTCTTAGCCCAAATTAGGGACAGTGAGGGGAGATTATTTATTCTAGGTGTAGGGGGTAGTGCGGGGAATGCCTCCCATGCAGTGAACGATTTCCGGAAAATTGCAGGAATCGAATGTTATACTCCGACCGATAATGTTTCTGAACTCACTGCTAGGATAAATGACGAGGGATGGGATACCGTTTTTAGTTCATGGCTGGTTGGAAGTAATCTCACGAAGAATGACGGAATTCTCGTCTTTTCAGTTGGAGGGGGAAATATTGAAAAAAAAATAAGTGTTAATTTGGTACGAGCACTGGAGTATGCCAAATCTATTGGTGTAAAAATTATTGGGATTGTCGGAAGGGATGGAGGATACACTGCCGAGGTCGCTGATGGATGCGTGATTATTCCCCCTCTCGACGAGGCCGCGATTACGCCACAGACCGAAGCATTTCAGGCAGTGATCTGGCATCTTCTCGTATCCAGTCCGGATCTCCAGAAATATAGGATGAAATGGGAGACTGTCAGATAATGAGAAGGGCGGTTTTTCTAGACCGGGATGGTGTCATAAATGAAATGATTCTGAATCCTGATACCCAGGAGTATGAACCTCCCCACCAGACTGAAGATATAAGGTTATATCCCTACACTTCAGCATGTCTACGGAAATTGCAGTCTGAAGAATATGAACTTTTTCTGGTATCGAATCAACCAGACTATGCAAAAGGGAAAGTGACACTCGATAATCTGAAAAAAATTCATGAACAATTTGTATCAATATTTATTGCACAGAAGATTTCCTTCCGTGATTTCTATTACTGCTATCACCACCCAAAAGGTGTTGTTAGGGAATATTCATACGATTGCGAATGTCGAAAGCCAAAGCCCTATTTTTTATTAAAAGCAGCAGAGGATTATTCCCTCGATCTCAAGTCATCCTGGATGATAGGGGACCGAGATAGCGATATTTTATGCGGTCAGGCAGCCGGGGTCAGGACAATCCTTGTCGATGAACCGAATTCGGCTGCTAAAAGGGGGAAATCCAAACCTCATTTCACGGTTAATGATTTATCCGAGGCCGTAAATATTATTTTGTTGTATTCGCACTAAAATTTTGGAGCGTATATCTTGGCAGAAATAAAAAAAATTCACATAAAGATGTTCGCAGATGGAGCGGATCTGCAAGAGATGGTTCAGGAATATAAGAAAGGGTTTGTTCAGGGTTTTACAACAAATCCAACCCTCATGAAAAAGGCTGGCGTAAAGAATTATGAGGAATTCGCACACGCTGCTCTGAAAGAAATTAAGGATCTTCCTATCTCTTTTGAAGTATTTTCTGATGATTTTACCGAAATGGAAAGGGAAGCTAGGAAAGTGGCACGCTGGGGTAATAATGTCTATATAAAGATCCCCATCACCAATACCCGAAGAGAGAGTTCTCTCCCTCTTATTAGGAAGTTATCCCATGACGGGTTGAAGATCAATGTCACTGCCATCCTAACCTATGACCAAGTGAAAGGTGCATTTGATGCCCTCTCCTCTTCAACTCCGGCCATCATATCAGTCTTTGCCGGGCGTATCGCCGACACCGGTGTTGACCCCATTCCCATCATGAGACAGTCCTTCCAGTTGCTCCGCTCAAAACCGAACATTGAACTCCTTTGGGCAAGCTCTCGAGAGCTCCTTAATGTTTTCCAGGCAGAAGAATGTGGCTGTCAAATAATTACCATCACGAATGACATTCTGAAAAAAATTACACTGGTTGGAAAAAGTCTGGACGATCTGTCACTCGACACCGTGAAGATGTTTTATAACGATGCCCATTCATCGGGATATACTATCCTATAACAATATTTTTTGGGGTGATTTATCATGCAGAGTTTTGTTATAAACGGAATTAGGGGTGAGTACGTGGCCTGCAAACTAATTAAAATAAGATCAACTGGAACAGGATCAACACGCCTTGATAGAAAATCCGATTTTCAAAGGACAAGGCGGGCTGTCCGGATCACGATGAAAGCCTTCGAATATAAGTGTCATAGGTAATATCATGCAGGTAGTGATCCTTGCCGGGGGTTTAGCTACCCGATTACGACCTATCACCAGTTCAACACCAAAATCTATGGTGATTGTACAAGGAAGACCGTTTCTCGAGTATCAATTGGAATTTTTAAGAAATAACGGCATCAATGAGATCGTACTTTGTGTCGGGCACCTGAAAGAACAAATCGAATTTTATTTCACTGATGGGAGCCGGTATGGCGTCAACATAAGATACAGTAAAGAAAAAGGCCCACTACTAGGGACAGCCGGAGCATTGAAAAATGCATTTGATCTTCTTGACGACATCTTCTTTGTGATGTATGGAGATTCCTATCTTTTCTTGGATTTTAAAGAGGTATGGAGATATTTTAACCAATTCCAAAAATTTGGACTGATGGTTGTCTATAAAAATAACAACAGATACGATACCAGCAATGTTTCGCTCGATGGGGTGTTCGTAAAGAGGTATAGCAAAACCGAACAGGATCGCGAAATGATCTATATCGATTATGGGGTCAGCCTAATACGGAAAATGGCTCTCGAACTTATCCCAAAGGATGAGTATTATTCTCTAGAATCTTTATTCTCATCTCTTATTGCACAGAAAGAACTGCTTGCATTTCCCATACAAGAAAGGTTTTATGAAATCGGATCAAAAAAAGGATTGGCAGAATTCCAGAATTATATCACTAAAAAAAAGAGCCAGCCATAATAAATAGCCCCTGTTTGCCATCTTTGGAGGGATTTGATTATATGGATATTGTGTATCTCATTGAGGACCTACTAGCAACAAAAAATCTTCAACAATGGATGAATAACAGGTTTAAAGATCCAAAAATGTCTGTGATTTATTCAAATTTTTTCGATATTTTTCCAGTTTTAACCACATATAATGGCATTTCATTTTATAATTCACCGAATGCCGTAAATAGTCTCTGTGAGGTTGATAAAGATTACCGGTTTTTTGACATTCGGAAAGATGATCGGATACTCGATATCGGAGCAAATATAGGTGGATTCTCTCTCCCAGTCAGTAGACTTACAAAAAATGTTACAGCAGTTGAACCCTTGATGGTTGATGAATTAAAAAGAAATACTGAATTGAATAAAATTCAAATAAAAATTATTGAGGGAGCTCTAGGTAACGGAGAAAAACAGAAAGTCACTTGGAGGAATGTTAGCAAAGTTGTAGAGACCTATTCTCTCTCTCAATTAAAGACTTTAAGCGGAGGATGTGACTTTTTAAAATCGGATTGTGAAGGGTATGAATGGTTCATAAAGCCAGAAGAATTGAAGGGTGTAAGAAGGCTTGAACTGGAACTTCATAATGTCAATCCCTCAGAAAATGATCCCTATGAATTGATTGAATACATTCTTGACCACTATGAAACGGAGATGTCATCGATTAATGGTGAAAAAATTGAGGAATTTCATATGAAGTTTCGAAAGAAAGCGAGAATTAACGAATTTATTCTGCTCCATGCATATAAGAGATCTAAATAAAGAAGCTAAGAAACAGCGATGAGACTATCAGATTTTACTTTTCGGGAATTCCACTTTCAGATTGCCTTGGGTTAACCCTTAAAAATGCGATCATGTGGCATCACCTCGCAAATAGATTATCATATCTTGTGTCATGAGGATGTCACCACTTTACTCCCTTCAAAATCAAATCTGAATCTCAGTTCCTGAAGCCCCTCTCTCAGCATTGCATGCCGTAATTCTTTATGGTTATCCGCGTAAAACATAAGAAAACCACCTCCACCAGCCCCTATCAGTTTTCCTCCAATGGCACCATTGTTAAGAGCGACCTCATACCACTTGTTAATCCAGTCATTACTTACCCCACCCGACCTTTGTTTCTTCTGCTCCCAGTGAATATTCATAAGGGTTGCAAATTCTTCCAAATCTCCATTTTCCAGCGCCATTTTACTTTTATATCCCATTTCCTTTACAGAATGAAGGTTTTCAATCATAACTAGATCGTCTTTTTTACTTTTATCGTCCTGTTCTTTCAGGACTGCAGAGGCAGATCTGGAATACCCGGTAAAAAAGAGAAGAAGGTTGTCTTCGAGATTGAATAGCGTCTCCTGGGAAATATTCAACTTTTTTGTATTCACTTTATCATCTCTATTAAAATTAAAACAGTTAATTCCTCCAAATGCAGAAATATACGGCAGTGTATCTAAACTGCTGGAAATTCCGCCCCGAGTATCCTGACACACTATCACATCAGACCCAGATAAATACCTACGACTCGTGATCCACTCCTCGTTAATATCCATGAGGATTGTTCCCGCAAGGCGGAGCAATGAGGCATCATTAGGGAACGCTCCAATGGTTCTGGATCTTCGTTTCAACTCTTTATTGAGCCGTTCCAACATATTCGTGGTTCTTATCCTCCTCCAGTGATCTGGGGGAGCGATCCGGTAATTCAGCAGTCCTGGGATGAATCGTTCCACGGTATCGGCTGCACGAGGAAATCCTCGAATCTCGAGTTCATCAGCGCACTCTTGGAGTCTCCGTGGATCGGAGAGTGAGTCCTTGAGCATCTGGGCGATCTCTTTATGTTGCTTCTTCGGGAGTTTCCGGAGAACCGCTCGAATGAAGTGGACATGACACATCTGCCAGCTGGACCCCGTGAAGACACGTTCAGCGGCTGCCTGTATTCCTTTATGGCCGTCAGAGATTACCAGGTCGACCTTCCCCACTCCTCTCTCCTTCAGCTCGGAGAAGAGGTCTTCCCAGGTTAGCTCATCCTCGCAATCGGCAATTCTGGCACCCAGGATCTCCCGGAATCCGTCACTCCGGATCCCGGCAATGACGAGGAGTGCCTTGTTGGTATACCGTATTCCATCTCGTATCTTAAAATAGGAGGCATCGACGAAGAGATACGGGATATAGGTCTCAATTGGCCGGGATAGGAACAAATGGACGTTCTGGTCCAGCTCAGTGGCAATCTTCGAGACGTATGAAGCGGAGATCTTTTCGACACCGAGATGAGCTACAATTTCCTGAATCTTCCGGGTTGAGACTCCCTGGAGATACGACTCCAGAATAGCACTTTCCAAGGCCTTCTCGGTTCGGGAATATCGTTCAAAGACTTTCGTCTGGAAAGGAATATCGCGTAATTGCGGTTTATTTAGGATTAGCTCGCCATGCCGTGTCTTGAGCGTCCTCTTCCTCTGGCCGTTCCGGTATGCCTTCCTTGAACTGGTCCTCCGGTATCTCCCGGCTCCGGTCTGCTGATTAGCTTCCTCTTGCATCACCTCATTTAAAAACCAGGTGATGAGGTGCTTCATTCCTTCGTCGTTATCGGTAAGATAATTTAGTACGACTTCCTTTAGATCCATGCCCTGTATTCTCCTGTTGCCTAAACTGAGTAGGATACAGGGCCTTTTCCAATTTTACATCACTTCGTGTACACTACCA
>Ga0209604_1000163_pt1 | contig 64799 bp, 45 predicted proteins | sample AD_UKC097_MetaG_FD_184405 | JGI IMG/M metagenome (GOLD analysis project Ga0209604, IMG submission 184405) | Active sludge microbial communities of municipal wastewater-treating anaerobic digesters from USA - AD_UKC097_MetaG (SPAdes) (version 2) | ecosystem: Engineered > Bioreactor > Anaerobic >...
CCCCGTCAGTCGCATCTGCAAGCAGCCAGAGGGGATCCGCACCAACACCGCCAGCCATGCCCCCACGCCGGAACCCTTGCCGCCATTGCCGTCCGCGGGAAGCGGCGCGATACTTGTTCAATCTCTCTTCCGTCACAAGGTGATGAAAATGGAAAAGACCAAGCCGCTTCCTTGCGAAAACTGCGGTTTCAGGGCCAGGTACGACAGGAATCCGCGCTCGTTTCTGGGACGCCTGTGGCGCTGGCACGCAGGTTGGTGCCCTGGCTGGAAGAAGTACCTGGAATCGGTAGGTCCGAAAAAACGTCAGGAACTGCTGAAGATTTACAGCATGAAAGATCGCTGAGTCACGCCTGTCAGGCCCGGGGAAAGCATCAAACGATAAACGGAATCAGTGCCTTGCGGTTTTTGGGGTATTCCGGGAACTTCTCAAGGTACCACTTGTGGGTCGAGATAGCGCGGGGCGCCAGATTTGCCGCGGTCCAGATGACGAACACGGCTGACGGGAAACACCACGTCGCGATCGTGAAACCGGTCCATTCAAGCAGTTCGCCCAGGTAGTTCGGACAGGACACGAAACGGAACATGCCTCCGTAAGGAATCTTGTACCCGCTCTCGCCCGGCTTGAGCAGGTTGCGAAGGATCGAATCCGACTGCTGGTTGATGAAGAAGCCTGCCGCGAACACGACAACGCCGATGATGAAGCGCGGGTCGGTGAACCATGAAGTCATCAGGTTCGGCGGAATGTCGACCGCAGTGTGGAAGATGTCGGTGAACAGGTACCTGGCCACGATGTATCCGTTGACCAGGTTGAAGAACGCCCCTGATGCCATGATCGAGACGGGCATGTCGTTACGGTTTCCGCGCAGGCGGAACGGAAAGATGAACGTCCGGTTGAGGTAGTGCAGTTCCCAGATGCACAGAAAGACTATCGCGACCGGGCTGGTCCGATAGTCGCCAATGAAAAAGAAGAGGGCGAACATGACGGGAGCAGGCAGCTCCATCAGAACCCAGCCGAGCGTGTCGTTGATCCTGGGCCCCCACCCTTTCCTGGTATGCCTGCCGTAAGGGGCCGTGACGAAAAGCAGGAAAAGGAAAACTATCGCGGCCAGAGCCACGAAAGCGATCATCAGATAGAAATGAAACCGCACCTCATTCGCCAGAAACCATTCCATGAAATCACCTCTTGTCCAGAAGACCGGCTTCCTTGAACCAGCCATATATGTCGGCGATCGTGTCGTCGAACGCCCTGGGATTATACCCCAGTTCGCGGGCCGCCTTGTCGTGGCGAATATCGTGATTCGCCCGGAGCGCGTTCAGGGACTCGGGCGTGAAGAGCGGCGGGATGCTGGTGTGCCTGGAGATGAACAACGCGAAAGGCGCGACCGCCCTGGCGAGCCACATCGGACACATCATTCTGGGGGCCTTCCTGCCGCAGACCTTCTCGAATCTGGACGCCAGTTCCTTGAACGGAACGTAGTGACCGCCGAGAAGGTAGATTTCGCCGGTGCGCCCCTTCTTCTCGGCCGCGATGGCGCCATCGGCCACATCGCGGACATCGACCCAGTCAAAACCTCCGACCACTCCACCTGGCAGCTTACCGCGCGCCAGCCCGTAGAAGACCGTTCCCATACGCGAAAACTTGTAGTCCAGCGGCCCGATGACACCGGTCGGGGCGACGATCACCGCGTCCAGACCGCGCTTTACTGCCGCGAGGATCTCCAGTTCGCCGTCACCCTTGGAGATGTCGTACGCGGGAGTCGACCGGCCGGTCGAGATCGGTGTTGATATTGCGTGCGTGGATGGAACTGAAGTGCACCAGCCGGCGGACTCCGCAGTCCATGCAGGCCTGGGCGACATTCGCGGCGCCCTGGACGTTGATGGCGCGCACAAGGCCGCCCTCGGGGCCGACGATCGAAATCCGGGAAGCCAGATGATAGACGACCTCGGCGCCGGCGAATGCCGACCGAAGGCTGTCGATATCCCTTACATCACCGCAAACCACCTCGACGTCGAGGCCATCGATGGCGGCGAGGTCGGTGTCCTCGCGCCATACCATGCAACGAATCTTCCGTCCTTCCTTCAGCAGGGCGCGGACCAGATTGCCGCCGATATGTCCCGTCGCACCAGTCACAACTGTAAGCATCGACACCTCCTGTCAGACTTTCGATGGTCGGCGGGCACGACAACACTCCGCCGGATGACGGCCCGGAATAGACTACCTTGTATGCGGCGTCAACAAAAAACTATGCGGCCGGCGGGTCCGAAACTGTCACCGGCTGACAAGGATCCGTGCCAGGACGGCCGCGCCGGCCTTGTCCATGGGCTGATTATCGTTTCCGCATCGCGCGGACAGACAGCATGCGGGACAACCCGTCTCGCAGGGGCACCGTTCAAGGATGTCCAGAGCGGTCGATGCCAGTCCGGACAGGTCGTGAAAGGCACGCGACGAGATCCCCATCCCGCCCTCGAAGGCATCATAGATGAACAACGCCGGAGCCCCGGAATGAGGGGCCATCATCGTTGAAAACCCGGCCAGGTCGTCAGGGTCGCACGAGAGGGCGAGCGGCGCGATTCCAACCATGGTGTGCTCAAGCGCGTGAATGGCTCCGAGCATGTCGGTAACGCCGGCCGGTCGATCGGTGCCGAAGTCGATCCAGATGCCGGTCGTGGCCAGGACCTGGCTGGGAAGATCAAGCGGAGCCGAGCCGATCACGCGGTCGTAACGCTTCATCAGGTAGTGCGTGATCTGGTGCGTGATCTTCAGAGTGCCCAGGCCTGCCGAAAAGGGGTCCGACGGCGTGCGGGCATCGTTCATTTCCATGCCGTCCAGGCGCCCGGTGACCTCGACCTGCCTCTCCTGATGGGACAACGTGTAGTAGTCGACGTCCTTTCTGACAGCGGTGGCCCTCAACCCGTCCAGATCAAGCTCGGTGACGACCCAGGTTTTTGCCTGATGCATGTAGACCGCGCCGGTGAATGCGTCACGCAGCGCCCTGGAGAAATCAAGCGTTTCAATCAGTTCGCCGGTCGCCCCGTCAATCAGGGCAACCGTGCGGTCGCCTATGCCGTCAAGACGGACCGCCTCCTGCGGCCTGACGGAGCCACCGTAGATGAAGCCCCGCGCGGTTTCGTGCAGAAGCCCTCCAGCCGCCAGCCCCTTCGCGACTCCGTACGGGTGACCGTCTGACTCGTCAAGCTTCAACGGCAGTTCGGACGCCGCGCACAACATGTGTCCCGCCAGGATGTGTTCGTTCTCAAGGTCGATCGTCGCCCTCTCCCAGCCTCGTTGAAGCAGGATCTCCGGATGGGCCAGCAGATACCTGTCCACGATATCCTCGAAGGCGACGAACACGGAAAGGCTGGCCTCTCCACGTCTGCCGGCGCGACCGGCCTGCTGCCAGAATCCACTGATGGAACCGGGATACCCCGAGACGACAACGGCGTCCAGATCGCCGATGTCGATGCCCAGTTCCAGCGCATTGGTGCTGACAACACCTTTGATGGAGCCGTCACGGAATTCGCGCTCAAGGCGGCGCCTCTCTTCCGGCAGGTATCCTGCCCGGTACGGCGCGACCGGCATCCCGGACTCGCCCGCCAGATTCGCTATCAGTTCGGCGGTCCGGCGGGATCTGGTGAAACACAGGCTCTTGACCCCGCGTTTCACGAGCAGCGAAAAGACATCCCTGGTACTGGTGTGGCCCGACCCGCCACCGGCGACACCGTCGAAAAAGACCAGTGTTCTTCCGCCGGATTCGGAACCATCCATCTCAACTACATCACACGCGCATCCGGTCAAGGCCGACGCGTGTTCACCAGGGTTGGCAATCGACGCGGACGCCAGAAGAAAACGCGGGGACGATCCGTACGCCGCCGCCACCCGGGTCAGGCGCCTGAGAACCTGCGCCACGTTTGACCCGAAAACTCCGGTGTAGCGGTGGGCCTCGTCGATCACGACGTACTTCAGGTTCGCGAAAAAACGTCGCCACATGTGGTGATATGGAAGGATCTCGTGGATTTCATACGGATTTGACAGAACAACCCGGGACAGCTGCCTGATCCTGGGGCGACGGATCCTGGGCGTGTCGCCGTCGTACACCGCCGCATCGATCTGCACCCCCGAAGACTCCTCGACAAAACGGAACACGTCGAGCTGATCGTTGGTTAGCGCCTTCAGCGGGTACAGAAACAGCGCGCACGCGTCCGGATCCTGCGCCATCTCCTGAAGGACCGGCAGCGTGAATCCGAGCGTCTTGCCCGACGCCGTCGCCGTGGACATGATGACGCTGGCCCCGGACATCGCTTTTTCAAGCGTCAGCGCCTGATGCGAATAAAGCCGATTGATCCCGGCATGTTCCAGATACTCGACAACCTCCGGAGCGAGCCCGGATGGGAGGTCGCCGTACGATGCGTGGCGGGGCGGCAGTGTCTCGACCTTCGAGATGTTGCCTTCGTACCAGCCGGCCGACCTGATCGCTTCGACCAGCGCCTCGATGCCGCCCTGGTTCATCCTTCCTCCAGTGTGTCGGGCGGGGTCGCCGACGCGCATCCCTGCAACAGCAATCTGACCTGTTCCGCGTACAGTCTGACCGTCTGCTCCATGTCGAGGGAGTTGTGGATGGCAATGGCCGCCACGAGGCCGGCGTTGCGGGCCGGGTCTTTCAGGTACATTTCGTAGAACCATGGCACGAGCGACCCTGGAATATCGTGTTCACGCCGCATGCCGAGAATCTCGGCGGCCAGCGTCGACAACCGGCAGTTCGTGGCCGTGTCCCGCCAGAGCCTTCTGGAGTATCCGAGCAGATCCAGATGCAGCGGGTCGGACCTGACCGGTGTCCCGTAAAACGCGGCCCTCTGGCAGATATACGGGAAATCGAACGACCGGCCGTTGAACGACACCAGCACGGGGTGGTCCGCGATGGCAGAAGCAGTCTGGGCGATCAAATCCGCCTCGGCGTCCGGGTCCGTGGCGACAAGAACCCTGACCTGAACCTTGTTGCCCGAGGCACCGGCGTTGAACGGAACGAAGGCAAGACCCGAGACTATCACGGGACTGCCCCCGAAAAGGCCGCCGGTTTCGATATCGATGAACAGCAGATCCGAGGGTTCATACCAGGCGGCTACCGCCAGATTCAGCGGATGTGCCGCTCCCCCGCGCATGGAGATCTGCGCCGAGAGCCGACGGACGTCGCCCTTTGAAATCCAGCGCTCGATCCTGGCGGCGGTTGAGCCGAACCTGGCGTGGTCCGACAGGGCATCCACGGTCCGAACTCCAGATTCGCCCAGACCGGCGGCAACCCGGTCCCGAACCCCGGGAAGCAGCCAGAGCGCCGAACGGATCGATTCGATGGCCTGATCGCGCGGAATAACGGGAACGGACGCGTCGATCTCGCGCACGGCCTCAAGGAGGTCCGGCCGTCCGCAACGACCGACCGTTCCCAGTTCACCCTCCATGATCCCGGCCACGTCTTGTCCGCGGTACATCGAACGCCAGCGATCGAGTTCCTCGAACGGATTGAGTCCGGGATCACCGGTGATCGGTCTCGCCTGCGCCGCAACGCCGGCTAGCCTGGCACGCGGTTCGAACGACTCTCCGAAAAGCGGCGGCGGCTGGACCGGAGGCGCCCCGTCCACCCCGGTCCGGGTCACCTGCACACCCCCGGGGGCGGGATGGGCGGCGCCCGGCGACCGCGAAGCACGTCTGCCTGACAGGTCGCCGTCTCTTTCACGGATCTCGTCAAGCTTGCGTTTGAGCAGCTCGGCGATGCGTTCTTTGGATTCGCCGCCCATTCCTACTTCACGTCCGCCGCACACCTGAAACCAAGGTTGCCGTCGAAGAACTCAGGTTCGTGTGACGACCTGGCCGAAGTGCGCAGCCTCTGTCTGTACTCGCGAAAGGATCCACCCCTGACCACGCGGGCCTCGCCATCGGTCGGACCAGCGGGCTGCATGGTCGACAGACCCTCGAATGAGTCGGCCCACCAGTCGGCGGTCCATTCAGCCACGTTCCCCGCCATGTCGTTGCAGCCGTATGGCGACGTCCAGTCCGAAAAACTGCCGACCGGAGCATCGTATTCCCAGGTATCGCGCATCCACAACAGTCTCGTCAGGCCCTCGCCGTAGTTCGCCCGGTACGTGCCGCCCGCGTCGGGCTCGTCGTTTCCCCACGGATAAAGACGGCCATCGGTTCCACGCGCCGCCTTCTCCCACTCCGCCTCGGTCGGAAGGCGTTTTCCCTCCCACCTGCAGAACAAATCTGCTTCGTGCCAGGTCACGCAGTTGATCGGATAACTGTCGCGACCGGTGGATCCCCAGTTGCACTCACCCACGTCGAACGGGGTCTGGCACTTGCCGGCGCTGACGCATTTCGCGTAGCGCCCGACGGTCACCTCGTCGATATCGATGAAATAGGCCACGGTTGTGACGATGCCGGAAGGGATCTCGGACGTGGCGCATCTTGAATCCTCGATTCCACCGAATCCGTTGGCGCAGCCCCTGAAAAACGGCCCCCCGGGAATGCCGACCATTCCAGCGGGGGCCTCTACGACAAGACGTTTCGCTTCCGGAGCCGCGTAGTCCTGAACTGTGATCGGCGTGGACGCCTGCCCGGCAACGGTTGCGACGCCGGCGGCATCCCGACGCCCCGAACAGGACGACAAAGCGCAGAAGACCACCAGGACGAAGGAGAAGACACGATAAGAATGCGACATGGCGTTCCCCCTGTTGCGGGACAGGTGGATTCTACAACGCATCGACCTTAAGCGCCCGCCCGACATCGACAGGCCCACGGGGCACGTCCGGGACGGCGCCTGCACGAATTTCATGTAGAATACCGCGTCCCATGTGTTCGGACATGACCTTGAAAAGACCAGAAATCCTTGCCCCGGGCGGTTCGATCGAATCCATTGAAACGGCTGTCGCGGCCGGCGCCGACGCGGTGTATGTGGGTGTCGGCAACCTGAACGCCCGCGCCAGGGCAGGCAACCTGCGCGAAGAACAGCTTGCCGGGCTGGTGTGCTTCTGCCACGAGGCCGGTACCAGGGTCTACGTTACCCTGAACATTCCGGTCACGGCCCTGAACCTGAAGGAAACCGCAAGGGTGATGGCGTTGTGCCACCAGGCCGGCGCGGACGCGTTGATCGTCCGCGACCCGATCGTCATGAAGACGGCGACGGCAATGATTCCGGATATCCCGATTCACGCCAGCACCCAGGCGGGAGTCCACAACGTCGAGACCGCCCGCAGGATGGCCGGACTCGGTTGCAGAAGGTTGATACTGGCCCGCGAGTGCTCCAGAAAAGACATCATCGAGATTCGCGAAGCCCTGCCGGACGTGGAGATCGAGATCTTCGCGTTTGGAGCGATGTGCTTCGGCGTGTCGGGGATGTGCATGATGGGCCACCACGTTTCGGGGCGCAGCGGAAACTACGGTTCATGCTGCCAGTCCTGCCGACTTCCGTATTTCGACAGGGACGGCAGGCCCCTCGGATACGTGTTCAGCATGAAGGATCTCGACCTGGTGCCTCACATCCCGGAACTGGCCGGGATAGGTGTGGATTCCCTGAAGATCGAGGGAAGGCTGAAGACGCCCGCCTGGGTGGGATGTGTTACCCGCTGGCTGAAGACCGCGGTCGACAGGCCGGTGCCGGGGCTCACTCCGCAGGAGTATGAACAGTTCAACAGGGATGTTTCAGTGATGTACTCGCGTCCCAGGACGGACGGCTATTTCACGGGACTCACGGATTGGGACAATCTGATGTCCCCCGGGAACCAGACACACATGGGCCTTGACGTGGGACCCTTCAAGTCGCGAAGGGATTACTCCGGAACGGCCGTTTCCTTCGTCACGCCCGTCGATATCAACATAAGGGACGGTCTGCTTATCAAGGTCGTGGACAAGTCCAGCCCGGACGGATTCGCGTATGTGCCGATCGGAATCAGGACCTTGATCGACGGCAACGGTCGCGCGGCCATAAGGATAGCTGAAGGGCGACAGGTCCGTGTTCCGCTGCCCGAGGAACTGTCCGGGCGGACGATCGCCGGCGTGGCCATCCATTCCGCCGATTCGGTGCGGGCCCGCTACCGGAAGGTCGACCGTCACGTTCCGGCCGACGTGATCGAGGGCCGGCCCCCGGCCCCGGCCTGGCGCCGGGTCACGGTCGACGCGTCGTCGATCGAGGCGGAGATGACGATCGGCCGTTGCCGCGCGACGGCGAGGGTGCCCATCACATCGGAAGCCGCGACCGGATCAGGGCTTGATCAGGAAAGGCTCGCAAAGTACTTCGATGCCGACGAATACTCGATTCAGCCCGGTCTGTTCATCAATCCGAGTATCCTGAAGGCAGCCAGGCGGGAGCTGATTTCGGCGTTCGAAGGCGCACGCGAGGCGGAACTCGCGAGTCTTGAAGCGGCGGTGGCGGAACGCATGGCCGCGATGTCGAACCATTTCCAGCCGTCGGACGATGAATTGATGAAGAGCGGTCTGGCTGCCCTGACGAAGGTGACAGGCCTTAAGGCAGGCCGGGTCTTCACGTCTGCCGGCGACGGATTTGAGATCGTGCCCGGGCCAAACGTGACCAGAATCATGGCGTTCGATCAGGAAACCGGGGGTGATGAGCCATAGCGGCGAAGGCGGTCCCCCCTGCCTCCATTGGTGCCAACGTACTTCTTCTGCTAACATACCGCCGGTTTTGACGGCCCGGACCGACCGGGAAAGGGGAAAAGATGTACAAGCTAGTATTGTTGCGGCACGGCGAGAGCCAGTGGAACCTGGAAAACCGGTTCACCGGATGGACGGACGTCGACCTGTCCGAGACCGGAGTCAAGGAAGCTATCGAGGCTGGCAGGATTCTGAAGCGCGAAGGCTTCGAGTTCGATATCGCCTATACGTCGGTTCTGAAAAGGGCAATAAAGACGCTTTGGCTCGCCCTTGAACAGCTTGACCAGATGTGGATCCCGATCATCAACCACTGGCGCCTCAACGAGAGACACTACGGCGCGCTTCAGGGGCTGAACAAGGCCGAGACCGCGCAGCAACACGGCGAGGCACAGGTCAAGGTCTGGCGCCGCAGCTATGACGTTCCGCCGCCGGAACTGGATTCTTCAGACCCGCGCTTCCCCGGGAACGACCGCCGGTATGCCTCCCTGTCCGACGAGGAGTTGCCACGCACCGAGAGCCTGAAGACCACGGTCGATCGGTTCGTTCCATACTTTGAAAGCACCATCGCCCCGATGATCAAATCCGGTCGGCGCGTGATCATAGCTGCCCACGGCAACAGCCTGAGAGCTCTGGTCAAGTACCTCGACAACATCCCGGATGACGAAATCGTCGGCTTGAACATCCCGACGGGTGTGCCGCTTCTGTACGAACTTGATGAAAATCTGAAGCCGATTTCCAGCCGGTACCTGGGTGACCAGGAACTTATCTCGCGCAAGATCGAGGCGGTCGCGAACCAGGCCAGCAAGAAGGCTTGACCGCCACCTGACGCTCCCACACTCCTCTACCGGAACTGAAGTCAAAACGGATTACGAAGCTGAGCGGGAATTGAACTCAAGCCACTTCAGGTAGCGTTCGAGGACTCCCGGAGAGTCACCCTCCTCGACACTGGAAAACGCCATCCTGAATCCGGATTCCGCGCCCTTCTCGATCAGGGTCATCCGTCCGTGACAACGCAGCCCAACATCACCCCTTCTGGTCCCGATGATCAGAACAAGGGTGAAGGGTCGGGCATCATCGATCGGCACGAATCTGGACTTCACGACGGCTCCAGTCTGTCCCAGCGCCGTGACCACGACAGGCACGCTTGCGTCAACAGCGAACAGCGAACCCTCGAGCCGGCAGGGAATCAGGACTTCCTGAACCACGTCGAATTCGATCCCGCCAACGACCGGCTTGAGAGGTTCGACCGCGATCTCGATCGGAGAGTGCTGTCTTGGACGACCCTGCATGGAGCCGGAACCCGACGCGGAGGCCCCGGACGATGGCCCGGTGGCAATCCTGACCGCGGAGATTTCCTCATCGCTGACATCCAGGGTACGCAGGCAGGACATGATGTCGCTGGTCTGACTGACAACCGGAACCTTGTCGGGGGTCGCGTGACGCCTTTTTGCGGGTCCCGCCACGGGCTCCGCCATCGAAGTCTGCCGCGGCGGGGCTACCTTCACGGGCGCCGACCCACCACGGACCTGTTCGCGCGCAGCCGGTCGCCCGACCGGGAGCGTCGGTTCCTCGACGACCTCTATGGATTCTTCCTCCAACAGGACGTCTCCGCCAGCGGCCGGCGGCGCGGCGACACCGTCAACCAGGTCCAGGCCCGCGTCACCCGCAATACCTTCCGGTTCCGGGAATCTGAAGATGCATCTGGAAATCGATCCGCCTGAACTTGAGGCGCCGACCACCTCCTGTTCGACCTCGGGATTCTCGATATTGAGAAGGTCCGACAGAAATCCCGACAGCTCCGTGGCCTTGCCAGCCGAAACCGCCTTCTCCCAGCGCACGGCAAATCCGCGACTGGGCGACTCCTGGCGACGAACAACCCGGCCGAACAGAAACGTGGTCGCGACCCTGACCTTGTCATTGGCAAAAACGATACCGGCAAGCGCCCCAATCGGTACCGGACGGGACACATCGGTACCAATAAATACCCCGCCCCTGCTGATGTCGAGCACCTTTGCTTCCAACTTGGCGCCATCTATGAAACAGGTTACGTTGTATTCTTGAGCCTTACGGATAACCCGGCGCCTATCGTCCATGGCCCTGCCGCAGAAAAAGTCGACGCATTATTGTACCGGCGATAGCCCCGTGTATTCAATAGAAGGGATGCGTGCGCGCCCGCACTTGGCTGAAAAAAGAGCGGTCGTTGCGTGCGTATCCGCACATACCAGACGAAGCATCCCGCCACGCCGGGACGCGCCTGCCCGCGGTCACATTGCATAACCATTCAGAATAAAAGCGCGTTTGCGAAAAGCGACATTCCGTTCTATATTTGGCCCGATTCTGGCATTAAGGCACCTCGTTCGTTCTTTGTGGTCATTCTGGAGGTTCCAAGAAATGAGAAAACTTAGATTTCTGGCTTTCGCACTGGTGATCAGCGTTCTCCCGATGTCGGCCTCGGCCGAGGATGTGAACAGCATTTTCGCGAAGATGGACAAGGTCACGAACGGATACGACGACCTGATGATGTCGCTCCACATGACCGTCATCGATGTGGACGGTTCGAAGAAGACCTACGACTACGACCTGTTCCAGAAAGGCGAAAAACGCCTGATCAAGTTCAATTCCGGCGAAATGAAGGGCATGGCAACGCTGGTGCGCAGTCCCTCCGAGGTCTACGCGTACCTGCCGGCCCAGCGCAAGATTCGCCGCGTCGCCGCCCACAAGATGGGACAGTCCCTTGCAGGTTCCGACATGACTAACGACGACATGGCTTTCGCGAGCTGGACCGCTGCCTACACCCCCGCTCTTGAGAGTGAGGACGGCAAGGTCTGGGTTGTCCGCGCATCGGCCAAGGGAGTTGCCCCATACCCCCAGGCGCTGATAACCATCACCAAGGACGGCTACCAGCCAATCGAGTACAAGTTCCTGAATGATAAAGGTGAAGTGGTCAAGATCTTCTCGAACACCAACCTGAAGGACTGGGGTGGATACATCCGCGCCGAAAAGGTAACAGTCACGACCGTGGCGACTGGTCACAAGACAGTCCTCGATCTCAAGGCCTTCAAAGTCAACCAGGGTTACGACGACGATATGTTCTCCAAGCGCGAGCTTGAGTGGGGCCGCTGAAAATGAAAAAAATCTCCGTATTCATGCTTCCGGCGCTTGCCGTGGCGCTGGCAGCCACGCCTGCATACGCGGACTGGACCGACATGCTGACCTTCTCCGGATCGGTCAGCAGCGATATCAGTTTCATCGTCGACGACTGGCGCGGCGCCGTACCCGGTGAAGGGTACGAATTCCAGACGAACCGCAACGACGTGAACATGAAGCTTCGCATCGAGCCGAACCGCAAGGTCGCTATCGTCACGGACATGCGATTCCGCTTCTATGGCCTTTACGAAGGCGTGGACCTGGTCGAGTTGTCCAAGCGCGGTCCAATCGACCCGTGGGACTTCCAGTTGAACGAGGCCTACGTCATGGTCAAGGGCGTTCCGTTCAAATGGATGGACATGAAGATCGGCCGCATGATCGAGACCTGGGGCACGGCGGACATATTCAACCCGACCGACAATCTCAACGCCAGGGACTTCTCGGACCCGCTCGATTTCTTCTCGAAGGTCCCGAACACCATGATCCAGTTGATCTTCTATCCGACTGAATGGCTGACGATCACCGCGGTCTGGGAACCGATCTTCAAGCCGGCTCAGCTTCCCGGTTCGGCGAAGAACGCCTTCGCCCTGCCCCGTGATAGAAACGGCAACGTCACCGGCTTCCCCGCCATGCCGATGGACACCTCCGCGATGATGAACGACATCGACCCTTCCCTGGGCGACACGGCGCTCGCGCTGGTCATGGAAGGTCTCGAGGGCAAACCCGAACTGATGACCGCGCTGATGAACGACGCGATGGGCCTGATGAACGAAGGCAAGATCTCGCGTGAGCAATTGATTGGCCTGCTGAACCAGTACGCGCAGATCAACGACCCGCAGGTGTCGGTCTGGAAGCCGGACTGGGACATCGCCAACACCCAGGCCGCGCTCAAGTTCCAGTTCAACCTCGACCCGGTCACGTTCTCTCTTTCGTACTTCTACGGCCGATTCCAGTTCCCGGTCGCTTACTGGGGCCTTGTCGACATCGTCAGCCCCGGAAAGGCGGCCGACTTCCCGCCGACCCCGTCCGTCATCGACGACGAAAAATTCGTTCAGGACAAGTACAACGTGAGCGTGCTGGCCGAGACGTACTACCCCCGCATGCACGTCCTGGGCGCCGACTTCAACTATGCGTCGGACAACGCGTGGGCGCCTGGCGTCTTCGCGGAAATGGGCGTGTTTTTCCCGGAGCAGGTTGACTTCGGCTTCCGCGCCTACCTGGACGGAAACCTGCTGCTCGAATCGTCGAACGTCAACGTGCCGACGACTCCATTCGTGAAAGCAACTGTCGGCGTCGACTGGGGCCACAACTGGGATCTCGGCAGGACGAACCTGGATCTGTACCTGAACATCCAGTACGTGCGCGGCTTCTACGACGAATTCAACGACATGTACGGGCTTCACAACTACTTCGTGCCGACGGTCAATCTGATGCTGAAGGACAACGAGATCCAGTTCGCGTTCACCACGGCGCTGAACTGCGACGATCTGTCGATGATGATCTTCCCCAGCTTCACCTGGATCGCTTATCCCGGAGTGGAACTCAGCCTTGGATACATGGGCTTCGTGGGTGAGACCCAGCCGCCGGCTCCAGCTGAACTCGACCTGAACAACCTCGACGAGGCGATTTCGGCCATCATGCCGAAATACGCGGACAAGTCCCGGTTCGGGCAGCTCGCGGGTGGCCGCAACGTCGTCTTCTTCAAGGTAAAGGCGAACTGGTAAATCATGAAAACGATATCGAAAATCAGCATGACCTTTCTTGTGGTGACGGCCGCGTTCGGGCTTCAGGCGTGCAACTGGGGCGTCAACGGCATCGACCGCATGGAGGAACGCTTCCCCACCGACGCCGTGGAGGACGCAGTGACGGACGCCACGGAAGACGTGGTTGAATCCGACGTCCCGGAAGATACGGCGACCACGGACCTTCATCAGGAAGACACCGCCATCGACGACGTCGCGGGCGATACGAGTGTCGGAACCGACGCGAACGTCTGGCCGGACGTGTCCTACGAAGGCATCGAGGGCCTGTGGGTCGGAAGGCTTGTTTCAAACGGCCGGATCAACGTCGTCCTGGAAGAGCTTCCGATGACCACGACAGACCTGTTCCTGGTCGAAGGCTCGGCCTCGGGACTGACAATGACGTTCTGCGACGAACTGATCAAGGTCGTACCCGGCGAAGTAATCAACAACACGACTGAAACAAAACCGGCGCTGAGGGATGCGATTGCCTCGACCCCGATCGAACTTTCGGTCAGCGGCGACAAGGTCTCGGCACAGGAGATCGTCTGGAAATGGGCATTGGCCGAGACGATCGGCGACAACGACCCGCTTCCGGCCGTTGACAAGAAGAACGAGGCGGCCAATCTGGCGAACTACCCGGACATCGACAGCGACACACATCCGGGCGTCACGATCGATGTCAGCGTGGACATGGGCGGCAACCTGACCACAGGCCAACGCTACATGGCCAAACGGGCGAAGTTCTCGCTGGCCGAGGGTACCTTGTCTGGTGACGGTCGCTGGATCACCGGCACTATGACGTTCGCGGTTGATGAAGTCGTGCTCGGAGCCGACCAGCCTCTCCTTAACAACGGCGCCACTGTCGTTCCCTCTGAAGAGGGCACGTTCTACCAGTTCAGGCGTGTCGACGAGACGATGGGCTGCCAGACACTTATCGAAGGGCATGAATCGCTATTCGCCGAGGCGCCTTGATTGATGGTGCAAAGAGATTGATGAAAACGACTAATTCGAACATGTGGGCCGGACTGCACGCGTTCCTGATCAGGCAGCGTCTTCCAATGCTGGTGGTGGCGGTGGTCATCACGGCGGTTTCCTTCACCCAGTTCCCGACCATTCAGCCCGAAGAGGGCGGGACCACCGGATTCCTGCCGCAGGATATCGAGGAGGTCGCCTTCTGGCAGGACCTCAACGGCCGGTTCGGGGCGCTGAACAACCTGATGATTGGCCTCGAGGAGCCGGGAGACCCGCTGACCTCGGACGGCCTGTCCCGTGTGGCGAACATCACCAGGGCACTCGAGGAACAGAAGAAGGACGACGGGATCATTGCGGTCAGAAGCGTGATCAACGTCGAATCCACCAAGGTGGACGATGAAGGCACCGTTCACATCGACAACACCGTGCCGTCCATCCCGATGACCAGGGAGGGACTGGACGAACTGGCCGGCAAGATCCTGTCGAACGTCCAGCTTCCCGGTGCCTTCGTCTCGAAAGACCTCAAGGCCTACGTGATCATGGTGAAGCTGTCGGACAAAGCCGACAGCGCCGCGATGGCCGAAAAGATCATCAGCGTCGTCGAACGCGAACGCGGCCCGCTTTCTTCCTACTACTTCGGATCGGCCTTCGCGACCTATCAGGTGTCCCGCAAGATCATGGACGGTCTCCGCTGGGTCATCCCGGCGTTCGCCGTCGGCCTGTTCTTCGTGCTCTTCATCGGATTGCGCCGTCCCGCGGCCATCCTGATGACCCTTCTTTGTGCCTTGATGCCGCTGGCATGGTGGCTGGGGACGCTTCACCTTCTCGGCCTCCCCGTCACCATGCCGGTACTCAATGGAGCTCTCCTCCTCCTGACCTTCGGTGCCCTGGTCTTTTCCAGGGCCGCCGAAGGCAGGACGAGGGGATCCGATACATTCCTCGAATTCCTGCCCTGGCTGACCCTGGTGGTCGCTGCCGCCGGATTCGGTCTTGTCAGCGCTTGGCAGAACCACGCAAACCTGTCGATCCCCTATCTTCAGGGCTTCGCTCCGGCGATGGCGGTCGGCTTCGCCGTGCTTGCGCTGGCGGCAATCGTGATGGCCATCCCGTTGATGACGCTGGTTCCGCCGGCACCGGCCATGGCGCATCCGGTTCAGGAACACCGCCCCGCCAGTCTTGCGAAAAGGCTTATCGCCCTGCTGATACCGGTAGTGCTCTTCGCGGGCTCGATGGTCGCGACCAGGGACTTCCGGTTCGCCGTCGCGCTCAAGGACATGTTCTCAAGCGGCGAGGACGTCGGACGCGGCGTGGACTTCTTCGACCGCAAGATCGGCGGCAACGACATCATGCAGGTCAGCGTGAAGGGCGATTTCGGATCCGCCGCTTCCCTGAACCGCCTGATGCGCTTCGCGGATCTGATCGAGGGATCAGGCCAGTTCGCGGACGTCAGATGCATAACCCAGGTCGTCGCCTACCTGTCCGACGGCATGAGCGGAACGTACTGGATACCTCCGCGGGATGACCAGCTCAACGACATCTCGTTCTACATCGAAGGTATCGAGGACATTAAGGCCCTGATATCGCGGGACAGGCAGGAGGCCATGCTGGCCGTAAGGATGCCGGCGGGATCCAGGGATCGTTACGACGAACTGATCCAGGTCGTCAGGCAGGCCGCCGCGGATTCCGAAAAGACCGGTGCTGAGGCCGCATCCATTCGGATCGATGCCATTGCCCGAATCTACGGCGTCACCCTTCCCGAGGGACGAGTCCGACAGGTGATCGCCAGGACAGAGCTTCCGCCGTCCAGCGAGGAATTGAACGTTCTGACGAGCGAGATTCGGACGTGGATAGACTCGGAAGACTCTCCGTGGAATCCGCCTCCGGCCGAGTGGGACGCCGTGGCTGCGGTTCTGCACGGTGACGTTCAGACACTGGCCGATGTGATCAACGCCCAGCCCTCATGGGCCGAGGAAGAAAACAGCCCGGACATGGCGCTCAGGGTTGCCGAATCGATAGCGGTCCGTCTTGAAGGCCTTCGTATCGAGAAGCGTTCGAACGCGCTGCTGGACGAACTGGTTTCGGGTGTCGACACGCCCAAAAACTTCAGGATGCGGGCGCACGGCGTCCTGGCGTCCACTATCGCCCCTGTACCTGAGGGGCCCCAGGAACTGGAGTTCGCGATCAGCGGATACCCGGCGTTCACAAAAGCTGCGGAACAGCGCCTGCTTGGCGGTCTGAACATGGCGACACTGCTTCTGTTCATGACCACGGCGATCTTCGTGCTTCTCCTGGGATTCCGCCGTCCCGCGCTCCTGCTGGTCCTGCCCGTTGGCGCCGCATCAACGGCCTTGACCTTCGCGATATCTTCCCTGCTTGGCGTGAACGCCGACCCGAATTCGGCCTCCATCTACCTGATCGCTCCGCTGGCGTGGCTTTTCCTCTCGGAAACCGTCAACGACCCGTCGGGTGGTTCGACCAGATACCCGACGTTCTTCGCCCTGGCCCTGGCCGCGGGCGGCGCGTCGCTGCTGATGTTCGGCGTGATGCCCGTCATAAGGATGGGAAGCGCCCTGGGCCTTTCCCTGGTGGTTCCGGTCGTACTGTTCGCTGTTATTCGCCGAATCTACTTCGAACGCCCCGCGAACTGAAAACCGGCAACGATGGGCAGGTGATCCGAGAACCGCTTGTCCCGCTGCACGGTCGCAACGCCACCACCCAGGCCCCTGTAGAACACATAGTCGAGACGCCTGGTCGGCTGCGACGCCGGGAAGGTGTGAAACCTGGCCTCGGACCAGCCGCGGCGGTCGTCGATGAACACCTCGCGAAGCCCGCGGATCGAACTGATTATCTCGATGGTGTCATCTCCAGTGAAGTCGGTGTCTTCGTCGGCGAAACCTTTGGTCTGAACAGTGAAAGGCGGCAGCGAGTTGAAGTCGCCCGCCATGACAAGCGGTCGGTCGGAGGGGAGAGTACTGACGTATTCCGCCAGGATCTGAGCCTGCTCGCGCCGGTTGGACATTGAGAACGCCTCAAGGTGAACGTTCACCGCGTCGAGAGAGACGCCGCCACCGACATCGACGATGGCGTGCTGAATCGCCCTGCGAAGGAAGAATCTGTTGTACCACCAGGCGTTCTCGGAAGGTTGTGGCAGCGGAATCCGGCGACACTCGGACACTGGATACCGGCTCAAGATGGCCTGTCCCGAATGAACGCCGCCGATCTGGGCGGCAAAGGGGAACAGCGGGAAAGGAACCCAGCGGTTATGCCATGTCGAGACGAAGCATCCGTGCTTCATGCCCGTCTTCTTCAACAGGTATTCAAACTGATCGACACGACCAGTCCGGGATGAGGGACGATCGACCTCCTGCAGGAAGACGATGTCGGGATTCTTTTCCGTTATGAACGCCGCTATGGAATCGAGATTCTCCCGCACCTCGCCGGTCGGGTGCCTGTCGGTGGGATTTCCCGTCAGACCACCGCCGAAGGCGATATTGAAGGAGATCGCCTTCAACGCGCCACTATCGGAACCGACGACCTGCGCATCCCCGAACGACAGGACCTCGGCGGTCCGCAGCTCATCGCTGTTCATGCCGCCGGAAGCCCAGGTGAACACTACCGCCGTAACCACGACCAATACCGCGATCACGACTCCGACAACCCTGCCCAACGATTTGAAAAAACCGGACTTCATCGTTTACGCCCCCGACAGGTCACGTCTCATGATCGGTCTTATCGAGTCGTCGCATCAAGGCAAAACGACTTATGCCCAGGAGCCTGGCAGCCTCGGACTTGTTGCCGCCCGCCCGCGTGAGCACCTCGCGGATGAGTCGCTCCTCGAACACCTCGAGGGTGTCCACGCCCGGCACGAAACCCAGTCCGACCAGGCCGTCGCCGGCACCGGACAGCGCCTCGCCGCTCGACTCGGTGGCATTCTGGCGGTGCTGTCTGAGGACGCGCTCAGGTAGATGACCCGGCCCGATCACCAGAGAATCACCCAGGATGACCGCACGCTCGATGATGTTGCGCAACTCCCTGACATTACCAGGGAAATCATAACTCATCAGGTACTCGCCGGCCTCGGAGGAAAGGCGCCGGACCGGGATCTTCATCCCGCGACAGATCTGGTCAAGAAAAACCCCAGCCAGCAGAAGGATGTCGGTACCGCGATCCTTCAATGGCGGCAGCTTGATCGGAAAAACGGATATGCGCTGGAACAGATCGAACCGGAAGCGTCCAGCCTCAACCTCGACGGCCAGGTCGCGGTTGGTCGCGACAATCACGCGGGCCTGCATCGGCAATTCGCGGTTTGAACCGACACGCTTGAACGCGCGGGACTCTATCACGCGAAGAAGCCTGGTCTGGAGTTCAGGAGGCATCTCACCGATCTCGTCAAGGAGAATCGTGCCGTCCGCAGCCTCCTCGAAAGCGCCGGCCCTTGCTTGATCCGCACCGGTGAAAGCCCCCTTCTCGTGCCCGAACAACAGACTTTCGACAAGCTGGGAAGGGAGCGAGGCGCAGTCCACCGCCACGAACGGCCGGTCCGCCCGACCGGACAGGCGGTGGATCTCACGGGCGGCGACTTCTTTTCCAGAACCGGTCTCGCCACTGAGAAGGACAGTGGCGGGAGAAGGAGCCACCCGCTCGATCTCGACCGCAACCTGACGCATCAACGGTGAATCTCCGACCAGTGCGCCCGGGACCCTCGCTTCGTGGCCACAGGTACTTCTGCGACGGTGGATCTCCGTCACGACCTCCACAAGAGGCTGAATACTCGTCTCCTTGACCTTGTAGTCCTCGGCCCCGTTCCTGATTGCCTGAATCGCGTTGGGTATCGCCTCGAACGCGGTCATGACAACTACCGAGGCGTTTTTCTGGAGCGCGAGAATGGAAGGGATCATCATGATTCCGTCGCCATCGGGAAGCTTGTGATCCAGCAGAATCACATCGAACCGCGAGCCCTTGACCCTGGACATCGCATCCGCCGCGGTGTTCGCCACGGCGCAATCAAAACCGAGCCTGGCGAGGGCCCTGGCTATGGCGCGGGCGTAAAGCACCTCGTCGTCCACCACCAGAACCGAGAATCCATCATGGGAGACCTGTCCGTCCAAGACTTCGCCCTGGCTCATCTATTCCTCCCTCTTTCCGGCCGGAACCGGCAGGACCACCGAGGCTCTGCAGCCGCCTTCCTCGCGGTTGCGCAGCGAAACGGCGCCACCGATTGTCTGCAGGATCCGTCGGCAGACGGTCAGACCCAATCCAGTGCCGTGTGTCTTAGTCGTGAAGAATGGCTCGAACACCTCTCGCGGACTGGCCGACAGGCCAGGGCCGTCGTCATCCACATAAATCGCCACGTCGCGTTCGCCGGCGTCGACCGACACCGCTATGGAACCGTCGGTCGATGTCGCCTCGACCGCGTTCAGGATCAGGTTGAACATCACATGCCTGATCGAATCCGGATCGGCCATGACCGAAAGGCCGCGCGGCACTGACGACTGGAAAAGCCTGTTTCCCCACTTCGGGCCGCCGCGGAGCAACCTGGCAACATCACCGACCACGGCAGCCAGGTCGATCGGGACTACCGCCGCATTATGCCTCGACGCCATCGAAAGATAGTCGCGCAACAGCATGTCGAGACGGTTGATTTCGCTTCGCAGGCCTTCAAACACCTCTTTGTCCGATTCATCACCTGCATCAGCGGACATCGCCTCGAGGGTGGCCCCGATTGCAAGAATCGGGTTCCTTATCTCGTGCGCCACCTGGGCACCGAGCTCACCCATCGTCGCCAGCCGTTCCCGTCTGACCAGGTGTTGCTCGCCCGCTCCTTTCTCTACCGGCGCCCACTGTTCACGAATCCTGACCAGGTATCCAATCCTGTTCTCGTCGGCGTCGACCAGCAGAAGCGCCTCCACATACCCGGGAAAACACTCGCCATCCTTGCGCCTGAGCAGAGCGCACTCCTCGAAATACCCGCTGGTCAGATACATGATCTGGCTGTCGAGCAGGTCGCCGATGTCCTGTGCGTCCCGGAAGATGCAGCCTATGGCCATCCCGGCCATTCCACCGTCCTCGTATCCGAAAAGCCGGTCCGCCGCCTCGTTCTCGGACGTGATGCACAGATCGTTTCCAACGAGCACGACCGGAGACGCCTCTCCCAGGGCCATCCTGACAAGCTGATGCGTGGCGAGCTGCTGCCTGGCCCGAAGCTCGTGAAGAGTAACGACCGCAAGTTCATCCGCGCCGTCCAGGGATATCCTGCCGAACGAAGCCTCCAGCCTGAAACTGAGGCCGCTTCCCGGCAGTTCGACAGCACACTCCGGGATGAAGCGGGCGGGAGTCAACCCGGGCTGATCGGATGCCAGAAACGCGGCTGCCTCGGAACCGAGTTCCCTCATGAAAACACCGGAGATCAACATGGTCGTGGCGGCGTGGCCGAAGTCAACCAGATATCCCCCGTCCTCCTGCCGGTCCAGTCCACCAGTCGCCCCGCGCACCTCGCCTCTGGAATCGATCAGAAAACGAATGACAGCGTTTTCCTGATCGACCGTTCCGAAGGAGTCATAGTCCGGAAAGGCCGCCGAGCGATGGTGCATGTCTATTATCTCGCCGACCCGCTGCGCGTAACGGATCAGGAGTTCGCGCTGTTGCGGACTGAATGGATCAGTGCCGGGCTTCTCGAATATAAGGACCCCGAACGAAAGGCTTCCCGACATGACCGGAACCAGAAAAAAGCGGTGATCTCCCAGGTAGTCCATCGCCGCCTCGACGCCGTCGGTCGGCATCACCTCTGGACCGACTATCTCTGCAAGCGACGAGGTTTCCATGCTGCTGCGTTCCTTCCACGAACGGTACGCAAGCGCCGTCGGGGAAAGGGCGTTCAGCGGGAAAGCCACGTTCTGTACCGCTCCCACCAGGTTCTCGACCTCGCCGATCTGACTGCGAATCGAGGCCATGGTCGCGACAACGACCCTGACCGTGCCGGATTTCTCGTCCATCAGGACCATGTTGGCGGACGTGCAGCCGAGCAGTTTGGCAGCACCGCGCAGAATCGAGGTCAACACCTCGAACATTCCGGAGCTCGAATCGTATTCCATCTATCGCTCCCGAGAGGCCATCTCGGCCATCCTTGCGGCAAATCGCGCGTAATGATACCGTAATCCGTTACATTCAGGTTGATTGCAAGCGGGGTTTCTCGAATGAGACGATTCTGTCTGTCGATACTGTTTGCGGCAGCCCTTGCGACGGGCACGGCCTGTTCCCAGGGGACTTCCGGCTCGGACGATGTCCTGGATGCCTTCTCCGACGCAACGTCCGAAGTGACATTGGACGACACCGTCGAAGCGGATGCCGCGCTGAACGACGCGCAGGACGACACGTTGCATCAGGATTCGTTATCCCAGGATCTGGCCGCCGACATCGGCCACGATGACTCGCATGCCTCGGACGCGACCGTGACGCCGCCCATCGAGGTTATCGGTCACTTCAAATACGACTTCGTCTCGACCGCAACCAGCCAGATGGACAGCTTCCTGACGGTTAACGACACCGACCGCAGCGCGGTCGCGGTCAACACCTGTAACACGATGGGGTTCGTGTTCGTCGACCGTTTCGTAGACAACACTTTCAGTGCCAGTCTTGTCCTGTCCGAGATCAACCTTGAATCGCCGCCTGCCATCGACGACCTGGTACCGCGGCGCGTTCTGCTGACCAGAACCGACGCAACCGCGGCACCCGCCATAAACGCGATGCTGGCATACGATGACTGCTCTCCGATGGTGTTCGTCCAGACAGAAACCGGCTGGGACTTCGCCGTTTTAGGCGACAGTGCGCCGGACTGGACACCGGTCGACGCGCAGAACACCTACTCCGATATCGAAGGACTTGGGGCCCGTCAGGGCCGTGACGGTGTCATCCATCTGGCATTCAGGGCCCGCCCATCGGGCGGCACGATGCGATTCTTTGACGCCGCCTTCAACGGCACCGGTTTTGACATCACTTCGTACACATCCCCCGACACCGCGATGCGGACGGCGGTCGACGTATGGTTCGACGCCGACGGTCTGCCCGTGATCGGCTACGTCAAGGTCGGAACCGAGGGTGATGAATTCTGGGTCGCCTCCCGCACCTCGTCGGACGAATGGAAACTCCAGCAGGTCAAGGGCGTTGCCCCTTCGGATCTGGGAGTGTCTTTCGCGATCGGCAGTTATGGACGGGAGGGGCTGGCGTGGGTGTCAGCGGTCGCTTCAAACGAAGGAATCCTTCTGTCGGCGGCCCTGAAGTACACATACCGCGACACGGACAACCTGTTCAAGACCGAGACCGTGCAGGTCGACAACGACGGTTACAGGGGTAGCAATACACGCTTCACCGGCGGTCGTCCAATCCTGACGATCGACCTCAGCGGACGTCCCCACATCATCTATTCGGACATAGCGGTCAGGATCGTCGGAGAAACCCAGGTCGTCACGCATGGCCAGATCAGATACGCCTGGCGACGCGGTGGCACATGGAACCAGCAGACCATCTTCAGACAGGATTCCCCGGATGGCGAGGCAACCCCCGTGGCCGGTGGCCGTTTCATGGCGGTCAACGCGGACGGAACACTGGCCGGGATAGCGGCGACGGCCATCGTCACGACCAATGATTCGAACGCTTCGATCGACACGATGGGATGGACCGTTTCAAACGTGAAATAGTCGCGACCACCATTCACATCAGATTCTGTAGAAACCGGTACGTCTGTCTCCAAAAAGGTCATTGCGACCGGTGACTGCCTTGCTGTCGGCAAGGCCAGGATCCATCGTTACGACCGAAAAGCCTGGTGCGTCGGGAGAACCGTCCGCGAGTACTGTTCCGTCTGGAGCAACCATTCTTGACCTGCCGGTGAATCGGACCGAGACAGGACCGACCTGTTCAAAACCGACGCGATTGGCGGTAATCGTGAATACCCCGTTCTCAAGCGCCCTCGTCACCATCGCGTCCTGACATGTTCCAAGAACCAGGTTCGAAGGGTGAGCGATTACCTGCGCCCCAGCCAGGGCCAGGGTCCGGGCGGACTCGGGAAAACGCCAGTCAAAACAGATCATCATCCCAACTCTGACCCCTGCCAGCGTGGTCACGACGAATCCGGAATCGCCAGGCTCGAACCAGCGCTTTTCGTTGTCGAACAGGTGCGTCTTCCGGTAGACCGCCCGGGGACCGTCGCCATCGACCGCCATTGCGGAGTTGAAAACCACGTCGGCGTCCCTTTCCGCGAATCCGGCAACGAACGAGGTGCCGTGACGAATCGCCAGCAGGGTCAGGAACTTCGCTGTCGGTCCGTCCAGAGGCTCGGCCACCGATACCAGTTCATCGCGGTCGACGAACAGGTAGCCTGTGGCAAAAAGCTCGGGAAGAACCCACAAGTCAGCGCCGGGGCTCGCGGCAACCATCGCCTCGACCGCCTCGAAATTTGCCGCGCGGTCGAGTCGGACCGGATTGGTCTGGACAAAACCAGCCTTGATCAACATGACCTCCGTTGGCATCCGTTGCGCGTGTGGAGATTGCCCTTCTACAGATGACTTTCCAGCCAGGCCCTGAGATCGGAAATTACCTCGTCACGGTTGATCTCGTTGAGCATCTCGTGACGTCCACCTGGATACAGCTTCATCTGAAGATCGGAGAGCCCCAGCTTCCGATAACGGTCGAACAGTGCCTTCACGCCCTTTCCACGCCCACCGACGGGGTCGCTTTCACCGGCGAAGATGTACACCGGAAGGTCCTTGGGGATGCGACGTTCGTGGGCCGGGGTCCAGATCGTCTTGAGCAGTCTCAACATTTCCAGATAGAAACCGTTCGGGAAGTCGGCGCCGCACTCGGGATCGTCGAAATAGGCCCTGACCACGCCGGTGTCACGCGACAACCAGTCGAGACCTGTATCGGTGTCGTGCAGACCCTTGTTATATGGCCCCAGCGAAAGCTGATGCAGCAGTTCGGCCTTTGTGTCGGCACCCTTGCATGCCACCACCAGCTTCGCGATGAGCAGGCCTGGGCCGACAAGGGGATTGCTGCCGTTCGTGCCCGAGAGAACGACGCCATCGATGCGTTCGCCAAAGGACTGGATGTAAGCCTGGGACAGGAAAGACCCCCAGGAATGCCCAAGAAGGAATACCTTCAGATCGGGCAGTTCCTGACGAATGATCCCTGTCATCTGAGTGGTGGCGCCGAGTACGGACTCCCAGCCGCCCTTGCCCAGCTTTCCCTTCAATCCATCGACCAGGGTCTTTCCATGCCCGCGCGCGTCGGGAGCGTACACGGCGTAACCGGCAGAGGTCATATCAGCCGCGAATGCCGCGTAGCGCCAGCCCGGTTCCTGCATGCCGTGAACCACCTGGATGACCGCCTTCGGCGTGTCGTCCGGCATCCACTTGCTGACATGGACTTCAAGCCCGGAATTGTCCTTGAAACTGAAATCGGAAGCCTGCATCGCGAATCCCCCTGCCTCAGCAATCCAGATGAGCCTCGATCTCCCACGGGTGCGGACGTCCCCTCATCTCCTCGATCTCGCTCTTCCGGTGAATCGAAACCCAGTCCTTCACCAGCAATTTCGAGAAGACGCCGGAATCGACCAGGAAATCGTGATCCGCCTCAAGCGCGCGGATGGCCTCTTCGAGGCTGGAGGGCAGCGGCTTGATACGCTGCTCCCGCTCGACGGGATCCATCGCGAACACGTTCATGTCGTAGGGACCGAACCCCATCGCCGTGGGATCCATCGCCTTGAGGATGCCGTCGATACCGGCCAGCAGCATCGCCGCTTCGGCCAGGTACACATTGCATGTGGCGTCCGGTGTCCGGAACTCCATGCGCTTCTTGCCGGGCGACGTGGCGTACTTCGGGATCCTGATCGCGGCACTGCGGTTGCCGAGCGAGAAAAACGCGTTCACCGGCGCCTCGAAACCGGGGACGAGGCGGCGGTAGGAATTGGTGCTCGGGTTCGTGATCGCCAGAAGTGCGGGAGCGTGCTGCAGGAGTCCGGCGATGTACGAAAGGGCCGACGCGGAAAGGCCGGCGTAACCCTTCTCATCGAAAAAGACCGGCTTGCCACCCTTGAAGAGGTGCTGGTGGAAATGCATTCCGCTGCCGGCCTCGCCGTAAAACGGTTTGGGCATGAATGTCGCGACCAGACCGTGCTTCTTCGCGGTCATCTTGACGAAGTACTTGACCAGCAGGGCGACGTCGCCGGCGCGGACGGGACTGGTCATGTCGACCTCGATCTCCTGCTGTCCGACCGAACCGACCTCGTGATGATGATACTTGACGCCGACACCGGCCTCTTCCAGCGCCACCACCATCTCGTTGCGGATGTTGTAGTAGGCATCGCCTGGCGGACATGCGTGATATCCGCGGTGCGGCGCCAGGGTCACCGACTGACGGAATCCCTCGACGGCCGACAGCGAGCCCTCGCTGCAGATAATCCTGGAACTGGCCTCGGCGCAGCCGTTCTTAACCTGAACGTCCTCGGCAAGGTAGAATTCGTATTCAGGGCCAAAATGACAGTCATCGGCGATGCCGGTGGAAGCCATGTACTCGCACGCCTTGCGCAGGATGCCGCGGGGGTCGCGCGGGAACGGATCGAGTGTTCCTGCCTCTTTTACGTCGCATATCAGAGACAGCGTCTTCTCCTCGAAGAAAGGGTCTATGAAGGCGGTCTCAATGTCGGGCACGATGACCATGTCCCCGGCCTCGACCGTCTTGAAACCAGGCATGTTCGAACCGTCGAAACCGATTCCGGACTCCCAGATCGACTCATCCATCCGCCTGGCGGGGAGAGTCACATGATGGGCACGGCCGGTCAGACTGGTGAACTTGAAATCCACCGTCCTGACATCCTCCTTCCTTATGTACGCGAGCAGCTCCCTGACCGTCGAAAACATCAAAGCCTCCAGATTTCAAAGGATCCTAATCGTCATCCACCAAACGCGGCCTGTCAACATCGAGAGGACGTCTTTTGATGTTCGGCGGCACTAACCTGCTGGACTCCAGATTCCTATCGGGGATAATGTTTGTTCAGAAACCTGAACACAGATGCAGGAGCAAGACATGAAGGAGCAGAGTAAGACACTGGATCCAAAGGCTGGCCGAGGGGCGTTCAACAGCAGACTGGGGTTCGTGCTTGCCGCTGCCGGAAGCGCCGTGGGACTGGGTAATCTGTGGCGCTTCCCATATCTCACTTACAAGTTCGGCGGCGGGGCGGGCGACCAGCACGGCGCCGGGACCTTCATCCTTCTGTACCTGATCTGCGTCTTTGTCATCTGCCTGCCCGTCATGATCGGAGAGATCATTGTCGGCAGGCGGGGCCGCAGGAACCCGGTAGGATCCTTCAACGCGCTGCGGCCAAAGACCAGATGGAACCTGATCGGATATCTCGGTATAGTCACCGGCTTCCTGATCCTCTCGTACTACACGGTGGTGGCCGGGTGGACCATCGAATACTCTTACAAGTCGGTGGCGAACGAATTCGGCCGCGCGCAGACCGAGATCAGCGATGCCAGCGCGATGGCAGCGATGGCCGCCGACCTTGGATTCAGCTCCGGACAGCAGACCGACCTCGAGACCGCAATCGGGCAGATCCGGCAGAAAGCCGGCAGCGAAGAGGCATTCAGGGCGCTTGTCGACAAAAAGAAGACAGAGATACTGCCTCAGCAGCTTTTCAAGGATTTCATCGGCAATCCGGTCAAACAGGTGGTCTGGTACCTGGTCTTCATGACGGCTACCGTTCTTCTGGTGTTGTGCGGCGTTTCGGGCGGCATTGAACGCGGCAGCAAAGTGATGATGCCGGTGCTCCTGCTGATGCTGCTGGTTCTCGCGGTCAGGGTGCTGACCCTCAAGGGAGGCGGGCAGGTGCTCGGGTACCTGTTCAAACCAGACTTCTCGACCATCAACGGGCAGATGATCCTTGCCGCCATGGGGCAGGCGTTCTTCTCGCTCTCGGTCGGTATGGGTGCGGTACTTACATACGGCAGCTACCTGGACAAGGACGCCAGGATTGACACGGCCGCGTACGCGATCCCGCTGATCGACACCAGCGTGGCGCTGCTCGCCAGCGTTGTCGTCTGCGGCTCCATCTTCTCGTTTGGATTGGTGATGAACGACTCCGGCACGGGCAATCTCTTCACCGCGATCCCGGTCATATTCGGCTCGATGCCAGGTGGACGCTGGCTACTTATCCTCTTCTATGTCCTGGTTCTGCTGGCCGCGCTGACCTCGACCATCTCCCTGCTCGAGGTGGTCGCCTCCTACCTGATCGACGAAAAGAAGATGACCAGACGCCGGGCCGTGCTTCTGGCCGCGTCGGCCATCACTGGACTCGGCATCCTTTGCGCGCTTTCATTCAACGTCCTGAAAGACTTGACCGTCGCGAAAAAGACGATATTCGACATGCTGGACTTCGTCACCTCGAATCTGTTCCTTCCCATCGGGGGCATCCTGATCGCGGTCTTCGTCGGGTGGGTACTGAAGGATGAAGAGAAACGCCCGGAACTGCTGGGTATGCCGACCCCTGTCTACCGCACGTGGAATTTCCTGCTCCGCTACGTCACCCCAATCGCGATTGCGGCGGTCTTCGCCGGTCAGTTCCTGATCAAACAGGTGTAACAGTCATTTCTGTCGTGGGTCGGGAATCCTGGATTGGAAAGACACCGGCAGCGGGATTACTTCTGTTCCGTTTCGTCGCACTCTTCTTCGGAGTCACCGCAGCAGCAGCATTCTTCCTCGTCCTCGAGGTCATCCTCGTCGAGGTCGCCGCACTCCAGCATTTCGTCGAGAAGTTCGTCAATCGCCTCGCGCACGCCCTCGGCCTCGTTTTCGAGCTCCTCGAGATAGGCGTTGAGGCTCTGAAGCATTTCGGCGCGGCTGATGAACTGACGCCTGAAACCAAACTCGGGGCTCCCCTTACCTTCCATACAGAATTCCTTTACCGGCCTTCCGGGCCAGTCATCACGAAGATCTCGCATCGGACGTCCAGGCCAGTCGCCGGGCCGGTCGTCGTTACAACCACATTCACAATCGTGCCATTGATCTGTCATGAAGCGCCTGTTTGACATCGATGCCTCCAGAAAAGTCGCCATTGACCGTTAAGCACTATATTGCCGTCACCTTGTGGTGTCAAAGCACAACAACGGGATTGGGCGGGAAAACGGAGAAATCCGGAGGCGCCACCCGGATTTGAACCGGGGGTGGAGATTTTGCAGACCTCTGCCTTACCACTTGGCTATGGCGCCATATAAAAGCACGCTGATATTACAGGCCCGCCACGTCTTTTGTCAACAAGTCAGTTCAGGTGGGGAGTGTGTTGCCAGCCCCCGGGAAGACCCCGGGGGCTGGCCATGTCTCACTGGCAGAGGCCGGCCACGCAGGTTCCGGAGGCGCAGTCGGTTCCGTAGACGCAGTGCTTGCCGGCGATGCAACGGTTGCAGACCCGGCCACCGCAGTCGATGTCGGTCTCGGACTGATCCATGATCCTGTTCCAGCAGGAAATCACCACGGTGATGCCCTCGTAGGTGCCGAGTTCGGTGCCAATGGAGTTGGCCCCCGTCGCAGGACGTTTTCCGAGCGGAACGCTCGGCGCGAACTGGATGAATCCGGTTTCGGTCGAAACGGGGCCTTCGTATCCGGCGTTGCCGAACGACGGGGTCGCGTTCGTGATCTTGCAGCCCGCGCAGCAGCCACCAACATCACAGCAGTATCCTGACTGGCAGAACTGCGAGATGCAGTCGGAATCCTCGTTGCACGGCTGCTCGTTCGGCAGGTCAGCCACACACTCGGCGGTCGAGTAGGTCGGCGGCATCGGGTCGCAGTGGGCGTTCGCGTCGCACACCTCGTCCATTTCGACCGTGGTACCGGCGTCGTAGCACGTCGTCGGGCAAGCCGGGTCGATCTGGTCCACATCGCCGTTGCAGTACACAGGCAGGAAGTAACCGCAGTCATCGGAAACCTGGCCGAGGTCGTATACACAGGCCGAGTCTTCCGGTGCGTACTCGGAGCCGCACTGCGAGTCAATACAGGTCGCCAGTGTCTCGGTACCCTGACACGTCGAGTAATCGCTGCAGGAAGGCGGTGCCCAGTAACCACCGCGCGGCTCGACAACCGGGCAGTCGGTATTGCGGTTGCAGCAGTCGCCGAAGTCGCAGCAGAAATCGTTCTGGCAGTGTCCGATACCGCCAGGCAGCCACTGCTGGTTCAGACAGTCGATGTCCTGCTCGCACGGACCGCCGTTTGGCACGAGCGGGATGCAGATCGCGTTGGTCGGGTTGTTGTCATCCCAGTCGCACCTTGCGTCGTCGTCGCACTTGCTGTCATCCGGGACGCCGTCTGTCAGACACGAAGTGAGACACACGGTGCCACCACCATTCCACGGTTCAAGCCAGGTCGCTCCCGGGCAGGTGGACGTCGGTGAAATCGGACAGAGTGCCGGCAGATACGCGCCACAGTTGTCGGCGAGGGCGCCGCCACAACGGCAGTCGTCACGAACCAGCTGATCGCCGCACTTGTTGTCGACGCAGACCGGATCCTTTCTGTGTCCTTCACACACCAGGTCGCCCGTGATCGGGTCGGAGACGGTGTCGCAGGATGCCGGGGTCGTGTAGATGCCCGGGCAGGTCGCGGCGCCCTGCTCGTCGCTGGACGGGCAGCAGTCACCTTCGCTGCAGCAGAATCCGTTCTGGCTGTGCCCCGAGATGCAGTCCGAATCCTCGTTGGATGGAGCGCCGTTCGGCAGGTCGACCGTGCAGAACATGGCGCGCAACGACGGATCGGGATCCGGGTCCGTGGCAACGATCGGATCGCAGTGCGCATTCGCGTCACAGTCGGTGTTGGAGGTGCAGTAGCTGAGGCAGTCCGGCTTGATCTGGACGGCCGGGGGCAGCGGGCCCTCGTCGCCGCAGAACATGGAATAGTAGAAACCGCACCTGTCGGATTCGACCGTATCGTCGCACGCCGTGTCGTCCGGAACCTCGGTCTTGACACACTGGTTGTTGACACACCTGGCGTCCCAGCGAATGCCCTGACAGAAGTTGATCGGGTTGAGCGGATCCGTCATGTCCGGGTCATTACAGATCGGTTCCTCGCTGTAGACGCCCGCGCCGACACGGTTACAAATCAGGTCCGCCTCCATCCAGGCCGGATCGATCCAGAGCAGGTTCGGGTCCTGGCCGTCCTCGGGTACGACCCACGGTTCGGTCGGACAGCAGTCGCCGCCGTCGCAGCAGAAACCGTTCTGGCAATGCTGGCTGACGCAGTCAAGGTCCTGCTCGCCAAGGATCAAGTCGTCGCAGTCCGCGCCGTTCTCAAGCAAGGTCTGAACGCGAAGCTCGAACCTGAAGGGAGTGTACGCGAACATGCCGCTGTTGGTATCCACGCCGACGTAGTAGTCGCCCGGCTGGAGCTGGAGATCGACGACTGCCGGATTTGTATCGGTCGTCTCTGAACACCTGAGGGAACCGGCCGCGCAGGTCGCGCCCGCCGAATCCTTCAGGAACAGCACGAGACGGTTGCCAGGAACCGGCAGCAGCTTGATGGTGACGCGCTTGGGCGTCAGAAGATTGAACTTGTAGAGGCGGTCGGGGCCTTCGAGGCCGCCGCAGCCTGAGTCGTTGACGGAGTTGATCGCGCACTGGAGCGTGCCATCAACGAACACAGACGGGTTGACGTCCTGGTTGCCCAGGTCGATCGGCGTCTCGCAACGGCTGCCGAGATTCAGGGTCGGGTCATCCGAGCCCTTCATGTACATCGACCAGTCATGAATCGTGCCGGAGCTGCCGGAAACCACGTCGCAAATCTGGAGCGTCCAGACGCCGTCGATCTGTTCCCCGTTGAGAGCGCACATCGGCTGACCCGACGTCGAGATACCCGGGTAGGTAATCGGGAACGAAAGATCGAAGGTGTTGGCGAAGCCATCGTTATCGCCGCCGAGATTGTGCCACAGACGATGACGGGCACCCTGAGGATCGATCAGATCCATCTGAAGGTCTCCGACCGCCTCGTGGCTGAGCCTGACCTTGATCTCGATGTCCTTCACGTAGGCGAAGCCGGTGCTGACCGGCAGTGTGATACTGGTGCATCCGTTGACGCCAACGCGCTCGTTGATCGGCAGGTCGACCGTTCCACTCGCCGCCTTGTAGCACATGCCATCCGGGCAGGTCGGGTTGCAGCCGCCGAGCGGGTAGCCATCGATGCCGCCCACGCAGGAGTCCTCGAAGCCGCAGTCGTCGTCGCCGGCGTCGAAGGGATGCTCACCACCGCACGGACCGTTGCAGTTCTGCATGCGTTCGTGCTCGCAGTAACCCTGGATGCAGAGGTCCTCGGTGCAGGGATTCGGCTCGTCGCTGCAGGGCGTGCCGTCCGGGAACGCGCCCCTGACGCAGAGGTGGCCGCCCCAGCCGACGTTCTGGCAGATGCCTTCGTTGCAGTCGTCGCCGGTGTCGGTGCAGTCGACCATCGTGCCGAAGCCGCACATACCGTCGGTGCACACGTCATCTGAACAGCCGAGTCCATCGAACTCGCAGGGGGTGCCGTTATCGACGTTCCATTCGGCGCAGGTGTCGGCCTGTTCGTCGCAGTAACCCTCGACGCACGAAGCACAGTAACCATCCGAACAGTCGAAATCCGTCACGGCGCAGTCTCGCGCCGCACCGCCCAGACAGTAGCTGAGATCGCCGTCGCCGACCTGGCAGTAGTCCTGAATCGTGCAGAACTGACCGTCCTCGCACGGGGTGTAGTTCAACGCATTCTGCATCTTGCAGCTGCCGTCGAACGGATCGCAGACGTTACGCCTGCATTCGATGCCGGGGTCGTCGCACAGGACCGGTCCATCGGACAGTTCGCACATCTTGTCGTCGTTGCAGACCCAGACGGAACCGTTGCAGAGATTGCCGTCGTCGAGACACGTGGAATCAAGGCCGTCTCGACAGTCGCAGGCAAGAGTCGGGCCTGGCATGCAGATACCCGCACTGCAGAAGTCGTCCTTGTTGCAGGTCTCGCCGTCGTCGCAGGTCGTGCCGTCTTCCGCCTGAATCGAGATGCACTGATCCAGGTCCTCGGAGCAGGTGCCGACCATGCAGGTGCCGTTCATGTAACTGCAGTCCACCGGGTCGCCGCCCTGGCATGCGCCGGCCGAGCAGAAGTCGTCACCGGTGCAGAACAGGCCATCGTCGCATGGCGAGCCTTCGGCCGAATTGACAACCGCGCATTCGCCGGTATCCGCCTGGCAAACGTTCGCCGTGCAGGGATCGTTGCTGGGCTCGCACTGCTTCATCGAATGCACGCAGACTCCGCCGGTCGACACGTTCGTGCATGAATCAAGCGTGCAAAGGTTGTTGTCGTCGCACTCCGAGTTACGGAAGCAGCCGGCGCTTACGACGTAGATCGTGAAGTAAACGAGCTGACCGGTCATGCCGGTAACGTTGTCCCATACCTTCAAGGTCCAGTCGCCGGCGACCGGGAGACGACGGTAATCGAGCATCTGGCCGGGGCCAACAACGGGATCCCAGTCGTACACGTCGTGGAAGCCGGGGTTCGTGCCGCCCTTGGAGTCGCGCAGCCTGACGCAGACGTCCTCGTGGCACAGTTCCGCGCGCAGGTCGCCCGCGGCTTCATGGATCGTGCGAATCTTGACCTTCACCTTGGAGACATAGCCCGTCGCGTTGACGTGCAGGACCTTGGTGAGACCGGCCGGATCATTATCGGGGATGTCGCTGGGCAGGTCGTTGATCCAGTCGTACTCGTAAGGCTGGCCCTCGATCGTGCGGCAGACGCACAGCGAATCGCCCGAGAGCGGGTCGACATCGTTGATCGGATCGCAAACGCGATCCTCGGTTTCAGCCACGAGACAGACCTCGTTGCGGAAACAGTCGTCGTGAGTGGAGCACGGTCCGCCACACGCCTCGATGACCTCGTTGACACACTGGCCGGTGGCCGGATCGCAGGAATCGACCGTGCAGGTCAGTCCGTCGTCGCAACCCCTGGGAGTGAACACGCAGACGCCACCCTCGCAGGCCGCGATCTGACACAGGGAAGCGGGGCAGTCCGCGACGTCGTTGCAGGACACGTCGGCCAGTTCGGCGAACAGATGCCATTCCTCGAACTTGCCGTTCGAAAGGGAAGGATCCGTGTCTTCGGCCACAACGGTCCACGTACCGACCGAGCCCTCGCCGTCGAAAGCGGTCAGCGGAGTGGCCGAGGGAACGCCGATGTCGTAGGTTTCATAGATATTGGGCTTCGCGTCGGTGAAGCTGCTGTTACGCACGATCGCCGAGGTGCCCGACGGGCTGGTGACGGTCAGCTTCACGTCGCCACGGTACTCGTGGGCGACGCCGATCTTGAAGTTGGAGTTGGCAATCGCGCCGTTGGCCGCCACGTTGACCGCGCATGACGCCATGACCGGAGCCGCGCCGAAGTCGGTCTGACAGTCGGCATCAAACCTGAATCCGGGGATGTCGACGCAGTAACCGACCGACTTGTCGCAGGCCTGGTTGATGCCGCAGGACAGGGTCCCGTCGGGCCGGTACTTGTCGTTCTCGCACGGGATGCAGTCCTGGACCGGGAGGTTGGCGCACTGGCTCGCGTTACAGTAGTCGGTCGTGCATACCTCGAAGTCCTGACAGTTTTCGACGCTGGTACAGGGAGGATAGCCGTTCTCGAGGAAGTTCAGATACATCCACATGAGCTGGTTGGTGGTCATGGAACCGCTGTAGACGTAGGCGCCGAAAGGCAGCGACGCGCCGATGGTTCTGTAGACTCCACCCTCGATCGCGCCTTCGTAGGACACGGCCAGGGCAAACGGGTCGTTCGGATTCGAATTGCGGATGATTTCGCGGCCACCGCCCTCGGAGACATGGCGCAGCTTGTCAATCCATGCGTTGACACCGGCGTCCTGGGCCACGGCGAACTCAGCACCGTAGAGGAAGTTCTTGCCGGAGACCGGACCCGCCACGCGAACGGTTCCGCCGTCCGAGGTGGCCTCGGTCTTGAAGTACGGATGCAGTACCGTTTCCGTCTGCGAACCGACCGGCGTGTAGAAGAATTCGCCGCCTTCGAGGTAGACGCGGCCACCGACGTCCAGGTAAAGCCGCAGGCGGGCGGCGTCCATCGGCGTCACCCTGGCGTAACGGCCCTTCACGCCGAGAACCGCGAAAACGCCGTCATATCTGGACAGATCGGGAACCATCGAAAGGTTGGTGATGATCTGCGCCTTACGACCGGCGTCCTTGATCGCCTGCTTGATCATGACGGCGCTGGGGTCCTCCATGCCGTTCGGCGACCACACGATGTAGCCGTCCTCGAGCAGAACCGTCAGGTCGAATTTCGTCAACGACTCGAACGGCGAGTGCAGCGGGACTGTAGGTTGCGAACTGTATTCATCCTGGGACACAAGGCCCATCCGGTAGGAACCGGCGGTTTCCTCGTTGCAGGACGGCTTTATGTCGATACCGCAGTAGTAGTAGCCGTTGACTGAGATCGGGACTCCGCAGACCAGGTGAACCATGCCGAACAGCGTGTCGCAGAATCCGGACTGGCCGACATCGGGAGCACCAAATGTGAAGACCGGCCGATCGAGCGGCTCGCTGTCCAGTCTGGAAAGCGGGAACCCGTAGTAGCCCCAGGTCTGGTGGCTGGCGTCCCGGTCGTAGTAGCACATGTACAGCCTGGTCCAGTCACAGGATCCAACGGTGATGGCGGGCATCTCGCCGACAGCGGCGGACTCGGCCACCAGCGTGCCGGTCTGAGTGTTGCAGACGGTACCATCCTGAGGACATCTGTAGGCCTTGGCCTTGATGAACTGGTTGCTCACACCGGCCGCCACCTTCACGTCGTCGATCTGCCAGGAATCGATCATGTAGGTCGTTCCCGGTGCCGTGTCGATCATGAAACCGACCTTCAACGTGGGAGAAAACTTGATCGCGTCCGGGATCTCGGCCGACATCAGGGTGTACTCGATGTCGGTATTGGTGACCACCTCCCAGACGAGATATCCGGGGTTGAACGAATTGTTCGCGCTGGCCACGACCTTCAGCCTGACGGACTGGCCGGGCGCCGCGTGCTTGTATGACATCCTCCACTGGACAGTGGTCTTCTTGAGAGTCTCGTTAAAGATGTCCCTGGCGGCGGTCATGCCGTCGAGCTGCGGGGTGATGGCGACGCTCTTGACCACTATCGTGGGCAGCGGATCCCACGTGAAGGCCAGGTGCGTGTCGGGACCGAGTTCATCCGTTTCGCCGTTGAGCTTCCAGTGGGCTACCGCGTTCGTCTGGAAATCCTGGAACGTCCATCCGATTTCCTGGAAGGATTCGGTTCCGTCGAATGGCTGGATGTAGGGCAGGTCGACCTTGCAGTTCGGGTTGACCGGGTGCGTGCACACACGGCGCCCTGAAATCGGTTCAAACTCGCAGCGTTCGAGCGTACACGGATTTCCCTCGTCGGGGCAGTCCTGATGGTCCTCGCAGCAGTCGGAGGTGTTCCAGGAGTGACGGCAGCTATTGAGGGCGCATCTGTCGATTGTGCAGACGTCGCCGTCGTCACAGTCAATATCCTCGCTGCAGCAGTCAACCCGCATCTTTTCGTGGAGACACTGATGTCCCCAGCAGGAATCGTAAGTGCAATAGTCGCCGTCGTCACAATCGGCGTTCAGGTTGCAGCAGTTTTCAAGCGGCTCGCCGGCCGAACACACATTATTTGAAAGGTCACAGAAGTCCGGTGTGCAGTATTTCTTGTCGTCGCACTGGGCATTGGCGAACGCGGCGCGCTCGATTTCACTGGCCCAGGGCTGCCCGGTGACCGGATTGATCGCGGGAGGAGCATAGCAGCACCCCGGGTTGATGTTGTAGGCGGAATGCACGCAGCGGTTGTTGGTGCAGTAGTCGGCGTTGCACGGATTCTCGTCGATACAGTCCGAAACGTCGTGGCAGCAGCCGTCGATCTCGTTGTTGGAACACGTGAGCGTGTTCACGTTGCAGAAGTCCTGGGTGCATACCTCGGAGTCGTTACAGTCGGCATTCACCAGACAGCAGCCGGGCACGCGGGGATTCTCGCAGACGCCAACCGAGCAGACATCGTAGGTGCAGACGTTTCCGTCCTGACACGTCGGGTGGTTCTGTTCGCGGTAGCCGTCGTTCCGGGCGCCGGGGGTTCCCTTGTCGCCGGAACCGAACACGGTGGTGGCGACCACGAAGTCCAAGTCGCCCCACTCGGCGGGATCAGCCGGGAACTCGGGGAAGAACAACGCTTCGTTTTCAAGCGAGTAGTGCCTGAGACCGATCGCCGCGCCGGCCGGCGCCGATGTCGTGTATCCCTGCATGGGACCGTACACGACCCTGTCGACCTCGTTACCCTGCGGGTCAAGCAGCAGCACCGAATCTCCGCTGTTGACCAAGGCGAAGTTCGACAGCTGGTAGGCGCAGGTGACGCCGCCGTTGGTGGACTGATTGGCGTTGCGGCACAGCACCAGGAAACCACCGGAGGGAATCACCAGCTCACCCACGATCTGGTGGATGCCGGGGCCGTCTTCGGCGATGAACCAGCCTGCCAGATCGACCGGCGCGGTGGTCGGGTTGTACAGCTCAATCCATTCGCCGGCGGCATCGCCGACCGCGACCGGGTCGATCAACAATTCGTTGATAACGACATGATTGACCACCGGCTCGCAGGTCCTGGCTTCACGCGGCACGAGCCGGCGATCCTCGAGAGGCGCCGACTCTTCCGGACGAACGGTTTCGGGCCCCTTCGTCTCAGGCGCGCCCAGTTCGGACACGACGGCATCGGTTGCAGTCGTCGCGGTCATCGCGCCGACGACCGCGGCATTGTCAACGCCGTTTTCCGAACAACCGGCGATGGCCCCGGCCACAAAAACGGCCAGAACCGCAAGACTGATGGGATGGAGCTTCATGGCGCCTCCTTGACCGGTGATGACACCTGCCACGCAAACATTGCATACCCACCGCGACCCAAATCAGGACCGCTTGACAAAAAGCCAATCCTTCCGGCTGGTTAACCAGCAACGGACACATCCGGATCACGGAGGAAAAAATCCACCGGGTTTCTTATGCAGCATGAACCGTGCCAGAACACTCCCAGGTTTCTTAACTGCCTTTCTTACCCCGGCGGCCACGCCCGCGGTTTACCGTCTGACACGCCGAGCGCGTCGGCGCAAAGAGATTCACCTCCCGGGCAGAGCCGGCACACATTCGCCGTCCGCCCCTTTCCCTGTGAAGAAAAGTGCGGGTATACTACCCGCCTGATGGCTGGTTCCCGCCGGTTTTGGGCCGCCATTTCGTTTCCGAATCCCTGGAGGTGATCATGAATCGAGTTCTTTCCACGCTGATCGTTGTGACAGCGCTGGCCGTCATGTCAGGCTGCACCCCGACCCCCGCCGGGGATGGGACTTCCACCGCAGGTGGCGCTGCAACACAGGAACCGGCCAAGAATGAACCCGCGGCCGCCCCCGCGGCAGCCCCCGCCGCCGAACAGAAGGCAGAGGCGCCAGCCGAGGCCGCGAACCCGGAAGCGGCGAAGACCGAACCCGCCGCCGAGGAAAAGCAGGACGAGGCCGCCGAGGATCCGGACGACGAGGCGGTTGGTGGCGATGATTCATCAGTGGATCGTGAAAAGCTGGCCAAGGCTTACGAAGAGGTCTACTGCGCCCAGAAGAACAACGAAATGAGCAAGATCCTGGACATCTACAAGAAGTACGGCTTCGAGACGCCCGAGGATTTCGTCTCCATGTGGATGGATGCCACCAGGGACACGGCCTGGGTCTCCAAGCTCGCCCACGACGTTGCGTCGAAATGCAAGTGATTCCGGCTCTGCGGTCAGCGGGCTTCCGTTGATCCTGCCGGAACCGCCGGCACCACGAACAATCTACCGTCGGTCTCCTTGATTCCGATATAAAAATCGCAACCGAAAACCTTCCTGAGGACTGGATAAAGCATGACCTGGTCAGGGCTGCCGAATGCCTCGACGCGACCGTCGCTGACCAGCATCAGGCGGTCGCAGACCAGCAAGGCCACGTTCAGGTCGTGAATGGCCGAGACGACGCAGAGTCCTGTTTCGCGCGCCCTGGCCGACAGACCACCGAGGATCCGAAGTGAGTGGGACACGTCGAGGTTGGCGGTCGGTTCGTCAAGCAGGAGAAGTCTTGAACCCTGGGCCACCGCGCGCGCAATCAGAACGCGCCGCTGCTCACCGGCGGAAAGCTCCGTGTATTGCCTGCCCGCGAACGCGGCGACATCGGCGAATTCCATCGCGTCGCGAACAGCCTCGCGATCACGGGCGGTTTCGAATACACCCGACAGATGGCAGGTCCTTCCCAGCGCGACCAGTTCGCGAACGGTCAGAGGGAATCCCGCGTGTAGAGAAGCAGACAGAAAAGCGGCCAGTCGCGCGGCCTCGCGGCGGGGAATGGCGGCCGGATCACGCGCGAACACCCTGACCTGCCCGGAATCCGGCCTGATAAGACCGGCAGCCAGACGCAGTATCGTCGACTTGCCCGCGCCGTTCGGGCCGATGACGCCTATCAATTCACCCGGATGAAACTCGGCCTGGATTGTGTCGGCGGCAGGAAGCGACGAGCCCGGCCAGGAGAACGTGACCGAATCAAACCGCAGCGGGCAATCACTCATCTATTGCCCCTCCGCAGCAGCCACACGAAAACCGGGCCTCCAACCAGGGCCGTGAGCACGCCGACCGGCGCCTCGGTCTCGAAGACAGGGAACAGCAGCCTGGTCGCCACGTCAGCCAGCACCAGGAATGCCGCGCCGGTAAACATGCTGGCCGGAAGTGCCCACCGGTGATCGGATCCGACCAGCACCCTCACCCCGTGCGGGACGATCAAACCAACGAAACCGATCATCCCGGACACCGAGACGGCCGAGGCGACCAGCAGCGAACCGGCGGCGAGCGCCACCCTGGTCACCCTGTGGGTATCCACTCCCACGGAAGCGGCGTCCTCATCGCCGACCGTGAGCGCGTTCAGGGCCGGGGAGATCATGAACAGAGTGACTCCACCAGCTACCGTCATGGCAACGGTCATGCCAATCGCCCATGGTCCCCTCACGTCGGACGACAGCGTGCCCATCAGCCACATCAGCATCTCCTGCGCCTTCTGCGCCTTGACGACCGACTTGATGAACATGATGACCGCTGATGCGAAGGTGTTAAAGATGACGCCGACCAGCAGAACCTCCCAGACATTGATGCGCCCCCGCGAGTCGCGGGAAAGCCACGAGGTCGCGGCAATTGACAGGAGCCCGAACACAAAGGCGAACAGAGGGACACCGGCCTGTCCAAGAATGACCGAAACCGGCAGGATCATGGCCAGCGTGCCGCCGACCGCCGATCCACCCGCCACACCGATTACGTACGGGTCGGCCAGGGGATTTCTGAGCACCGCCTGAAATGCCATGCCAGCGGCGGCGAGGGACGCTCCCACCGAGGCGCCGATGATCGTTCTTGGAAGCCGTTCACGAAGAAGGATGGCCCGATCGAGCGGAGAATCTCCGGTGACGGCCCCGAGCAGATCTATCGTGGTCGCCCCGAACGCGACGGACAGAACCATGGCGCCAAGGGCGCCGATTGCCATCAAGACCAGGACGAGGGTTCTGTCGGCACGGATCTTCAACGTTTCCCTCCACGATCCAGGACGATCCGGATCTCTGCGGCCAGAGCGGCGGCGGCAGCCACGGCGTCAGGGCCGGGCAACAGGATCGCCTCGTCCGGGATGTGAACCACCGGAGCATCGATTCCGGAGTCGGTCAGGATCCCGGCCGAAGGTTCCCCGCCCGCGATCCCGTCTATGATCAACTCGGGGCGGGCCTTCAGAACCTGCTCAATCGACCACGTCGGAAACGTGACGGTAGCTGAATCAACCACGTTTTCAAGTCCCATCGCGGACATCAACTGACCCTGGAAGGACGATGGACCGGCGACGACCAGGGGTCTTGTCCCTACCACGAACAACGTGCGACGACGTGGCATGCCGGTCGCGAGCGAGTCGAGCCCTCGATCGAAGTCGTCCACGAGCCGGGCGGCCTCGGCATCGGTTCCCGTCGCCTGGCCGATCGCCAGGATCGATCGCCTGACGTCGTCGAAGTCCTCGAACTCGATGGGCAGAAAAGATACTCCCGCCGGATGAAGAATCTCTACAAGACGGCCCTTGAGAACCGCGGGAGATCCGATGACGACGTCCGGCCGCGTCTCGGCTACCGCCTCCACCGAGACATCCAGTATCCCGCCAACCCTCGGGATGGCCCTGGCAGCCTCGGGTCTTTCGCAGTAACGCGTTACCCCGACAAGGCGATCACCGGCGCCAAGACGGAACACGATCAGTGTGGCGGAAGGTATCAACGACACGATCCGGGCGTTGGCGGGGGTTGATTCGGCACGGGGAGCGGGTCGGACTCGTTCCCCGCAGGAGCATGCCAGAAACGCGCACAGCAGCAGTGTCGAGCGAAACGTCATGCGCCGGATCGTCATTCGACCTCCCGAAGCGAGCCGTCGGTGGTGTCGACCGCCACCAGCCTGTTCAACTTCAGACACGAAACCCAGGCGGTCACGCCTCGAGCCGACGGTTCCAGCGCAAGGTCCCACGGGCTGCAGTTGACAGGCAGCGCCAGCGTCCGGACATCGCCCGTGACGGTGTCCACCACAGACAGGCTGTTGCTGCCCGAATTGACCACGTACAGATTCCCGTCCAGCACCTTCATCCGGTTAGGGGTCAGCATGTTGCGGGCGAGCTTCCTGACTCCGGCGGCCGGACCGGCGGCCGTGTCGAACGAAAGCACCTGGTTTGCAAGCGCCATCAGCAGATAGGTCGTGGTGCCGTCGAACTCGATATCGAGAAGCCCGTCCAGCAGGCCGGTCTGTCCCACAACGATCGGCCCCCACGGTTCATCGACCACGGACCATCCGACAGGATCCAGGAGCAGCACCTTGTCATCGTTGAAAAGTCCGACCATCAACAGGCCGTCCGGTCCCGGCGAGACAACCGTCGTATTCTGGACGTCCCCGGGCCCCAGGAACACCGGATTCGAGGCGCCGCGAACAACAGTTCCGGACTCCAGGTCCACAACGAACAGAGCCGCGACGGTGCCGCTCCCGACCCAGGCCAGTCCATCCTTCACGACAATCCCCGAAGGATACCCCACGAGAGTCCCCTCGAGGTTCGGCAGCGGAATCACGACCGAAGGCGAAACGGCCGTATCGATGCCGTCCAGGTCGAAAGCACACAAACCGCCTGAGGTCACTGGACGGACTTCGCCGTCAAATGACGTCAGCCCTGAACAGAGAACCCACAGACGATCGCCGGAGACCACGGCCTCCTGCGGATTCTCGAAGGGAAGCCCGATCATGTTCAGGACGACCGCTTCCGAAGCGTCGACGACTGTCAGGAATCCTTCTCCGTACGCAAGATAGGCGCCCTGGTACGCAAAGTTTGCGTTTGTAACAAAGACTCGATCATTCCAGAAGGCGACCCCCTCGGGCTGGGAAAAACCGCGATCGGCCGGCAAGCCCGGAACGTCCGTTTCAGCCTGGTCCCGAAGTCCGCCTTCATCGCCTCCGACCTGTTCCTGGGCGCATCCTAACCAGACGGTGGCCGACAAGACCGCCAGACTCAGAAACCTGTTCATCATGCGCTTTTTCCTCATATGTCTATCCTGACCGTGCCGAAAGCGGAAAAGCCGGGCAGCGGCTGCTGAAGGAAGTCGACGGCGTCGGTCTTGTTCGTGACATTCATGAAATCCAGGCTCAGGGTCAGCGAAGGAATGGGTTTGACCAGCAGCCTCACGTCCAGCCGGAACCTGTCTTCTTCCATCACCGACTCGAACGCGTCAAGGTAGAAACCGGACTGCCAGGAAGGCTGCAGCAGAAGCTTGAACGGACCGCCCGAGAAGGCCAGTTCGCCGATCACCGTGTGTTCCGGCCTGGCCGGAAGCCACATACCCGTGGACGAGACCGTGGCGTCAAGCCATGTATAGGCGACGGATGCCCTGAACCACCTGTACTCCACGGCAGCGGACGTCTCGACTCCCCTGATGACGGCGCGTCCAGAGTTGGAGGCGCGGATGACGAATGCGGAGACAGGCGCGAACGTGATCATGTTGAAACCGTAGTTCTCGAAATACGAGGCCTTCAGATTCCACCACGATCCGCGCCCGGCCTCGATTCCGAAGTCCCAGGCAAGCGAGTCCTCCGGCTCCAGATCCGGGTTGCCCTGGACGAATCCGCTGTCGAAATAGAGTTCCTCGAAGGTTGGCAGTCTGAACGAGCGCCCGACGTTCGCTGTCAGCCGCACGAGAGAATGCGGTTCGTACCAGATCCCGAGGGACGGGACCGGCCTGAAACCGAACCCGGAGTCGTATTCGAGTCTCAGATCGAAAGCGACCTGCCAGTTGTCCTCCGGCTCTCCCGCGACGAAACCGACGATCCCGGCCAGGGTTCCCCTGCTTGGCCAGTAATCGGACTGGCCAGCCCTGCGGACGCTGCCGCGGTCGTATCCGCCGTCAGCCCCGAAACGGAACGCGAAGCGTTTCCACGGCGCGGCAAGCGTGGAGAAACGGGCGCCGAAACCGCCGGACATCATCATCGTGTCCTGTGGAGCTCCCATGTTCGGATCAGAGTCACGGTATCCGAAAGCCAGGAACCTGCCATACAGAACGGCCGAAGTGGCGCCGCGCCTGCCGAACAGCCGTGGTCCCCGCCAGCCGACACCCGCGACGACCCTCGTGTCATCACCAAGTGCGGTCGTAGACGGAAACTGCTCCATGCCGGCGATCTCGCGGTCCACCCTGAAGACCTCGACCAGCGCCTGAAAACTGTGACCGTCAAGCGGTTCCGACTCAACCTTCAGCATACCCTCGAAGGCTGTTGACGCATTGTGCAGGCGATCCCTGCGCGCCCCGTTGGAATCGGTGAACCGGAACCCGCCGCCGGAGTGGGAGAACCCGGCCGCGGCCATCAAGCCGGTCACGGAGGCGTCGTCCGCGAACACGTGAGCGTGCGAGGCCTTCAATCGAACGGTCGAGAATGATCCGCCCGACAACAACGCCGTGGTCCTGTCTCCGTTGTCCAGGATGGAGGGAGTCCTGGCGTCTACCGTACCGCCGACCGCGTCGCTTCCCCTGACCGCTCCCAGTCCGCCCCTGGACACGTCGAGCGCGTCGAGCGGAAGCAGGCCGAGCGAGTTCAGGTCGGCCCCGCCCATGAAAACCGAGTTCAAGGGAATACCGTCGAGTGCCAGAAGCGTGGATCTGGGGTCGGCCCCCCGGATGGATATCGACACCGCCTGGCCGGGGCCACCGTTGTCGCGCACCATCACCGCCGGGGCGGTTTTGACCGCCGCGGACGGGCCGGCGGGCGATTCGAGGGCGGCCTGATCCGTGACCGTCGTGGTTCCGGGGCTCTCCCTGGCGAGAGGGTCGTCGCTCACGGGATCGCCAAAAACATCAATCCCGGGAACATCAATCGTGACAGGTTGTTCCTGCGCCGAAGCGGACGTGATCAGCAACATGCAGACGAGCGCCGGAAAAGGCGGGATGAAACGGAAGATACCTGTAGACATGCCCCTTGTCCCCGAGGAGTACAGTCCATCGTTTCCGGGCAGGTCTCCTGGCTTGGGGGGAACGGCCGTGGCCGAAGGTTCTTCCGCCTTCCCGGCAGGTGCCAGTGGCATTCCGGAAGAACCCTGGAAAATCCTCCCCCGTCACAGTGGCGGGACCGCGCGGGAATCACACCCGCTTCCCTCTCCGGGACGCATCGCGTCCACCCGGAAAGAACGCAGCAAAGGTCTCACAGACGGACGATTATTTCAAGGTGGAGGGAAAACGGGACGGGGACGGATGCCGGAAACTACGGGCAGGGGCAGGCCTGGTTGCACGCGACCGTGACAGGCGAACCACCGACCGGGCAGTTGTTGATCTCGCACTTGTTGTTGTACGTGTTGCCGTCGGCGCCGCACAGCGGAGCGGAGGCCATTCCCTCGCACGGCTCGCAGACGATGATGCATTCACCGAAATTGGAGAACATCGTGCGCTCGATCGTGACGCAGCCCTTGGCCGCCTTCAACGCGCAGAGATCGTCGAATTCGGTGACGCCGTCGATGTCGCAGACCTTGCCGCAATTCTGAATCGGCTGCGACTGGGCATCGCACTCGTCGACGAGGTCGCAGGGACACTCGTCGCAACTGGTGCGGCGCAGCAGGAAGTTGGTTTCACCGGTGATCAGGCATTCAATATCGCCTTCGCATCCGGGGCAGTCCGGCGCGTCGGCGCACAGCGCGCACGCGGCGCATGAGGCGCTGTTGTAGGTGACCTCGTCGATGCCGCAGACAGGTTCGTTGACCGTGGTGTCGCAGGGGCACATCGGCGGCACGTTCGTGTCGATACCGGTGTCCTCGACGACATCCGTCTTAACGTCGTCCTCGACATCAACATCGACATTGACGTCCTGGACCGTGTCCTGAACCGTCGTATCCTGACCCTCGTCCCGGACGGTGTCGTCCTTTTCACCAAGATCCTTGGGGGTATCGGGAACGAATGTGTCCTGGACGTCTTCGGGGACTATCGTGTCTTCGACACCCGTATCGTTGCCGGTATCCAGCGGGGGGGGGTTATCGTTACCACAGGCAATGGCGAAGGACGCCACGGCAGCCAGCACGACGAAAACGCTTGTTTTTCTGGACATCAAATCCCTCCGGATACGTTGTTCACAACAGTCGAGACCGCCCCGAAACCCGGGTTTATCCATGGAATGCCGACAAACATTTTAATGTAATTGGCTTTTCAGGGCAAGAAGACTCGAATGGTCGTCTGAAGATAGAATCCGTCCGCGTCCCAGACGTCGTGAGCATAGCCGACATCGACAGCCACGATCTTCGACACGTAGCCTATTCCAAGCGATACCCGCATCTCGTCGACCTGGACTCCGTCGTTGCCGGTGTGACCGACACGGTCCCAGTTGAACCCGGCACGCAGCGCGACCACGTTCCGGATCATCACCTCAAGGCCGCCCATCAGGCTGGGCGTGGCGACACCGAACGTTGAAAAGTCCACATCGCAGTCCAGTCCGAAATTGACGATCGAATAGGAAATACCGAGTCCGACGCCCACTTTTCTAGGGGCCAGAGTCCAGGTCCGCCTGCCGAACCCGGTCGAGTTCTTGATCTCCACGTTCGCGAGGTTTCCGGACTGGGCGGCATTCTGGATCAGGTTCTGGCCGGTGACTCCGACCCAGAAAATGTTCATGATCCCCAGCAGCACACCGAGATCCATGTCCGCATACCAGCTTGAATCGGTTACGTCGGACCGGACGTTCATCACCCTCATGGTCAGGCCGGCGCCGATGAAGATGATGTCGTTTGCCCACTTCGTCGACAGCGCCGAGCGGATATCGTGGGTCATGGTGTCGTCGCCCTCGTCGGCGTACCCGAATACGTAGGACAATCCACCGGAGACCCACTTATTCGTGGTCGAATCGACAAACGAGGCCGAGGCCTGGTGCCACTGGGTCCAATGCGAATAAGCGTACCCCATGTTCACGGAGTACTGGTTGATCTGCGGAATGGTCGCGGGGTTGAAGAAAAGGCCGTCCGCGCCCATCCCGACAGCGCGCATCGCGTCACCCATCGACAGCGAACGCGCCGTGGAACCGTCGGTCCTGGCAACGGCGGTCAGGGGAACAACGGACAGACCGGCCACAAACAGGGCCACGATCACGCAGAGGCGCTTCATTTCGACAACCGCCGGTTCCAGATGGTGAAGACCTGCCATCCCGCAATCGGATAGATGCGGGAACGATTTGTCTAACGGTATTGATGCAGGCACGAACTGTCAAGAAATCGGCAGGATTGTAGACAGAATACAGTCGCCGGGATATGGTTTTGCGACCATGGTGGTGTTAGGCTGAAAGGCCTTGATGAAACGGCATCCGGAGGATTTCGATGAACGATAAACGCATAGTGGTCGTGATCCCGACCTACAACGAGGCGGAAAACGTCAGGAACATCGTCCCGCAGGTGCTCACGGCGCTCCCGGGCGCCGATGTGCTGATCGTGGACGACTCCTCGCCGGACGGCACCGGCGATATCGTCAAGGAGATGGCTCTCGGGGAACCACGCATAGGACTCCTGTCGCGCCGCGGCAAGGAAGGCCTTGGCAAGGCTTACATCGCCGGGTTCAAACGCTGCCTCCAGGAAGGCTACGACATCATCTTCCAGATGGACTGCGACTTCTCGCACCAGCCGTCCCATCTGGCGGAGTTCATGGCGGCGATTCAGGACAATGATTTCGTGATCGGGTCCAGGTACATGCCCGGCGGACGGACCACCGACTGGGGATTCCACCGCAAGTTTCTGTCCAGGGGCGGCAACCTGTACGCCAGGATCATTCTCGGGGTGAAGGTCTCCGATCTGACGGGCGGATTCAAGTGCTGGCGGCGCGAAGTCCTTGAGGGCATCGACCTGGACACCATCGCGGCCGCTGGATACGCATTCCAGATGGAGATGACCTTCAGGGCCCTGAAGAAGGGATTCCGCCTGAAGGAGATCCCGATCGTCTTTCCGGATCGCACCAAGGGTGAATCAAAGCTGGTTGGCGGGATCTTCTGGGAAAGCCTGGGTATTCCGTTCCGGATCAGGTTCGGCAGCCGGAAGGCATCTTGATCTAGCTTACCAGGATCAGTTCTTCCTGCTGGGGCCCGCTGACCTCCACCGAACCGTCCTGCCTGATGAAAACATCGATCTCGGATCTGACGGCCATCCGTCCCGGCAGATAGATTCCCGGCTCGACCGAGAAACAGATTCCGGGCACCAGCCTGCGCAGATCCCGCGTTTCGAGGTTGTCGATGTTGACACCGTTTCCATGCACGTTGACGCCGATCGAGTGGCCTGTCCTGTGGATGAAGAACTCACCGAAACCAGCGGCCTGGACGACCGACCGGCAGGCGTCGTCGACTTCGTAGCCGAAACACTGCTGATGGCGCGCGAACCGCTCGCGGACGAACTCCACCGCTGCCTTGCGGGCGTCCCGGACCACAGTGAAGATCCTGAGGTACTCATCCGGAGGATTGGTTCCCACGAACCCGACCCACGTGATGTCGTAGAAGATGGCGCCGGGCCGGGCCAGCTTCGCCCACAGGTCGATCAGTACCGTGTCGCCCTCGCGAATCACGACGGTGTTGTCAGGTGTGGGTTCGAAATGCGGGTCGGACGGATGCCCGTTGACCCCGACAATCGGGAATTCGCCCATGCAGTCAAGGCCCTGTTCCTCGAACCTGCGGATAATGAAACGCTGGACGTCGTATTCGGTCAGTCCCTTTCCATTCTTCACGGAATCGCCTATCAAGGCGAAAGCCTCGTCCTTGATCGCGTGAATCAACCTGCCCGCCTCGACGTGCGTCTGGTAACCAGCGTCATCGATGACCGCCTCGAAGACCTGAACCAGGTCAGCCGAGGATCCGATGCGGGCGCCGGCCGCCCTGACCAGGTCAATCATGCCCGCGTCCACGAGACTCACGTATGGAATGGCGTCTTCCGGGGAGTACTGCATGGCGACGTTCTTTCCCCGCAGCATGCGTTCCAGTTCATCGGCCAGGTCGCGCCACGAAAGATAGGTGCGTTTCTCGCCGGGAAGGGAATCCAGGCGGGACGGTTCGACCTTGCTGACCAGGCGAATCGGCTCGCCCGAGGATGGAACGAGGTAGAACCAGCGTCTCGACGTGAACTTCTCGAAGTCGAGCCCCAGGATGCGGTACGCGATCGCGTCCCTGTTGTTGAAGTCACAGAACAGCCAGCCGTCGAACCCGGCCTCGCCCACCGCCTTCTGAAGCTTGCGGATGTCCATCGATACCTCCAGATACCATCAGAAAAAACGAAAAATGATTATCGATCGACCTGCCCGCTTGCACAAGCGCATGGAACGCCGGCCAGTTCACCGATGAAACGGGCGAGTCCACCCTTCTCGAGGGTGAATCCGCGATCAGTCAGGCCATGGTACTCGACCCAGCCGTCGCGCGGGAGCCATCGCTCGCTGGTCGCGAATCCCGGCAGACGATGCCCGTGCCAGGTGCCCTGGACCGAAACCCTGACCTGCAGACCGTATCTTGGAGGCAGCAGGGTCGGGAAGGTTGACACCTCGACCCGGGCGCCTTCCATCCAGCCGCTGGCGGAGCCGCATTCGAAAACGGTGCGCGGAGGACTGACCTCGATGCCGGCGTCCGCCAGGGCGAGAATCTCGGTAACGAGATTCTCCCTTGGTTTGAACACGAACCGGTACCAGAAGGAACGGGAATCCGGCAGCACCACCAGGCTGGACCCGAAGAAAGCGAACGACGACATTGCCGACACGAACATTGTTATGAGTGGCACAGGTGCCAGAAAGCTGAGATCCACCTTCTGTTCGGCCTTCAACATCACCACGATCAACAGGCCTGTCTGAATCAGACTGAGGATCCCGGCCCAGCCCCTGAAACGGTCGCCCCAGACGATCGTGCCCGCGATCGTCACCAGGGCAATCATGTGCGGGAACGCGATCCACGAGAACCGATCCAGCGCGATCGATATTCCACTGGTCTCGACCCACGAATGGCCCCAGTCGGCAAACAGCAGGGCCACGACCAGAATCTGCATTCCAGCGCCCAGGACGTAGAGCCAGTCCGCGGCCCGGCGGCCGAACCTGACCACCCATATCAATCCGGCGATTCCCACAGCCAGACAGGTTATTCCGAACACCAGTTCCATCACGTCACCGGATTCAATGAAACGGAACGGTCAACCACGGCTCACCAGAGGCCGGAACGCAGATATTCGTCGATCGAACGCGCGGCCCGACGGCCGTCTCCCATTGCAAGGATGACGGTGGCGCCGCCACGCACGATATCGCCTCCGGCCCAGACCCCCTTCATGGAAGTCCTGCCGGTCTCCGTGTCTGCAATGATGTTGCCCCATTTGTCGGTGTTCAGCGCCGACGTCGAGGAGGTGATAATCGGGTTCGCACCGTTGCCGATGGCGCAGATCACGACATCGACGGGGATCACGAACTCGCTGCCCGGTATCGGGACCGGCCTGGGCCTGCCGCTGCGGTCCGGCTCGCCGAGCGCCATCTTCAGGCACTTCACGCCAGTCACCCAGCCCGATTCATCGGCCAGGATCTCGATGCCGTCCTGAAGCAGCTCAAACCTGACGCCTTCCTGTCGGGCATGATGGATCTCCTCGACCCTGGCCGGCATCTCGGACTCGCCACGCCGATACATGATGATCGACTCTTCGGCGCCAAGCCTGAGCGCGGTTCTGGCGGCGTCCATCGCGACATTTCCGCCACCGAAGGTCAGGACCCTCCTGCCGCGCACGACCGGCGTATCGGATGTGGTGCCGAAGTTGTACGCGTCCATGAGGTTGGCCCGGGTCAGGTATTCGTTCGCGGAATAGACACCCAGAGAATCCTCGCCCGGTATCTTTTTGAACCAGGGCAGCCCGGCGCCCGTGGCGATGAAGACCGCTTCGAAGCCTTTGTCGAACAGTTCCGGTATGGTCATGGACTTGCCAATCGCCATGTTCCGGACGATCTTGACGCCTTTCCTCTCGAGCGCATCAACCTCGTACTCGACAATCGATTTCGGCAGACGGAATTCCGGAATTCCATAGACCAGAACGCCACCCGTACGGTGAAGGGCCTCGAACACGGTCACATCATGACCCATCGAGTTCAGATCTCCGGCCGCGGTCAGGCCGCCTGGACCTGACCCGATCACGGCGACCCTTCGTCCGGTGGGGACAATGGTCGGCACATCTGCCACGGCCGGGCCGTTTTCCCTGTCCCAGTCGGCCACGAAGCGCTCCAGTTTTCCGATCTGAACGCTCATCTCCGGGTTCTTGTGCGACTTCGCGACGGTACACACCGCCTGGCACTGTTCCTCCTGGGGACAGACACGGCCGCAGACGGCGGGCAGGCAGTTGGTCTCTTTGATCCTGCTGGCGGCCTCGTGGAAACGGCCATCGGAGACCATCTCGATGAACCCCGGAATATCCACGGCGACCGGACAGCCGGACACGCACGGCCGATTCCTGCACAGCAGACATCTGGAAGCCTCGCGCATCGCCTCTTCGGGCGAATAACCGAGCGGAACTTCATTTATGTTGTGCCGGCGGACCGAGGGATCCTGTTCGCGCATTGGAACTGGATCAATGGCAAGTCTTTCGCGGGGGGTGAGTCTGTCAGCCACGCTTAATCTCCCGGAGCCTCTCTTCGAGATGGCACGCGTGTTCTCTGCGGAACGAGTCGTATGACGCCTTCTCGTCGGTCGCGTACATACGCTGCCTCTTCATCATGGCGTCGAAATCCACGCCGTGTCCGTCGAATTCCGGGCCGTCCACGCAGACGAATCTGGTCTCGCCGTTGACGGTGACCCGGCAACCGCCACACATGCCGGTTCCATCGATCATTACGGTATTAAGGCTGACCATCGTCGGGACGTCGTATTCCTTTGTCAGAAGCGAGACCATCTTCATCATGATCGGCGGTCCGATCGCGACGACCAGATCGACCTTCTCACCGCTCGACAGGAGATCCCGCAACGCGTCGGTCACAAACCCCTTCCGACCATACGACCCGTCATCCGTGACGGGGATCAGGACATCCGAGGCGGCGCGCATCTCGCGCTCCATTATCATCAGGTCCCGCGACCGGGCGCCGATGATCGAGGTCACCCGATTACCGGCATCCTTCATCGCCCTGGCGATGGGATGGGTCGGCGCTACACCGATTCCTCCACCCACGCACACGACGTGTCCGTACAGTTCGACATGTGTCGGCCTGCCAAGCGGACCCGCGACATCCGAAAGTTCCTGTCCGGCCTCAAGCAGGGCCATCTCGGCCGTTGTGCGGCCAACGACCTGGTAGACCAGCGTTATCGTGCCCGCCACCGGATCGGCATCCGCGATTGTCAGCGGAATCCGCTCACGACCGCCGCCTGGCCGCACTATCACGAACTGCCCCGCCTTCCTATAGCCCGCCACATGCGGCGCGTCCACGACCATTCGGAACACGGATGGTGCTATCGAGTCGTTACTGTGAATCCTGAATCCGGGCTGCGTCATCTGGTCCTCCGGGAGGGGACATATGTTCTGTCTATTCGGTCTGAGCCGGCTGTTCGGGAGCGGGGGGCTGTGCGGCGGCAGGAATTTCACCGGGTTTGGCGGCTTCTTCGCGGGCGCGTTCTTCTTCAGAGATCTTTTTCGTCAGTGACTCGAGCTCAACAAGTTCGCCGGACGCCGCGGCGCGGGATTTGAGGCTTTCGTACCACTCACTCCACATGGAAAGGCGCTTGAAAATGCCGAGTTCGGCCGCCACGGCCTCGATTTCCTGTTCCGTCGGCTCCACGCCGGAAACGGAACCCTTGAGCCTGATCAAGAACACGCTGCCGCTGCCCTCGGGTTTGACAGCCCTGGCCAGAACGCGTGACTCGGTGGTCAAGCCGGCCAGTTCTTTAATCAACCCTTCCTGGCTGCCGATTCCCGGCACCACGGCCGGGTTGAAGTCCATCATGGCCTCAAGGGAGGCGGGAACGGCCGTGATATCGCCGGTCTCGCCGATCCGGATGGGCGAGTGGGGCGCGTACGGCGCGTTGAGACCGGCCGCGATATCGGACAGAGCCGCGTCCGGAGCGGCCTGCATCGCGGCGATCGCCCGCGAGGTCAGGTCATCGAGACCGGCGGCGACCTTCTGCTCGCCGATCAGGCGGCGCGCGATCAATTCAAAGGAGCGGTCGAAGTCGGGATCGACCTTGGGACGGCGGACATCAAGCATCACCAGGAACCAGCCCCTGGCGCTGCGAATCACCGGAGAAAGCTGCATCTCGACCAGGCCTTCCATCGCACCGGCAACCTCGGCGCCATAAAGCGCGTCGATCGCCTCGGGGGTAAGCGCGGTCATCGCCCTGCCACCCAGCGACCTGGTCGTCTCGTCCTCGGAGCTGGCCCTGGCCATGGCCTCGATGGCGTCGCGCAGTCCGACTCCGGAGTATCCCTTCAGCGCGTCGGCAGCGGCGTTGGCCCTGGCCTCGTCGGAGAACTGGACGATGTGGAAATCGTAGCCGGCTTCCACGGCGAATTCGTTCCTGTGCTCCTCGAAGTACTTCAGGGCGACTTCCCTGTTCGCCTTCATCCAGGCCGAAACCTCGCGCGGGGAACCGGCGAGCGCGGCCGAAAGCAGCGACGGCGAGACTTCAAGGAACTCGTAGGAACGGACGTTCTTGCGCTGCGCGGCCACGAAACGCGCCTCGCGCGGAGGAACGACCTGGGCGGCGGTGACGAGTCCGATCATCTTTTCACGCTCGATCTCGCGCGCGACGAAGTCCTCGAACTCCGGGAACTTGACGTTCAGTTCGTACCGGACCCAGTTCTGGTAGCCCTGGGCCTTGAATTCGCCAGTGGCCGGATCCGAGAAACGCTTCACGATCCGTTCACGCACCTCTTCCGGGGTGGCGATCAGGCCGTTCTTCCTGGCCTCGTTCGAAACGAGCCAGGTCTCGATCATGTCATCGGCGACCTTGCGGTACTTGGTCATGGAGACCTTGCGCGGATCGGTGCCGAAGGCGATGAACCGGCTGTCACCGGGGAACATCTGGAAACGCGTGCGCATGTACTGCATGGCCTGCTGGATCATCTCACGCGACGGTTCCTGTCCCGGGTAGGGCGGATCCATCGTGAGACGAAGGCCCATTTCCAGGTCCTTCGAGTCGATTACCGTGTCCCCGACCTTCACCAGTTCGACGGTCTCAGGCGCTGCCATGGGACCGTTTCCACCGCCTCTACGCGCTCCCATCATGTTGAATGACAGGATGAACACGAAGATGATGACGCCGAACAGGACATAGATGATTACTGATTTCGAATGTTTCCTAAGCTCTGCAAGCATTAATGGGCTCCTGGGATCAAAAGACAAAAGCGGCAGGAGTTTACTTCAAACAGAAAGGCTGTGCAACACGCCCAAATGCCCGGCATCAAACATCTTCCAGCAGATGTCCCATCCGGGATTTCTTCGTCTCAAGGTAGACCCTGTCCCGCTCGCCCCTCGGGGGCAGTTCGATCCTGACGCGTTCAACCACCTCAAGGCCGAAACCGGACAGGCCGACGATCTTCCTGGGATTGTTGGTCAGCAGCCTGAGCTTCCTGAGACCGAGGTGCGCCAGGATCTGGGCTCCGGTGCCATATTCCCTCAGATCCGCGGCAAAACCGAGGCTGGTGTTCGCGTCCACTGTGTCGAGACCGCTGTCCTGAAGGGCATAAGCCTTGATTTTATTAGCGATTCCTATGCCGCGCCCCTCCTGCCTGAGGTAGAGCACGACACCGCCCTCGGCGGCCACCCGTGCCAGGGATGCGTCAAGCTGCTGGCCGCAGTCGCACCGTCTTGAGTGGAACACGTCCCCGGTAAGGCATTCTGAATGGACGCGCACCAGGGTCGGGCCCGGTCCGATCTCACCCCTGACCATGGCCACATGGGCGACGCCGCGAACCGTGTCCTCGTACACCACCGCCCTGAAACGCCCCCACTCGGTTTCGACGAACGCCGAACCGACCGCCCTGACCAGAAGCTCCTTCTGCATCCTCCAGGCGATGACGTCGGCCACGGTCACGACGGGGATGTTGTTGGCACGGCCGATCTCGACCAGTTCATCATGGCCGGCAGCGGAACCATCGTCCGACAGCACCTGGCATATCACCGCCGCAGGCGTGCGTCCGGCCATCCGGCACAAATCCACCGACGCCTCGGTCTGACCTGCCCTTGCAAGCACGCCACCCGGAACCGCCCTGAGCGGAAAGACGTGACCGGGGACCACGAAATCGCCCATGGTCGCCTTCTCGTCGCACAGGTCTTCTATCGTGCGCGCCCTGTCGAACGCGGATATGCCGGTGGTCGTCCCGACCCTGGAGTCGATGGACACGGTGAAAGCCGAACCGAAATGCGCCGTGTTCCGGCTGGACATCATCGGCAGTCCGATGCGGTCGACCATCTCGTGCGACATAGCCACGCATACAAGGCCGCTGGCGATCTTGGTCATGCGGTTGACGGACTCGGGAGTGACGGTGTCGGCGGCGAAGATCAGATCGCCTTCGTCTCCGCGATCGCGGTCGTCGACAACGATCGCCATCCCACCGATGCGGATGGAATCCAGGGCCTCGGCCACGGTCACCGCTTCCTGCATGTTGCCATTTGTGCTGGCGGACATCACGACACCTTCGACGACAGTTTCGATGGTCGCGCCGCTGCCCGGCGGACCGGCGGAATAATGACAGCCAATCAGAGGCAAGTCAACGCGCCCCGGGCGTGCCGGGGAGCCGTCAGACGCGCCGAAGCCGCGGCGAAGGAGGTTCACATGCACGCGTTTCGGGTGCCCCGACCATAAATGCTATAATCGCGACCCGGGCCTGGCCCGATGTGGAGGTTCAGATGGACGGCGGGATTACGGAATCTTTTGACATCAACATATTCGAACAGGTGATCGCATCCAGGGGAATGGTTCTGATCGTCCTGCTGCTGCTGATCGCCATGTCCCTGGTCTGCTGGTTCATCATCGTGGTGAAGGCATGGGCCTTCAGGAAGATGAGGAAACAGACCGAGGAATTCATCAAGGCGTTCTGGCACGCGCAGAACCTGGACGAGGTTCGCGAATCCGCCCGGCGCCTGTCTGATTCGCCGGTGTCGCGCATGTTCTCGGCGGCCTGGACCGAGATGAAGCGCAACAAGGACGGCCAGGGTTCGAGCGGCCCGATCGGCGGGGAGTCCGACTTCGGATTCCAGAACGTCGAAAGGACCCTCAGGCGCGCCGTGCAGGAAGAAACCACCAGGCTTGAAAAGCTGACGCCCTTTCTTGCGACGACCGGCTCGGCCGCTCCGTTCATCGGGCTGTTCGGCACGGTCTGGGGCATCATGAACGCCTTCGCGTACATATCTCCGGATCGTCCGGTTCTGGAAACGGTGACCCCTCATATCGCCCAGGCACTGGTCGCGACCGCAATCGGCCTGCTGGCCGCCATCCCGGCGGTCATGGCGTTCAACTACTTCAATTCGAAGATTCGGGTGCTGGTCGTCGAGATGGAAAACTTCTCGATCGATTTCCTGAACATCCTGAAACGCCACTTCTTCAGGGAGCGCTGACGGCCAGGGGCCGAGCGGCACCGGTACTGGAGGTTTCGATGGGAATGGGCAGCAACGGCGGCAACCGCGGGATGATGTCCGACATCAACGTGACGCCGCTGGTCGACGTGATGCTGGTTCTGCTGATCATCTTCATGATCTCGTCGTCCATCGAGACCATGCAGGTCCAGCAGGAGAAGCAACGCATCGAAAAGACCACCAACGACCAGGATCTGGACAGGAACGTCCCGGTCAATCTGCCGAAAACGAACGCGGAACCGGTGAACTTGGCAGAAGAACAGAAACTGGTGCTGTCAATCACACCCGAAGTCAGATTCTACCTGGGCGAGACGATGATCCTCGACTGCCTGGCGATTGCCCCCGGCATCAAGGATACGGTGACCGGAAAATCAAGGCGGACCTGGGGCGCTTCGGATGACACGGCGTTCATTCCCTGCCTGGACGCGCTGGTGAAAAAGCTGGAGCCGAACGCGAAGCTGCAGGCCGACAAGGAACTCTATCTTCGTGCGGATCGAAGCCTCCCGTATGGCCTGACACTGAAGGTCATGGCCAGGATCAGGGCTGCCGGGATCGGCAAATTCGGCCTGGTGTCGGACTCCGAGCCCGTTGTGGAGCAGTGATGCGGGCCCATGGCGCGGGCGCGCCGGAAAGGTGCTGAAACGATGGAATGGCTGGACAGGGCGGCGGCGGCTCTCGGCCTGCCGGACAGGAACACATTCCTGATCGGTGTGGTTCTAACCGTCGTGATCCACGTGTGCATCTTCACGATGCTCGCGACCGCCGGGGGCACGCCTGCCGATCCGCTCGATCTCCTGATGGCCGGGACACGTCGCATGTGCGGTGACCAGCGCTGCGCGGAGGCCCCGTTCATGTCACTGCGGCGAGGGCCGGATTCCACGGACGGAATGGACACGGGCATCATCGAGGCGTCCGTGATTCCGATGCTCGGAATGGCGAAGAAGCAGCCGGGACAACTGCCCCGGTTCCAGAAATACGAGCAGGCCGAGACCACCGAGGAAGCTGTCAACATATCGAAAAAGAACGAAACGACCTCCGTTGTGAAGAACAAGGAAGTAAAGCCGAAGACGGCCGAACTGGATCGACGCCGCAAAAGCAAGGATCTGGGCGACATCATCGGCAACGCTCCCCGCGTCGACGATCCCAGGGCCAGCGCGACCGCGCTCGATCGCATCATCGGGTCCGAGCATGGCTCCGTGAACGGAAGAGGCACAGAGTTCCGTGAGGGAAGCGAGTATGGCGCGCGTGTAGGCGAGGCGATTCGGAGCAAATTCACGGTGCCGCCCTACCTGACCGACGCGCAGTTAAAAAAACTTAATGTAATCATACAGATAACCAAGATCAGCGCCGCCGGTCAGATCATTGAATTCAAGGTCGAACGGCTGTCCCCGGACAACAATTTCAACAACGCCGCCCTTTACGCCATCAAAAGGTTCTCCTCGAAGGACGGCGGCAACGCATACCTCCCATCGCCAGATTCGAAGACGCTCGACCTGGTCAACCGGCGCGGCATCACAGTCGAACTGAACGGCGCCCTCTTCAGGAGATGACGTGACTGACACGACAGCGAGTCGACGCGTCGGGACGGTCATCGTCGCGGCACTGATCGCGGGCTCAATCGCGGCCGGAGCCGCGTCAGCCCTGGCGCGTCCGGACGTCGGAGCGCCTGAAGGACCGATGCCGGCGGACACGAGATGCGGCGAGTTCGGCTGGGATCCGAAGGTCCAGGCCACGGTGCCCGTCGCGTGGCCTCTCATCCTGGACCTGTCCGCCAGAGGCGCCCTTGCCATGGAGTCCGCCAACCTGGCCGACGCCATCGCGATGCAGTTGAGGATGACCGGTTCGTTCTCGGTGCTGCCTCGCGACGCGGCGCCTTCGGGCGGGGCGATAACGTGGGTGTCGCCGCTGGCCTTCGACTACCTTGGATGGCGGGAAGCCGGCGCATGGATGGTCATCACCGGCGAGCTCGACCTGGAAGGCGACGGCCTGGCCAGATTGACCCTGTCGGCCTATTTGACCGAGGAAGGAGACGTGCTGCAGATGACCGGCGCGTCCGCCTCCATGCCGGTCGCGGATTTGATTTCGTTCGGCAGGCGGTTCGTAGACTCGGTCACCGCGTGCGTGACCGGCTGTCCCGGGATGCTGTTCACGAGGATCGTGTACGCCAGGAAAGCGCCCGGCACGACCAAGGAAATCTGGATGACCGACGTGGGCTCGGGCCTCCAGACCCAGGTCAGTTCCGACGGATCCCTTGCCGTTCTTCCGGGGTGGGGACCGGAAGGCGCCGTTACCTGGACTGGATACGCGGCCGGAAACCCCGATCTTTATCTGGATAAAAAACTTTTCGGTTCGAGACCCGGGCTGACCACCGGCGTCGCCTTCGCGCCCGATGGAACCGTTGCCGCCCTGGCATGGGGTCACGAGGCATCCACGGACATATACCTGGTCGATCCCGTTTCCGGCAGGACGGGCAAACGCCTTACTTCCGGCAGTGGCGACAACCTGAGCCCGTCCTGGTCGCCGGACTCGAAAAAAATCGCGTTCGTCTCTGATAGAAAGGGATTCCCGACCATCTTCACGATGGACAGGGACGGTGCCAATCAACGTGCACTCCAGATCGCCGGAAACTACAACACGGGCCCGGACTGGTCGCCCGACGGCACGCGGATCGCCTGGCAGGGGCGGGGCGAAGGCGGCCGGTTCTCGATCTGGGTGCTGGAACTGGCGACCGGACAGGCCAGAAGGATCAGCCGTGGCGGATTCAACGACGAGGAGCCGTCCTGGTCGGCCGATGGAAGATTCATAGTCTATACGTCCACGCGGAACGGTAGGAAGCAACTCTATGTGATGAAGGCTGACGGCAGTGACGCGACACCAGTTTTCAACGACGATGCCGAGTACTTCACACCTGCCTGGGAACGACGGATTCCGTCAATGAAGAGCAGGTGACGGTTACGGCCGCGGCGGGACGGGCCGATATGGGAGGAGTTCAGATGGCGGATACTTTCGGAAGACACCGATCCACGCGGACGCCGGCCCTGCTCAAGGCGCTCGGCGCGGTCGAGGCGCCTCAGTCGCTTGACCATGACGGCGCTTTTCCGATAGTCATCTCGGCGGCCAGGGGCGCGCGTGTCAAGGATGCGGATCAGAACCGCTACCTGGACATGACATCCTTCTTCGGCGCCTGCCTGGCCGGACACCGACACCCGGCGGTAATCGGAGCGGCAAGAAAGGCGATTGGAACGCTCGCCCACACGATGGGAGACGTGTTTCCGGATCAGTCGAGGGGCGCCCTGCTGAAGAAACTGCAGTCGTTGATGCCCGCGCCGGATTACAAAGGCCATCTCTCGCTGAACGGGGCGGACGCTGTCGAGACAGCACTCAAGTTCGCCGCCGCGTATACAGGAAGAGGCGGCGTGATCTCGTTCGAAGGCGCCTACCACGGTCTGTCGGCCGGGGCGCTGGAGGTGACCTGGCGCCCTGATCTGAAGGCCGCCTTCGCTCCATGCCTGTCAGGCAGGGCCGTTTTCGCCCCATGGCCGGCGACAGACGGATCCGACATGGGCACAGTGCTGTCGACGGTGGAGCAACTTGCGGGTTCAACGGTCCTGAACTCGTTCGGCGCCGATATCGGAAGGCCGGGAGCGCTGATCGTGGAACCGATACAGGGAAGGGGCGGAGTCAGGGTCCCCCCTCCCGGTTTCCTGAGCGCCCTGCGCGATATCTGTTCCAGACACGACATCGTGTTCATCGCTGACGAAATCTACTGCGGCTGCTTCAGAACCGGAACATTCCTGGCTTCCGAGTCGGATGGAGTCGCGCCTGACATCGTCTGCCTGGGCAAGGCGCTTGGAGGCGGCTTCCCGATATCGGTGGCGATGATGCGCGGGGATGTGGCGGCGGCGGTGGCCTCGTCAAACGGAGAAGCGGTCCACACATCGACCTTCATGGGATGGCCGGTCTCGTGCCAGGCGGCGATCGCCAGCATCGTCGCCCTGGAGAGGATGGCGCCGGCGGCGCGGGCCGGAACGATCGAGGCCCGGGTCAGGCAGAAAGGAGATCTCTGGGTCGAAAGATTCGATTTCATCCAGGGTATCCGCGGCCGGGGCGCGATGCTCGGGATCGAGGTCACGCCAGGCACTGCCATGACGATAGCCGCCCACGCACTTCAAAACGGCGTCATAGTACTCCCCGAGGGATGCGGGAACGACGTCGTGGCGCTGACCCCGCCGTTGCCGATCTGCTGTGCCGATCTGGACAACGCTCTGAAGATACTGGAAAAAACATTTGGAACGGTACAGTTATGAATGAACGGGACTCGGGCATAATGATCAGGACGTTGATTGTCCAGGCGGCGTCAAATCCGTCCGGCCTTGACGACAGACTTTTCGCCGACACGGCCATTCAGATCGCCAGTACCCAGGGCCGTCTGAACGGACTCAGGCCACTGACCGGGACAAGGGAAGGTCTGGACGCGATCGACCCCCTGCCGGAGACGGCCTTCAAGATGATGACCGTCGCGACCTTTCCGCCGTCCGAGGCGGTCGCGGAATTCCTCACGTCGGGCACGACGTCGGGGAACCGCGGGCGGTTGCTTGTGCGCGACATGGATCTGTACCGACTGTCGGCCGTCGAAGGTTTCCGGCTTTTCGCGATGTACGGTGAGGCGCCTCGCCGGTTCCTGAGCCTGATACCGGGCGCATCCGCCAGACCGACGTCCTCGCTGTCGTGGATGGCCGACTTCGTGGCCGGAGCGTTCGACGACACCGGAGGCCGATTCGTGGCCGCGGACGGCACGCTTGACGGCGGCTCGGTCCTGGATGCCCTGGCCCGGTCGCGCCGTACCGGTGAACCGCTGTTCCTGCTCGGAACGTCGCTCGATTTCCTGGCGCTCTTCGATTTCCTCGCGTCCACGAATAACGCCCCGATTCCCGCGCCGGGAAGCCGGATGATGCACACCGGCGGCGCCAAGGCTTCGGGACGCGAGATCACGCGTGAGGATCTGCGCGAAAGGGCCGGGGCGCTTCTGGGGATCCGGGAAGAAGACGTCATTGAGGAATTCGGTATGACCGAGTTGCTCTCGCAGGCCTACGACTCACCGGTGGTGACACCTGGACCGCGACGGCTGGTTCCCGTTCCCTGGATGCGCACGAGGGTTCTGGACCCGCGCACGCTGACGGACGTTCCCGACGGCGCCCGCGGGCAGCTCGTTCACTACGACCTGGCGAACATCGACACATGTATCGCGCTGATCGCCGCGGACACGGCAATCAGGATCGACAACGGATTCGCCGGTATCTCAAGGTCGGCCGGCGCTGCGACGCGCGGATGCTCGCACGAGGCGGCCGCATCGGTTACTGAATGGAGGACTTGATGATGACCGCGACTGCCGACATCCTGCGCGCGACCAGGGACGGCTGGCTGGCGTCCGTTTCGCCCGATGGTCTTGTCCCGGGACCGTTCCTCGAACCCCCGGACATCGCAATGCTCCAGGACTCGACCGGATGGAACGGCGCACACCTGGCCGAGGCGGTGCGCAGGGCGTTCTCGCCGTTCAACGACAAAGAACTGGCCGACATGTGCGAAGCCGGTCCCGGGCCGAACGCCGGTCTGGTACTGCTGGCGATCCTTGCCGGACGTGTTCCGGCGCTGGCGGTCAAGGTCGCTTTCCACTGTGCCGCCGCCGGGGTCCACGCCGCGATCAAGCCATCATCGCTGGAACCGGTTTTCGCCGGACTTCTGGCGAAATCATTTAATCGGGCCGGCAGGGAGGGCCTCGTGTCGCTGGTCCCGCCCGGCAGTCCGCAGGCGACGGACCATGTCCGAAACGCCCCCCTGTGCCTTGTGTACGGTTCGGACCTGACGGTGTCGACGGTAGTCGCCGGGCGGTCGGGAAAGCCCACATTGACCGGACCTCACATGGAGTCGTTCGCGGTCGTGTTCGCCTCGGCGATCTCCACGTTCGAACAGGCCCGAAATGTGGCGGAGGCCATCGCCCTTGACACCGTCGTCTACGATCAGGACGGCTGCCTCTCTCCGGTGGCCGCGCTTGTCCAGGAAGGCGGCGCGGTCACGGTCGACAGGTTCGCCGAGATGATCCTCGACGCCATGCTGGCCTCGAACCTGAAGCCGGGAAGGATCGAGATCGACGACCTGGCCGCTCTTCGGATGTTCGAACGCGAGGCGACAATTTCCGGCAATATCGACTCCGTCATCCGGTCAAGCGTGGGAATTCCACCGCTGGTCGTCCTGTGCGACCAGGTAAGAAAAGGCCCGGGGATGCGCACCCTGCAGGTCGCCTCCTTCGCAAAGGGAGCCGACTCCATCCCGAATCTGGCCGCCATCGTCGGGCACATCGAAGGCCGGGTTCAGGGAATGGCCGTGGCTGGCCGCGCCGGCCAGATCGACGACATGCTGAAGGCATTCCCGCGATTCAGTCCGAACTACCTGTGCGATCCGGGGCGCATGCAGGATCCGCCCGCCCTGTGGAATGAAAACGGATATGTCCTTTACCGGGAACTGATGAGTCCGATCGACGCGACGGCGAAAGGGCCGATTACGCGGCCATCTTGAAGTCCTGCCGGGATGAAACCGGCGGGGTGGAAGCTCACATGCCCAGGCCGGCGGTCTCCGACTCCTCGGGAGGAGCCACGGGCGTTGGCTCGGGCACGTCCGGCTCGGTACTGTCGTCGGTGATCGGAGTGGCCATCACCAGACTGAAGTAGTCGCTCTCCCAGTGAACCGTCTCGACCTTCCAGGAACGGATATTCTCAAAACCGGTGGCGCCTTTCTCGCGCAGGGCCTTTGTCTCCTTGTCGAGGGACGACTTCAGGCTGGAGGCCCGGTTCGGCTGTGTCAGCGCGAAGAAACGGTATCCGTGGTTCAGTTCCTCGAGGTACGGCTTCAACTGGGTAGCCTTCATGAGCGGCTTGATCTCGCTGTGCGTGAAATAGGTCTCGCCACGCCATGTAATCAGCCACGCCACCACGTCTTCGCGGCAGACCCGCTTCGTGTTGTATCCAAGCGAATCGGGAATGAAGCCGAGGCCGGCCTTCTTCAGCAGCGGAGTGTAGGTGTCCTCGACTTCCGGAGCGTTCGGAAGCAACTCGCAACGCTGGAAGTAGTCCTCGAAAATGTACTTCTGGGACCAGGACGGCGATAGCAGCGGCATGTAGAAATTCAGCCCCCACCATGCCAGGACCAGCGAGATGCCCCACAGGGCGGCCAGACCACCCTTGCGGAACCGGCCCGCGAAGATCATCACCACGAAGCAGACCGAAGCAACGACCAGCCAGGCGGTCAGGAAGGTCTTGTACTGCAGAGGCTTCGCCTGAATTATCTTCTGCAGCGCCGGGCTGGTGTGCTGATAGAAGGTGGAATCCTTCCATTTCAGGTCGGTTCCCTCGTTGACGGCCGCATCCGGGTCGTTCGGCAGATGCGTGGGCAGCGGCCTGTCGTACTTGTACGTGAACATCTGCCTGAATACCTGCATGTCGGAACGGATGAAGAGGCCGACCGACAGCATTATCGCCAGACCGGCGATCGCCCCGAATCGCGCGATCCAGGAGCGATCCTCAAGGAAATCCTTAACCACCAGGGCCGTGATTAAGATGGTCGGGAACACGGCCGGGAAGATGTAATGGTGGTATTTGGTCGCCGACAAAGTGAACAGTATGTAAGCGAAGAATGCCCATACATACAGCATCAGTCTCATCCGCGAACCGGACGACGCATCCTTCATGCGCAGTTTCGAAAGACCGAACAGGACGAGCGGGATGAAGGCGATCCACGGGAACGTGCCGATCGACAGCCAGCGCATGAAGTGTTCGAACGTGCCGGTGTCGAGCTGGTGGACACCCGCCCCGAGCCGGTTGAAATGGTCGTGAACCAGGAACCTGTTGTAGAAGCCCATTCCGTGCCGGCAGAACATCCCGACGTACCACGGCAGCATGACGAGCGCGAAGAACGACAGGCCGCGGCCGAGGTCAAGCCTCTTGAGCAGACGCCATTCGCCGGTCAGCAGGAGATAGAGGACCATGATGGCGCCGGGCAGGCAGAAGCCAAGCAGCCCCTTGCCCAGTGTCGCGTACCCGAAAAACATGTACGCGGTCCACAGCATGAAACGCCGGATCCAGCGATCCCTGCCCTCCGGGGTAAACAGTGTTTTGGCCCGGTACTGGCGATAGAGCGGAACGAAAACCGCAACCAGAAGCGCGATCGTGGCCAGCCCGTAAAGGATGGCGTGCAGCCAGCCGCTCTTCTGGATCAGGAACCCCACGCGGGCAATGCCGCTGAACCTGGCGACGTTCCCCTCGGGGAACAGGTCCAGGGCCACGTTGACGAACTGGGGCAGCGCGGTGGTCAGGAAGAGGGCCAGAACCGCTGCCAGCCGGACGAACAGTCCACGATTCGACGACTCCAGCCTGGGGGAGTACAACGCCGCGCACATGAAGAGCATGCCGATGGTCATCGTGCCCGCATACGGCAGATCGGTGATTGCCTGTCTGGACAGGAAGAAGAACATGGGCGCCGTCATGAGCATGCCGGCGGCCATCAGACCGGTTTTCCGGTTGAAGATCAAAGATATGCTGATATACGAGATAAGGACGACAAGGGCGCCGAGGAAGGCCCAGGATATGCGGATCGCCCAGTCGCCGAAGCCGACCAGGTGCATGCCGATGATGTCGCCGTACATGATCAGGACGGGCTTGGAGAAGAACCACTCGCCGGTCGGGGATTCCCCGCCGATCTTGTCCTTGTAGCCCCACCACGGCGACAGCGTGTCGTGGTTCTCGAACATGTATCTGGCGGTCTCGCCGTAGTGCGTCTCCCAGCAGTCCCAGAGGCCGAATGAACCGGCCCCGATAAAGAACAGCAGCGAGGCGGCCATGAACACCATCAGACGCACCAGCCATTCGTGTCTCTGGCGGCCGCGAACGACGATATCGTCAAAATCGGTGGCGAGGATCGGGGAAACCGTCCCGACCGGTCTTTCTTCTGTGTTATCCAACGTGGACCTCAAAGACACAAATCGCGCGAATTTTAACGGGTTGAGCAGAATTTGCAAGGAAGACCGAGTATCGAGCTTTTCGGGAT
>Ga0209604_1000166_pt1 | contig 64126 bp, 57 predicted proteins | sample AD_UKC097_MetaG_FD_184405 | JGI IMG/M metagenome (GOLD analysis project Ga0209604, IMG submission 184405) | Active sludge microbial communities of municipal wastewater-treating anaerobic digesters from USA - AD_UKC097_MetaG (SPAdes) (version 2) | ecosystem: Engineered > Bioreactor > Anaerobic >...
TTCCCGGCGGCGGGCCGCGACTCCCGAGATGGTGGAGGCGGGGGGAGTCGAACCCCCGTCCGAAGCGACCGTACGTCGAGGTTCTCCACGCTCAGTCCCGACTTCTTTTCTCGTCGCCGCGCTTCCGGGTCGGGACCACCAGGCGCTTCGACCAACCTGGAACGTCTCGGACCTCGCCTTCAGGTGGCGGGCTTTGGTCCCAGCCTGGTTCTCTCAACAGGGCGGCGGAGCGCTCCAGGCTGGCTCCCCGTGCCCCGCCCGCGGTTAATTAAGCCGCGAGAGCGAGTTCGCTGTCGTTGGCAGCTTTTGTTTACCGTCGTTTTTACGGGACAAACGGCATGCCCGGCGTGCTCCTCGATCGCGAGATGCCCCGTCGAAACCGGGTCGCCCCCGTGATCGGCTCGCATTTTATCGCGGGGGTCAAGTGTGCCTGCGCCCGCCCGCTGGTAGCGTTCCGCGCCATGAGCAACGCCGTTACGCTCTGCCTGACGACCGTCGGCTCCGAGGAGGACGCCGCCCGCGTCGCCCGCCACCTCGTCGAGACGAAGGCCGCCGCCTGCGTCTCGATCGTCGCGCCGGTCCGGTCGATCTACGTCTGGAAGGGAGAGCTGCAGGACGAGCCGGAGTGGCTTCTCCTCGTAAAGACCGCGCGCCCCGCCGCCGAGCTCCGCGACCTCCTCCGCGCCGTCCACCCCTACGAGGTCCCGGAGCTCCTGGCCTTCCCCGCGAGCTTCGCCGACGAGGCTTATGCGCGGTGGGTGGTGGAGGGGAGCGGGGGAGGAGCCGAAGCCGCTCAGTCAGGAACGCTCGCGCTCGACGCTCCCGTCGGCCGGTAGGAACCATGCCGGTACGGCAGATTTCGACCGAGTGCAAGGAATGTCGCGACGGAATTGGCGCAGGAGCAGATTCCGCTGGCGACGCACCGTTGTCGTCGAGGACCTGGCCCGGGAGGATCATCCGTGGAAGCGCCGCTACCTCGCGGGGCCGGCCCGCGATCGCGACCAGAGGGAACGCGCCTGGCCCGACGGCGATTCGAATACCTTGCAAAACAGGCGCGTTGCGATCAAAACGCAAGGTATGTTCCTGCTTCGAAGTGCGGAGCAGCGCCTCTCGGCTCTCATGAAGCGCTTCCCCGCCGTCGTCGTCACCGGGGCGCGGCAGGTGGGCAAGAGCACGCTCCTTCGACATGCTCTGCGCGACGCGGCCGACTTCGTCGTCTTCGACCCCGTCGTCGACGTGGAGAACGCCCGCCGCGACCCGGAGCTCTTCCTCGAAAACCACCGGACGCCCCTCGTCCTCGACGAGGTGCATTACGCGCCCGAGCTTCTCCCCTCGCTCGAGCGGCGCGTCGACCGGGACAGGAGCCCGGGGCGCTACGTCCTCACCGGGTCGCAGCAGTGGGGCGTTCTCGCCACCGTCGCCGAGAGCCTCGCGGGCCGCGCGGCCTTCCTCGACCTCGACGGCTTCTCACTCCGGGAGTCCCTCGAGGCGACGGCCGAGAAGCACTGGCTCGACGCGTGGCTGGAGTCTCCCGAGTCCGTCGCCGATCGAGGCGTCCGACGGCTCGGCGGAGAGGTCGCCCTCTTCGAGCGCATCTGGAGGGGCTCCCTGCCGGAGGCGCACTTCCTCCCCCTCGACACGATCCCCGACTTCCACCTCGCCTTCCAGAGGACGTACATCGAGCGCGACGCACGCCTCCTCGCCGAGGTGGCCGACTGGCAGCAGTTCGGGAGGTTCGCCCGGCTCGTCGCGGCGCTCACCGGCCAGGAGCTGAACCGCAGCCAGCTCGGGCGCGAAATCGGCGTCTCGCCTCGGACGGCCGAGCGGTGGCTCGGAATCCTGAGGGCGACGTTCCAGTGGTTCGAGGTCCCCGCCTACTCCGGGAACACCGTGAAGAGGGTCGCGTCGAAGGCGAAGGGCTACGTCGCCGACACCGGTTTCGCCTGCCACGCGCTCGCCATCTCGACGCCGAACGCCGTCGCGAGCCACCCGGCCTGGGGCGCCCTGTTCGAGACCGCCGTCTACGCGGAGATCCGCAAGGCGGTTTCACTGATGTGGCCTCGCCCCTTCGCCCACCACTGGCGCACGGGTGCGGGCGCCGAGATCGATCTCCTTCTCGAGCGGGACGGGACGTTCTTCCCGATCGAGGTCAAGGGCGCGACCCGCCCCTCCCGCGGCGACCCCACGGGGATCACCGCGTTCCGGAAGACCTACCCGAAGCTGAGGGTGGCTCGAGGCCTCGTCGTCACTCCGTGCGAGAAGCTCGAGCCCCTCTCGGAGAGCGACTGGGCGATGCCGTGGGACGCGGTGGCGCCCGCTCCTGCGGGTCCCGCACGCCGCGACGCGAAACGCCGAGGCCCTTCCCCGAAGGGCGAGGCGGCGGGCAGACTCGGAGGAGCGGAGGGCGACACGTGAAGGCCGACCAGCTGAAAGCAACGTGGCTCCTCCTCGAGCGCCCCTGGCTCGAGATGGTCGTGCGCCGCGGCCCGGCGCCCGTCTTCGCGACGGTGAGCGGGGCGCACCTCTACGGCTTCGCCTCGCCCGACAGCGACGTCGACCTGCGCGGCGCGTTCCTGCTGCCGCTGCGCGACGTCCTCGGGCTCCGCCCCGCTGCCGAGACGATCACGGTGACCGAGAAGAGCCCGGTCGACCTCGACTGGGTCGCGCACGACCTTCGCAAGTTCGCCCGGATGCTCACGAGCCACAACGGCTACGCGCTCGAGCAGCTCTTCTCGCCGCTCGTCGTCGTCGCGACGCCGGCCTTCGAGGAGCTGCGCGAGCTGGCGCGCGGCTGCGTGACCCGGCCGACGGTGCGCCACTACCTCGGCTTCGCCCGCGGCCGGCGGCAGCGCCTCGCCGAGCCCGACCCGACGGTGAAGCACCTCCTCTACGCGTACCGCGTCCTCCTCTCCGGCATCCACGCGATGCGCACGGGCGAGATCGTGGCCGACCTCCCTTCGCTCGCGGAAGCCGTCCCGGTCGATGGCCTCTCGGAGCTCGCCGACCGGAAACGCGCCGGCGCCGAGGCGATGGCTCTCGGCCCCGGTGAAGCCGAGGAGCACGGGCGGCGGCTCGACGGCCTCGAGGAGGCGCTCCACGAGGCCCACGCGAAGAGCGCCCTCCCCGAGGAGCCGACGACGGCGGCCGCTCTCGAGGACCTCGTCGTCCGGCTGCGGCTCGCGACGGACCCGGACGCGGACCACGCGCCTCGGCCCGCCGGCCCTTCGGAAAGGCCCGCGCCCTAGAATTTCCCCGGTGGACGACACCCGCGCCGAGACTCCGGCAGAGCGACTCCGGATCGCGTTCGAGCTCTTCGCGCTCGCGGAGGAGATGGTGCGGCAGTCGTTCCGGCGTCGGAATCCGGAAGCCTCCGACGCCGAACCGGAGGAAACCGTGGAGGCCTGGCTCGCCCGCAGGCCCGGGGCCGAGCACGGCGCCTGCCCGGGACGGCCCGTCCCGTGGCCGCGGCCGCGATGACGGCCGGCCTCGACGGGACCGTCCTCTTCGTCGCGCTCGCCGGAAGCCAGGCGCACGGCACCGCGCGCGAGGGGTCGGACGTCGACCTCCGGGGCGTCTTCGTCGCGCCACTCGCGCGGCGACTCTCCCTCTTTCGGACGATCGAGCAGCACGAGTGCGCGCTCGACGGCGCCGTCGGAGCCGCTATCCATACCCGCCTTCAGGCCCACCCGTCCGCCTCGGTCGCGCTCTCCGTGAAGACCGAGAGCGTGCTCCTCGACGTCGGGAAGTTCCTCTCGCTCTGCGCCTCCGCCAACCCGAACGCCCTCGAGGTGCTCTTCGCCGACGTGCGGGACTGGATGTACGAGACGCCCGCCTGGGAGCGAATCCACCGCGACCGGCACCGCTTCCTCTCGCAGAAGGTGAGGCAGACGTACCTCGGCTACGCGCTGGCCCAGCTGAAGCGGATCGGGACACACCGCTCCTGGCTCCTCCGGCCTCCGAAGGCGAAGCCGACGCGCGAGGAGTTCGGGCTTCCCGGAGGCGCCACCCTCTCCGCCGACGACCGCGACCGGATCGAGCGGGGCGTCGCCGAGAAGCTCCGCTCCTGGGGCCTCGACACCGTCGCGATGCCGAAGAGCCTTCGCCTCGAGCTGGAGGAGAAGCTCCGGGCTTTCTGGCAGGACTTTCTCGAGGCCGGGCCGTTGGAGCTCGACGGGCGCCTTCGCGCCGTCGCGACCGCTTCGCTCCACCTCCCGCCGGAGGTCGCGGCCGCGCTCGAGGCGGAGCGGAAGTACCGCTCCGCGATGAAGCACTGGGACTCGTACCGGACGTGGGCCGCCTCGCGGAACCCGGCGCGCGCCGAGCTGGAGCGGCGGCACGGTTACGACACGAAGCACGCCATGCACCTCGTCCGCCTCATGCGCACCGGCCTCGAGGTCCTCGAGACGGGCGACCTGCGAGTTCGCAGGCCCGACTCCGAGGAGCTGGCGTCGATCCGTGACGGCTCCCTCTCCTACGATCAGCTCCTCGTGCTCTCCACGGAGCTCCAGGCCCGAATGGAGGCCGCGGCCGCGCGTTCGCCGCTTCCGGCCGACGTGGACCCGTCCTTCGTGGATGCGCTCCTGATGGAGATCGCTCCCGGATTCCGTTGAACCGAGAAACCCCAGTTGACGACGCTTTCGGTGGTAACGCTTTGCCTGTGCAGCACTTCGCGTGACCCGTTTCAACTGCGCCACAGTTGGAATCGTGCGTGACTGCATTCACTTACGCGCGAACTGAGGTTTCTCGGTTGAACGGTGCCGGGGACGGAGGACCGAATTGGAGTCCGCACCGAACCGCACTCCGCTTCCGCGCCTCCGCCCGTTCACACGTCCGCGAGCCCCTCCTCCACGTCCCCGATCAGGTCCTCCGTCTCCTCGATCCCGCACGAGAGGCGGACGAGCCCGTCGGTGATGCCGCGCGCGGCGCGCTCGTCGGGGGGGAGGCTGCCGTGGGACATGGTGGCGGGGTGGCCGGCGAGGCTCTCGACGCCGCCGAGCGACTCGGCGAGGGTGAAGAGGCGGAGGGCGTCGAGGAAGCGCTTCGCGGCGTCGTAGGAGCCGAGGTCGAGGGCGAGCATGCCGCCGAAGCCGCTCATCTGGCGGGAGGCGAGGGCGTGCTGCGGGTGGGAGGGGAGGCCGGGGTAGAGGACGCGGGCGACCTTCGGGTGCGACGCGAGGAAGGCGGCGACGGCGCGGCCGTTCGCGTCGTGGGCGCGCATCCGGAGGGCGAGGGTCTTGATGCCGCGGGTGACGAGGAAGGAGTCGAAGGGGGAGAGGATCGCGCCGGCCGCGTTCTGGACGAAGGCGACGCGGGCCCCGTCCTCGGCGGTCGCGGACACGACGGCGCCGCCGAGGGAGTCGGAGTGGCCGTTCAAGTACTTCGTCGTGGAGTGGAGGACGGCGTCGGCGCCCAGGGCGAGCGGGCGCTGGAAGAGGGGCGAGGCGAAGGTGTTGTCGACGGCGAGGCGGACCTTCGCGCCGAGGCGGGCGGTGGCCTCGCGGGCGAGGGAGGCGAGGGCGGCGAGGTCGGAGAGCTCCATCGTCGGGTTCGCGGGGGTCTCGACGAAGAGGAGGCGCGTGGCCGGGGTGATCGCCGCGCGGGTCGCGTCGAGATCGGTGGTGTCGACCCACGAGAAGGAAACGCCGAAGCCGGCGAGGACCTTCGTGAAGTAGCGGAAGGTGCCGCCGTAGCTTGCGCGGCTGACGACGACGTGGTCGCCCGCGGCGAGGTGGGCCGCGGCGAAGGACGCGAGCGCCGCCTGGCCGGAGGCGAAGGCGTGGGCGGCGGCGCCCCCCTCGAGGGCGGCGAGGAGGGTCTCGAGCGCGGTGCGGGTCGGGTTCTTCGAGCGCGCGTACTCGAAGCCGGCCCGCGGGGCACCGAGCGCGTCCTGGGCGTAGGTGGAGGTGGGGTAGATCGGGACGGTGACGGCCCCGGTGCGCGGGTCGGGCTCCTGCCCGGCGTGGACGCAGAGGGTGCCGAGGCCGGCCGTCGTCGTCTCGCTCATCGGGGCGCCTCCCGGCCCGAGTGTCACCCGGCCGCGGGGCGGCGTCGAGGGGCGTCCACAAACGACGGGGGCGGGCCGAAGCCCGCCCCCGCGTAAGCCCGTGGATCTCGTCTATCGCCCGGCGATCAGCGGCCCATGCCGGTGCGGCGATCGCGGTAGCAATCGCGGCAGTAGACCGGCTTGCCGTTCGTCGGGTTGAACGGAACCTGGGTCGGCTTGCCGCACGCGTCGCAGGTGACGCTGTACAGCTGGCGGGAGCCGCCGTCGCCCATGCCGGAGTTCTTCCGCTTGTCGCGGCAGATCTTGCAGCGCTTGGGCTCGTTGGAGAAACCCTTCTGCGCGTAGAACTCCTGCTCGTTGGCCGTGAAGGTGAAGGGGGCGCCGCAATCGATGCAGGCGATGGACTTGTCGGTGTACATACCTTTTCTAACTCCGTGGTCTCCTGGTCTCAGGAGATCGAGCGAACGTGGGACGGGACTCCGAGGCGCACACCATCAGAGCCCGCACTCGAGGAACGTGGGGAACTGTTTACCGGCTCCGGGACTTCGGGAGGCTTCGGCGGGGTCGTGTCCCCTGCGGGACCCCTGTGACTGGGAATGGACTGAATCCTCCTCAAACGCGATAAATCCTGGAGCCGATCGAGGATTCCTGGGGTGGGACCAAGGAAGACCACGGGCTATTGCGGACTTTAGATGGGTGCCGCAAGGGAATTCAAGCGGAAAGTGACATCCCGCCTCACCGAACGCCGGCCGGAAGGGTGTGGGGGGACTCGGCGTGCTTCGTTTCTGAGATGCGGTTGCGACCGTCGACGAAGACGAGACGTGGGCGGTGGTGGGGGGCTTCCTCGGGGCTCATCTCGCAGTAGGCGGCCAGGATGACGAGGTCTCCCGGCCCGGCGAGGTGGGCCGCCGCCCCGTTGATCTCGATCGCCCCGGAGCCGGGTTCCCCCTCGATAGCGTAGGTGGCGAGGCGCGAGCCGCGGGTGACGTTGTAGATCTCCACCCGTTCGTACGGGAGGATGCCGGCCGCCTCGAGGAGGGTCCGGTCGATCGTGACGGAGCCCTCGTAGTCGAGGTGGGCCCGGGTGACGGTCGCCCGGTGGATCTTGGCCTTCAGCATCGTGAGCTTCACGGGCGCCCTCCGAAGACGACGTTGTCGATGAGGCGCGTGCGGCCGACGCGGACGGCCGCGGCGAGGAGGACGGGGCGGTCGACCTTCTCGACGGGCCGCATCGTGGCGACGTCGACGAGGTCGACCGAGTCGAGCTCGAGGCGCGGCTCGGCCGAGATCGCCGTCCGGAAGGCCGCGAGGAGCTTCTCCGCCTTCCGCTCGCCGAGCTCGTGGACGAGCTGCGTCGCGAGGAGGGCGCGGAAGAGGGCAGGAGCGGCCTTCCGCTCCTCCGGGGAGAGGTAGGCGTTGCGCGAGGACATCGCGAGGCCGTCGCTCTCGCGGACCGTCGGGGCGACGAGGACCTCCACCGGGAGGCCGAGGTCGGAGACGAGGCGCATGACGACGGCGCACTGCTGGGCGTCCTTCTGGCCGAAGACGGCGACGTCGGGGAGGACGAGGCCGAGGAGGCGGGCGACGACCGTGGCGACGCCGTCGAAGTGCCCGGGGCGGCGGGCCCCCTCCATCCCCTCGGAGACGCCCGCGACGTGGACGGTCGTGGCGAAGCCGGGCGGGTACATCACGTCGACCGCCGGGGCGAAGAGGAGGTCGGCCCCCGCCTCGCGGAGCTTCTCCGCGTCGGCTTCGAGGTCGCGCGGGTAGCGCTCGAAGTCCTCACCCGGCCCGAACTGCTTCGGGTTGACGAAGATCGAGACGACGACCTTCCCGGCGACGCGGCGCGCCTGCTCGACGAGGGCGAGGTGCCCCGCGTGGAGCGCGCCCATCGTCGGGACGAAGGCGACGCGCTGCCCCTTCTCGCGGAAGGAGGCGACGGCGGAGCGGAGGTCGGGGACGGTGGCGACCCTCTTCATCGCCGCCCCTCCCCCGCGGCGTAGAGCGCGACCGGCAGCGCTTCGCCCGGCTCGGCGGCGAACGACTCGGCTTCGGACGGGAAGGCGCCGCTCCGCACGTCGGCGACGTACGCGGCGGCGGCGTCGCGGATGACGGCCCCGACCTCGGCATAGCGGCGGACGAATCGGGGGACGCGCGCGCCGGGCGCCGCGAGGCCGACGAGGTCGTGGAGGACGAGGACCTGGCCGTCGCAGCCCGCGCCGGCGCCGATTCCGATCGTCGGGATCGGGATCGCCTCGGTGATCCGCGCGGCGAGCTCGGCGGGGACGCACTCGAGGACGAGCGCGAAGACGCCGGCGTCGGCGAGCTTCTTCGCCTCGTCGAGGAGGCGACGGGCCTCGGTGGCGCGGCGCCCCTGGACCTTGAATCCGCCGAGCGCGTTCACCGACTGGGGCGTCAGGCCGAGGTGCCCCATGACCGGGATCTCGGCCGCGAGGATCGCCTTGATCATCGGGAGGCGCTGCGAGCCCCCTTCGAGCTTCACGGCGCGGCAGCCCCCCTCGACGACGAAGCGGGCCGCGTTGCGCACGGCCTCCTCCGGGGTCGTGTGGTAGGTGAGGTACGGCAGGTCGCCGACGACGAGAGCGCGCTTTGCCGATCCGGAGACGGCGCGCGCGTGCGCGACCATCCTCTCGAGCGTGGCGCCGAGCGTGTCGGCCGCGCCGTAGACGACCATCTCGATCGAGTCGCCGACGAGGAGGAGGTCGACGCCGGCCGCGTCGAGGAGGGCGGCCGTCGGGGCGTCGTAGGCGGTGAGGGCGGCGATCTTCCGGCGCCCCTTGAGCGCCCGGATCGCCGGGGCGGTGAGGCGGATCGGGCTGGGCGTTCCGGGGCTCGCGGCTCCCGTCGCCGGTCCGGTGGCTTTTTCGGTCATGGCAACCTCCCGCACGGGAGGCGACGAGCGGAGCAGGAGCCCGCGCGCGCGGCGTTACGGGAGAGCCTTTCTCTCGGCGGGGGTCGGCCGTCCCTCTCGGGATCGTCCGCTCTGCCGGGTCCGGCCCTTCTCGCGCCTTCCGTGTCCGCCGTCGCGGTCCCTACCGGGATCCGCGCGGCACGTAGAACTGGGTCCCGCGGAACGGACGGGTGATCTGGCGGATCAGGTCCTCCAGGTCGTCCTTCCGCTTCACGAAGTCTATCTGGTTCGTGTCGACCACGAGAAGCGGCGTCTCGCGGTAGTGGTGGAAGAAGTATTTGTAGGCCTCGGTGAGCTGCTTCAGGTAGTCGGCCGTGATCGACTTCTCGAACGAGCGTCCCCGGAGCTTGATGCGCGCGAGGCAGTTCTCGACCGTCGCCGTCAGGTGGATGACGAGGTCGGGCTTCGGGAGCGCCTCGGAGAGCGGCTGCCAGACCTTCTCGTAGAGGCGCATCTCTTCGTCGGACAGGGTCAGGTTCGCGAAGATCTTGTCCTTCGCGAACGTGTAGTCCGCGACGACGAGCTCCTTGAAGAGGTCCATCTGCGCGATCTCCTGCTGCTGGCCGTAGCGCGAGAGCAGGAAGTAGATCTGCGCCTGGAACGCGGCCCCTTTCTTCCCTTCGTAGAAGTCGGGAAGGAAGGGGTTCTTCACGTCCTCCAGGAACTGCGTGCCGGAGAAGCGCTTCGCGAGGAGACCGGCGAGCGAGGTCTTCCCGACGCCGATCGGCCCTTCGATCGCGATGTGCCTCAGCGGGAACTTTTCGGCGTTCGGGGCGCCCACGGAGCCGAGAGGTTACCGCAGGAGGACGTCGGCCGCGCCGAGAAGAAGGAAGGCGACGGAGAGCCAGCCGTTCGCGGTGAAGAAGGCGGCGTCGACCCGGGTGAGGTCCCCCGGGGAGACGAGCCTGTGCTGCCGCACGAGGAAGGCGCCCGCCACGACGACCGCCCCGCCGAAGAGCCAGCCGCCGTCGACGGCGAGGAAGACGGCGTAGAAGAGGACGAGCGTCGCCCCGTGGAAGAGGCGCGCGATCTGGAGCGCCCGCGGCGCGCCGAAGCGGGCGGGGATCGAGCGGAGGCCTTCCCGCCGGTCGAACTCCTCGTCCTGGAGGCTGTAGATGACGTCGAAGCCGGCGACCCAGAAGACGACCGCGAGGCCGAGGAGGACCGGCGCGAGCGCGAAGGCCCCGGTCACCGCCACCCAAGCCCCGACCGGGGCGATCGCGAGCGAGAGGCCCAGGACGAGGTGGGCCGCGGCGGTGAACCGCTTCGCGTACGAGTATCCGAGGACGACCGCGAGGGCGACGGGCGACAGGTACAGACAGAGCGGGTTGAGCTGCGCGGCGGCGACGACGAAGAGAGCGGCCGACGCGGCGCAGAAGATCGCGGCCGCCGTCGGCGAGACGACGCCCGCGGGGATCTCGCGGCGGGCGGTGCGCGGGTTCTTCGCGTCGACGTGCCGGTCGACGATCCGGTTGAACGACATCGCCGCCGAGCGAGCCCCGACCATCGCGACGAGGATCCAGAGGAGCGTTCGCCCCGAGGGGACGCCGCCCGCCGCGAGGATCGCCGAAAGGAGCGCGAACGGGAGCGCGAAGACGGTGTGGGCGAAGACGACGAGGGAGAGGAAGTCCCGCGGGGTCGGCATCGGCGGGCGAGTCTAAACCCCCGCTGGCGGCCCCCCGGAACGCCTCCGGGACGCGGGCCCGGCCCCCGACGGCGCCACCCTCGATGGTGCCACCCTCGATGGTGCCACCCTCGATGGTGCCACCCTCGATGGTGCCAGGCGTGAAATCGTGTATTGTTTTCAACAATACACGATTTCACGCCTGGCACCAATTCCGGAGGCACTGATTCCGGAGAATTGATTCCGGTGGCACCAGGCCCGGGAAAAAGAGGGGGGCGGTTGCACCGGCCCGCGCAACCGCCCCGTGCGGAGGAGTGAGAGTCCCGTTGGAGGAGTGCGAGGCTCCCGGCCTCGGGGACCAAGGAAAAGATGCTCCCGGCGCGGCCGCGGGGCCACGAGCTCGCGGTCTAGGTCCCTCGAAAAAAGAGTCGAGTCGCGTTCTCGCCCGGGGTCGGGGATTCCCTCGCCCCAGGTCTAGGGACTCGGCTCGGACCCGAGGGCAGGGAGCGTTTCGCTCGCGAATCGGGCGAGCTCGCGGCGGTCGGCGGAGCCGGTCTTCTTCAGGAGCTTGCCGACGTGGAACTTCACCGTCGCCTCGGTCACGCCGAGCCGGCGCGCGATCTCCTTGTTCGGAAGCTCGTCCCGCACCGCCTCGAGGACCCGCTGCTCCGACCGCGTGAAGGCGCTGACGTGCCCGAGGCCGAGGCGCGAGACCCGCTCGACCCACTCGGAGAGGACGGCCCGCGGCGTCCAGAGCGTCCCCTCGCGAACGCAGCGCAGGGCCTGGCGAAGCTCGGCCGGGCCTGCGGTGTGCGGCAGCACGCCCTTGACCCCCGCCATCAGGCAGGGGAACGTCGTCCGCGCGTTCACCTCCCGGACGACGACGAGGACCTTCGCCTCCGGATGGCGCAGGCGGACCCGCTCGATTCGAGGGGTCGGCGAGCCGGGCTCGTCGCCGAGACCGAAGAGGATGAGATCCGGCTCCGGGCGCCCCTCGCCGTCCTCCGTGGAGACGTCGTAGCCCTCGGCCACGAGGAACGGGCCGAGGCTCTCGCGCCGCCACGGGTCGCTCTCGAGAAGGAGGAGGACGGGCCGGCCGCGGCGGATCACGCCTTGCTCCGCGCGCCGCCCGGGCGTGACGCCAGCGTGATACCCGCCCCTCGGGGCATTTTCGGCACTCGAATCCTCCGCACTCCGAAGACCGTCACAGTCTAGCGCCTTCGGAGGGCCGGCACGCCCCCGACGCGGCCCCTTCCTTCGCGCGATCCTCATCCGGGGGCTCGGGGCACTGACAGTCTTCTCTGTCACGACAACCCCGGATCGTCGGAGCGGTCGAGGCCGCCTCGTTCCGCGCTCGTCGGCTCGCTCCCCGTCGCTGGCCGACAGGCCTTCCTGTCGGTCGAGTGCGCGGAGCGCGACGCGCTCTACGCGCAAGCGATTGTCACGGATCGACTTGACTCCCGAAGGCGGCCCTCGGCCGGGCGCTTGCAGCGTCCGGAGCAGACCTCGAGACACCCACCAGGAGAGGAGGAGAGGAATGGCGCAGGAGACCTGACCGGCCGCGGCCCTCCGCACGAAGAAGAGACAGACGACCGAAGCCCCGACCGAAGCGCCCCGATCCGGGGCAGATCCCCAAGAAAGAAGAGAAGGAGACCACGATGTTCGCTCACCACGCTGCCCGCACGTTCGCCCTCACCCTCGGCCTCGTCGCCCTCCTCGCCAGCGCCTCCTCCGCCCCCGCGGCGGAGGAGTCGACCGCCGCCGCGAAGAAGAGCGTCGTCAACCTGAACCAGGCGTCCGCCGACGAGCTCGCGCGCCTGCCGCGCGTCGGCCCGTCGCTGGCCGGGAAGATCGTCGCCCACCGGGAGCAGCACGGTCCGTTCAAGCGGGCGCAGGACCTGATGGAGGTGAAGGGGATCGGGGAGAAGATGTTCGCGCTCCTCGAGCCGTACCTCGCCGTCTCGGGCCCCACGACGCTGACGGAAAAGGTCTCCTCGAAGGGAACGACCGCCCGGAAGGCGGCGAAGCCCGCGAAGGCGAAGGCCCCCGCCGTCGCGGAGAAGGCCGGCCGCTGAGGCGCCGCGCGGGCCGGGGGTCTTCCCCCGGCCCGCGCCCGTCTTCGAGACGACTCGAGGCTGCGAGGTGTCTCCGTGCCGCCCGCCCGACGCTCCCTCCGCGGGATCACCCTCCCCGAGATCCTGACGACCCTCGCGATCCTCTCCCTGGCCGCCGGACTCTCGGCGGCGGCCGCTCACGAGCTCGCCGGCCAGACGTCGCTGCGCGCCGCGGCCCACGAGGTCGCCTCCGTCTTCACGCAGGCGCGCGGCCGCGCGATCCACCGGGGGATCCAGTGCGGCGTGAAGTGGATCGCCCGCGACGGCGACCTGACGCTCCAGATTCACGACGACGGGGACGGCGACGGCGTGAGGAGCGACGACATCGAGGGCGGCGTCGACCCGCTCGTCTACGGCCCGGTCTCGGTGAAGAAGCGCTGGCCGAAGGTGACGGTCGGCTTCATCCCCGGGTTCGTCGCCCGGGATCCGAAAGGGAATCCCGTGGGCGATCTCTCCGACCCGGTCCGCTTCGGCCGCTCCGACATCGCGAGCTTCTCGCCGCTCGGCGACTGCTCTCCCGGCTCGGTCTGGCTGGGCGACGCGAGGAGCCGGCAGTCGCTCGTCCGCCTTTCCCCGACGACCGCGACGATCGCGATCTACGAGTGGGCCGCGGCGCGGCAGAGCTGGATTCGCATCTGGTGACGGCCCTTGGCGGGGATCGCCGCGTCAGGCGAGGCCCGACGCGGCGATCGCCTCCTCGGCCGCGGCGAGCTTCGCCGGGGAGCCGAGGTCGAACCAGAGGCCGTCCTCCGGGACGCGATACGGGACGAGCGCGAAGGCGCCGTCCCGTCGCTCCGTCGAGGGGCGGAGAACGTCGCGTGCGAGCTCGGAGACGCCGGGCGGGATCCGCGGGACGAGCGCGGGCGCGGCGCACTGCAGGCCGGTGAAGAGCCACGGTCCCGTCGCCTCGGGAAACGGCCGCACGTCGCCGAGGGAGACGAGCCGCCCGTCCGCGTCGCCCCAGAGCGCCGTCTCGCCCGGCGCGGCGTGCGGGAGGACGCCGAGCGCCGAGACGACGCCGTGCGCGTCGAGCGCCGCCAGAAGCGGGGCGAAGGGGAGCGTCGTGAAGAGGTCTCCGTTGACGACGAGGAACCGCCCGTCGCCGAGGAGGCCGCGCTCGGAGGCGCGCCGGATCGCTCCCGCCGTCCCGAGGATCGGGTCTTCGGTCGAGAAGGCGACGGGGATCCCCTCGCAGGAATCGCCGACCGCCGCCATCAGCGTCTCGGCGAGGTGGTGCGCGTTGAGGACCGCCGAGGTGACGCCCTGCGCCTTCAGGTGCCGGAAGAGCCGGACGAGGATCGGGACGCCGAGGAGCGGGAGGAGCGGCTTCGGCGTGGTGAGCGTGGCGGGGCGGAAGCGGGTGCCGAAGCCCGCGGCCGGGACGAGCGCCTTCATTCGCCGAAGACCATGTCCTCGGGAAGGTCGGGGTCGACCTCGCGGGCCGCCTGCCAGAGCCCGAAGTACGAGGCGCGCAGGAACGACTCCTCGGCGACGCCGAGCTCCGCGGCCAGGGCGCGGACGGTCCCCGACTCTCCCTCGATCTCGGCGAAGAGGCCGAGCGGCGTCTCGTCGACGACGACGAGGGGGCGCGCGGGACCGGCGAAGCGCCACGGCGTCCGCCGCTTGTCGTACCGGAAGCGGGGACGGAAGCCGAGCGCCTCGAGGAGGGCGAGGACGTTGCCCGGCGCGTCGACGCCGCTCTCCAGCTCGAGCCTTCCCTTGACGCCCCCGTCGAAGGAAGCCGGCCCCTTGTACGTGAGGAGGCCGCGGCCCCCGACCGTACGGACGCGCAGCGCGCACCCCCGCGAGCGGAGCGAACCGTCGTCGTCGTCGAGGAGGAGGTTGACCTCGTCCTGGCGCGCCCCGGGGACGGCGCCGAGGGCGGCGAGGCGCTCCTCGAGCGCCGGCCGGTCGGCGACGCGGAACTTCGCCTCGGTTTCGCGGGGGGCGTCGCTCACGTCCCTAGAATAGCGGCCGTGCCGCGCTACCGCCTCTCGGGCCTCCGTCTCCGCGCGCCGCAGGCGCCCGACGGGACGCTCCTCGCCCGCCTCCTCGGCGTCCCGCCGGGGGACGTCTCGGGCGTGGAGGTCGTCCGCCGTTCGCTCGACGCGCGGAAGAAGCCCGACCTCGTCTACGAGTACGCGGTAGAGCTGACGCTCGCTTCGGAACCCGCCGCTCCGGCCGCCCCGCCGCTCGCTCTCGAGCCCGCTCCGGAGCCGCGCGCCCCCGAGCTCCTCCTCCCGCCCCTCGAACGGAAGGCGCGCGTCGCCGTCGTCGGGACCGGCCCGGCCGGCCTCTTCGCCGCGCTCGCCCTCGCCGACGCCGGGGTCTCCGTCGTCGTCCTCGAGCGGGGCGACGCCGCCGAAGAGCGCTACCGCCGCGTGATGCGGTTCTGGAAGTCGGGCGACTTCGACCCGGAGTCGAACGTCCAGTTCGGCGAGGGGGGCGCGGGGACGTTCAGCGACGGCAAGCTGACGTGCGGGAAGCGGCACGACAAGATCGCCGTCGTCCTCGAGACGCTCCATCGCTTCGGCGCGCCCGACACGATCCTCTACGACGGCAAGCCCCACATCGGGACCGACCGGCTCGTCGTCGTCCTCCGGAACATCCGGAAGCACCTCCGCGAGCGGGGCGCCGAGCTGCGCTACCGCGCGAAGGTCGTCGACGTGCTCCGCGAAGGCGAGGACGGTCTCCTGCGCGCGCTCCTCCTCGAGAGCGGCGAGGAGGTGCCGTGCGACGCGGCGATCTTCGCGCTCGGCCACTCGGCGCGCGACACCGTCGAGCGGCTCCTCGCCCGCGGCCTCGCGATGTCGCCGAAGGCGTTCGCGATGGGGGTACGGATCGAGCACCCGCAGGACGACGTCGACCGGATCCAGTACGGGCGGCTCGCCGCCTCCTGCGGCGTCATGCCGGCCGACTACAAGATGACGGCCCAGACCTCCGTCGGGCGCGCCGTCTACACGTTCTGCATGTGTCCCGGCGGCGAGGTGATCGCCTGCTCGTCGGAGCCGGAGGGCGTCGTGACGAACGGGATGTCGCGCTACAAGCGCGCGTCCGGCTTCGCGAACTCGGGCCTCGTCGTCCAGACGCACCTCGGGGACTTCGCGGGCGAGAGCGGGCCCGAGGTCCTCCGCGGCATCGCGTTCCAGCGGCGGGTCGAGCGGACCGCGTTCGCGGCGGCCGGCGGGACGTACGCCGCCCCGGCAATCCGCGTGACGGACTTCCTTTCCGGACGCGCGCCGCGCCCCCTCCCGAGGGGGACCTACACGCCGTCCTGCGTCCCGGCCCGGCTCGAGGGGATCTACCCGGAGGCGTACCTGACGGCTCTCGCCGAGGCGCTCCGCTCCTTCGAGAGGAAGATGCGCGGCTTCGTCTCGGACGAGGCTGTCCTGATCGCCCCCGAGTCGCGGACGTCGTCGCCGGTGAGGATCGAACGGAACGAGGCGTGCGAATCGCCTTCGCTCCCCGGCTTCTTCCCCGCGGGCGAAGGGGCCGGCTTCGCGGGCGGGATCGTCTCGGCGGCGCTCGACGGGCTGCGCGTGGCGCGCGCGGTACGGGCGCGGCTGGCCGGCGAGGTGCCGCCGCCGTCCTCGGCCCGGCCGGTCGAAGCGCCCGAGTACTGAAGCGCTACGTCGGACGGGTCGTGTCGGGCGTCGCCCTTCCCGCCTCTTCCTCGTGCGCCTTCAGGATCTCGCGCTCGAGCGCCTCCTGCCGCGAGCGGGCCTCGCCCTTCCCCCGCGCGCGGAGCGGGTTCGCCGCCGCGCGCGCGAGGACCTCCTCCCAGCCGAACGGGACCGGGGCGTCGGCCTCGTCGCCGAGCTCTTCCCACTCGGCGTCCGAGAGCGGCGCGCGGAGCGCGACCGGCTCGAGCCGCTCGCCGGTCCGCCGGATGGAGAGGACGTGCCGGCTCTCCTCGCCGGTCGCGATCTCGAACGAGGTCGCCGGGAAGTCGCCGGAGAGCTCCGCTTCCTCGAGGTCGGGCTGGGCGAGGAGCACGACGGTTCCGTCCGTCAGCTTCGCGAACCAGGTGGTCGAGACGAAGCGGCCCGGATCGGAGGCGACCTTCACGAACGCGTCCGCCTCCCAGCGGTTGACGACGACGCGGCCCGATTCGAGGTCCCGCTGCAGGAACCCCAGGACGGGCTCGGCGGGGCGGGCCGACTCGGCGTGCTGCGCGGACAGCCGCTTCCCGAAGTGCCAGGCCCCGCCGCCGGCGATCGCGACGGCGAGGAGGAGCCGCACCGCGGCCGGGACGAGGCCGCCGAGGAGCATGTTCAGAATCATGAAGAGGGCCCACGCGAGCGGCACGGTGACCATCACGGTCGCGGCCCACGCCGGGTTCGACTTCGGCTTCGGATGCAGGTACGCCTCGAGCCGCAGGCGCTCCTCCGGCGTGGCCGGGCGGGTCGTCGTCGCCTTCATGAGCACCGGATGATGCCACCTCGCTCCCGCTTCCCGGCGCCGTCCGTGACGCCCCTCCCGCGATCCCCGATACTCCCCGCATGGCGCGCGTCCTCGTCGGCACCGCGGGACACATCGACCACGGCAAGAGCGCCCTCGTCCGGGCCCTGACCGGGACCGACCCGGACCGCCTCCCCGAGGAGAAGGCGCGCGGGATCACGATCGACCTCGGCTTCGCGCACGCGGCGTGGGGCGGCACGACGTTCTCGTTCGTCGACGTCCCGGGTCACGAGAAGCTCGTCCGGACAATGGTCGCCGGCGCCGCCGGGATCGACGTCGCGCTCCTCGTCGTCGCCTCCGACGACTCCGTGATGCCCCAGACGCGCGAGCACCTCGCGATCCTCTCCCTCCTCGACGTGAGGTGCGGCGTCGTCGCACGGACGAAGGCCGACCTCGTCGACGAGGAGACGGGCGCCGTCGTCGACGCCGAGATCACCGACCTCGTCTCCGGGACCTTTCTGGAAGGCGCTCCCGTCGTCCCCGTCTCCGCCCTCACCGGGCGCGGCCTCGACGCGCTGAGGGATGCCCTCTTCCGGGAGGCCTCGGCCGCCGACCTCCGCGACCCGTCGGCCCGGCCGGCGCGCCTCTTCATCGACCGGGTCTTCACGATGAAGGGGTTCGGGCCGGTCGTCACCGGCACTCTCGATTCCGGCCGAGTACGGGTCGAGGACCGCCTGACGCTCCTGCCGGAGGGACGCGAGCTGCGCGTCCGGCGCCTCGAGGTGCACGGCGAGGAGCGCGAGGCGGCGGAGGCCGGGGAGCGGACGAGCCTGAACCTGGCCGGCATCGAGACCTCGGAGCTGGGCCGCGGGATGGCCCTCGTCGCCCCCGGAAGCCTCGCGGTATCGACGCTCCTGACCGTCGAGGTAACGGCCCTTCCCGACCTCGACGATCCGTTGTCGGACGGCCTTTCCGTCCGCCTTCACATCGGCACCGCCGACGTCGCGGCGCGCCTGCACCTCCTCGACGGAGGCGCCGGCGCCCCGTCCCTCCCTCCGGGCGAGCGGGTCGTCGCTCAGGTCTCGGCTCTCGAGCCCGTCGCCGCTCGCCGAGGCGACCGCTTCGTCCTTCGGCGGCCGTCGCCGCAGGAGACGGTCGGCGGCGGCCGGGTCCTCGACGTCGGGCGCCCGCGCGTGAGACGGCGCGCGCCGCTCTCCGCTCACGCGGCCGCCGTCCTCGCCGGGGACGACGAGCGCGCCGTCGCGGTGCTCCTCCTCTCCGAGGCCGGGCCTGCCGGCCTCGAGATCGCCGAGCTCGCCAACCGGCTCGGCGTCCCGGACGCCGCCGCGGCCGCGCACGTTTGCGCGCTCGTCGAAAGCGGCGCGGCGCTTCGGCTCACGCCCGCTCTCGCCGTCGCCGCGTCGGCCTCGGTCGAGATGGCGACCCGCGCCGACGCCTTCTTCGCCGAGCGGCGGAAGGCCGGGGTCCCGACGCTCCTCGTCGGGCGGCGCGAGCTCCTCGGGAAGATCGCGCGCGGCCTCCCGGAGACGACGGCCGAGGCGTGGCTCGCGACGCTCGCCGCCGCGAAGCGGCTCGTCGTGACCGGCGACCAGGCCGGCCCGCCCGGCGCCGCCGCCTCGGGCGTGGCGGACGAGGCCGGGGCCTTCGCCTCCCGCATCGAGGAGGCGTGGCGGACGGCGGGGTTCGACGCCCCCGGCAACCTCGACCTCGCGAAGGCGCTCGGCACGAAGCCGCAGGTCGTCGCCGGGCTCGTCCAGCACCTCCTCAAGAGCGGGGCGCTCGTCCGCCTCTCTCCGGAGGTCTTCGTCCACGCGGAGCCCCTCGCCGGGATCGAAGCGAAGGTGGCGGAGCAGAAGGGGCGGACGATGAGCGTCGGCGACTTCCGCGACCTCCTCGGCCTGTCGCGGAAGTACCTGATCCCGCTCCTCGAGCACCTCGACCGAAAGAAGGTCACCCGGCGCGTCGGCGACGCGCGCGTGGTCGTCTGACGGGAGGGGCACGCCGAGCGCGGACGGGGCGCGAATGGCGCTTTCGTGAGTATGGCCATACCATTACGGCATGGCCACCACGACCGTGAAGGCGACCTACTCGCTCGATCCCGGGACGGTCCTCCGGCTGGAGGAGATCGCGCGCAGCTGGGGCGTCTCGAAGTCCGAGGCCCTTCGCCGGGCGATCCGCGCCGCGGCGTCGGGCGAGGCCCCCGCGAGCGGAGGGCCGCTCGACGCGCTCGACGCCCTGCAGCAGGCGGCCGCGCTCACACCAGCATCGGCTCGCGCCTGGGCCGCCGACGCCCGTTCGGAACGCCGCGCCCCGCGCGCGCAGGCCGGGAAGTGCTCCCGGTGACCCACCTCGACACGAGCTTCCTGATCCGGGCGCTCGTGCCGGGAAGCCCGGAAGACGCGACGCTCCGCGCCTGGCTCCGTCGCGGTCTCCCGGTCGCGGCGAGCGCGGTCGTCTGGACCGAGCTCCTCTGCGGGCCGCTGACGGCGCGAGAGGCGGAGCTCGCCCTCCTCGTCGTCGGAGAGCCTGTCCCGTTCTGCGGGGAGCATGCGGCGCTCGCCGCGTCACTCTTCAACGCCACCGGGCGCAGACGCGGGTCGCTCGCGGACTGCATGGTCGCCGCGGCCGCGATCCGGTCCGAGGCCGAGCTCGCGACGGCGAACGAGGCGGATTTCGCCCGGTTCGTCCCGCTCGGTCTCCGGCTGGCGCCGGCGGAATCCGCTCGGCCGGCGCGTCCACGTCCCCGGAAGTGACCATCCAGAGCTCGAGCGTCGGGCCGGTTCTTCCGGGTCAGCGACCCGCCACGCGCCCCTCCTCCTCGAGCCGTCCCAGGAGGCGAAGGAGGCCGTCGAGGATCGTGAGCGGGTGGGGCGGGCAGCCAGGAATGAAGAGGTCGACCGGGACGACGGCGGCCGCGCCGCCGAGCTGCTCGGGACGGTCGTAGAACGGCCCGCCCGAGATCGCGCAGGCGCCGACGGCGATGACGATCTTCGGCGGCGGCACCGCGTCCCACGTCTTGCGGAGCGCGAGCTCCATGTTCTTCGTGACGGGCCCGGTGATCAGGACTCCGTCGGCGTGCCGCGGCGAGGCGACGACCTGGATGCCGAAGCGGCCGAGGTCCCAGCCGATCGTCCCGAGGACGTTCACGTCGGCCTCGCAGGCGTTGCAGCCGCCAGCGCTCACGACCCGGAGCTTCAGCGACCGTCCGAAGAGCGAGAGGAGTCTCCCCTCGAGCGCCCGCGCGAGCGGGAGCGCCGCGCCGTCGAGCGTGAGGTCCTCGCGGGTGCGGACGGCGAGGCGGTAGTCGGAGGTGAAGGAGATCGCCTTCTCGGGGCAGGCGGCCTCGCACTCGGGGCAGAAGAGGCAGCGGCCGAGGTCGAGCGACGGCTTCCCGCCGGCGATCGCGATCGCCTCCGTGGGGCAGACGTCGGCGCAGGCGCGGCAGCCTTCGGGGCAACGGGACGCGTCGATCGCGGGGAGGCCGCGGTAGCGGGACGGGAGCGCCGGCGGCGGGCCGTCGGGCCAGGCCATCGTCCGGTGCTTCTGGGAGATCCGCTCGAGGAGGGCCCTGATCATCTCCGCCTCCTCACAGGTCGTGCCCGCAGTAGGAGAGGTTGAAGCTCTTGTTGCAGAGCGGGAAGTCGGAGATCTCCTCGTTCCGGAGGGCCATCGCGAGGCCCGTCCAGTTGTGGAACGAGGGGTCGACGACCTTGTAGCGCGAGAAGCGGCCGCCGGCGTCCGTCACGGCGACGTGGGCGACCTCGCCGCGCCACCCTTCGACGAGGGAGACGGCGACGTGCTCGGGCCGAAGCGGCTTCGGTGCGTTCCGCACGCTCCCTTCGGGGAGCGCGGCGAGCTGCGCCCGGACGAAGTCGTACGAGCGCTGCGCCTCGAGCCAGCGAACGTAGGCGCGCGCGTTCACGTCGCCGTCGTGCGCGGTCATGACGGGGACGTGGACGAAGCGGAAGACGCCGGAGGGGTGATCGCGCCGCACGTCCTGGTCGACGCCGCAGGCGCGCGCGGCCGGCCCGACGAGGCCGAGCGCCTCGGCCGTCGCCGGGTCGACGCGCCCCGTCCCCTCGAACCGGGCCGTCACCGTGGCCGTCGCGAAGAGAAGCTCCGCGGCACCGCGCAGGTCCTTCATCGTCTCCTCGAGCCGGCGCGAGAGGTCCGCGACGAGCGCCTCGTCGGCGTCGACGAGCGTCCCGCCGGAGCGGACGAGGCCGCGGCCGAACCGGTTGCCGCAAAGGACGGCCGTCATGTTCAGGAAGTCGCCGCGGAGGCGGCCGCAGAACGAGGCCGTCGGGAGGAAGCCGACGTCTCCCGCGAGGGCGCCGAGGTCGCCCGTGTGGTTCGCGAGCCGCTCGAGCTCGAGGGCGATGCCGCGCAGCGCCTGCGCGCGCGGCGGGACGGCGGTCCCCGAGAGCGCTTCGAGCGCCTGGGCGAAGGCGGTCGAATGCCCGACGGTCGTGTCGCCCGCGAGCGTCTCCATCCGGGCGGCAGTCGTCCGGTGGGGCCCGCCGAGGAGCGACTCCTCGACTCCTCGGTGCTGGAATCCGAGGGCGATCTCGAGGTGAAACACCTTTTCGCCGTGGCACTGGAAGCGGAAGTGCCCCGGCTCGATGACGCCGGCGTGGACCGGGCCGACGGCGACCTCGTGGACCTCGGTCCCCTCGACGCGGAAGAAGTCGCCGACCGCGGGGAGGATCGGGTCGCCCTCCGTCCGCCCCCAGGCGTCGTGCCCCGGCCGCCACGAGGTGCGGTATCTCACCGGCTTCAGCCACGGGTGCCCCTGCGGCTTCAGGCCGAGCTGCTCGGCCATCTCCCGCTCGAAGAGGTGCGCCTGCGGCGCCGCCGGGGTGAGCGAGGGGAAGCGGTCGTCCGGAAGACGCGTTCGCGCGATCGAGAGCGTCCCGGGGCCGTCGGCGGCGACGACGGCCCAGAGCTCGGCGGCCGCGCCGTCGACGGGAGCGGCGAAGAACGCGACGAGGCGCCTGCCCGCCGCCAGCTCGCCGAGGAGCTCGCCGCGAAAGGCGTCGAAGCCGGCCTCGGGGAGCTTCGCGAGCGGGAGAGCGCCCCCGTTGCGAATACGGACGAAGGCGCCGCTCACGGCCGCGCCTCCAGCCCCTCGGCCGCCCTTTCGAGGAGGGAGACGAGCGGCTCGGGGAGCCAGAGCCCGAGGAGGAGGACGAGCGCGGCGGCGACGAGGATCGGGGCCGTCCGCGCGAGGTCGTCCTTGTAGGGCGTCCCGGCCGAGGCGGTGCCGGGCCGCCCCTGAACGGCCGAGAGGACCGTCGAGCCCATGCCGATGAAGACGATGCCGAGGAGGACGAGGAGGAGCGTCCCGGCGACCGCGTGCCCTCCGCCGATCGCGGCGTTGACGATCGTGAACTCCGAGACGAACGGCCCGAAGGGCGGGGAGCCGGTGATCGCGAAGAAGCCGACGAGGAAGAGGCTTCCCGAGACCGGGAGGCGGGAGATGGCGCCCGAGACCTCGTCGAGGTGCTTGCTCCCGAAGGCGCGGTGGATGTTCCCGACGGAGAGGAAGAGGACCCCCTTCGTCAGGCCGTTGTTGATCGCGTGCAGCAGCGACCCGAAGACGCCGATCCCGCCGAGGCCGATGCCGAGGACGAGGATGCCGACGTGCTCGACGCTCGAGTAGGCGAGCATCCGCTTCAGGTCGCGCTGCCTCACGACGAAGACGGCGGCGAGCGCGATCGAGACGAGCCCCATGAAGACGAGGAGCTCCCGGGCGAAGGCCCCCTCCCCCGCCGCGTTCACGACGCGGTAGACGCGGAGGAGGGCGAGGAACGCGGCGTTCGTCATTCCGCCCGCGAGCAGCGCCCCGACGATGCCGGAGGCCTCGCCGTAGGCGTCGGGCTTCCAGGTGTGGAGCGGCGCGAGGCCCATCTTCGTCCCGTAGCCGACGAGGAGGAGGACGAACGCGGCCCGGAGCCACGGGCGCGAGAAGGAGCCCGCGCCCGCGAGGAGGTCGTCGAAGAGGAGCGACGGCTCGGCGCCGCCGACGTGGGCCGAGTAGGCGAGGAAGAGCGAGCCGAGGAGCGCGATCGCGATGCCGACCGACCCGATCATCAGGTACTTCCAGGTCGCCTCGAGCGAGCGGGCCGTTCGGTTGAAGTAGAGGAGCGGCGCCGTCGCGAGCGTCGTCGCCTCCATCGCGACCCAGAGGAGGCCGAGGTGCTGCGCGAGGGCGAGGAGCGAGGTCATCGCGAGAAAGACGAGGAGGCCCGAGCAGAAGACCCGGTTGTCGCGGTCGCGCCGGAGGGCGAGGTAGCCCGGCGCGTAGAAGGCGGCGACGACGAAGAGGACGCTGATCGTCCCGAGGATGACCGTCGCGAGCGGGTCGAGGCGGAGCCAGAAGCCGCGCCCGGCGCGGACGTTCCCGAGGACGAGACCGATCAGGAGCAGGAGGTGGAGGACTCCGGCGGCCGGGACGACCCAGGCCCGCCGCTCGGGCGAGCGGACAAGCGCCGCGACGACGGCGCCGAGGAGCGGGAGGAGGACGAGGCCGACTTCCATGCGCGCCTCCGCCTCAGTCCTTCAGCTCCGAGAGGAGCTCGGTGTCGAGCGACGAGAACTCCTGCCGGATGTGGTTGATGACGATCCCCATGATGAAGATGCCGACGAAGAGGTCGAGGAGGACGCCCGCCTCGACGAGGAACGGCATCGCCTCGATGAGGAGCTGGCCGAAGACGAAGATGCCGTTCTCGAGGATGAGGTAGCCGACGACCTGCGAGATCGCCTTCTTCCGAGTCGTCAGGACGAGGAAGCCGGAGAGGAGCGTCGCGAGGGAGGCGGGGACGAGGAGCGTCCCGGCGTGCTCGGGGGCGAGCGGGAGGTTCCCCGAGAAGAGGATCGCGAGGGCCGTCCCGACGGCGCAGAGGAAGAGCGACGGGACGAAGCCGACGTACGGCTCGACCTCCCTGCGGATGTGGACGTCGCGCATCGCCTTCTCGAGGAGGCCGGGGATGAGGAGCCCCTTCAGCGCCATCGTCGCGACGGCGATCGCCCCGACTCGCCAGCCGAAGCCGCGGTGGACGAGGAGCGGGAGGAGAGCGAGGAGGACCCCCTGGAGCGCCGCGCCGCGGATCGTCATCCGGAGCGACGGCGTCCCGAGGACGAGGAAGTTCAGGAGGATGACGAGGACGAGGAGGATGTCGACCGGGTGCGTCATCCGTTCACCTCGCCAGCAGCAGCATGCCGAAGGCCGAGAGGAGGCAGGCCCCGACGAGGAGCTGCGGCACCTTCACGAGCTTCAGGCGCGCCATGACCGACTCGACGACGCCGATGCCGATCGCCACGAGGAGGACCCCGGCGACGAAGGCGAGCCAGTCGAGGTTCGGGTCGGTCGCGTTGAAGGGGAAGACGACGCGGAGGAAGAGCGCCGAGAGGACGAAGAGCTTCACCGCCGCGCCGTAGAGGACGAGGCCGAACGCCGGCCCGCCGTGGTCGAGGACCATCACCTCGTGGATCATCGTCAGCTCGAGGTGGGTGTTCGGGTCGTCGAACGGGATCCGGCAGTTCTCCGCGAGGAGGACGACGGCCCAGCTCGCCGCGACGAGGACGAGCGGGGCGCCGGCCGTCACCCAGCCGGGACCCGAGCCGAGCATCCCGGAGAGGGAGAGGGAGCCGGAGATCCGCGCGAGGGCGACGAAGCCGAAGAAGAGGGCCGGCTCGGCGAGGGCGGAGAACGCGACCTCTCGCGCGGCCCCCATCCCCTCGAAGGCCGACCCGGTGTCGAGCGCCGCGGAGGCGGTGAAGAAGCGGGCGAGGGCGAAGAGGTAGGCGAAGAGGATCATGTCGCCCGCGAAGGAGAGCGGCGCCTCGTGCCCCCCGAACGGCAGGAGGAGGGAGGCGAGGAGCGGCGCCGCGACGCCCGCGACCGGCCCGGCCAGAAAGACCCAGGTCGACCCCGCGGGGAGGACGCTCCCCTTTCGGAGGAGCTTCGCCAGATCGTAGTAGCCCTGCAGGAGCGGCGGGCCGTTCCGGCCGGCGAAGGCGGCCTTGGTCTTCGCGATGACGCCCGTCAGGAGGGGCGGGAGCGCGAGGACGAGGGCGAGGTGGACGAGCGTGTCGATCATCGGATCTCCCGGGGTCAGACCCGGAACAGGAGCGCGACGAGCGTCGCGACGACGTAGAGGAGGTAGAGCTGCATCTTCCCGTGCTGGAGGACGCGCCCCTGCCGGGCGAGCCACGCTCCGGCGCGGAAGACGGGGACGACGGCGCGGTCGAGGACGGTGTCGAGGACGTGGCTCTCGAATCGCGCGGAGGCGGGGAAGAGCTTCGCGACGGGCGCCCCCTTCAGGCGCGGCCGAAGGGCCCACCCGAACCACCCGACCGGCCCGCGGGCGAACGACGACGCCGTGTACTGCATCCGCGCGGTCGGGCTCGCGTAGCCGCAGTCCCACGTCGGGCCGGCCGTCGTCTCCGCCGCGAGCCGGCGGCGGAGGAGGAGCGCGACCGCGGCGACGAGGAGGACGACCGCGAGGGCCGCGACGCCGACCGTCCCGAGCGAGGCGAGCTCGGCGAGCGGCTTCGCCGGGACGGGGCCGGGCGCGGCGACCGCCGCGGCGCGGGCGAGGGCGGGAGCGACCACCGCCGGGAGGAGGCCGAGGAGGGCGCACGCCGCGGCGAGGAGCGCCATCGGGCCCACGTGGGCCGGCGGCTCACCGTGCGACGCCGGCTGGCCGTGGAGCTGCGGCGCCTCGCCGCGCGCGTTCCCGAGGAAGACGGCGCCGTGCGCCTTCACGAAGCAGGCGAGCGCCAGCGCGCCGGTCAGGGCGAGCGCCGGGACCCCGAACGCCGCGCGGAGGGCGTCGGCCCCGGTCGCGCGGGCCCGGTCGAAGAGGCCGAGGTAGACGAGCCACTCGCTCGCGAAGCCGTTCAGCGGCGGGAGACCGGAGATCGCGACGGCCCCCGCGACGAAGAGGAGCGCCGTCTTCGGGAGGACCCTCGCGATGCCCCCCATCCGGTCCATGTCGCGCGTCCCGGCGACGTGGGCCGCCTCCCCCGCCCCGAGGAAGAGGAGCGGCTTGAAGAGGCCGTGGTTCACGACGTGGAAGAGGCCCCCCGCGAAGCCGAGGAGCGCCCACTCGGGGCGCCCCGCCGCCCGCCCGCCGAGGCCGACCCCGAGGCCGAGGACGATGATCCCGATGTTCTCGACGCTGTGCCAGGCGAGGAGGCGCTTCAGGTCGTGCTGGCCGAGCGCGAAGGCGACGCCCAGGACCGCCGAGGCGGCGCCGAGGAGGAAGAGCGCGTCGCCCCAGGAAGCGGGCGGGTCGGGGACGAGCGAGGTGAACCGGACGATCCCGTAGATCCCCGTCTTGATCAGGACGCCCGACATGAGGGCCGAGACGTGCGCCGGCGCCGCCGCGTGCGCCGGCGGGAGCCAGATGTGGAGCGGCAGGAGGCCCGCCTTCAGGCCGAAGCCGAGGAGGCAGAGGACGAAGAGGGCCGTCCCCGCGTCGCTCCCCGCGACGCCCGCCGGGAGGGGCACGAGCTCCGTCGATCCGGAGGCGGAGCGGAAGAGGGCGAAGAAACCGAAGAGGACGAGCGTCGAGACGTGCGTCGCGAAGAGGTAGAGACGCCCGGCGTCGCGCGCCTCGCGCGACTCCCGGTCGGCCGTGACGAGGAAGAAGGCCGCGAGGGCCATCACTTCCCACGCCGCGAGGAAGAGGAGGAGGTTGCGCGCCACGAGGACGAGCGCGATCGCCCCGGTCGACAGGCCGAAGAAGAAACGGGTCCGCGGCGCGTCGTCCGGGTGCGCCTCGTCGCCGAAGGAGCGAGCGCCGCTCACGGCCGCGGCCGCGGAGACGAGGAAGAGCGGAGCGAGGAAGAGGGCCGAGAGGGCGTCGAGCGAGACGTGGAAGGCCGCGCCCGGGAGCGGCCAGGAGCGCTGAATCGTCTCGACCGTCCCCGTGACGGCCGCGAGCGCCGCGCCCGCGAGGCCGAGGAGGGAGCCGGCGAGGGAGCCGGCGAGGGCGAGCCGGCGTCCCGTCTCCGCTCGCCGCAGGAGGAGCCCCGGCACGCCGCCGGCCGCGCAGAGGAGAGCGCCGCCGAGGACGAGGAGGAGGCTCACCTCGGCAGGACCCACCCGCGGAGCGCGCTCCAGGCCAGGAGCGCGACGAGCGTGCCGAGGACGTAGACGAGGTAGATCGTCAGGCGCCCTTCCTGGAGGGCGTGGAGGTCGTGGAAACGGCGCGCCCAGCGCGACGCGAACGGCTCGAGGAGCCGGAGGAGGAGCGGGTCGCGCGCGGGTGCCGGCGCCGAGACGGCGGCACCCCGCGGGAAGCTCCCGACGGGGGGGCGGACCTCGAGGACCGGCGCTGCGGCGGACGGCGTCAGCCGGCCGGCGATCCAGTCGCCGAAGGAGCTCCCCGTGTACTGCATCCGCCCGGTCGGGCGGGCGTAGCCACAGTCCCAGGTCGCGCCGCGATCGAAGGAGGCGCGGCGGAGGCGGAGCGCGAGGAGACCCGCGACGAGGGCGAGGAGGCCGAGGAACGCGACGCCGAGGAGCGCGATCGTCCCGAGTGGGACGATCGCGGCGAGCGGCGGCACGGGATGGGCGAGCTCCCCGACGGAGCCGGGCGGCACGGCCGGAGCGACCCACGCGCGGATCGCCGCGTCGACGCCCGGCGCCAGGAGCGGCGAGAGGAGGCCGGCGACGGCGACGAGCGCGCCGAGGACGAGGATCGGACCGAGCATCGCCCGCCCCGGCTCGTGCGCGTGCGCGGCCTCTTCGGAGCGGGGGCTCCCGAGGAAGACGACGCCGAAGAGCTTCGTGAAGGCCGCGAGCGCGACCGCCCCCGCGACCGCGAGCGCCGGCGCGGCAAACGCGGCGAGGAGCGAGGAGTCGGGCCCGGCGAAGGCTCGGAAGAGGCCGACGTAGACGACGAGCTCCGAGAAGAACCCGGCGAGGGGCGGGAAGGCGAGCGCCGCCGCGCAGCCGGCGGCGAACGCGGCCCCGGTCCGCGGCATCTTCCGGAGGAGCCCGCCCAGCCGGTCGACCTCGCGCGTCCCGGCCGCGTGGATCACCGCCCCCGCGCCGAGGAAGAGGAGCGTCTTGAAGAGGGAGTGGTAGAGGACGTGGAGGAGCGCCCCGCCGAGGCCGAGCGCGACCCACTCCGGCCGGCCCTCCGAGCGCCCGAGGAGGGCGAGGCCGATCCCCGTCGTCACGATGCCGACGTTCTCGACGGAGGAGTAGGCGAGGAGGCGCTTGAGGTCTCCCTGCCCCGCGGCGAGCGCCGCCCCGAAGAGGGCCGAGCCGGCGCCGAGGAGGAGGAGCAGGCCGCCCCACCAGGCGGGCGGCGCTCCGTAGAGCGAGACGACGCGGAGGAGGCCGTAGAGGCCGACCTTCAGCATGACGCCCGACATCACCGCCGAGACGTGGCTCGGCGCGCCGCCGTGCGCGCCGGGGAGCCAGAAGTGGAACGGGAAGAGACCCGCCTTCCCGCCGAAGCCGACGACGGCGAGGAGGAAGACGACGCTCGAGGAGGCCGTCACGGCGAGGCCGCCGTCCGGCGCCTCCCAGGCGAAACCGCCCGTCGTCCGCGCGAGGAGCGCCGTCATCCCGAAGAGGCCGAGCGTCCCGGCGTGCGTCGCGACGAGGTAGATCCACCCCGCCTCCCGCACCGAGGGCTGCCTGTCCTCGGTCGTCGCGGCGAAGAAGGCGGCGAGCGCCATCACCTCCCAGGCGACGAGGAAGAGGACGCCGCTCCGGGCGAGAAGGACGACCGCCATCGAGGCGGCGAGGAGACCGTAGAAGAAGCGGAGCTTGCGGGCGTCGCGCCTGTGCTCCGCCTCGGGCCAGTAGCCGAGGCCGTAGACGGCCCCGAGCGCCGGGACGAGGAAGACCGGGACGAGGAAGAGGGCCGAGAGGGCGTCGGCCGAGAGGAGGAGCGGGCCGCCCGGGAGCGGGCTCGGGAGCTCGACGCGGAAGCCGCCGCCGAGGAAGAGGACGCGCGCCGACGCGGCGAGCCCGAGGAGCGCTCCGGCTCCGACGAGGAGCGCGGAGAGCCGCTCTCCCCCCGACCCTCCCTTCCGGGCGAGGAGCCCGGGGAGCCCGCTCAGCGCGACGAGGGCGATCGCGCCGGCGAGGAGCAGGCCGTCGGGACTCGCAGCCTCCATCAGACCGCCCCGGCCTCCGCCCGCCGTCCGCCGCCGCGCGCCTCGATCTGCCGCGCGAGCGCGAGGAGCTCGTCGGCCGGCGCGGCGGCCCTCACGGCCGCGCGGAACGCCTCGTCCCGGAGGAGACAGGCGAGGGCGGCGAGGAGGTGGAGGTGACCGTGGACGGTCGGCGTCACCATCGTGACGAGGACCGTCACCGGACGGCCGTCCGACGCGCCGAAGTCGACCGGCGCGGCGAGGAAGGAGATGCTGACGAGCGCCTCGTCGACGTCGAGGACGATCGGGGCCCGCACGTGCGGGATCGCGATCCCGTCGCCGATCGCCGAAGAGCCGGCCGTCTCGCGCGCGAGGAGGAAGGCGAGGAGCTCCTCGGCCTCGATCCCCTCGGGGAGCGGAAGGCGCGAGACCGCCTCGCGGAGGACCTCCTGCCGGGTCCCGCCGGGCAGGGCGTGGTGGACCCCGCCCGCCGCGAGCGCCGCGGCGAAGGAGGGGAGCCGCTCGCCGCCGGCCTCGGCGGGGAGGAAGACCCGGGGCGAGACGGCGACGCGGTGCTCGGTCGCCCACTCCAGGAGGGCCGCGCGGTTCAGGAGCGTCCGCTCGGCGATCCGCTCGGCGGGGAGGTCCCGCTCCTCGATCCAGCGGTAGATCGTCGACTCGTCGACGTCGAGGAGGTCGGCGGCGTCCGCGGTCGTCAGCTTCACGGCACCGGCTCGCCGCGGACGTTCTTCTTGACGGAGCGCTTCCCGCGTTCCTTCACCGAGCCGAGGGAGTACTCGATCGTCGTGTCGAGCGCGAGCCAGGAGGTGACCGGCGAGCCTCCCGTCCTCGCGGCGGTGAGCGCCCACTCCTTCGCGCTCTCCCGGACCCAGCGGAGGATCATCGGCTCGTACGTCCCGACCGGCACGACGCGCTTGACCGTCCCGAGGCCCGAGACCTCGACGAGAGCGAGGAGACGCGACTTCAGGCGCGTTCCCTCGAGCTTGAGCGGGACCTTCACCGGCATCGGCAGGAAGTCGACCTCCTCGACCGAGAGGACGCCCGGCTCCGCGGGGGAGACCGCGGCCGGGTACCGGCTCATCCACGTCTCTCCCGGCATCTCCTTCGGCAGCTCGGGAAGCGGGTCTTCCTTTCCGACCGGGACGAGCGCGAACGCGTGCCACGTCGCGTCCTCGAGCTCCACCTCGACGTCGACACCGTAGGTCCCCCAGCAGCGGACCGCCACTCCGTCCTTCGTCGCCGGCTGGAACGTCCAGCGCGGCGCCTGGGCCTGGACGGCGGCGGCGAGCGCGCGGAGCGGGGGCTCGGGGACGACCGTCTCCGAGACGGCCCCCGCGGCGTCCAGCTTCACGCCGACGATGAGGGGACCGGTCGTCTCCAGGTCCCGGAGCCTCGGCGGAGGCCCTTTCGGGGCCGCCGGAGCGTCGAGCGCCTGCCAGAGCGGGTTGACGAACGGGACCTCGGCCGGCGCGAGGCGAGCCGGGTCGGGAATCGTCTCGAGCGGCGCCTGCGCGGAAAGGACCGGCGCGAGGAGGAGGGCCGGGAGACAGGGAAGGAGCGGCCGGGCAGCCCGGCGGCCGACGAAGGCCATCTTTCGGATTGTAGCGCCCGCTACTTCGCGGCCGCCCAGTCGGCGCCGCGAGCGGTCTCCACCGTCAGCGGAACGGCGAGCGACGCGACGTCTTCCATCGTCTCCTTCGCGAGGGCGGCGACCGGCCCGGCGTCACCCTCGTCGCACTCCAGGACGAGCTCGTCGTGGACCTGGAGGAGCATCCGCGCCGACGGGAACTCCGCCGTGAGGCGGACCTCGAGATCGATCATCGCCTTCTTGATCAGGTCGGCCGCCGAGCCCTGGAACGGGGCGTTCATCGCCATCCGCTCCGCGTTCGCGCGAACGGCGTGGTTCCGGTCGGCGATGCCGGGGATCGGCCGGAGCCGGCCGAAGATCGTCTCCGTCGACCCGGTCTCGCGGGCCTGCGCGAGGATCCGGTCGAGGCAGGCGCGGATCGAGGGGAACTGCTGGAAGTAGGCGGCGATGAACGCCTTCGCCTCCCCCTGCGTCACGCCGAGCTGCCCGGCGAGGGCGAACGGGCCCATGCCGTAGAGGATCCCGAAGTTGATCGTCTTGGCCCCGCGCCGCTGGTCGGGCGAGACGAGGTCGGGGTGGATGCCGAAGATCCTCGCCGCGGTTGCGCGATGGATGTCGTCGCCGCGGCGGAACGTCTCGATGAGCGCCGCGTCGCCCGAGAGGTGGGCGAGGAGGCGGAGCTCGACCTGCGAGTAGTCGGCGGAGACGAGGAGACGCCCCTGCGGCGCGACGAAGGCCTTCCGGATCGACCGTCCGGCCTCCGTCCTCACCGGGATGTTCTGGAGGTTCGGGTCGTTCGAGGAGAGGCGCCCCGTCGCCGCGACCGCCTGGTCGAACCGGGTGTGGATCCGCCCGTCCGCGGCGAGGTGCCGCGGCAGCGCGTCGACGTAGGTCCCCTTCAGCTTCGAGAGCTCGCGCCACTCCAGAACGAGACCGGGGAGCGGTCCGAAGCCCTTCAGCGAGAGCTCCTCGAGGACCTCCGAGCCGGTCGCGTAGCTCTTCGTCTTCGCGGTCTTCTTCAGGACCGGGTAGCCCAGCTTCTCGAAGAGGATCCGCCCGAGCTGCGGCGGGGAGCCGACGTTGAACGGCTCCCCCGCGGCGGCGTGGATCTCCGCCTCGAGCCGCGCGAGGCGGGCGCCGAGGTCGACGGAGAGGGTCGAGAGGGCGTCGGGGTCGACGAGGATCCCGGCCCGCTCCATCCGCGCGAGGACCGGGACGAGCGGGAGCTCGAGCTCCTCGTAGACCCGGAGCGAGGCGGGACGCGCACTCAGGCGCGGGAAGAGGGCGTCGGCGAGCTCGAGCGGCAGGCGCGCGCGCGGGCCGAGGTAGGCGCGGCCCGCCTCGGTGGCGAGCTCGGCCGCGGTCTCGAAGGCGTCGCTCCCGGCGACGTCCTTCGGCGACGGGACCGTCTCCGGCGGGCGACCGAGGAGGGCGCGCGCGTCGGAATCGAGGTCGTGGGCGTGGAGCCCCGGAGAGTCGACGTAGGCCGCGAGCATCGCGTCGAAGACGCGGCGCGGGGCCGGGAGCGAAAGCGCGGCCGCGGCGAGGTGGAGCCTTTTCGACTCGTGGGCGACGAGCTCCACGCCTTCGTGCGCGAGGAGCCGCGCGAGAAGGGCGCGCCCCGCCTCGGAGCCTTCGCCCCGAAGCGGCGCGGTCAGCGCGCCGCCGCCGGGAATCGCGACGGCGAGGGCGATCGGCTCGGGCGGGAAGGGACGCCCCGGCGCGCACTCGACGTGAAGGCCGATGCGGCCCGCGACCTCCGACCGCGCGAGGAAGGCGTCGAGCGCGGCGGGGGTGCTCTCCCACGCGGGAAGGTCGCCGGAGGCGGAGCCGGCCGTGACGGCCGGGCCGCCGGCTTCTTCAGCATCGCGCTCGCCGGTTCCTTCGCCCGCCCCGCTCACGGGCGCGGCGGCGACCTCTCCGGCCGTGTCGAAAAGCGACCCGCTCCCCGCGGACTTCGGCGCCTTTGCCGGTGGCGGCGCGGTCGCGGCCGCCGCCTCGAGCAGCTCCCTTCGGAGGCGCGAGAAGCCGAGCTCGCCGAAGAAGGCCGCGAGCGCGGCCGCTCCTTCCGGCGACGCCGGAGGGACGGCGAACGTCCCGAGGAGGCTCTCCACGTTGTCACCGCCCGGAGTCGGCGCGTCGCGCCGGACGGTCGCGAGCTCGCGGGAGCGGAAGGCTTCGGCTTTCCCGGCCTCGAGCGCTTCCCGGCGCTTCCCCTTCAGCTCCCCGACGCGTGCGTAGATCTCCTCGAGGGAGCCGAACGTCGCGACGAGCTCCTTCGCCCCCTTCTCGCCGATCCCGCGGACGCCCGGGATGTTGTCGGACGAGTCGCCCATCAGGCCGAGGACGTCGGTGACGCGCTCCGGCGGCGCTCCGAAGAGCTCCCTCACGCCCTCCGAGTCGAGGAGCTTCTCGTGGACGGGATGCCAGACGGCGACCTCCCCTTCGCGGACGAGCTGGAAGAGGTCCTTGTCGGCGGAGACGACCTCGACGGCGAACCCGGCGCGCGCCCCCTTCTCCGCGAGCGTCGCGATCAGGTCGTCGGCCTCGAAGCCCGGCTCCTCGACGACGACGAGGCCCATCGCGCGGCAGAGCGCCTTCACGTCGGCGACCTGCGGGACGAGGTCGTCGGGCATCGCCGCGCGGGTTGCCTTGTACTCCGGGTCCATCTCGTGCCGGAACGTCTTCTCGGGCCGGTCGAAGCAGACGGCGACGGCGTCGGGCTTCCGCTGGGAGAGGAGCTTCCGGAGCATCGTGGCGAAGCCGAACGTCGCGTTCGTCGGCCGCCCGTCGGGGGCGGTGAGCGGGCGGATCGCGTGGAAGGCGCGGTAGAGGTAGCCCGAGGCGTCGAGGAGCGCCAGCGTCTTCTTTTCCGGCATGCCTCACGGAGTCTATCGGGCCGGCGGGACCGTAAGATGGGGCGAGGCCCGCCCGTGTCGTCCGTCCCGATTCCCCCCGCCCCGCCCGTCACGAACGCCCGGGTCGCCTCCGCCCTCCTCGCCCTGGCCGACGCCGAGCCGCCCGGCGCGCGCCCGGCCTCCGAGTACCGCTCGGCCGCCGCGACGCTCCGCCAGCTGCCGGACGAGCTGCACGGAAGGCGGATCCACCTCGGCGGCCTCCCGCACGTCACGCCCCGGGCCGCCGACGCGATCGCGGCGTTCCTCTCCTGCGGCTCGGACGAGTCGGTCGACGACCGCCTCGCCGCGCTCCTCGACCGCGACGACCCGGCGCGCGAACGGAAGCGCGAGTTCCTCTCCCGCGCCGACGTCGGCCGGATCCTCGCCGCGCCGGAGGGGATCTCGCCCGCCGACCTCCGGGCCGACGTCCACCTCCACACGGACCGCTCCGACGGGCAGATCCCGCTCGCCGACCTCCACCGCGCGCTCGCCGCCCGCGGCGACCGCTACGCGCTCCTGACCGACCACGCGCGTGATTGCGCCGTCGCCGGCGGCCTCCACGCGGGCGACTTCGCCGCGCAGGCGCGCGAGCTCGAGCGGCTGAACGCGAGGACGGGGGAGGAGTTCGGGATGCTCCTCGGCGCGGAGGCGAACATCGCCGAGGACGGGTCGATCGACGTCCTGCCGGCGACCGTCCCCTCTCTCGCCGGCGTCGTCGCCTCCGTCCACACCGACCTGCGGGGCCCGAAGGACCAGACCGCCCGGCTCGTCCGTGCGATCGAGCGGCCCGGCGTGGCGATCCTGGGCCACCCGAAGGGGCGTCTCTACAACATGCGGACCGGCGTGCGGGCGAGCTGGGACCGGGTCTTCGCGGCTGCGGCGGAGCGCGGGGTCGCGATCGAGATCAACGGCTGCCCGGAGCGGCAGGACCTCCCGCCGTCGCTCGCCCGGACCGCGCTCGCCGCCGGCTGCCTCTTCGCCCTCGTCAGCGACGCGCACGCCCACCGCCACCTCCCCTTCCAGCGCGTCTCCCTGGCGATCGCACGGCTCGCCGGGATCCCGGCCGAGCGGGTCGTCAACACCTGGCCGCGGGAGCGCTTCGAGGAGTGGCTCGAGGAGAGGCGCCTGGGTTGAATCGTCCCCGCACGCGGCGCTCCTGATATCGTTCTCTCCCACGCATTCCGGCAGAGGAGGCAAAGATGGGTCTTTTCGGCAAGTCGCTCGACGAAAAAGCCGCCGAGGCGGTGAAGAGCCTGCGCGGCTCGATCAAGGGGCTGAAGAGCCTCGATGCGGTCGTCGAGGGAAAGACCGTCACGCTCACCGGCGAGGCGGACGATCTCGAGGCCAAGGGCAAGGCCATGGCCGAGTTCAACAAGCTCGTCGAGACCGAGAACACGATCAACAAGATCGCGCTCACGAAGGCGCCCGTCGCCGCCGCGCCGACGCCGGCCGCCGGCGCCGTCGTGACCGGCGGGGCCCCCGCGGCGACCGCAGCCGAGGCCGCCGCGAAGGTCCACGTCGTCGAGAAGGGCGACACGCTCGGCGCGATCGCGAAGAAGTACTACGGCAAGGCCGGCGCCTACATGAAGATCTTCGAGGCGAACAGAGACGTCCTGACGGACCCCGACAAGATCAAGCCGGGACAGAAGCTCCGCATCCCGGACTGATCGCCGGGCTTCGGCCGGGCCGCGGGAGTCCGCCCTCCGGCCCGGCCGTTCGCACCCGGCCTCGCGTCAGTCGTAGATCACGGCGCCCGGGTCGAAGCGGTCGCCGGTGTCGGGCCCGTGCCACCGTCCCGCGTTCAGGTCGTAGCGCCAGCCGAAGGCCGTCCAGGGAATCCGGTAGGTGCGGGAGAGGAAGAGGAGCGTCCGGCCCCACCAGCTTTCGTCCCGGACACCCACCGCCCGGAGGACCTGCTCGACGTTCAGGCCGAGGTCGATCCCGACGTTTCGCTGCCTCACCTCGACGGGCGAGAAGCGGTACCCCTTCGACCCGTAGGTGAGCGAGACGAGAAGGAAGCGCGCCGGGCCGGGCGCGACGCCGAGGCGCGGCAGGAGACCGTCGAGCTTCAGGTCGACGGACTGGACCCAGCGCGAGTAGTCGCCGCCGTACGCCGTCGCCCGGCAGCACGGGTCGGGGACCCGGGCCCGCACGACGCCGAAGCGGAAGCCGATCGTGTCCTCGAGGCGGAGGCCGTTCACCCCCGCGGCCGCGGCCGCGCCGAGGACGTTCGCCGCGGCGTCCTCCCAGGAGGCGCCGTACCGCGTGAAGCCGTCGCCGATCTCGATGACGAGGCCCGCGGCCGAGACGAGGGCGATGCCGAGGAGCCGCGCCGTCCGCTCGTCCTTGCCGAGGGAGCGGTAGATCGACTCCGCGCCGTCCTGCGCGATCGCCGCCATCACGAAGTGGGACGCCTTGTCGGCGCCGCCGGCGTAGCTGCGACGCCCGAGCCCTCCCTCCTCCCGAAAATGGAAGGACGCCCCTTCCTCCTCTCGCCACCAGGTGATCCACCCGGCGAGCGGCACGGCGGCGAGGACCGCCGCCGAGACCCGCGCCGTCCGGGCGTCGAAGACCTTCTCCGCCGGCGCTACCGGCACCGCGGCCCCCGGAGCCGCGCCCACCGCGGATCCGGGTTCCGCGAGGGGGGAGACGGGCGGGAGCCCGGTGAGGGGCGCCGCGAGGAGGCGGACCCCTTCGAGGCGGAAGCCGGGCTTCGCCTGTCCGGCGGGCGCCCCGAGGACCGGGGCCGACCCGCCGAGGAAGAGGAGCAGGAAAGCCAGCCGGCGGCGGCGGTGGCCCTTCAGCCGGCGAGCTCCTTCGCCTTGGCGAGGGTCCGCACTCTCTCCATCGTCTCGGCCGCCTTCTTCGCCGCCTGCTCTGCGTCGCTCCGGAACCCTTCGGCGAGGCCGGCGTCGGAGATGCCGGGGAGGTTGATCCTCACGTTCGCGAGCGCCCCCTCGAGCGCGGCCGAGAGGAGGAGGGCGGCGACCCAGGCGTCGGAGGCGCAATTCGGGTTCCCCTTCTCGAGGACGACGGGAGCCTTCGCGAGCGCCTCCATCGAGAAGAAGGCGGTCTGCATCGGAACGGTCGTCGCGAGGATCGTCGCCTCGTCGATCGCCTTCTTCCGCGCCGCCTTCTCCTCGGGCGTCTCCTTCGGGAGCTTCCGCGCCGCGAGGATCGCGTCGTAGGCGCGGGTGTCCTCGTCGACGAGGCCGAGGAGCGTGTCGCGGTTCGCGTCCATCGCGGAGGCGACGCGTTCCAGCTCCTCCCACGACTCGCGGTATTTCTCCTTGCCGAGAGTCAGGCGGCAGACCATGCCGAGGAGGGCGGCGCCCATCGCGCCCGCCGCGGCCGAGGCCGAGCCGCCGCCGGGGGCGGGAGCGTCGGAGGCGAGGGCGGCGCTGAAGTCGCGAACGGCGAGGGAAACGAGATCGGTCAAGAGGTCCTCCTGCTCGGTTCGAGCGTGCGGCGCGCCCCGCGCGGGCGGAACGCGGTCGGTCAGGGTCGGACGGGCCGCCCGTCGCGGACGACGGGGCTCCCGGCCACGACGACGTCGGTCACCGGGTTGACGCCGTAGTGGTAGACGAGGTGCTCGAGGTTGCGCCCGTCGACGAGGACGACGTCGGCCGCCTTCCCCGGCTCGAGCGAGCCCCGGCGCTCCGCCTCGCCGACCGACGCGGCGGCGTTCAGGGTCATCGCCGTGAGCGCCTCCTCGACCGTCAGCCCCATCCCGATCGTCGCGAAGAAGGCGACGGCCGGAAGCGACTCGGTGTAGGAGGAGCCGGGGTTGCAGTCGGTGCCGAGGGCGACGGCGACGCCGGCCGAGACCATCTCGCGCGCCGGGGCGTAGCGGTTCATCCGGAGGAAGACCGACGTGCCGGGGAGGAGCGTCGCGACGACCCCCGCCTTCGCCATCGCGTGGATGCCGTCGGGCTGGGCGAAGAGGAGGTGGTCGGCCGAGAGGGCACCGACCTCGGCCGCGAGGCGCGCCCCGCCGAGCGGGGTCAGCTCGTCGGCGTGGAGGCGCGGCAGGAGGCCGACGGCCTTTCCGGCCTCGAGGATCCTTCGCGACTCCGCCAGGTCGAAGACGCCGTGCTCGCAGAAGACGTCGACGAAGCGGGCGCCGTCCGCCGCGAGGGCGGGGAGGATCTCGTCGCAGCACTCGGCGACGTAGCGCGCCTTCTGCGCTTCCGAGCCGCGGCGCTCGACGGGGACCTCGTGCCCGGGGAGCGCGGTCGCGACGACGCCGACCGGGTGCTCTTTCGCCGCGCTCTTCAGCGCCGCGAGCTGCTTCTTCTCCGTCGGGAGGTCGAGGCCGTAGCCCGTCTTCGCCTCGCAGAACGTCGTCCCGTGAAGGAGCATCCGGTCGAGCCTCGCGCGCGTCGCCGCGGCGAGCTCCTCGACGGAGGCGGCACGCGTCGCCGCGACGGTCGAGACGATGCCGCCGCCCGCCGCCGCGATCTCGGCGTAGGTCTTCCCCTTCAGCCGCTCGTTGAACTCGCTCTCGCGGTACCCGGCCCACGGGATGTGCGTGTGCGGGTCGACGAAGCCCGGGAGGGCCGTTTTCCCGCGCCCGTCGAGGACCACCTCGCCGGGACGCGGCGCGTCGCCGTTCGCCGTCACGAAGTCCGCGTCACTCCCGACCCAGGCCACGCGCCCGCCCTCGCAGACGAGGGCCGCGTCCTCGATCCTCGAGATGCGCCCCTGGGCGGCTCCGGCCCGGGCGGCCTTCCCGAGAGGCGTGGCGAGCTGGGAGAGGTGCCGGACGACGAGGCGGCTCAAACGGCCTCTCCGTCCTTTCGCTTCGGCCGCATGACGGAGACCGACGCGTCGAGGTCCTCCTCCTCCTTGTCGAAGTTCAGGACCTGCTGGAACATGTCGAGCATTCCCTGGAGCTTCAGGTGGAAGTTCTTCCGCTCCACGCGGAGCTCGCGGATCCGCTTCTCCTTCTCCGCCGCCTTCTCGAGCGCCTGCTGGACGAGCTTCTCGCCCTGTCGGTTCGCCTCCGCGAGGATCCGGTCCGCCTCGCGCTCGGAGTCCGCACGGAGTGCTTCCGCGTTCCGTTGCGCCATGAGGAGCGTCTCCTTCAGGACGGCCTCGGTCTGACGGTGGTGAGCGACCTCGTCTTTCAGGCGCGAGTTCTCGCGCTCCAGGTCGTCGAGCGTCCGCATGAGCTCCTCGAGGTCGTCGCCGACGAGCTCGAGGTACTGGGCGACTTCGTTCCGGTCGAGGCCCCGGAACCGGATCGGAAAGCTCCGCTTGCGGATCTCGAGAGGGGTGATGGAGGGTCTCATCACATTCATTCTAAGCCCTTTGCACCCCTATGAACCCACCCCTCGCCCCCCGCCCACCACCCTTGGCGGTGCGCGCCTTCGGCGCGGGCTGCTCTTGAAGGTGGTCGAGGGGTGGGACAGGAACGTGCGGGAGAAAGGGCGACGCGCTTCAGTGAATGCGGCCGCTGCGGTCTTCGACGACGGTGAAGCGGCGGCGGCGGAAGGGGTTCCAGCGGCGTCGGAACGGGCGGACGGAACCGCCGCCTCCGCGGCGCGTGGTGCGGACGAAGAGCCAGGCGACCGGGAGGCCGCCGAGGAGGAAGAGGAGCTGCGGGAGGGAACGGGAACTCTCGAGCTCGCCGAAGACGACGAGGACGAGGGCGAGGAGGGCGAAGCCGCGCCGCGTCATCGGCAGGATGCCGAAGAGGTTCGCGGGAAGGCGCGGCCCGAGGAGCGCCCAGGCGACGATCATCGCCGTGAGGAGACCCGAGAGCCCCGCCCCCGCCATCGCCCCCGCCGCCGGGAAGAGGAGCGCGACCGCCGTCCCGAGGAGCGCCGAGACGACGACGGCGGAGAGGACGAAGAGCGCGAACGGGCGCGACCCGAACGTCACCTCCAGCTCCCACCCGAACATCCAGAGGATGAGGAGGCCGAAGAGGACGTTGAAGATCCCGAGGACGACGAGCGGATAGGTGACGAGCCTCCAGAGCTCGAGCGCCGGCCAGATCCGTTCCGGGAAGAGCGAGAGGAGGCGCATCGGCGCGAGGCGCAGGACGCCGCCGAGGTATCCCGCCGCCGTCAGGACGAGGAGGGCGCGCGTGACGTTCGGAAGGCGCGACCAGCCGGGAGGGCCAGCCCAGACGACGCGCCCCGCGGGCGTGTTCCAGCTCATTGCCGCGAGCGTAGCAGGGTCAGGAGCGGGAGCCGAAGAGGGCCGTGCCGACCCTCACGATCGTCGCGCCTTCCTCGATCGCCGCCTCGAAGTCGTCGCTCATCCCCATCGACAGCCCCGCGAGGCCGAGCGATTCGGCGAGGCGCCGGAGCGCGACGAAGTGAGGGCGCGTGTCGCCCGGGGGCGGGATCGACATGAGGCCGCGCAGGTCGAGCTCCGGGAGGCCCCGGACCTCGGCGACGAGCCCGGGGACCTCCGCCGGGGAGACACCGGCCTTCGACTCCTCGCCCCCCGTGTTCACCTCGACGTAGACGGCGAGGCGCTTTCCCTCGTTCGCCGCGGCACGAGCGAGCCGGCGGGCGATGTCGGCCGAGTCGACGGCGTGGAGGACGTCGGCGAGGCGCGCGGCCTTGTTCGCCTTGTTCGACTGGATCGGGCCGATCAGGTGCCGCACCACGTCGGCAGGGAGGTGCGGGAGCTTGGCCTCCGCCTCCTGGACCCGGTTCTCGCCGAAGTGGCGGATTCCCGCCTCCCAGGCCGCGAGGAGGTCTTCGAGCGGCTTCGTCTTCGTGACCGCGAGAAGCGTGACGGAGGAGGGGTCGCGCCCGGCTCTGCGGGCGGCCGCCTCGACGCGGCCCCTCACCTCCGCGACGTTCGCGGCGATCTCGGCGACGCGACTCAACCCTTCGCCTCGTCGAGCGCCTCGTTCGCGAGCCGATCGGCTTCCCGGTTCTCCTCGCGCCTCACGTGGACGACGCGGAGGCGCGGGATCCGCGCGGCCTTCTCCTTCGCTTTCGCGACGAACGGAGCCAGGTGCGGCGCCTTCACCCGGTAGACCCCGTTCCACTGCTTGACGACGAGCTCGCTGTCGGCCCGGATCTCGACGTCGGCGGCCCCGGACTCGATCGCGGCGTCGAGAGCGGCGAGGAAGCCGGACCATTCGGCGACGTTGTTCGTCGTCCGCCCGACGAGACCCGACTTCTCGATTCCCGAGGGCGACCAGACGCCCCACGAGGAGGGGCCGGGGTTGCCGCGGCAGGCGCCGTCGAAGTGGAGGACGAGCCGCCCCGCCGTCACGGCAGGCCGGAGCCGTCCCAGTAGAGGATCCGCTTGCAGCTCTCGCACTGGAGGATCTCGCGCGAGAGGCGCAGGTCGGAGAGGAGCTGGGGTCGGAGCCGCACGTTGCACGAGGAGCAGGCGGCCGTCTGGTTCGCGACCATCGCGACGCGCGCCACGGCGACGCCGTGCCGCATCTTCGCGATCCGGTCGAAGACGCCGAGGAGCCGCTTGTCCACCGAGGCGCGGAGCTCCGTCGCGGCCTTCTCGGCCGCCGCGATCTCCTCGGCGAGCTTCGCCTGCTCGGCGCGCCACTCGCTCATCTGCTCCTCGTAGCCCGCCTCCTCCTCCCCGGAGGTGGCGGCGAGCGCGGCTTCGTCGGACTTCGCCAGGGCCAGGGTCTCCTCGACCTGGAGGAGCTCGTCCTCGCGCGTCCGGATCTCGCGCTGCGCGTGGTCCACCTCGGTGAGGAGCGCGGTGTACTCGTGCTGGCCCTTGACCGCCTTGCGTTTGGCCTCGGACTTCTTCAGCTGCTCGGCGTAGCCCGCGATCTGCTCGTCGAGCTCCTTCTTGCGGGCCTCGGCCCGTTCGCGCCGCGACGCGAGCTCCTGCCTCTTTCGCCGGAATTCCTGCCAGGCCGCCTCGACGTGGACGAGGTGCTCGGGCGTCCTGTTGCGCCTCTCCGCCTTGGTGCGGGCTTCGAGGAGGAGCTCCTGGAGGTGAGAGAGGCGCTCGAGAGCGCCGGACGGCGATTTGTCGGTCAAAGAACGTCTCCCTGAAAAAGTGAACGGGCGCCCAGCGGCGCCCGTTCCGTCGACTGAATGGTTCTCCGGCGCGTCAGTGCGCCGGAGGGAAGGTCAAAGTCTCGTGGCACGCCCGTTCGTTTCTCCCGAACCGATGGGTCCGCTCGGATTCGAACCGAGGACCCGCCGGTTATGAGCCGGTGGCTCTGACCGCTGAGCTACGGACCCACCTGCACTTCCCAGCATAGCACGCCGATCGGGACGGGACCCTTTCGGCCTTGTAACGAAACGCACGGAGCCGGCGGAATCTTCCCGGGGAGCGCCCCGAACCGAACGGGGAAGGCGATTCGCGCCTCCTCCGCCTCCGCTCGCCGGGCCCGAAGGAACGGGTCCCCCCTTCACGGCGTGCGCGCGCAGCGCGCGTCCGCCCCGCGCGGGAAGGGGGGTGCGGGAGGACCGAATCGGGCGCCGCGATGGCGCCCGATTCGAAGACGAAGTCAAACCTGGCGGTCCGGGTTTCCCTTCATCGCGTGCGCGCGTAGCGCGCGTCCACTCCGCGCGGAAGGGGGTACGGGGGAAACCCGGCGGTCCGGGTTTCCCCTGTCCACTTCAGACGTTCACGTCGATGAACGGCCGGAGCTTCTTCGCCCGCGAGGGGTGGCGGAGCTTCCGGAGCGCCTTCGACTCGATCTGGCGGATCCGCTCGCGGGTGACGTTGAAGCTCTTGCCCACTTCCTCGAGCGTGTGCTCGGCCCCGTCGCCGACCCCGAAACGCATCCGGAGGACCTGCTCCTCGCGCGGCGTGAGCGTCTTCAGCGTCCGGCGCGTCTGGTCGCGGAGGTTCGCAACGATGACCGCGTCGATGGGGGAGACGACGTTGCGGTCCTCGATGAAGTCGCCGAGGTGGCTGTCCTCCTCCTCCCCGATCGGGGTCTCGAGGGAGATCGGCTCCTGCGCGATCTTCATGATCTTGCGGACCTTGGACGCGGGCATGTCCATCCGCTTCGCGATCTCTTCCGCGGTCGGCTCCCGGCCGAGCTCCTGGACGAGCGAGCGCTGCGTCCGGGTCAGCTTGTTGATCGTCTCGATCATATGGACCGGGATCCGGATCGTCCGGGCCTGATCGGCGATGGCGCGGGTGATCGCCTGGCGGATCCACCAGGTGGCGTACGTCGAGAACTTGTAGCCGCGGCGGTACTCGAATTTCTCGACCGCCTTCATCAGGCCGATGTTCCCCTCCTGGATCAGGTCGAGGAACTGGAGGCCGCGGTTCGTGTACTTCTTCGCGATGGAGACGACGAGGCGCAGGTTCGCGACGATGAGCTCCTGCTTGGCCCGGTCGGCCTCCTCCTCCCCGTCGCGGATCTGCCGGAGCGTCTTCTTGATCTCGTCGTGCGAGACGCCGTACTTCTCTTCGAGCTCCTTGAGCAGGACGCGGTACTTCGCGACGCGGCGCTTGTAGAAGTCGATCCGGACCTCGTTCTTCTCCTTCTTCAGGTTGGCGAGGTCCTGCCGGATCTGGGCTTCCGGCATCGCGAACTGCCGATCGATGTCGCGGAGGATGTTGATCATCCGCTGCAGCGTGGCCGGGGTGAAGTCGATGGCGTGGATGAGCCGGGCGATCTCGGAGATGCGCCGATCGATCGTCGGATCGACCGCCGGCTGCGGCTTGGCCGCGGCCTTCTTCGCCGAGGCCTTCGCCGGCTTCTTCGCGGCCTTCGCGGCCTTCTTCTTCTCCTGGAGCTTCCGGAGCTCGCCGTCGAGCTTGGCGATCTTCTTGAAGTGGCCGAGGACCTCCTCGATCCGCTTCGCCGTCCGCGGGTCGACCTCCTCGGAGTCCTCGAGGGCCGCTGCCGCGAACTCGAGGAACCCGCGCGCGACGTTCTTGTCCTTCTTGGCCGCCTCGACGATCCGGAGGATCTCCTCGAGGACGATCCGATTCGTCGAGAGGGCCTGGTAGATCCGGGCCTCGCCCCGCTCGATCCGGCGGGCGATCTCGACCTCGCCCTCGCGGTCGAGGAGCTTCACGGTCCCCATCTCGCGGAGGTACATCCGGACGGGGTCGTTCGTCTTCTCGACGGTCGTCAGGTCGGGGAGGACCGCCTCGGTGTGCGCGGCCCCCTCCTTCTTCGGTGTCGCCTTCTCGGGAACGTCCACGATCTCGATCCCGAAGTCCCCGAGCCGAATGTAGACGTCGTCCAGCTCGTCGGGGGTGTTCGAGATCTCCTCGGGAAGTGCCTGGAAGATCTCGTCGTAGAGCAGGTATCCCCGCTCCTTCCCGAGGGCGATCAGCCCGCGTAGCTCCGGGTGCTTTTCTTCGACCGTCACGTCTTCCCCAATCAGCCCCGACCTTCGTCCGGGCGGCGTAGCTCCTGCTTCATACGACGCACCTCCTCGGAAAGCTTCTGCTTCTCGGCGAGAAGGGCAGTCCGGCCGTCCCGGTCATGCCGGGCTTCGGCCTGTGCGATCAACGGCTGCAGGTCGACTCCTCGCTCCTCGAGTCGCCTTATCTTTAGCTGGAGGAGTGGCTTGCGTAGCTTCTCCAGGTCGGGGGCGGCGGGGTTCTCGTCCGTGAGCCGGGAGTCCGATAGGAGGAGTCGGGCCACCAGCGCCCCTGCGCCGCCCCCAAGATGGGATTGAAGTTCGGAAAAATCAAGGGCATCCGCCTCCTGAGCCAGCGACTTGAGCCTCTCGGCGACCTCTCGGACGTCGGGGTGAGAGAAGAGCTCCAGCGGAAGGCGGGGGACGATCTCCGCCCCGGCCGGCCAGGTCGCAAGGAGGGATTCGAGGACCCGTTCCTCGGCCTCCGGCACCGGTCGGGCGACGGAAGGGGATGCCGCGGCCTCGGGGCGCAGCGGAGTTCGGCGGTTCCGGTCGTGGAGGAGGTCGAGCGGTACGCCGCTCGCACGCGAGAAGGCCGCGAGGAGCTCGTGCCGGAGGACCCGGTCGGGGGCGACGGAGAGGATCGCCTTCGCTTCGTTGATCCGCGCCGCCCGTTCCGCCGCGTCGCCCGTGCCGGGCGGAATCGACGCGGCGAGGACGTCGAGGATCGGCTTCGCGGACTCGACCGTCTCCCGAAGGGCTTCAGGCCCGTGGGCGCGCAAGAACGAATCGGGGTCGTGTCCGTCGGGGAAGGCGACGTGAAGGACCCGAACGCCCCGTTCGACGAGGAGGGGGAACGCCTTCCAGGCTGCGGCGAGGCCGGCCGCGTCCCCGTCGTACGCGACGACGACGGAGGGGACGTGCCGGGCCAGGAGGTCGGCCTGGGTCGTCGTGAGGGCGGTCCCCATCGAGGCGACGGCCCACGGGACACCGGCCCTCTCGAAGGCGATCCGGTCGAAGTAGCCCTCGCAGAGGACGAGCTTCTCGCTCTTTCGGGCCCCTTCGCGCGCCCGGTCGAGGCCATAGAGGACGCGCCCTTTCGTGAAGCGCGACGTCTCGGGGCTGTTGATGTACTTGGCGGGGTCGTCGCCGAGGGCCCGGCCGCCAAATGCGAGGACCTCCCCGCGGCCGTCCCGAATCTCGAGCGTCAGGCGGTTGCGGAAACGGTCGTAGACGCGCCCCGAGTCGGCGTTCTTCTGGAGGAGTCCGGCCTCGAGGAGGACCTCTTCGGTGAAGGTCCCCGAGAGGGTGCGCAGGAGCCCGTCCCAGGCGTCCGGCGCCGCTCCGAAGCCGAGCGCGTCCCACTCTTCGCGCGGCACGCCGCGCCCCTCGAGGACGGCGACCGCCGCGCGGCTCCTCGGGAGCTGCTCGCGGAAGAAGCGCGCCGCGGCGACGAGCGCCTCGGCCGCGCGGTTCTCCTTCGCCCGGTCGGCGCGCGTCCCCGTCCGGCGAACCGGGAGCGGGATGCCGGCGCGACGCGCGAGATAGGCCACCGCCTCGTGGAACTCGAGCTTCTCGGTCTCGCGGACGAAGGTGATCGCGTCCCCCTTCGCGCCGCACCCGAAGCAATAGTAGAAGCCGCGATCGGGATGGACGTGGAAGGAGGGGGTCTTCTCGCCGTGGAACGGGCAGAGCCCCTTCCAGGAGCTGCCGGCCTTCTTCAGGCCGGTGACGGCGCCGATGAGAGCAACGATGTCCGTCGCCGCGAGGACATCGTGCTTCAGGTCGTCGGTGATCTCGTAAGAGGCGTCCACTCGGCTCTCAGACCCGGAACGGATCGGGCCCCGCCTTCATTCCGCGGGCTCCGCGCGCGGCCCCCCGGACCCCCCATCCCAATCCACGCTCATCAGTCCCTCGCTCTCCGGGGGGCTGGGCGCTCGCCGGGGGGCTCGGCTTCGCGCGCCCCCCGGACCCCCATCGCGAATTTGCCGTCCCGGTTGCCGAAAGGCCCGCGCACGCCCCCCGGACCCCCCGCCCGGTTCCGCATACGTCAGTCCCTCAGCTCCGCTATGGTCGCGGCGTCGCCGCCTTCCGAGTCGTCGCCGGGACGGTACGAGGAGACGCCGGGGTGGTCGGCGAGGAACTCCCGGACGGCGGCGGCGAGGCGGCCGGAGCCGAAGCCGTGGACGATCCGCAGGCTTCCCTTGCCGGAGAGGAGGGCGTCGTTGATCGCGCGCTCCACCTCCGGCAGGGCGGCGTCGACGCGGAGGCCGACGAGGACGATCTCGCCGCGGGGCGCGGCGACCTTCGGTGCCGGAGCGAGCTTCGCCTCCCCGACGGAGGCGCGCGGGATCGGCGCCCACTTCGAGACGGCGGCCGACGCCACGGCGCCGGTGGCCGGCCGAAGGTCGGCCGCGCCGACCTTCATCCGCTTCCCGCCCACCTCGACCTCGGCCTGCCCCTTCGCCTCGTCGAGCGCGAGGAGCTTCCCCGTCGTCCCGAACGGGACGACCTTCACCCGTTCCCCGACGACGACGGGACCGGACGGCTCGGGGGGCGCCGCCATCTCGAAGAGCGCTTCGGCGTCCTTGCGCGCCTCGCCGACGACGGTCATGAGCGCGCCGCGCGAGACGGCCCGCCCCGCGCGCGCCTCCTCTCGGATCCGGTCGAGCTCGCGGCGCGTCCGCTCGCGGAGCGCCTCGATCGCCCGGTCGATCTCGGTCTTCGCCCGCTCCCGGAGCCGCTGCTTCTCGGTCGCGAGCGCGGCCGCCTCCCGCTCGAGGGCGTCGCGCCGCGAGGCGAGGGCCGCGGACTCGGCGCGGAGCTTCTCCGCCTCCGCCCGCGCCGCCCGCGTCTCCGACTCGAGCCGCTCGAGCGCGGCGTCGGCCGCGGCCCACCCCGAGCCGAGCCGCTCGCGCGCCGCCTCGAGGACCCGCCGCGGGATGCCGGAGCGCTCGGCGACGGCGAGGGCGCGCGAGCGCCCCGTGGCGCCGGGCCGCACGCGGAACGTCGGGCGGCCGAGGCTCTCGTCGAACTCCATCGCGGCCGAGAGGACGTCGGGGCGGTCGTGCGCCCACTCCTTCACCGCGGCGAGGTGCGTCGTGGCGACCGTCAGCCCGCCGCGGCGAAGGTCCTCCTCGAGGACCGACATCGCGATGGCCCCTCCCTCGTCGGGGTCGGTGCCGCTCCCGAGCTCGTCGAGGAGGACGAGGCTCCGCGGCGTCGCGGCCGCGAGCGCCGCGGCGGTGCGTGTCATCGCGCCGGCGAACGAGGAGAGGTCGCCGAGGAGGTCCTGTGCATCGCCCGCGACGACGAGGAGCTTGTCGAAGACGGGGAGCGACGTCCCCGGATCGGCCGGGACGGCGAAGCCCGACTGCGCGAGGAGCGCGAAGAGGCCGACCGTCTTCATCGCGACGGTCTTGCCGCCGGCGTTCGGGCCCGAGAGGAGAACGAGGCGCTGCCCTTCGTCGAGGACGAGGTCGAGCGGCACGGCGTCGGATCCGCGCTCCTCGGCCCGCTCGCCGAAGACTTCCTCGCGCAGCGGCGCGAGGCGCCGGTCGAGGAGCGGGTGCCGGGCCTTCTTCAGGACGAGCGGGCCGTCCGTCTCGGGGAAGACCCCCTGCGACCGGCGGGCGAGCTCGGCGCGCGCCTGGTAGCCGTCCAGCTCCGTGAGGACCTCGACGGCTGCGGAGAGCTCCCTCTTGCGCGCGGCGAACCGCGCCGTGAGCGCGACGAGGATCCGGTGGATCTCCTCGCGCTCCTCCTCGAAGGCCTCGGAGAGCGCGTTGTTCGCCTCCACGACGGCGAGCGGCTCGACGAAGAGCGTCTGGCCCGAGCCCGACTTCTCGTGGACGATCCCGGCGACGCTCTCGCGCCGGTCGGAGCGGACCGGGAGGCAGTAGCGCCCCCCCTTCTCCGTGACGTAGCCGTCGGCGAGCGCGTCGGGCCGCGCGCGCACGAGCTCCTCGAGGCGCCTCACGACGTCGCGCCGGAGGCGGACGATCGCGGCGCGGATCGAGGCGAGACGGGCGGAGGCGGTGTCGCGGATCCTCCCGTCGGGCTCGAAGGTGTAGTCGCGCTCGCCGAGGAGGTCCTCGAGGTCGCCCAGGGGGGCGAGGAGGGCAGTCAGGTCGGGGAGCTCGAGGCCTTCGAGAGGGACGGCGTGTCGAGCCTCCTCGGAACGCTCGACGAGCGCGAAAAGGTCGAGGAGCTCCTCCGGCGGGAGCGCCTGTCCGGCGGCCCCGAGGCGCGCGACGAGAGGGGCCCCCTCGTCGAGGCCGAAGATCCGGACGGGCGGCCGAAGGCCGGTCCGGGCGACGAGGTCCCTCGTGACGCCCGCCCGGCGCCGCACCTCGGCGGGGTCGCCCGAGGGGGTCGAGGCGAGCAGCCGCTCGCGTCCCCGATCCGAAGAGCAGAAACGCCCGGCGAGCCGAAGCACGCCGGGCCAGTCGACTTCCGTGTGAATCATGAAAGAGGGTCCGGGATCAGACTCCCGCGCGGCGCTCCTCGGCCAGCTTCCGCAGCATCTTCTTCCTCGCGGCGATCGCTTTGCGCTTCCGCTTGGTCGACGGCTTCTCGTAGTGCTGGCGCTTCTTGAGCTCCGACAGGATCCCCGACTTCTCGCACTTCCGCTTGAAGCGGCGCAGCGCGTTCTCGAAGGACTCGTCCTCCTTGACGTGGATCAAAGGCAACTGAGAGTCACCCCTTTCGGGCCCGGAGTGGCGCGGCCGAGTCGGCCGGACCGAGGCGGACCTGAAAGTTTACGGGTCCGCCCCGCTGCCGTCAACCGCGGCTCGCCCGTGGCGAGACCCGCGGGACCGCGCGTCTATAATGCCGCCTCGCGACCCTGAAGGCATCCAGGAGAGGCGTCTCATGTCCGTCGACCCCGCCGCCAATCGCAGGTTCATCGAGTCGCTCTCGACCCTCCTCGAGGATCACCTCGCGACCTGGAAATCCCAGCTCGCGGACACCCGGAACGAGATCGACCAGCTCATCTCGAAGGCTTCGGAGAGCATCCCCGCCCAGGCGCGGAACCTCTTCCCGGAGGACCTCGTCGCCTCGCTCCTCGAGGACGCCGTCCCTCCGGCGCCGGCGCCCGAGCGCATCGTCGAGAAGGTCGTCGAGCGGGTCGTCGAGACCGTCACCGTCCCCGGTCCCACCGTGGCTCCCGACTGGAGCCTCGTGAAGAGCGCGATGGCGGCGATCGAGGGGTCCCGCACGCAGGTGGACGTCCTGACGCACTTCCTGACGGAGGCGCAGGTCCACTCCTCGCGGGCCGCGCTCCTCGTCCTCCGCAACGACCGGCTGACGGGCTGGAAGGCGCTCGGGTACGACGCTTCCGGCGGGCGGGACGACTCCGTCAAGGGACTCGACCTGGCGACGAGCGACGACCCGTTCGTCGAGGCGTGCCTGAAGACCGAGAAGCCGATGATCGCCGTTCCGCCACCGGAGGGCGGCGGCCTCCGCCGCGCCCTCGGCGGCCACCCGCCGGCGCGAACGCTGCTCGTCCCGATGGTGATCCGCGACCGGATCGCCGGCATCCTCTGCGCCGACGAGCTCCCGGGCGAGGAGGGCCGCCTGAACGAGTCGGCTATCGAGGTCCTGACGTTCGTCACCGGCCTCTCGGTCGACCTCCTCGCCGCCCGCAAGAAGATCCCCTCCCCGGCGCTCACGCCTCGCGGCGAGGAGATCCGGGTCTTCCAGCCGGCGACCACCGCGGACGCCGAGCCCGGTGCCGAATCCGCGCCCGTCCCGGCACCGGTCCCTCCCTCTCCGCCCGTCTCCGCCAACGCCATGGCCGCCCCGCCGGCCCTGGTCTCGACGCCCGCCCCGCCGCCTCAGCCCGAGACGCCCCCTGCATCGGCCTCGCTCTCGGTCACCGGCGATCTCCCGGGACGCTCCGTCTTCGAGCAGACGGACCCGAGCTCCGCGCGGAAGACGCGGCGAATCACCGACGCCGGAGAGGCGCTGCGGGCGCTCGAGGAATCGGCCACGACGAAGAAGAAGGACCCGTTCTCCGGCGTCGACATCCTCACGGCGTCGGGAGCACGAAGCGCCGCCGCCCTCGGGCTCGCGACGCCTCGTCCCGGCGCTCCGACGCCCGAGCCGCCTCCCCGCCTGGCCGCGCCCACCCCGGCTGCCCCGCCGAGCCGGGGCGACCTGACGTTGGCCTTCGAGCAGATCAAGACCGTCCTCCCGCCGACACCGCCTGCGCCCCCCGCGCCGCCGGTTCCCGCTCCGGCGCCCCGCCCCTCGGCACCGCCGACGCCGGCCGCGCCGGCCGCGGCTCCTTCGGGCGGCCTCGACGTGCCGGCCGGCTCGGCCGCCGCCCCCCTCGCGCCTCCGCCCGGCTTCGTCCCGCGGGGGCGGGCCGCCCGCGGGGCCGACGACCCCCAGCGACCCATCGACGACGCCCGCCGCATCGCACGCCTGCTCGTCTCGGAGATCAAGCTCTACAACGAGCGAAAGGTGGCCGAGGGGCGCGTCGCCTGCGACCTCTACGAGCGCCTGAAGGACGACATCGAGCGCAGTCGTCAGGTCTACGCCGAGCGGACCCCCGAGCACGTCCGGGCGACGTCGGACTTCTTCCAGGAGGAGCTCGTCAAGATCCTCGCCGAGGGAAAGCCGGAAGCGCTCGGTCCGATCCCCTCCTGAACCCCCGCCGGCTCGCCCCGTTCCTCCTCCTCGCCGCAGCGCTCGCTTCGGCCGGCGCCTCCTCGGGCGCCCCTGGCGGCGCGTCGCCGGAGGAACGACTTGCCGCGGCCCGGCGCGCCGTCCGGGAGGGAGAGCACGCCCCGTTCGCGAACGTGCCGGAGACGGGGCTCTTCGCCCTTCGCTCGGCCGTCGCACGCGCGGTGATCGCCACGGAGAAGGGCCCCGCGGCCGGGCCCTTCCCGGACGCCACGCCGCTCGGCCTTCCGGAGCTTTCCCGGTTTCTGGCCCTCGAGGCGGCGACGGACCCGGCGGCCCGCGTCGGCGCGGGGATCCACGTCTCGAGGCTCATCGGCTTCTCGGCCGCTGCCCAAGCCGAGCCGTTCGCCCGGGCCGCGCTCGCGTCCGCGGCCCGGGCCGCCCGGACACCGGCCGAGAAGCGGGCCGTCCTGGCGGCGCTCGCCGCGCGCGAACGTCGCTCTGCCGGCGGGTCGCGCGCCCGGATCTCGGCGGCGCTGATCCGGACCCGCCTCGCGCGCACGCCTGCCGAGGCGGCGGAGCTCATGGCCGACCTCGTCCGGGCGTTCCCCGACGCCCCCGAGGCCGCGCCTGACCTCTTCGAGCCCGCCGACGGCGCGCTCCTCGCCCGCGTGCTCGCCCGGGCCGCGCCGGAGCTGAGGCTCGTCCGCGCCCGGGCTCTCGCTCGAAGGAGCCCGACCGCGGCGGCCGACCTCGCCGCGTCGCTCGGCCGCAGTCCCGCGCACCGGCTCGACGCCGCCGACCTCCTCCTCGCGGCCGGACGCGCCCGCGCCGCCCGGAACGCCCTCGTGAAGCCCTCGGCGCTCGCGGGCCGGGACGACGCCGAACGCCTGCGGATCGAGGCCCTCCTCGTGGCTGCGGACCTCCGGCTTCTCGACGAGCCGTCGCGCCGCACACCCGCGACGCGCAGGCGCCGCGCCCCGCGCCCCGCGCCTGCCGTCCCGGGGGCGCTCCCCGCCCCTCCCGACCCGGAGACGCTCGAGGCCTTCACGGCGCTCGCGGCCCGCGCCGAGACGCTCCTCGCGCGATCTCTCGCCCCCGCGGACCGGAGGCGTCTCCTGGGCGAGGCCGTTCGGGCCGCCGCCCGCCTCGGCCGGCTCGACGGGGCGCGCCGGTTCCTCCCCGCGCTCGTCGCGATCGACCCGGCGACGACCGTCGGAGCCGAGGAGCTCTTTCGCGCCGCGTTCCTCCCGACGCTCTCACGCACCCCCGAGGCCCACCGGGCCGCGGCGGCGGCGCTGGAGGAGCAGGCCGCGCTCTACGGCGACGTGGCGGTGCGGCGGCGGGCCGTCTACTGGACCGCCCGCTCGCTCGAGGCGCTCGGGAAGGGCAGCGCCGCCCGGGCCCTCCAGGCTTCGCTCGTCTCCACCGCCGTGCCCGACCTTTACGCGAGGTGGGCCGGCGCCCGGCTCGGCGTCCCGGTTCGCGCCGCCCTTCCTCTCGAGCCACCCGGCCCGCCTCCGCCGCACGCGCTCGGACCCGACACCCCGTCGCTCGCTTCCCGGGAGCTCCTCGCGGTCGGACTCGCCTCGCTGGCCGAGGACGCGGCCGAGACCGAGCGGTCGGCCGACCCGCTCTTCCTCGCCGCCTGCGCCTCCGAGCGGTTCGAATTCCGCCGGGCCGTCGCGATCCTGAAGTCCCGCTGGCCCGAGCTCGGCACGCCCGACGAGGGCGCGCTTCCCCTCGCGGTGCGCCGGGCGTACTACCCCTTCCGGCGGGAGCCGCTGATCGTCCGCGAGGCGACCGCGAACGGCCTCCCCCCGGCGCTCGTCTACGGCGTGATTCGGCAGGAGAGCCTCTTCCAGACCGGTGCGCGCTCCCACGCGGGGGCGACCGGGTTGATGCAGGTGATGCCCGGGACGGGCCGCGACCTCCTCCGGCGCGAGGGACGCCGGGGCCGGCCCGACCTGAAGGACCCGGAGGTCAACGTCGCCCTCGGGGCGCGCTACCTCGCGATGATGCTCCGCGAGTTCGACGGCGACCGGATCTCCGCGCTCGCCGGCTACAACGCCGGCCCGGGACGTCCCCGGCGCTGGCGGCGGCAGGCCCCCGCCCTGGCTGCCGACGAGTTCCTCGAGGCGATGCCCCTCTTCGAGCCGCGCGACTACGTGAAGCGCGTCCTCTTCTTCGAAGCGGCTTACGCCGTCCTCCACGGCGTCGCGGTCGATCCCCTCCCGCTCAGCGGCGGGGTGACCCGGGCGCGCCCCTGATCGCGTCGAAGGCGGCGAGCGCCCGGGCGCGGGCCGTGGCGTGGTCGACGACCGGCGCCGGGTAGTCCGCGGGGGGCGACGAGGCGCGCCACGGCGCGTGGAGGTTCCGGCCCGCGCCCTTCCAGGCCGAGAGCTCCGGCACCCAGCGCCGCACGTAGGCGCCGTCCGGGTCGAAGCGTTCCCCCTGCAGCACCGGGTTGAAGACACGGAAGAAGGGCTGGGCGTCGGTACCGCAGCCGGCCGACCACTGCCAGCCGCCGTTGTTGGAGGCGGGGTCGCCGTCGGCCAGGCGCGCGCGGAAGAGGGCCTCTCCGCGCCGCCAGTCGACGAGCAGGTGCTTCGTCAGGAAGCTCGCGACGATCATTCGGACCCGGTTGTGCATCCACCCCTCGTGCGCGAGCTGGCGCATCCCGGCGTCGACGATCGGGTAGCCGGTCCGTCCGTCCCGCCACGCGCGGAAGCGCTCCTCCGCCTCCTCCTCGGCGACCCAGGGGAAGCGGTCGAACTCCGGCCGGAAGCTCTGCGTGAGGACGCGCGGGTGCTCGGCGAGGATCGAAGCGTAGAACTCGCGCCAGGCGAGCTCGGAGACGAAGACGTCGATCGACGCCCGCCCCGCCGCGTCCGCCTCCTTCCAGGCATCCCTCGCCTCGGCGAGGAGCCGGCGGACGCCGAGCGTGCCGAACCGGAGATGCGGCGAGAGCCGCGAAGTCCCGGGGGCGGCCGGGAGGTCGCGGTCCCCGGCGTACCGGACGAGGGCGGTCCGCCGGAACCGGTCCCAGAGGCGCCGGGCCTCGCGCGCCCCGCCGGGCGGGTTCGCCGGCGCCCCCTCCTCGCGAAGGCGGCGGAACGTCGAGAGCGGGATCGACGGAAAGGACGGATCGAGGACCGCGTCGGGGGTCGGGACGCGCGGCGGCGCCGGGCGGGGAGCGGCCTTGTCGGCCTCGCGCCAGCGCTTCAGGAACGGCGTGAAGACCGTGTAGAGGCGCCCCGCGTCGGTCCTCAGCGAGGCCGGGGGGACGAGGTGCAGGTCGGGAAGGAGGCGGAGTCGCGTCCCCTGCGGCGCGAGGGCCGCCTCGACCTTCCGCGCGAGCGCCCGTCCGTGCGGCTCGTGGTCGTCGTGTCCGTAGACGGTGTCGGCCCCGGTCTCGCGTGCGAGGGCCGCGAGCGCCGGCCCCGCGGGGCCGCAGCGGACCAGGAGGCGCGAACCCCGCGCGGCGAGCTCCCCCTCGAGCTCCCGGAGGCTCTCGGCGAGGAACCGGAGCCTCGGCGGGGAGACGTCCTCGTCCCGCTCCTGGTCGTCGAGAACAAGGACGGGGACGACCGATTCGTGTCCGCGGAGCGCCGCGTCCAGGGGGACGTTGTCGTCGAGGCGGAGGTTCCGGCGGAACCAGACGATTGAGGGGGCCATACGGCCCCCTCTACGCCGGCGAAGCTCCCCGGGACGTCCCCTCGCGTGCCTGACAGTCGGAGCAGACGCCGCGAATCTGGTGCGAGTGGGTCGTCGGCGCGAAGCCGTACTTCTTGCAGACGGTCTCCTGCAGCTCCTCGATGCGCGGGTCGACGAACTCGATGACGGCGCCGCAGGAGGTGCAAACGAGGTGGTCGTGGTGCTCGCCGACGAGGAGACGCTCGTAGCGGTACTTCTCGTCGTTCAGCCGCACGCGGGAGACGAGGCCGCAGTCGTAGAGGAGGTCGAGCGTCCGGTAGACCGTCGCCCGGCTCACCTTCTTCCCCTTGCCCCGCAGCCTCACGACGAGGTCGTCGGCGTCGAAGTGGTGGTGCGTCGCGAAGATCTCTTCGAACAGCGCGGTCCGCTCGCGGGTCGTCTTCAGCCCGCGCCGCCGCAGAAAATCGGCGAAAAGTCGGCGTTCCTCGACGGCTTCCGTCATGGCGGAGACGATATCGCAACCGGCGCCCGCGAGGGAGGGGTGATCTCGGATCGGCGCCCCGGCTCGCGCCAGCCCGCGAGGGAGGCTAGCCTCGGCGCCGCACGGAGGCGCGCATGAAGTCGTACCGCAAAGAGCTGACGTTCCACCTCCCGAAGCGGATCGGCTTCGTGAACGTGACGCCCGAGGTCGAGGCCGCGGTCCGCGAGAGCGGTATCTCCGAGGGACTCTGCCTCGTCAACCCGATGCACATCACGGCCTCGGTCTTCGTGAACGACGACGAGCGCGGCCTCCTCGCGGACTTCGAGCGCTTCTTCGAGGCGCTCGTCCCGCACGAGCCGGTCCGCTCCTGGCGGCACAACGACACCGGAGAGGAGAACGCCGACGCCCACGTGAAGCGCCAGCTCATGGGGCGCGAGGCCGTCCTCGCCGTCACCGGCGGGAGGCTCGACCTCGGCCCCTGGGAGCAGGTCTTCTACGGCGAGTGGGACGGGCGGCGCGCGAAGCGGGTCCTGATCAAGATCATCGGGGAGTGACCCTCCTCAGGCCGCCCCCTCGGCGGACCAGCCTTCGACGGTCAACCCCATCGCGATGAGCGACTCGGCGAGGCGGCGCGCCGAGCCCTCGTCGATCCCGGGCGTCTCGAGGTACCGGGCCATCACGGTCTCCTCACGGGCCGCATCGCGGAGCGGGACGCCCGCGGCCCGCTTGGCGTCGGCGACGCGCCGGCAGAGCTCGAGGCGGCGGGCGACGAGGCGTCCGATCTCGCGGTCGACGGCGTCGATGGCGGTCCGCACGCGCTCCACCGAGGGGGTCGCGCCCGGGAGGAGGCCGAACTCGTCGCAGAGCCGCTCGAGGTCCTCCGGCAGGAGCGCCTGGGGGCCGTCGCACCAGGCCGACTCCGGGGCGTCGTGGACCTCGACGATGAGGCCGTCGACGCCGGCGCCCCACGCGGCCCGCGCGAGCCCGGGCACGAGCTCCTTCCGCCCCGCCGCGTGAGAGGGGTCCGCGAGGAGCGGGAGGTGCGTCAGCTGCCGTGCCGCGAGGAGCCCCCCGAGGTCGAGGGTCCCGCGGGTGGACTGCTCGAACGTCCGGATGCCGCGCTCGCAGAGCATCACCTGCTCGCACCCCGCGTCGAGGAGGTACTCGGCCGACGCGAGCCACTCGTCGACCGTGGTGCCGAAGCCGCGCTTGAGGAGGATCGGCCGTCCCGCGGCTCCGGCTTCCTTGAGGAGGTCGTAGTTCTGGCAGTTCCGCGCGCCGATCTGGAGGACGTCGGCGACCTCTGCGACCGGCCCGACCTGCGCCGGCGCCATCACCTCCGTGACGACCGGCAGGCCGACGCGCTCGCCCGCCTCCTTCAGCCAGCGGAGCGCGTGGAGCCCGTGCCCCTGGAAGGAGTAGGGCGAGGTGCGCGGCTTGAAGACGCCGCCCCGGAGCGCGGTGGCGCCGGCCCGCGCCACCGCCCGCGCGAGGCGCCTGATCTGCTCCTCGGACTCGACGGTGCAGGGCCCCGCGATGACGGCCCGCGCCCCGCCGCCGACCCGGAAGCCGCCGACCGTCACGACCGTCGCGGGGCGCACCTCGGTGGCGCGCGGGAGCGCCTCGACCCGGGGCCGCCGTGCGAGGTCGGGCGGCGTCCCGAGCCACGTGGCTCCCTGCGCCTTCGCCTCGCGCACCGCCGCCGCGGCCGTCGCCACCAGCGCGTCGCCGACGAGAGCGAAGCCCGCCCCCGGCCCCGAGGAGAAGACCTCGATCCCGGACTGCTTCAGGTGCGCCGCCAGACGCTCCGTCGGGACGCGCAGGACGCGGAGCGGCTGATCGCTCCCCTCCCCGCCCGCCCGGGCGAGCCTCCAGAAGCGCGTCCCGTTCGGGCGGACGTCCGAGACGTCCTCCAGGAGCGGCACGAGGCCCGCCTCGAGGGCCGCCTCCTCGGAGCAGACCGCGCCGCGCCTCCCGCCCGCGCGCGCGACGGTCGCCGCGGCCTGCGCCGTGTCTTCCGCCGGCACGGCGCGCGCCCCGAGGCGGGCGAGGAGCCCCTCGCACTGCCGGAGGACGGGGAGCTGGGAGTGGAGCTCCTCGATCTCCTCGAGCGCGACGCCGCGCGGCGCCGCGAGGACGAGGCGCATCGGCACCTCGATCTCGCCGAGGACCGCGAGGCGTGCGCCTCCGTCGATGGCCGCGCCGAGGGGCCCGAGCGCCTCGACGACCGGCCCGATGACCCGATCGACCGCCGGCAGGAGCGCCTCGTCGACGGTCCCCTCGGCGAGGGCGTCGAGGAGCGCCTCGAAGGTCGGGAGCGCCACCGGCCGCCCGCAGCGTGCCGCCGCGCGGGCGCCGAAGGAGCCCTCGCGCCCCTGGTAGCCGGCGCGCACGATGCGCCGCTCGCACGCCCCGTCGCGCCCGTCCGGCTGGTTCCGCTCCGTCATCGTCGCCTCCTTCTCGCCTTCGCCGGAAACGAAGAAGCCCCCCTCCACCGATCTGGCGGAGGGAGGCTTCGGGATGCCCTTCGCGGTGGCCGTGCCTACACGCCCACCCCTCCGCGGAACGGCGAATAGACGCCGCCGGTCGCCGTAAACGGGAGGGAAAGGCCGTTCTTCATCACGTCGCCGGGAACGATAACCCGGAGGTCAAGCCCTCACCCCTTCTTCTCGTCGATCAGGACCCAGGAGAGGACGACGGAGACGATCGACACGACGAGGGCCCCGAGGAAGGCGGGCCAGAAGCCGTCGACGCGGAAGTCGATGCCGAGCTTCTGGCCGAGCCACGCCGTGAGCATGAGCATCACCGCGTTCAGGACGAGAGTGAAGAGACCGAGCGTCAGGACGAGGAGCGGGCAGGAGAGGAGCTTGAGGAACGGGCGGACGAGTGCGTTCAGGACGCCGAAGACGAGCGCGATCAGGAGGACCGACTCGACGCCTCCGGCGCGGATTCCGGGCACGAGGTACGCCGCCGCCCCGAGCGCGAGCGCGTTCACGAGCACTCTGAGGATCAGGTTCATCGGCTCTCTCTCCTTCCAGCACGGGAACGATACCTCGCGGCGTTGACGCGCGCCCTTCCGCTGCGGCACGCTCGGGGCCGAGGTGACCTCCATGGACCGGAAGTACCGCCAGCGCGGCTACCAGGACAACGCCCCGTCGACGCCCCGGAGCGGCGGCCCATTCGACGACCGCCCCGCCCGGCTCGAGGGGGCGCCGCGAGGACGGAGCGCCGGCCGGCCCAGCGAAGAGGTCTTCCGCTGCCGCACGTGCCACGAGAAGAACGACCCCGAGGTCGCTCTCGCCGCGCTCTGCGTCAAGTGCCGCGCGCCCCTCCACGCCTGCGCGCAGTGCCGCCACTTCGACGGAGGAGCCCCGTTCCAGTGCCGGCAGCCGATCCCGGCGCCGATCTCCGCGAAGTCCCGCGCGAACGAGTGCACGTTCTACGAGCCCGCCGTCACGCTCGACCTGACCGGGCGCAAGGCGACCGACACCCCCGACCAGGCCCGCTCCGCCTTCGACGCCCTCTTCGGCAAGAAGAAGTAGGGCGGCGCGGCGGCTGTCCTCCGGACGAGGCGGTCCCACCGGCATGTCCTTTGCTCGCACGCCTCTGGAGGTACCCTCATGAGAGGACACACGCGGATCGGGCTCCTCGCCGCAGGCTTCTCTCTCCTGCTCGGCGGCTGCGTTTCGACGACCTGGCACCCGGCCGAGGACCTCGCCCCCGGGGTTCAGGCCTCGGTCTCCCCGACCGAGGTCGCCGTCCTTCGTTCCCTTCCCACGGCTCCGCACCAGTCCCTCGGCACGATCGAAGTCTGGCTCTCGGGCCGTCACAGCACCGCCGCGATTCTCGGCAAGGTCCGGGAGAAGGCGGCGGCCGTCGGCGCCGACGCGGTCGTGCTGATGCCGGGGACGACCCTCTTCTCCGAGCCCATGAGCCTCGAGAACGAGGTCGTGAGCCCGCAGGCGGTCTCCTACAGCTTCACCGCCATCCGCCGTCTGGAATCTCCGCCCTCGTCGTCCTAGGCAGACGAAGCCGCCGCACCATCGCCTTCCCGCGGCGGAGGGGTCGCCCGCGGGGCGGGCGAGGGGGACCCGGGCGGAACCCTCCCCGCCACGATCCCGAAGGCTCCGCCGCGGCCGAAGGCCGCCGCCTCTCCGCCGCGGGGGGGGCGCCCGCGCAGCGAGCGAGGGGGACCCGGGCGGAACCCTCCCCGCCACGATCCCGAAGGCTCCGCCGCGGCCGAAGGCCGCCGCCTCTCCGCCGCGGGGGGGGCGCTCGCGCAGCGAGCGAGGGGGACCCGGGCGGAACCCGGGTCCCCCTATTCACTTCAGCTGCAGCCGCTCGTCTCCCCGCAGTTCAGGCACTTGTAGCAGGCGCCGTTGCGCACCATGAGGTGCCCGCACTGGTGGCAGCTCGGGGCGTCGGCGCTGTTCTCGAAGGCGAACGTCGTCGAGGAGACGGCAGCCGCCTTCTGCGGGGGCGGGACGGGAATGGCCGCGAGCGCGTGCCCGTTGCCGTTCTCCTCACGCGAGATGACGCCGGCGCGCGCGCGCAGGTCGGCCGTCAGGAAGCGCGAGGCGAGGTAGCGGAAGATGTAGTCGACGAGGCTCTTGGCGATCGGGATCTCGGGGTTCTTCGTGTAGCCGGCCGGCTCGAAGCGCATGTGGCTGAACTTCTCGACGAGCGCCTCGAGCGGAACGCCGTACTGGAGCGTCAGCGAGATCGCCGTCGCGAAGGCGTCCATCAGGCCCGAGATCGTGGAGCCCTCCTTGGCCATGGTCAGGAAGATCTCGCCCGGCTGTCCGTCGTCGTAGAGGCCGACGGTGATGTACCCCTCGTGCCCGCCGACGGAGAACTTGTGCGTCAGCGCGCGCCGCTCGTCGGGGAGCTTCTTTCGCCGCGGGCCGGCCGCCGCGGCCGGCGCCGGTGCCTGCGCCGGCGAGGTCCCCTTCGTCCCCTTCACGGCGTCGTCGCTCTTCGACGCGGCCGTGTTGAGCGGCTGAGTCCGCTTGCAGCCGTCGCGGTAGACCGCGATCGCCTTCAGGCCGAGCTTCCACCCCTCGACGTAGACGTTCGTGATGTCCTCGACGGTCGCGTCGGGCGGCAGGTTGACCGTCTTCGAGATCGCGCCCGAAAGGAACGGCTGGACGGCGGCCATCATCCTCACGTGCCCCATCGCGTCGATGGAGCGCGTCCCGCCCCGCGCCTTGAAGGCGCAGTCGAAGACGGGGAGGTGCCCGGCGGAGAGATGCGGCGCGCCCTCGATCGTCCCCTTCTCGTCGACCCACGCGACGATCTCGTTCACCTGCGGCTCGGTGTAGCCGAGGCGCGCGAGCGCGTGCGGGACGGTGTTGTTAACGATCTTGATCGTCCCGCCGCCGACGAGCTTCTTGTACTTCACGAGGGCGAGGTCGGGCTCCACGCCCGTCGTGTCGCAGTCCATCATGAAGCCGATCGTCCCGGTCGGGGCGAGGACGGTCGCCTGGGCGTTGCGGTAGCCGTGCTGGCGACCCGATTCGAGCGTCAGGTCCCAGACGCCGAGCTGCGCCTCGTAGAGCTCCTTCGGGACGCCCGTCCGCGGGACCTGCGCCGCCGCCTCCCGGTGCATCCCGATGACGCCGAGGAAGGCGTCCCGGTTCGGCTCGTACATCCGGAAGGTGCCGATCTCCGAGGCGATGCGGGAGGAGGTGAGGAACGCCTGGCCGTGCATCAGGCTCGTGACGGCCGCCGCATAGGCCCGCCCGTCGTCGCCGTCGTAGGGAAGGCCGTTGTACATGAGGAGCGCCCCGAGGTTCGCGTAGCCGAGGCCGATCGGGCGGAAGTCGTGGGAGTTCCGCTCGATCGCCGGCGTCGGGTACGAGGCCTCGTCGACGAGCATCTCCTGCGCCGCGAAGACGACGTCGACGGCGTGGCGGAACTTCTCCACGTCGAAGGCGCCGTCCTCCTTCGCGAACTTCATCAGGTTCAGCGAGGCGAGGTTGCAGGCGGAGTCGTCGACGAACATGTACTCCGAGCAGGGGTTCGACGCGTTGATCCGGTGCGTCGCCTTGCAGGGGTTCCAGCGGTTGATCGTCGTGTCGTACTGGATGCCGGGGTCACCGCAGATCCAGGCCGCGTCGGCCATCCGCTTCAGGACGGAGCGCGCGTCGAGCGTCAGGAGCTCCTCGCCCGTCGTCACGGCGTGACAGGCGTAGTCGCGCCCCTCCTCGACGGCCTTCATGAACTCGTCCGTCACGCGGACGGAGTGGTTCGCGTTCTGGAAGAGGACGTTGTTGTAGACCTCGCCGCCGAACGAGCCGTCCCAGCCCGCCTCGATGAGGTCCCACGCCTTCCGCTCCTCCCGCGCCTTGCAGTCGATGAACTCGAGGACGTCGGGGTGGTCGACGTTCAGGATGACCATCTTCGCGGCCCGTCGCGTCTTGCCGCCCGACTTGATCGCGCCGGCGAAGCTGTCGAAGCCCTTCATGAACGAGACGGGGCCCGAGGCGATGCCGCCCGAGGAGAGGCACTCCGTGGAGGAGCGGAGCGAGGAGAGGTTCGAGCCGGTGCCCGAGCCGAACTTGAAGAGCATCCCCTCGGTCTTCGCGAGGTCGAGGATCGAGCCCATCGAGTCGCCGACGGCGTTGATGAAGCAGGCCGAGGCCTGAGGCCGCTCCTCGACGCCGACGTTGAACCAGACCGGCGAGTTGAAGCTCGCGACCTGATTCACGAGGATCGCCGCGAGCTCGTCGCGGAAGGCGTCCCGGTCCGCCGCGGTCCGGAAGTAACCTCCCTTCGCCCCGTAGCCCGTGATCGTCTCGACGACCCGCCCGATCAGCTGCCTCACGGAGCGCTCCCGCTCGGGCGTCCCGACCTTCCCGTGAAAGTACTTCTGCGTGACGATGTTCGTCGCCGTCATCGACCACGCTTTCGGGACCTCGACGTCCTTCTGCTCGAAGAAGACCTCGCCCTTCTCGTTCGTGATCGAGGCGGTTCGGAGCTCCCACTCGATCGCGTCGAACGGGTGCGTGGCCCCGTCGGTATAGAGCCGGCGAAAGGTGAGGCCGCGAAGCGCGGAGCGCGACGCGGAGGGCTCGGAAGCGGTGGAGACGGACGCCTGCTGGGCGGTGCGATCGGCGGGAAGAGACACGGCGGACCCCCTTGTGGAATTCTCGATGGGCGGATGAGGAATCCTATGCGACGGAGGCCCATCTGCGCAACATCTCGTAGCTACTCGTCATGGGACCACTAGGGGTAGTGCTGTAGGCCCGACTCTGGTCCGCTTCTTGCTGACGGGCCGGGAGGAGCGCGTTGACGCGCCGTCTCGATCGGAGCGAGAATCAAAGGTTCGAGACCGCGGGCGCCCGGCGCGCGCGGCCTTGAGGAGGAACCGATGGCGTCCACGACCCTCAACACCGCCACCGTCTCCGTCCAGGAGACGTTCGCCCTCAGCCTCACCGACCGCGCCGTCGACAAGGTCAAGGACTTCGCCGCGAAGATGCCCGACGCGGCGGACAAAGCCCTGCGCGTCTTCGTCCAGGCCGGCGGCTGCTCCGGCTTCCAGTACGGCTTCACGTTCGACGACCCGAAGGAGACCGACCACGTCCTCGCGGTCGGCGGCATCCGCGTCCTCGTGGACAAGACGAGCGCCATGAAGCTCAACGGCGCGACTGTCGACTGGATCGAGGACTTCCGCGGCGCCGGCTTCTCGGTCGAGAACCCGAACGCCGGCGGCGGCTGCGGCTGCGGGAAGAGCTTCGCCTGAGCCCGGGCTGACCCGGGGCGGTGTCGACGGCCCCCGAGCGGGGGCCGTCGCCGTCTCCGGGCGCCTCGCAGCGACCTCGTGAGCCGTCGCCTCTCGCCCCTCGCCGTCGTCTTCCTGACGGTCTTCATCGACCTCGTCGGCTTCGGCATCGTCATCCCGCTTGTCCCGCTCTACGCGGAGGCGTACGCGCCGTCGCCGCTGGCGTTCGGCGTCCTGATGGCGAGCTTCTCGGCGATGCAGTTCCTCTTCGCGCCGCTGCTCGGCCGCCTCTCGGACCGGATCGGGCGCAGGCCGGTCCTCCTCTTCTCCCTCTTCGGGAGCTTCCTCAGCTACCTCCTCTTCGCGTTCGCCGGCTCGTTCGCCGGCCTCCTCGCCTCGCGCGTCCTGGCCGGGATCATGGGCGCAAACATCGGCACCGCACAGGCCGTCATCGCCGACGTGACGCCGCAGGGCGACCGCGCCCGTGGCATGGGCCTCGTCGGCATGGCGTTCGGCCTCGGCTTCGTCTTCGGCCCCGCCATCGGCGGCTTCGCCGTGAAGGTGAGCCCGGCGCTGCCGGGCCTCGTCGCGGCGGGCCTCTCGCTCGTGGCGTTCGCCTGGGCCTGGTTCGGCCTTCCCGAGACGCGCCCCGAGAGCGCGGCCGCGCGGCCGCCCCGCCACTGGTTCCCGCTTCGCGCGACGGTCCAGGCCTTCCGTCGTCCGGTCATCGGCCCGCTCCTCCTCGTGACGCTCCTGAACACGACGGCCTTCTCGAACTTCGAGGCGACCTTCGCGCAGTTCGCGCGGAGCCGCTTCGGCCACGACGCCTCGACGGTCTCCTGGCTCTTCGTCCTGATCGGCGTCACGGCGGCCGTCGTCCAGGGCGGGCTCATCCGCCGCCTCGTCCCGCTCCTCGGCGAGGCCCGCCTCATCGGCATCGGCTCCACGCTGCTCGCGCTCTCGTTCGCCGGGCTCGTCCTCGTGCCGGGGCACGGAGCGCTCGTCGCGCTCGTCGTCACCACGGCCGCCGGGAGCGGGCTCGTGAACCCCGCGCTGGCGGGGCTCCTCTCCCGCTCGACGGAGGCGGCCGAGCAGGGGGAGGTCCTCGGCGCGGCGCAGTCGCTCTCGTCGCTCGGGCGAATCGTCGGGCCGTTCTGGGGCGAGCACGCGTGGTTCGCGTGGGACGCGGCCGGGCCTTACGGCACCGGCGCGCTGCTCGAGGTCGCGGTCGTCGTCGTCGTCCTCGTCGGGCTGAAGGCCGTCTCCTCCCCGCGCGAGAGGCCCGCATGAGCCGGACGCCCGCGATCCTCCTCCGGCGCGACTGCGCCGCGGTGCGCGTGCCGAGCGGCGAGGCGGCTCGGCTCCCCGAAGGGGTGCCCGTCTACCTCGTCCAGTCGCTCGGCGGCTCGTTCACGGTGCAGGCGCCGACCGTCGGCGGCCTCTTCCGGATCGGTCCGGAAGACGCGGACGCGCTCGGCCTCGTCGCCGCTTCCGCCGAGCCGCGGCCGCGGCGCGCGCCGAAGGGCCCGGCGTCCGAGGAGGAGGTCTGGGCCGCGCTGCGGCAGTGCTACGACCCGGAGATCCCGGTGAACATCGTCGACCTCGGCCTCGTCTACGATGTTCA